>Ga0308171_1005174_pt1 | contig 10081 bp, 12 predicted proteins | sample PhyGR1_FD_202135 | JGI IMG/M metagenome (GOLD analysis project Ga0308171, IMG submission 202135) | Phyllosphere microbial communities from UC Gill Tract Community Farm, Albany, California, United States - DLSLSG.R1 | ecosystem: Host-associated > Plants > Phyllosphere > Unclassified | place: USA... | reverse complement strand
GAAATTGAAAGAAGAATCCGGGTTTGTGATGACGAAAGATTGTTCATTATCGGAGACGCTTTACGAAGAGGTTACGATTGGGAACAAATTGTTGAATGGAGCAAAATCGATAAATTCTTCATCTGGAAAATCAAAAAATTAATTGATTTCGAAAAGACAATAGCTGATAATAAATTCGATAAAGAAACGCTCATTGAAGCTAAGAAATTAGGTTTTGCAGACTTGAATATCGCTCATCTTTGGGAAACGACGCAACGTGAAGTTTTCAATTTCAGAAAAGAAAACGGCGTGATGCCAGTTTACAAAATGGTGGACACTTGCGCCGCAGAATTTGAATCTGAAACGCCTTATTTCTACGGAACTTACGAAGAAGAAAACGAAAGCGTAGTTTCTGACAAAGAAAAAATTATCGTTCTAGGTTCTGGTCCTATCAGAATCGGTCAAGGTGTTGAGTTCGATTATGCAACGGTTCATTCGGTTTGGGCAATCCAGCAGATGGGTTACGAGGCGATTATCATTAATAATAATCCGGAGACCGTTTCCACAGATTTCTCGATTGCAGACAAATTATACTTCGAACCTTTGGCAGAAGAAGACGTGATGAACATCATCGAACTCGAAAAACCAAAAGGTGTTGTGGTTCAGTTTGGTGGACAGACAGCGATTAACTTAGCAGACAAATTAGCAGCGCACGGCGTTCAAATCTTGGGAACTTCACTAGAAGATTTGGATAGAGCTGAGAACAGAGATAAATTTGAGAAAGCACTTCAGGAACTCGGAATTCCGCAACCATTGGGGAAAACTTCGACTTCAAAAGAAGAAGCGATTGTGATTGCTAACGAAATCGGTTATCCGGTTTTGGTTCGTCCAAGTTATGTTTTGGGCGGAAGAGCAATGGAAATTGTTTACACCGAAAAGGAACTCGCTTATTATATGGAAAATGCGGTAGAAGCTAGCCCAGACCAGCCTGTTTTGATTGACCGATATTTGACTGGTCAGGAAGTGGAAGTGGATGCGATTTGTGATGGCGAAACGGTTGTCATTCCGGGAATTATGGAACACATCGAAAGAGCAGGTGTCCATTCCGGAGATTCAATCGCGGTTTATCCGCCACAACATTTAACGGAAACTCAAATCAAAACTTTAGAAGATTATACCATCAGATTAGCTAAAGGCTTGAATGTGATTGGATTAATGAATATACAATACGTCATTTCCAAAGGCGAAGTTTTTGTAATCGAAGTGAATCCTCGTTCGTCCAGAACCGTTCCTTTCCTATCCAAAATCACGGATGTTCCTATGGCAAATCTTGCAACCAAAGCAATCCTCGGCGCAAAATTGAAAGACCTTGGTTACACTTCAGGATTGATTCCGAATAAGGAAGGCATCTTCGTGAAAGTTCCGGTTTTCTCTTTCAGCAAATTGACGAAAGTGGATATCCAATTAGGTCCAGAAATGAAATCTACTGGAGAAGTGATGGGGAAAGATTCAACCTTCGAAAAAGCCTTGTACAAAGGTTTGATCGGCGCTGGTAGAAAGGTGCCGACGCACGGTTCCATCTTGTTCACGGTTGCAGATCAGGACAAAGAAGAAGCGTCTGAAATTGCGAGAAGATTCCATACCATTGGTTTCAGAATTTGGGCTACGGAAGGGACAGCGAAGTATTTTGAAGAGAAAGGAATTCCGACAAAAATTGGTTACAAGATCGGCGAAGAAGATGTCAATTTGATCGATTTGATTCAAAAAGGAAAAGTCCAATACGTTGTCAATACGACGACGAAAGGAAAACAAGCCGAAAGAGATGGTTTCCAGATTAGAAGAATGAGCGTGGAAAACGGCGTTCCTTGTCTGACATCTATGGATACGGTCGAAGCGATTTTGAAAGTCATTGAGAGTATGACTTTTAAGATGGAAGCGATGTAATTTCCAAATGAAATAAATTTATAGACGCATCTTAATTTTTAAGGTGCGTTTTTTGTTTTAATGCTTATCTTTAATTCAAATAAATTATCAAAAAATGAAAGCAACAAACATTTTAATTTTAGCCATTTCCGGATTGTCATTTTTATCCTGCAAATCCGTTCACGACAGATTGCAAACGGGAACCATTGTGAGAGATTGTACGGGAACTTATGTCAGAGTCGCAGAAAACGAAGATTACCTGGTTTGTAATGCGGATATTTTGGCAGCGAAAAAAGACGGCGAAAAGGTATCAGTGGTTTATGATCATACCAAGGAATGCGCAGAAAGAGACGGTAAGATCATGTGCATGATGTACCACGAAAACAAAGGCATGATAAGAGTCAAAAGCATTAAATAAACTGTAAGATAATCGAACCTTCAAAATTAATTTTTGAGGGTTCTTTTTTTTTAATTCATTTTGAAATAAGGTTCGTTAAAATATTTGCTGGGTTTGATATAGATGATCTGCGTTTCCGTATCAAAGATCCAATTGAATCTCCTGATCAGGTCGGCGCCAAAATAACTTGTACTTTGATTCTTGATCTCTCCCGTAAAGAATCCGGCTGATACATTTTGCAAAGCAATATCATCGATAATCATCAACGTTGGCAGAATGCCTTGCTTGGTGCTAATGCTTTGTCCTGCTGAGTTTTTCAGGGTCTTTTCACCCGTGATTTTCAGTTTTTCATTCAGTTTTTTTGAATCAGCAAATTGATTGCTGTATAATAATCCGCCTGGATAGCCTGATTGTAATAGAAAATTAGTTTCATAACTTTCGTTATTGATCAGATTTTCGCAAGCCAAAAAGATTTGACCTTCATTGTTATAAGTAAAAGAAACCTGCTTGTAATCCTTTACATCAGGCAATTAATCATAAATAACGAACTGGTTTTTATCATAATCGATTTTATAAGTTTTTCCTTTGAAAATTCCAGTTCCGATTTTTCCGTCAGCTTCCTGACCTGTCAATTCATTATCAAAAAAACGGATGTTTTTAAATTCTTTCTTTCCGATTTTCACAGAATTGTTTTCGCTGATTCCATTTTTGTCGAAAGTTAAACTCTTCGCAGGTCGTATTCTTTCAGGCGAAATAGATGCGTCTACCATTGCAATTTGAAACATAAGATCTAATGAATCTTTATCATTAACCAAAGTTTTTACAATGACGTTATTGTATTTTGTGATCCTAAAAGGAATGATTTCCTGAGCATTAACAGAATTAATGAAAAGAAGAGAACATAAAAGGAAATAGATCTTTTTCAAGGTGTTTAGTTTTTATGGTTGTTAATTTCAAATTTAGAAAATTAAAACGCATAAAATTCCATTTTAACGATGATTATTGGTTATCCATTGTTTCCTCGCGATATTTAATGAAAATAGACTGGAAATCTTCTAGGTTAGCTTTGTCAGATTTGGTGATTTTTCCGTCCTTGTAGATAGAATACGTATTTTTTGCACTGATGTCTTTATTCTTAAAATCTAAATAAATTCCATTCTGTATTTTTCCGGAAATGTCTGTTTCTAAATAATTTAAAGCCTTAGGTTCGGATTTCTCCGCATAGTTTCCATAGAAAAGTTTGAGGAGAGCATCTTCTTGGTCAAAAAAATCGCCGATATTCTCAAAAATCGAATCCAAATTATCCAAATCCGAACGAACGTCTAATCTGTAATAAAGCTTGAAAGTTTTATCTGGATTGTCATCACCGAAAATTTGATAATTGGTTGTGACATTAGAACTGCTGATGATTCCGTTCCAAATTGCACTGGATATCTGAGCTTTTTTGGGTAAATGATCAAGGTCAAAATCAATATTTTCTACAGTGATCGCCGGTTTGTTTTTGTAGAAAAAAGTCCTGATCTGCTTACCATTTTTCAGTCCAATCGTGATCACTGAGTTTTTATCTGCGGCATTCGTAACACGGATTTCATCTTTCTCACGAGAAAATATCAAAGCATTTCCATAATTTACCGCAACCATTCCTACAACAATGCTGTCCAGTTTGCTGTCCTTGTATTTTTTATAAACTGTTCCGCTTTCGATTTCTTTTTCTGTAAAACCTGAAGGATCACCAACCTGGCCGAAGGCGTAAAGACCGCAAATTGTTAATGCAAATGAAGACAGCAATTTTTTCATTTTTAATATTTTATAGTTCTTGAAGATAAGAATTAAATCTTTTCCAACTAATTAAGAAAATCACAATATCATCTTTTCAACAAAGTGATACTCACCGTCGCCAACTCAGAATCCGGAAATTTCTTGAAAAGATTAACGTCAGGTTCCAAACCGGATTCTTTGCAGATCCTGTGAAAAACCTCCACTTCCAAAATGTATTGGTCAGAAAATCCGTGTGTGGCGTCGTAAGCTGTGGAAGCGGTCAATCCAAGATTCTTCGAAGTGATTGCTGGAGATAAAGTGTGCAATTCGATCAACAATAATCCAAATTTTTCAACATAAGGTGTCCATTTTTTGAGGTGATTCAGCAGATTTTCTTCGACATCCTGGTTGGATAATCGTTTCCCTCGGAAGGCAAATGCGCCTGTGGAAGTGCTGATTCTTTGGCTATCAGTTTCCAAAACGTCTTCCCAAATCCGGTTGTGGTCGAGGAACGTTCTGATATTCAGCAAGTCTCCCAATTCGATATTATAATCGGATTGCAGATCTTCGGCAAGCTGTTTCGGATTTCCAATGTCGCCCCAGATCACTTTTGCCCAAATATCATTTTTGATGAGGTTGGCTCTGGTCACTTTCAACGCTGCTTGATTGTAATCTGCGCCAACTAAAAATAACGGATGCTCTTCCAAATATTTTCCGCGCAAAGTGTGCCTTTCAATCACTTCATAAAGATGCTGCAAAAGCGCGCCATTTCCGCAACCCATATCCAAAATTCCCTTTGGTTGCTCATTGATTGGACGGTTGAAAATTTCAATAATAAACTCATCTATCACTTTGAAATAGGTCAAATGCGCGCCACCACTTCCCCAGACATTCATCTCTCGGTTGACGTGGATCTCGTCTTCGCCATCTTCAATTTCACGGATTTCTGCCGCTTTTCCGAAAATCAAATTATCCAATTTTGAGAACATCGGCAGATAAGAAACCGTTACGCCATAAGCTGTTGCACGTCTCGCAAAGAAAAGTCCCGTTTCCGTGAATTGGAAATTATTTCCTTTCTTAGTAAACCAACCGATTTCTGAAAGGTAATTGAGAATGATCTCAAAATAATGTGGGTTCTTATGAAATTCTTCCGCGCTGAAACTCGCTTCCATAAAGTATTTGTGAAACATTCCGCTCATTCCGAGTTTAATGATGATCGGACCAACCAGCGCACCTTCGATGTGTTTTTGGATTTGATATTTCAATGAATTTTCATCTTCGTTTTCCATCAAAAATGATTGGTACTTTTCGAAGATTGCAATCCACTTTTTGCAGAGTTCTTCGGTCAGTTCTTTGGAATTGATTACATTTGGGTCGGCTAAAAATTCCGCCAGATCACAGTAAATGTTTTGATGAGAAAAGGCCTCTTCGGTTTTAGAATTGACTGTTATTTTCACAACATTGGTTTTATTATCCAAGTGATAATCCAGAAAACCTTGTGAAGCCAAAACTCTCACTGCAACATTCAAATAACCTTCATTGGAATTGAATTTTTCTTTGATCTCAGAAAGTTCTAAAGTCTGATTTTCATTAATGAAATCCAAAATATTTTTCTTTGACAAAGCCGAAATCACAGGCGCAGTCACAATCCCATCCAAATGTCTGAAAATCGATTCCCGAAGTTTTTTCTTATCCATAAAACTGTTGATTTTGTGTTTTGGAAGTTAGAAATTTTTGGAGAATATGAAATAAAAAAATAACTGTTCATTTTTCGGTTGTCATCTGTTTTTGTTTAAAATTAAATTTGTTGAAAAAAATAATATGAATAATTTTAAATTTATAGCACTACACCATTTGGAATTCCATTATCTGAATGATTTTTCAGAACAGGATTTATCCAAACAAGATATTATCAAAATGACAGTTGATAAATGTCCGGGTTTCCCTTGTAGAATCACTTTGGAAGATGCTGAAGTAGGAGAGGAAGTTTTTTTACTAAATTATAACCATCAATCAGCTAATTCTCCTTATAAAGCTAGCGGTCCTATTTTCATCAGAAAGCATCAGATGACCAAAGATTATCAGGTCAATGTAGTTCCAAAAATGTTTCTCCATAGATTGCTTTCTTTAAGAGCTTACGATGAAAACGGGATGATAAGATTTTCTGATGTTTTTAAAGGTAATATTTTGAAGGATAAAATTGAGGAAACTTTTAATGATAAGAATGTCGTGTATCTGCATATTCATAATGCGAAACCAGGCTGTTTCAATTGTGTGGTTGTAAAAGTGTAAAATGCAGATTAGAAAAATACTTGTTCAGTTTTCGGTTGTTTGCAAAGAAGCTGTGAAACTAAATTTGTCAAAAAAAATAAAATGACAAAGATCCAGGATTTTAAAAAATTACATCAGAACGAACAACCGCTTTTAATTGGAAATGTTTGGAACGTGCAAAGTGCCAAAGTTTATGAAGAATTAGGCTTTAAAGCTTTAGCGACTTCCAGTTCTGCAGTTGCGAGCAGCCTTGGTTATGAAGATGGTGAGCAAATGTCCTTTGATGAGTATTTGTATATGATAGAAAGAATTGCGAAATCTACATCAATTCCTTTATCTGTAGATCTGGAATCCGGCTATGGCAAAGATGCGATTGATATTGTTGACCATATCTCAAAACTTTCAGAGATTGGAATTGTCGGTATCAATTTAGAGGACAGTTTTGTATTTGATGGTGTGAGAAAGCTATTAGATAAAGATATATTCTCAGAAAAACTAAGGTCTATCATGTTTGAACTGAAGGAAAAAGAAATTGAAATGTTCATTAATATCAGAACAGATACATTTTTGTTAGGTTTGGAAAATGCGTTGGCTGAAACATTGAAGAGAATTAAAATGTTCGAAGAACTCAATGTTGATGGTGTTTTTGTTCCTTGCATCACTTCTAAAAATGATATTGAACGAGTTGTGAGTTCTACCGATCTTCCAATCAATGTCATGTGTATGAAGGATTTACCGGATTTTGAAGCGCTTGCTCAAGTAGGCGTGAAAAGAATCACATCGGGTAATTTCTTAAATGATTATATTTATAAAAATTTAAAAAATATAAATCAGGCGATTGCTTTGCAGAAAAGTTTTTCACCTGTTTTTTCCTAATTATGAAACCAAGTTTTGAACAGATGTACCAAGCTTCTTTTCGGAAAGATCCTGAATTTGAAGGCGTGTTTTGGATGGGCGTGAAAACGACGGGAATTTTCTGTCGTCCGACTTGTACAGCCAGAAAACCAAAACCCGAGAATGTTGAGTTTTTTGATCATGCAAAAGATGCGATCTTAAAAGGTTATCGCCCGTGCAAAGTTTGCAAACCATTGGAAAATCCAAATGAAACGCCTGAGGAAATCCAAAAATTGATGAATGAACTGTCCGAGAATCCAGAAATTAAATTCAAAGATCTGGATTTGATAGATCGCGGATTATTGCCCGCAACTGTGAAACGTTGGTTTTTGAAACACCACGGAATGACCTTCCATGCTTTTCAAAGAACATTCAAGATTAACTCAGCTTTCAAGAAACTCCAGCAAGGTGAAAATGTTTTGGATGTCGCTCTGGACAATGGTTACGAAAGTCTGAGCGGTTTCAATGAAAGCTTTAAATCCATCATTGGAACTTCTCCTAAACATTCGAAACTTGAGAAAATAGTTGACCTGAAAAGGATTGAAACACCGCTCGGAACGATGATTGCCTGCGCCAATGAAAATGGCATTTGTCTTTTGGAATATTCTGACCGGAAATCACTTTCGAAAGAATTGGAAGAGATCTCAAAATATTTCAAAGCTAATATTATTCAGGGTGAGAATCAGCATTTCAAAACATTAGAAGTAGAATTAGCCGAATATTTTGAAGGGAAAAGATTAGATTTTACGGTTCCGCTTTCGCCTGTCGGAACAGATTTTCAGAAGAATGTCTGGGAAATTCTCAGAACCATTCCGTACGGAACGACGAGAAGTTACCAGCAGCAAGCCGATATTCTTGGAAATCCAAAAGCAGTGCGAGCCGTTGCCAATGCGAATGGACTTAATAAAATCTCAATCATCATCCCGTGTCACAGAGTCATCGGAACTAATGGAACTTTGACTGGCTACGGTGGCGGGATCTGGCGCAAACAGAAACTTTTGGAGCTTGAGAAAGCAATACTTTTTTAATTCAATATTCAAAATTTATTATTCCATGTTTAATAATTTTGAACTATCAACTATCAACTATCAACTATCAACTATCAACTATCAACTATCAATCAATGAATTCACAAGATTTAAAAAATATAGCGAACCTTTGGTTTAAAGCCTTCAATGAACAGAACTTAGATGAATTGTTGAGTCTGTATGATGAATCGGCTCAACATTACAGCCCGAAACTTAAGATCAGAGAGCCTGATACCAATGGCTTGATCCAAGGAAAAGATGCCCTTAGAAGTTGGTGGAAAGACTGCTTCGAACGATTACCAACTTTGAAATATCAAGTGAACAAACTGACCGCCGATTCTGAACAGGTCTTTATGGAATATACCAGAAAAGTAGATGGAGAAGATGATATGGAAATCGGGGAAGTGTTGGAAATTATAGATGGGAAAATTGTCTTTTCCAGAGTTTATCACGGTTGATATTTTTATCTTTGAAAAAAAATAAATAATGGATTTCTCTGTTCAACCTACTTTAGAAAACGAAAATGTAAAACTAATTCCTTTAGATCAGAATGGTTTTGAGGAAGTGTTCGCTGTGGCTTCTGATCCTCTGGTTTGGGAACAACATCCGAACAAAGACCGTTACAAAAGGGAAGTCTTCGAAAATTTCTTCAAAGGTGCATTGGAAAGTGGTGGCGCTTTCAAAATCATCGAAAAAGATTCGGGCGAAGTTGCAGGAAGCACCAGATTTTACGATTACAATTCCGATGATAACTCGATCTTCATCGGCTATACTTTTTATGGAACCAAATTTTGGGGCTCAAAACTGAATCCTCAAGTCAAAAAACTAATGTTGGATTATATTTTCCAGTTCGTTGACAAAGTCAATTTCCATGTTGGGAAAGACAACATCCGTTCGCAAAAAGCAATGGAAAAACTGGGCGCAAAGAAAGTGGACGAGGTCAATGTCTCTTACGCCTATGAGCCAGAACGGTTGAATGTTGTTTTTGAAATTTTAAAAGCAGATTATCTTTCTAAAATCTAATCTCTAAATTCTCCTCACAAAACCAGTTCCTCAAACAGTCTATCAAAAGTTTTTTCTAAGTCTAGACTTGCACCAGGATGCGGACGAGAGGTTTGAATGATAGAACTCTTCACAGCCGTCAGCCAACGGAAACGTTCAGGGATTTCGAGTTGGGCGATGGAGCCAGCCGATCTTTCTCCTTTAGCAATATTCACGAAGGAATCCAGATGTCTTTTCACATCCTCATATTCTATTTTGGAATGGATCACCCGGAATTTCTCCTCACAAAGATGAATTTTAACCTTGATGAATTTCTCTCTTTTTGAAAACAAGATCAATCCCACGTTGAAGAACTCTTCACGCTCAGGCTTTGGAACCAAGCGGATCACCGCATACTCATATAACTTTTGCTCTTGCATTTTTGGCTTCATTTAAAAAGTTATCAGAATTGTCACGTCTCAAAGTCAGAAATTGAAAATAGACCTCTTTTATTTCGCTCGGTGTAAGTTCGGTATCGTTCCATTGCAACCAGTCTTCGGGGATCAGTTCTACGATCTCTCTCAGAACTTCATCGGTCAATATTGCTTTGAATTTCTCATTGGCAGCGTCCAGTTCAGAAGCTTGAGGCAACAAAACGTGGTCTTTGATCATTACAAAAGGACTCACGGCGTTCTTCTCCCAATTGTCCCAGGAATGATGGAAGTATAAAGATGCACCGTTGTCTATCAGCCATAATTCCTTGTGCCACATCAGCATATTCGTGTTTCGGAAAGTGCGGTCGATATTGGTAAGGAAAGCATCCAGCCAGACAATTTCGGAAGACAATTTC
>Ga0308171_1005168_pt1 | contig 10088 bp, 11 predicted proteins | sample PhyGR1_FD_202135 | JGI IMG/M metagenome (GOLD analysis project Ga0308171, IMG submission 202135) | Phyllosphere microbial communities from UC Gill Tract Community Farm, Albany, California, United States - DLSLSG.R1 | ecosystem: Host-associated > Plants > Phyllosphere > Unclassified | place: USA... | reverse complement strand
TAAGTGAGTTCGTAGATATTATTTCCAAAGCCAACCTCCCAGAAAGTTGGAAAGTGGTGATCATTGGAAGTGGTAGTGAGGAAAACATGACCAAACAGGAAATCAGTGACAAAAAACTTTCATCAAGAATTGAACTTTGGGGAAGTAAAAATATGGATGAAGTCTATGAACTTCTCAGAAACTCTAAGATCAACTGCCTGACCTCCAACGTAGAAGCTTTACCCACTATTTTGATTCAGGCTATGTTTTTTTCAAACGTGTTGATAGCTTACGATTGCAATTATGGCCCATCTGATATCATTAATGAAAGAAATGGCCACCTAATAAGTTTAGGAGATCAACAATCATTTATAGAGAAATTGGAAAAGCTGACGCATGACGAGCGATTACTCGATAACTTGATGAATTCTTCCTTTAATGAATCTCAGAATTGGAAAAAAGAGGCCATTGTAGAAAGATGGAAAAGTATTTTGTAATTGTTAATTTTTTGAAAAACGCTTTTTCATTTTATAGTAGTATTTAGGAATAAGATAATAGTAATCACCGTATATTTTGTAGATCCTATATTTAAGATAATAAGCCTTCATTCTTATATCGTCTAAACCCGAATTTTTAAAAACCTTATAATGATTGTCTTTTAGAAATCCATTCAGTGTAGGTGAGCGATAAAGGAAAAACGGTCCAACGCCGATATTCTTGGTCAGACTCTTATATTTCTCATGGAAAACATCGATGTAAGTAATATCTGATTGATTAAAAACATGTTGAATACTGAGCAAAGCTTCATGAACGATATCCGTTTTGTTCAGAACGATAAGGTTGAGTTTCTCTCTATTGAAAACGATGTTAAGTGGCAAAGTCCCATTGATGCAGACAATATTTTCGACCTATTCCAAAGGCAGATCTGCTCCCGTAGCGATAATTTTTCTGGTGAAACAGAAACAAATCCACTTTTTATAAATTGCTTTTCTATCTCAGCCTCGCCAAAATCCTTGATCTTGCTATCCCTCACTTTTTTTCTGGACAGATAGATATTTTCATGTTTAGCAATTGCACAATTTTCATAATCAGAATTGGATACCACCCTGTCTATCAAACTAATATATTTTTCGGAATAATGGTATTCTGTCGCGGCATAATCTGGAATAATAATTTTTGTAAATCTAAATGGCTTCGTGATTTTGATTATTTTTTCTGCAGGAACACCAAGATAATTCATAAATTCTAAAAAAACACCTCCAAACTCATCTCCATCTTGGCTGATGTAAATAATCTTTTGACCATTGTAATTTTCGAGAAGAAACCACATGCGGCCAATCAATTCTATGATAAAATGCCCCCAATGGCTGTAAAAATAGCCAAACCAAATCACTTCTTCATGTACAAATTCTATGTTCGAATCATCATATTCATAGGCTCTTCCGTATTTTAGATAACCTTCTCTGGAACCTGATTCTTCAACATACTCATTTTTGTCATCTAATATTCCACCGCCTCTACGGATAGCGCCAGAATCAAGATACACAAAAGGTAGAACAACCGCATCGTGTGATTCTATTATTTTTATATCAGAATCTAGGATCTTTTTATAATTGGTTTCTTGTAAGATATTAAGGCCTGTGTATTGTTTTGCTTCCAAATCCGACGTTTAATCTATAAATTTAAGTTCATTTTTTATAAAATTAGTTAATTATTTTATAAAAAGTAACACTCATTACATTCTGTACATAACATTATTTTAAGATGCTTATCTTTGCAAAAATTTACCCCACGCTAATATGATCAACATTGCAGCGATAGAATACTATCTGCCCAAAAATATATTAACCAACGAAGATATTGCCAATGAATTCCCGGAGTGGAATGCAGAAAAGATCAAGTCAAAAATCGGCGTAGAATCAAGACATTTTGTAGATGATTCTCAGACCGCACTCGATCTGGCCGTTGAAGCCTGTGAAAAGCTTTTCACAACTTACGATAAAAGCAAGATCGATTTTATACTTTTTTGCACGCAAAGCCCAGACTATTTTCTTCCGACGACAGCTTGCATCTTACAAGATAAATTAGGACTTCCAAAAAACATAGGTGCTTTGGATTTCAATCTTGGATGTTCTGGTTTTGTCTATGGATTGACCTTAGCAAAAGGATTGATCTCTATTGGTTTAGCTAAAAACATTTTGTTGGTCACTTCGGACACTTATACCAAGTTTTTGGATAAAAATGACAAGTCCAACAGAAGTATCTTTGGTGATGGCGCCGCAGTTTCCGTCATTGAAAAAGACGATTCCAAGGCAGATTTCCAATATGTTGTAGGAACAGATGGCGCAGGTTACAACAATCTGATTGTAGAAAATGGTGCTTCCAGAAACACTTCTGAGAAACCAGTACTTTTTATGAAAGGTCCGAAGATCTTTACGTTTGCATTAGAAAACATTCCGGCTTTGATCAGCGAAACGCTTGAGAAAAACAGACTTAGATTGGAAGATATCGACCTTTTTGTTTTCCATCAGGCAAGTTCTTACATGCTGAATTACCTGAAAAATCTTTGTAATATTCCTGACGAAAAATTCTTTCTGGATATGAAAGACATTGGTAATACGGTTTCTGCAAGTATTCCAATTGCTTTAAAGTTAGCTCTGGACCAAGGTAAAATAAAAGAAGGTTTCAAAGTGATGGTTGCAGGATTTGGCGTTGGCTATTCTTGGGGTGCAGGGATTTTAGAATTCTAAAATTTTGAAAAAGAAGATCCTTATCAGAATTGGTTCTCTTCGGCATGGTGGTGCGGAAAAAGTTCTGGTAACTTTTCTCAAAAATCTTCCGAAAGACAAATACGAAATTGATCTTTTACTAAATCTTTATTCCGGAAAATACCTAACAGATGTTCCGGATTGGGTGAATGTGATGTACCTCAATCGGGGTGAAATGATCACGACCAATCGCCCAAAAGACATTCCAAAAAAAATATACCGGGTTGTCTATCAGCAACTTTTAAAGAAATATCCGAAAATTCTCTACAAAAGAAAGCTCAAAAATAAAGTCTACGACATCGAGTTTGCAGCCATCCACGGTTTTATGGATGAGGTTTTGAATAGCCCTTTGAAGTCTTCAAAAAAACTAATGTGGATCCATAATGACCTGACGCAGGTCAGCGGTTACACCACCGAAAAGATCAGACATTTTTTCCGTTATGATAAGGTGATGGTGATCTCGGAAAAAATCGAGCAAACATTTTTAGAATTAGCAAAAACTGAAAATGAGAAAAGTAAAATTGTAAGAATTTACAATCCGCTGGATACCAATGAGATTTTAGTAAAGTCCGAAGCTGGAAGCCCGAAGTCCGAAGATTTCCAGCCTCTATTCATTTCGGTTGGAACGGTTTTTCCCCAGAAAGGATTTGACCGATTACTGAGAGTTCACAAAAGACTTTTGGATGAAGGTTTCCCTCACAAAGTTATGATCGTTGGTGATGGTTATGATTTTGAAAATGTAAAAAAACTTAAAACCGAACTGGGCGTTGACAAAACAGCAACCATGCTTGGTTTCACAGACAATCCATACCCTTACTTCAAAGCGGCAGATTTTTATATTCTAGGTTCAAGATACGAAGGTTTCCCAACGGTTTTATTCGAGGCTATCACCATGAAAAAGAACATCATAGCAACCGATGTTTCCGGCGTTACAGAAATGTTGGAAAATGGAAAATTGGGCTTGATCACGGAAAACTCTGAAGACGGAATCTATCACGGAATGAAACAAGCTTTGACCAATCCTGAACATTTCAAATCTTATCAGGAAAATCTTGAACATTATGAAATGCCTTTCAATCTGAAAAATTCTGTTGATAAGATCATGGAGATCATTGATCATCTTTAACTAGAGCTTAGACATTAGAATCTAGACGTTAGATTGATTGCGCCTAAAATAAATCTGCAGAATTTGCAAGATCTGCGAGAAATTTTTATATCATTAAATTTGTCAAGAATTAAATAATAACAAATTCCTACTTTTACCAAATGGCTTACAGCATTCTTCAAAAAGATTTTTACAGAGAAAGCGGGAAATATCTGTCACATTTTCAAATGTTGAAAAAATGTTTCAGTCCGAATCTGCATTATATCTATTGGTTCAGGAATGCTCAAAAACATCCAAAATCTTCTTTGATAGGTAAAATATACCGCCTGATTCTCCGCCATTACCAGATCAAATACGGCTTCCAGATCTATGCGGAAACCGAGATTGGGGAAGGTTTTTATCTTGGACATTGGGGCGCTCTTGTTATCAATCCTAAAGCTAAAATCGGGAAAAACTGTAATATCGCGCAAGGTGTTACAATTGCTCAGGCCAACCGTGGAAAAAACGAAGGCGTTCCTGTGATTGGCAACGAGGTCTGGATTGGCCCAAATGCCGTGATTGTAGGAAACATTACAATTGGAAACAATGTTCTCATAGCGCCGAATGCTTACGTTAACAAAGACATTCCTGATAATTCTATTGCGTTGGGAAATCCCGCTGTGATCACTCAGAAAATTAATGCTACAGAGGGATATATTAATAATAAGGTTTAACTAAAATGAGTACGGATTTGCTCTTGTAATTTTTTCTAAAAATTATTAAAATCTAAAGTTTTAAAGTCAGGACTTATCTCAATTTTATTTTTCAAATTTTCATAAATTTTAAATGCTGAGTCTTTCTCTTCAGGGATATACAGATTTATCAATTCTCCTTTTTCATTAAAAAAAGAGCTCCATACATAATCTTCATCATCATAAAAAGCATGATTATCTTTAGACAAGGTTTTATTTTCAAAAACCTTTTTTGTCTTTTTTACCGACTTTTTCAAAAAATCAAAATCTTCAAAGGTTTTCCCATCTAATAAAATTTCAACATTACCATATTTCACTTTAACTTCTTTTGAGGATATTATTTTTAGCGTTTTTAAATCTCCACTTGTAAGTGCAAAATCAATGTTATAATTTCCATCATTATCTTTTAAGCTTATTATTGTAAGATAATGTTTACTCAGATTAACATCTTTGCTTATCAAATTCTCTAAGAAGGAATCTATGAATGTATTGATATAAAAATGATCATTATTTTTTTGATTTTGAGCAAAGCAACTAAAACAGAATAATGAAAATGTAACTATGTAAAATTTAATATTTTTATTCATATTTATCTTTTAGATGAATTAGAGTGTTTTGCCTAATATTAACCCGCACATTTAGTAAAAGTAATTTTTCGAAGAACCAAAATACTAACTTTCTGCCTCCACATTCCATTTTCTTTTATAGACTTTCGATTTTTCAATATTAAACTTTGTTAAAAACTTGTGATTTTAAATTTTTATAACATATTTTTGTGTAATTATTGATTTAGTCTATTAATTTTTAAAAATAACCGCACCAAATCAATAATGCTGAATCAGCAAACTTTATTGTGATGACAAACTCTTACGAAGGTATTTTCGAAAACAATAAAAAATGGGTCGAAGGAAAATTAGCGGACAATCCGAATTATTTCCACGACCTTGCTAAGACACAGCATCCAGATTACCTCTACATCGGCTGTTCCGACAGTCGTGCAACGGCAGAGGAACTGATGGGCGTAGGACCAGGCGAAGTTTTTGTACACAGAAATATTGCCAACGTGGTCAACACTCTGGATATGAGTTCTACAGCGGTGATCCAATACGCAGTGGAACATCTGAAAGTGAAACACATCATCGTCTGTGGACATTACAACTGTGGTGGCGTAAAAGCAGCAATGACCTCTCAGGACCTTGGACTATTGAATCCTTGGCTGAGAAACATTAGAGATGTTTACAGGCTTCATCAGGAAGAATTGGACTCTGTGGATGCTGATAAAAAATATGATCGCCTTGTGGAACTGAATGTTCAGGAGCAATGCATCAATGTGATAAAAATGGCCTGCGTGCAGGAACGTTATATTTTAGACGAATATCCGATCGTTCATGGTTGGGTTTTTGACCTTAGAACAGGAAAGATCATCGATCTGGAAATCGATTTTGAGAAGATATTGAAAGATATCCAAAAGATTTACAATCTGACAGATTCTGATTGGGTGATGAGCAAAAAGAACAACAAAAACCTCATCTAAAAATTTTTATGAAGTATTTGAGTATCATAGTATTATCGATTTTTCTCAACTTTACGGCTCTTCCTGGGATTGCCGCAATGTTTGGTTGGGAATTGCCGAGAACCAATGTTATAATGAATGAGGAAGAAACTCAGGCTCATACTTTTGTACTCTACGAAAAGACCATTCCTAAAACTTTGGACATTCATGATTTTTTGAAATTTTATGAAGCTGTCCCTCAGAAAAATACGGCACCAAATTGGGAAGCCAACCTTTATTTCTCGCCTTACCTAAGTATATTTTCTCCTCCTCCTGAAGCTTAATTCATTTGCGTTTTTATTTAAAAACGTTATTCTTGTTTGCTGTTTTTATTAAACAGTAGGCTTCGTTCTGTATTTAGTCAATCAACACTTTTTTAGAATAATTGATATTCATTATCAGTGACTTCTGCTATATTATTATGCAAAAATCAAAATCTTTGATTGGAGGGATCAAAGAGAATTTTCCTTCCGGTCTTGTCGTTTTTCTTGTGGCATTGCCACTTTGTCTTGGGATTGCGTTAGCATCAGGAGCACCGCCATTATCTGGCGTAATTGCTGGAATCGTAGGTGGGATAGTTGTCGGATTCATTAGTAATTCCAACATCTCCGTTTCTGGTCCAGCTGCAGGTTTGACGGCCATCGTTTTGGTTGCTATCACCGATCTTGGCGCGTTTGAGTTATTCCTTTGCGCGGGCATCATTGCGGGAATTCTCCAGTTAATCTTAGGATTTATCCGGGCGGGAAGCATCTCAAACTACTTCCCAAATAATGTCATCGAAGGGATGCTGGCTGGTATTGGAATTATCATTATTCTAAAACAAATTCCGCATGCACTGGGTTTTGACAGTGATTATGAAGGCCATGAATCTATATTTGACAAAGGTCTTAACTTCGGCTACTTCTCAGAATTGTTTGGAGCAGTCCACTCAGGAGCTATCATCGTGACTTTGGTTTCTGTAGCCATATTGTTGGCTTGGGATCATATTACTTTTCTGAAAAGGTTAAAGCTCTTGCCCGGCGCATTGGTTGCAGTGATCGCGGGAATTTTGTTGAATGAATTTTTCAAAATGTCAGGAAGTTCATTGGCAATTTCTGAAAAACATTTGGTGACTTTGCCAACACCCAGTTCATTGGAAGATTTCAAAAACCTGATCACATTCCCGGATTTCAACGGATTTACGAATCCTAAAGTTTGGATCGCAGGCGCAACCATCGCAATTGTAGCATCTATCGAGACTTTGCTTTGTATCGAAGCCTCGGACAGACTGGATGTGAGAAGGAGAATTACCGATACCAATCTTGAGCTGAAAGCGCAGGGAATCGGAAACCTTATCAGTTCTTTCATTGGTGGGTTGCCGATGACGTCTGTTGTTGTAAGAAGTTCTGCCAACGCCAATGCTGGAGCGACATCCAAAGCATCCGCAATCATTCACGGGGTTTTGTTATTGCTCTGCGTCTTATCGATCCCAGTTATATTAAACCTGATTCCACTGGCAACTTTGGCAGCAGTATTGATTTTAGTCGGATACAAATTGGCTAAACCAGCGACTTTCAAACATTTCTGGCACAATGGCAAATACCAGTTCATTCCTTTTGTAGCAACCGTTTTGGCCGTTGTTTTCACGGATCTTTTGAAAGGTGTCGGAATTGGATTATTGATCTCGGTTTTCTACATTCTACAGGGAAATATGAAACGTGCCTATTATCTGAGCAAAGAGACTTTGGACGATGCAGACGAGATCACGATCAAGTTGGCAGAGGAAGTTTCTTTCTTGAACAAAGCCGCCATCAAGAAAACCTTAAAAAACGTAAAATCTGGCTCCAAAGTCATCATTGATGCAAAAACAACCTCTTACATCACAACAGATGTTTTGGAAATGATCCAGGACTTTGCCAATGTAAGAGCCAAAGAAGAAGACATAGAAGTTGAATTACAAGGCTTCAAAACGTCTTACAGAGACTATGCGAGCGATGAAGATTCGCACGTGATCGTCAATCATAGAAGAGCAATGTAAAAATTGCAGAACATTAACATTAATACTTTATTTAAATTTAAAAATATGAAAGCACATACATTCGAAACACAAACGACCATTACACCTGACAAAGCGCTTGATATCCTGAAAGAAGGCAACGAAAGATTCGTTAAAAATCTTAAAGCGAACAGAGATCTTTTGTCTCAGGTCAATGACACGCGTGCGGGACAATGGCCGTTTGCTGTGATCTTGAGCTGTATAGACAGCCGTACATCTGCAGAATTGATTTTCGATCAAGGTCTGGGTGATATCTTCAGCGTAAGGATCGCTGGTAACTTTGTGAATCAGGACATTCTTGGTTCTATGGAATTTGGTTGTAACGTGGCGGGTTCTAAACTGGTTGTCGTTCTAGGTCACACCAAATGTGGCGCATTGAAAGGTGGTTTGGACGCAGCAGCCATCGAAGGTCTGGGAATGGACAACCTAAACCACTTGATCGGTCATTTCGATCACATCATCAAAGATATTATCAAAGACGGTGAAGAGCGTTCTTCTAAAAATGAAGACCTGTTGGAGAGACTGAATCAAAGTAATGTAAGAAACGCCATTGGGGAAATTCGCGCTCAAAGTTCTACACTTAAAAAACTTGAGGACGAAGGCAAGATCAAGATCGTAGGTGCCAATTACGATGTTGAGACGGGTGTGGTCACTTGGATCTAAAAATATTTTCTTTATACAATTAATTAGGTTGTAGGCCGGGTAATTTATTTTATCCGGCTTACTTATTTCCCATTAAAAGCAGTCATCGTATTCTGAATGCCTGCAAAAACAAAAGACAAACTGGCTTGGGAAAACTTTTCGATTCTTTCAGAAAGTTTTTCTTTTTCTTCCTCGTTCCATTTTCCGAGAACATAATCCGCCTGCTTCCCTTCTGAGAATTCTGCAGAGATTCCGAATCTTAATCTTGGATAGTTCTGAGTATTCAGCTGTGATTTGATGCTTTTTAAACCATTGTGGCCGGCATCGGAACCTTTCATTTTCATTCTCAAAGAACCGAATGGCAACGCAAGGTCATCCGTAATGATCAAAATATTTTCTAACGGAATATTCTCTTTCTGCATCCAAAATTTGACCGCATTACCCGAAAGATTTACGTAAGTATCTGGCTTTAGAACGAAGACTTTTCTGCCTTTGTACTTGCCTTCTGCAAGGAGTCCAAAGTTTGAAGATTTGAAGGGCGCTTCTATTTTCTCAGCGATCTTTTCTGCCACCTTAAAACCTATATTATGTCGCGTTTCTGCATACTCATCCCCTTTATTCCCAATGCCGACAATCAGATATTTCATTACTTATATAAAAAAGTTAATTTGTCTCCTGCGTTGGAGTTCATGGTTTTAGGATAACCAGCTTCATCATAGGTGTAAGCCATTTTAAGAGATTGTGAGACGCCCATTGCAGTCACCTTTACTGCTTGATAATTATTTGCAGACAATCCCAATATTCCTTGGTTGGAAGTGTTGTAATGTGTGGAGAGAATGTTGTACGCCATAGGTAACGTTGCAAATGGATTCTTGTTAATGTCATAATTGCTCAATTCAGATTCTAGAACGATTGGCGGAATTGAAATTGGTCCCAAAGGCACTGTCGTTGTAGCCAATTTCCAATTAGAAATATTATTTCCAGCAAAGGTGATATTACTCGTCACATCATATTCTAAAACAAACTGTCCTGGATTTTCAGAATCCTCTACATTCATTTTTGTAACCACTTTGCTTACTTTTTCTCCATTATAAGTGAAATCATTGGTTGATTTATACAACAACACGCCATTGGACTCTGTGGCACCAGATGCGGATGTCAATCTCCCTGTGGTGTAAATCAAGTCCAATTTTGTTAATGTGGTCTCCCCCAATTCAGTTGTAGTAATTTCGACATGAGAGATCTGATCGTTTTGATAACTTAGAACAGCTGTTTC
>Ga0308171_1005167_pt1 | contig 10090 bp, 10 predicted proteins | sample PhyGR1_FD_202135 | JGI IMG/M metagenome (GOLD analysis project Ga0308171, IMG submission 202135) | Phyllosphere microbial communities from UC Gill Tract Community Farm, Albany, California, United States - DLSLSG.R1 | ecosystem: Host-associated > Plants > Phyllosphere > Unclassified | place: USA... | reverse complement strand
CCGGGTGCGGGAGCGCTCCGGGTCGACCAGCGCGACGCCGGCTCCGCGCGGCAGGTAGTCCACCAGCGGCACGACGCCCTCGGCCAGCGCCGGCAGCAGCGACTCCATGCCCTCGACGGGGATGCCCTGCGACATCTTCTCGAGCATGCCGGTGAGGCTCGGAAACTTCGGGGCCATGCCGGCGGCCCGTTCGCGGACGTCGGCGGTCAGCAGGAGCTCACGCGCAGGCAGGAGGACGGCCTCGCGCAGCTCGCCGGGCAGCGACCGCTGGTCGGCGATCGAGAACGCGCGGATCTGGTCGACCTCGTCGCCGAAGAAGTCCACGCGCAGCGGGTGGTCGGCCGCGGCGGGGAACACATCGAGGATGCCGCCGCGAACCGCGAACTCGCCGCGACGCGAGACCATGTCGACGCGGTGGTAGGCGAGCTCCACGAGGCGACGGACGACCTGTTCGAGGTCGAGTCCGCGACTGCCGACGGTGATGGAGACCGGATCGGCTTCGGTCAGTCCGGCGGCGAGCGGTTGCAGGGCGGCGCGGACGGATGCGGTGATGACCAGCGGCCTCGCGCCGTCGTGCGTCGAGGCGCGGCGGAGCACATCGAGCCGGCGTCCCACCGTCTCGGGACTCGGGCTGAGGCGCTCGTGCGGCAGCGTCTCCCAGGCCGGGAAGTGGAGCACCTCGGCGTCCGGCACCAGACACTGGAGCGCGCCGCCCAGCGTCTCGGCACGGCGCCCGGTCGGGGCGATGGCGAGCAGCACGGCGGGCCGGCCGGCGGAACGGCGCTGTTCGAGCAGCGCCGCCATGAGCGGCGCGTCGAGCCCGTCGGCGAGAGCGAAGTCGAGGCTGCCCACGGCTCCGGAGATCACCGCCTCCCGGAAGGAGTCAGCCTGCGAAAGGGCGCGCACGATCCCGGGAACTGTCACCACAGAAGCCTAACGCCGACCGCCGACACGGTGATCGCGCGGGGCGCACCGGGAGCCGCTGCGTTCGTAGGATGGGCGCGTGACTTCGCCTCCGTCGCCCCGTGAGCCCCGGTTCGCCGCGCCCTACGTCGTCGCAGCCCCCGGCCGGCTCCCGGACCCGCCATCGCCCCCGCGCCGACGCGCTGCCGGCATGCTCGCGCTCGTCCTCGCTTCGATCGCGGCCGGCGCCGGGACGGTGATCGCGGTCATCGTGACGGCCCGGCTGGCCGACAGCGGCGCACTCGCGGCGTGGCTCGACGCCGACGGCGACCTCCGCGCGCTCAGCCCGGTGCGCACCGAGGTACTGGTGGGCGAGGTCGCCTTCTGGGTCTGCACCATCCTCGCGATCGCTTCCATCGTGCTCGGCGTGATCGCGATCGCCCGTCGTTCCGGGCGCGGGCTCGGCATCGCCGCCATCGTCGTCGCGGTCGTCGCCCCGGTGCTCGTCGTCGGCGCAGCGCTGGCGGCGCTGTTCGCCACCTCCTGAGGGGCGCGTCGCAGCCGGAAGCGAAAGGTCACGGCCGCAAGCGCGTCATCCGTGACCCGGTCCGCGGATAGATGATGCCTCAGCGCGGAGCGTGGAACCGCTGCTGGGCGGCGACCAGTCCGTCGCCGACCACCGTCTCGACCGCGTCCGCGGCATCCGAGATGAGGATGTCGAGCGTCTTGCGCTCGGGCGCCGAGAACGGGTCCAGCACCCAATCCGCCGGGTCCTGCGCGCCGGTGGGACGCCCGATACCGACGCGGACACGGGCGAAATCGGGTGATCCCAGGGCCTTCGCGACGTCGCGGACGCCGTTGTGGCCGCCGTGACCGCCGCCGGTCTTGAGCTTGATCGTGTCGAACGGGATGTCGAGCTCGTCGTGGACCACGATCACCCGGCCCGGATCGACCCCGTAGAACCCGGCGAGTGCGGCCGCGGGACCTCCCGAGACGTTCATGAAGGTCTTGGGCTTGGCCAGGACCATCTTCGGCCCGCCCGGGCGCAGCCAGGTCTCGGCCGCCCAGGCGTTGGCCTTGTGCGAGCGCAGCGTCTCGCTACGCCGACGGGCGAGCTCGTCGACGACCATCTGCCCGATGTTGTGGCGGGTCGCCTCGTAGCGGGCTCCGGGGTTGCCGAGCCCGATGATCAACCAGGTGTCTGCCATCACGTGCCTCTCGAACGACGGAGCCCGTCCTCACCGCGGTGAGAACGGGCTCCGGGGATCGTCGCCTTACTCGGACTTCTCGTCGCCCTCGGCCTCGGCCTCGTCCGACTGCTCGGCGGCGTTCGCCTCGTCGGCGGCCTCGATCTCGTCGGCCGCGGCGATCGTGGCGGCCGGAACCGAGACGCCCACGATGAGGGTCTCCGGCTCGGTGATCAGCGAGGCACCGCGCGGGAGCGTCAGGTCGGCGGCGGTGATGTGCGCGCCGTCCTCGAGTCCGTCGACGTCGACCTCGACGGTCTCGGGGATGTGGGTGGCCTCGACCTCGAGCGAGACCGACGACGCGCCCTGCGTGGCCATCGTGCCCGGGAAGGGCTCGCCGACGACGACGATCGGGACGTCGACCTGGACCTTCTCGCCCTTCTTGACCACGAGGAGGTCGATGTGCTCGATGATCTGGCGCACGGGGTCGCGCTGGACGTCCTTGACCAGGACGAGCTGGCCCGCGCCGTCGACCGAGAGCTCGATGACGGCGTTCGCGCGGCGAACGAGCAGCAGCATCTGGTGGCCGGGCAGTGCGACGTGCACGGGCTCGGTGCCGTGACCGTAGATGACGGCGGGGATCTTGCCGGCGGCACGCAGACGGCGGGCGAAGCCCTTGCCGAAGTTGGTGCGCGTCTCTGCAACGACCTGGGTGTCGGTCTCAGTGGACATGCGTCTCTCCTTGTGGGCCTGGGGCCCGGCTAGCGGTATGCGGGTTCGACGCGAACGCGAGCGCGTGGAGAGGAAACGACCTGCACACACCCTCGTCGATCACGGATTCCGGGCCTCGCCGAAGCGCAGGCACGCGGCATCCCTCGCCGAAGTACACGATCACTCTACCAGCGCTCGATAGGGTGGACGAGACGTCGTCTCACGCCCCGGAGGAAACATGGAATACGGCTGGTTCTCGCACGTGCTCGTCTGGGTGATCGGACTCATGACGCTCGGTTCGATCGTCTCGGTGACGCTCGCCCTGTTCTCGATGGGGCGCCAGGGCTACCGCAAGGGCTGACCCGCCCGCGTCGGGACCGGCTCAGCGCGAGACGTCGGGCCAGACGGCCACGAGGACCTTGCCCGAGACCTCCGAGTCGCGCGCGGTCGCGAAGGCCTCGTCCAGATCGTCGGCGTCGAAGACGTGGGTCACGACATCTTCTATGCGCGGTTCGGCGGTGAGCAGCTCGACAGCCCGGTCGATCTCGTCGTTGAAGCGGAACGTGCCGTACCAGCGGATCTCCTTCGCGATGAAGGGTGCGATGTTGATCGGTCGCGGCTCGTTGGGGACCATCCCGACCTGCACGACCGTCCCGCCGACCCGAGCCGAGCGGAGCGCCGTCGAGACGGACGCCGCGACGCCGGAACATTCGAGCACGACGTCGTAGCCACCGTCGGGGACCTCGTCGGTCGTGACGTCGAACACCTCGTCCGCTCCCAACAGACGCGCGCGACGGAGCGGGCCGGGCAGGACGTCCGTGGCATGCACGTGAGCCGCCCCCGCAGCGACGGCCGCCGCGATCGAGAGCAGGCCGATCGGTCCCGAGCCGGTCACGAGCACGCTCCGACCCGAGACATCGCCGGCCTTGCCCAGCCCGTGAAGCGCCACCGCCAGCGGCTCCGCGAGTGCCGCCCGACGGATCGGCAGCTCGGCGGGCAACGCGCGGATCATCCGGCGATCCACGAGGATGTACTCGGCGAGACCGCCCTGCGTGTGCGGCCAGGTCGAGGCGCTGCCGAGGTAGGACCCGCCGCCCCACAGGTGCGGGTCGTCGGGGATGCGGGCATCGGGCGTCCCGAAGGTCGCCGGGTGCACCGTGACCGGGGTTCCCGCCGGCAGGGTGCCCGACGGGTCCCGGTCCACACGCCCCGACACCTCGTGCCCGGGGATGAGCGGCTCGCGCACCACGAAGGCGCCGTTGGCCCCTTCGTGGTAGTAGTGAAGGTCCGATCCGCAGATGCCGACGTAGTCGACCCGGACCCGCACCTGATCGGCACCGGGTTCGGGAGTGCTCGTCTCGCGCACCGAGATGGTCTGGGCTGATTCGATGTAGGCAGCACGCATCGGGTCTCCTCGCGTCGGTCAGACGACCGCGGTCATTCCGCCGTCGACGAAGATGTTCTGTCCGGACACGAAGCTCGACGCGTCGGAGCAGAGGAACAGGAGGGCGCCGTCGAGCTCGGCGAAGTCTCCCCAGCGCTGCGCCGGGGTCCGTTGGGTGAGCCACGCCGTGAACTCGGCGTCCTCCACGAGGGCTTTGTTCATCTCGGTGGCGAAGTACCCCGGCGACAGCGCGTTGACCTGGACGTTGTGGCGCGCCAGATCCGCGGCCATTCCCTTGGTCAGCTGCGCCACCGCGCCCTTGGTCGCCGAGTACGGCGCGATGGTCTGGCGCGCGAGCGCCGACTGCACCGAGGCGATGTTCACGATCTTGCCGGAGCCCCGCGAGGCCATGCCGGGTGCGATGAATCGTGCGACGTAGAAGACGCCGCTCAGATTGGCGGCGACCAGGTCGTCCCAGTCGGCGACGCAGAACTCCGTGAACGGTGCGCGCCGCTGTATCCCGGCGTTGTTGACGAGGATGTCCGGCACGCCGACCTCGTCGGTGATCCGCGCGACGCCGGCTTCGACGGCACCGGCGTCGGTGACGTCGAACACGGCCGCGTGAGCGGGGCGGCCGCTCACCCGTTCGGCCTCGACCCGCGTCTCCTCGACGGCGGCCTCGTTCCGTCCGTGCACGACGACGCGAGCACCGGCGCGGGCGAGCGCCAGGGCGAGGGAGCGCCCCAGGCCGCGCGAGGATCCCGTGACGAGGGCGAGGCGGTCGGAGACATCGAACAGAGTGGACATCCATCCTCCTGAGGTGGGGGTGAGGGAGCGAGCGGACGATTCCGACCGGGGAGGGCGACCGCGCCGCCCTCCCCGGCGTATCAGAGCAACGAGGCGAGCCCGAAGACGCCGAGGACGAGGACGAAGGCCACGACGGACTCGATCGCCTGCTGGACCGTCCACGTCTTCAGCGTGGTCTTCACATCCATGCCCATCAGGCGACCCACCAGCCAGAAGCCGGAGTCGTTGACGTGGCCGGCGAAGACCGAGCCGGCCGCGGTGGCCAGCACGATCGCCGCGACCTGCAGCGGGTTGAAGTCGCCCGCGACCACCGCGGGGGCGGCAAGGCCCGCTGCCGTCACCAGGGCGACCGTGGCAGAACCCTGCGCGAGGCGGATGATCACGGCGATGACGTACGCCGCCACGATGATGGGCAGGCCCAGATCCGACAGCGTGTCGGCGAGAGCGTCGCCGATGCCGGAGGCCCGCAGCACTCCGCCGAACATGCCGCCGGCGCCGGTGATGAGGATGACCGAGGCGACCGGGCCGAGAGCCGAGTCGACGATCTTCTCCAGCGCGGTGCCCTTCTCGCCGCGGCGCGTGCCGAGCACGAAGATCGCGACGAGCACGGTGATCAGCAGCGCGACGAACGAGTTGCCCAGCAGCACGAGCACCTGGACCCAGAGGTCGTCCGTCGACACCGCGCCGGCGGAGGCGAGCGTGGTCAGCCCGGTGTTCATGAAGATCAGCAGCATCGGCAGGAGGAGCAGCAGCACGATGGTGCGGGGACGCGGCGGGTTCGAGGGCTGGTCGTCGTCGATCTCACCGAAGAGCGTCGGCACGGGCAGCGGGATGCGCGCGGCGATGAACTTTCCCCACAGGTAGCCCGAGAGGTACCAGACCGGGAACACGACGACGAGTCCGACCAGGAGCACGAGTCCCAGGTTGGCGCCGTACGCCTCGGTCGCGGTGACCGGCCCGGGGTGCGGGGGGAGGAAGACGTGCATGACCGAGAACGCCGCGGCCGCCGGGATGCCGAACAGCAACACGTTCGCCTTCGAGACGCGGCGCGCGATGGCGAAGATGATGGGGAGCATCATCACCAGCCCGGCATCGAAGAACATCGGGAACCCGAGGATGAGCGAGGCGATGCCCAGGGCGAAGGGCGCCCGCTTCTCACCGAAGACCTCGACGAACTTGTCGGCCAGGGCCTTCGCGCCGCCGGAGTGCTCGATGAGCCTGCCCAGCATGGCGCCGAGGGCCACCAGCAGGGCGACGCCGGCGAGGGTGCCTCCGAAGCCGTCGGTGAGGGTCGACGCGATCGCCGAGACCGGCACCTGCGCGACGAACGCGGTGAGCAGCGAAACGATGATCAGCGTGAGGAAGGCATGCACCTTGCACACGATGATCAGGAACAGGATCAGGGCGATCGCTCCGGCTGCGATGAGCAGGAGCGGCCCGGCGCCCAGCGTCTGGGTCCAGTCTTCCATCGGTATCTCCGTTGATGTCGGGAAGCGTCCGATCGGGGCCGAGGCCCGCAAGATCGTCACGCGTTAGGATTCGAGCTGCCCCGTCGCCACGGCGTCGGAGCAGAGTGATCCTCGCACAATGATCGTATTATTCTCAACCACTGATCGTATTAATCGGAGGCGCCATGGCGCAGGCATCCCACGGCTCCGTCCTGGATGCGCTCGGCCTGCGGATCGCCTCCGGCGAGCTCGCGCCGGGCGCGGTCTGCACGCTGGCGGACCTCGAGGCCGAGTACGGCGTGTCGCGCACCGTGATCCGCGAGGCCGTCCGCGTCCTCGAGGCGATGGGGATGCTCTCGTCGCGCCGACGCGTGGGGCTCACGGTCACCCCGGTGCAGGAGTGGAGCGCGCTGGACACCCGACTGATCGGGTGGCAGCTGGCCTCACCGCGCCGCGACCACCAGATCATCGTCGTCAACGAGCTGCGTTCCGCCGTCGAGCCGATCGCCGCCCGGCTGGCCGCGCAGCGCGGGAGCGACGTGCAGCGGGCGGAGCTGCTCCGGCTCGCTGCACGACTGGAGGAGCTCGGCCACAGTGGCCGCGGCGCGTCGCCCGACTACCTCGAGGTCGACATCCTGTTCCACGACCTCATCCTCGACATGAGCGGCAACCTCATGCTCGCCGCGAACAAGTCGGCGATCGCCGCGGTGATCGCCGGCAGGTCCGACGTCGGCCTCACCCCGGCGGTCCCCTACGAGGAGGCGCTGCACAATCACGTGCAGACCGCGGCCGCGATCGCCCGCGGCGACGCCGACGCGGCCGAGCACCACACGCGCCGGTATGTGGACGCCGTCCTCAGCGAGGTGCGGGCACTGGTGTGACCTGTTCCGCGACGCTCTCGCCCCGGAGGACGGCCAGCAGCGCATCGATGGACTGATCGGTCATCCGCTGCACGGCGGCCGTCGTGTGGCCGCCCGCGTGGGGCGTCGCGACGACCCGGGCGTGGCCGACGAGCGGAGACAGCGACGGCGGCTCCGTCTCGTACACGTCGATCGCGACGCCGTGGAGCGCGCCGTCGTCGAGGGCGCGGCGCGCGGCCGCCTCGTCGAGGAGGCCCCCACGCGCGGTGTTGACCACGATCGCTCCGGGCGGGAGCAGCGCCAGTCGACGGGTGTCGATGATGTGGCGCGTCTCGGGAAGCAGGGGAACGTGCAGCGTGACGAGGTCGCTCCGCCGGCACAGCTCGTCGATGTCGACCCGCTCGACGCCCGCATCCGAGAATGCCGCGTCGGGGAGCATCGGATCGTAGGCGATCGGATGCATGCCGAGACCGCGGAGGCGCTCGGCGACGAGCCGGCCGATCGCGCCGAAACCGACGACGCCCGCGGTGCTGCCGGTGAGCTCCTTGCCGTGGCGCCGCGGCCACTCCCCCGAGCGCACGGCGGAGTCGAGCTGGGCGATGCCCCGCGCGGCGGCGAAGATGAGCCCGATGGTGAGCTCCGCCACCGCCAGGGAGTTCGCGCCGGGCGTCCGGGTCACCGTCACGTCGTGCGCGGCCGCCGCCGCCAGATCGACCCGATCGACTCCGACGCCGTAGCGGGCGAGGGCGCGCAGGCGCGGTGCCGCGTCGAACACCGCCTCGTCGTAGTCGTCGAGCCCCGCGACGATGCCGTCGACGTCGGCGACCAGCGGGATGAGCTCCGCCGACGTCAGCGGGCGGCCGTGGGGGTTGAGGACGACCTCGTCGGCAGCCTCGCGAAGCCGACGGATGCCGGCGCCGTCGGGGTCGCTGCACAACGAGGTGGGCGTGACGAGGATCTTCATCGGGCGGCTCCTCCCGAACCGGGAACGGTGCGTGAATAGTGGTCCAGGTAGCGGGCGAAGCCCTCGTCGTAGTGCGCGCGAAGCTCGGTGCGCGGCGTGATCGTCCTGATCTCGACATCATCGAAGGCCGGGTGGCGCAGCTCCCCGCCGCCGGCGAGCATGCCCATGCGCACGGCTCCCACGATCGAGGTGTGCTGCTGCGGCGACACCTCCATCTCCACGCCGAAGACGTCGGCGGTCAGTTGCGTCCAGAACGGCGACGACAGCACGCCCCCCGACAGCACGATGCGGCGCGGCGTTCCCCCCAGCGCGGTCAGCTCCTTGTAGCAATGGAACAGCGAGTAGACGATGCCCTCCAGCACCGACTGGTACATGTCCACCCGGGAATGCGCGGGAGCGAGGTCGAGGAACCCGCCTCGACGCTGATCCTGCCAACCGGGGCTGCGCTCGCCGAAGAGGAACGGCATGAACACCGGCAGATCCGCGCGTGCCGTCGACAGCGACGGCTCGATGTCGAGGTAGTCGGTCGCCGCACCGAAGAGACGCTCTCGCGCCCAGTCGACGCAGTTTCCGCATCCCGAGGTCGCAGCGCCGCTGAGGGCGCCCAGCGGCGACCGGTACGACCACGTGCTCAGGGTCGGCGAGAACGCCGGATGACGCGAGGCGACCCGCAGCGCACCGCTGGTGCCCATCGAGAAGGTCATCTCACCCGGCTCCGTCGCCAGGTCGCCGACCTGGTTCAGGCCCCCGTCGGGGCCGGGCGTGAGCACCGGGATGCCGGACCGCAGCCCCAGCAGAACGGCCGCCTCGGCCGAGAGCGGGGCGGTGGCGGTCGTCTCGTGCAGCTCCGGAAGCACGACCCCGTCGAGGCCGAACCGGCTGATGACATCGCCGTCCCACGCCGCAGTCGAGGCAGAAAGCAGACCGCTGCCCGAGGCGAGCGACGGGTTGGTCCAGATCTCACCGGTCATGCGCGCGAAGATGAGGCTCGCCTGGTCGAGCGCGACGAGGCCGTCGATGTCGAGCCCCTGGGCGCGCAGATGCTGCAGCTTGAACACGGGGTAGATGGCGTTGACCATGCAGCCGGTCCGCTCGTAGAACCACCAGGTGAGGTCGTCGTCGGCCCGGAGCGCGGCGCTGAGATCCTGTGCGCCCGTATAGGGCCACTCCATGACCGGCGTCACGGCGGACAGGTCGGGACGACGCAGCGTGAGCCCGTGCCAGGTGCCGCTGAGCACGATCAGATCGACGTGCTCTCCGGCTGCCGCCTCACGTCCGAGCGCCATCAGCTGCACGTACACCGCGTCGGCGTCGCGGACCGCGGCATCCGGACCGTCGATCTCGAAACGACGGCTGCGGACCACCATCGCGCCGGTGTCGGAATCGAAGAGCATCGTCTTCGCCGAGGTCGTGCTGGCTTCGAGCGCAAGGATCTTCATGTCGGGCCCATCGTCGGGTGTCCGGCGGGCAGCCGCCTCGCCACCCCAATGATATGATCATTCGACCGGAAAGGACACCCCGAGGAGATTGCCATGGCCGCCGTCGTCGACCTGCTCGCTCAGCACCGCATCGTCCCCGTGGTCGTCGTGGACTCCGCCGACCAGGGTCTCTTCGTCGCCGACGCTCTCGCCGCCGGCGGCCTCCCGGTCGCCGAGGTCACCTTCCGGACTCCGGCCGCTGCCGCCGCGATCCAGGCGATCGCCGCGCGCGAGGACATGATCGTCGGGGCGGGCACCGTCGTCGACGCGAACCAGGTCGATATCGCCGTCGACGCCGGTGCGCGCTTCCTCGTCTCCCCCGGGTTCCTGCCCTCGGTGGCGGCGCGT
>Ga0308171_1005165_pt1 | contig 10097 bp, 9 predicted proteins | sample PhyGR1_FD_202135 | JGI IMG/M metagenome (GOLD analysis project Ga0308171, IMG submission 202135) | Phyllosphere microbial communities from UC Gill Tract Community Farm, Albany, California, United States - DLSLSG.R1 | ecosystem: Host-associated > Plants > Phyllosphere > Unclassified | place: USA... | reverse complement strand
AGCGCCTGGGCAACAGCAGCGTGACCATCGGCCACCGCATCGTCGACCAGCAGGACGAGTCGACGCTGTATTCGGACGGCAACGTGGTGGTGGTGTGGATGGACACGCAGACCGGCAAGAGCGCGCCGCTGCCGGACGCGATCCGCAGCGCGTCGAGCTGACACATCTGGTAGATGCCGACCTTGGTCGGCACCGGCCCGCCGGGCATGGCCCGGCGCTACCGTTCCACATCAAAGGACTGACATGATCCACCAGACCGAACTGCGCGACCTGCTGCCCGGCATGGTCCCCTTCCCCACCGACGTGTTCCCGGATGACCAGGCCTGGCTTGGCCAGCACCTGTTGCCGCTGCTGAAGATCGACCTCGGCGTGCTGCGCCCGGAACTGGCCGGCAGCGTGGCCACGATGCTGTGCCCGATCGAGCCCTACGACGGCTGTATCGGTGAAACCACCGAAGAACACCACAACGCGTTCACCGGCACCAACTGGATCGCCTTTGAACTGACCAGCGACAACCGCATGCGCTTCCTCGGCGATGCAGGCTACTTCATCGGTGACCAGGTGCAGGTCAAGCACGCGCTGCAGCACATCACCGAGATGCGCGCGAGCTACAGCAAGGCGCGCGCGTACTTCCAGCAGCATGGACGCCTGGCCAGCTATTCGCGCTATGGCGACGGCGAGCCCGGCGAGCAGGCGTACCTCGATGTGCTGGGCGGTCCGATCTCGACTGGCAACTGGATCGAAACCGCAGAGATTCCGGCCGCCTTCGCGCTGGCGTTCACCGAGGCTGCCGACGACCGCCATGCACCGGACGATGCCGAGCGCGCGATCATCACCCGCGATGGAAAAAAGTTCTTCTCCGTGGCAGAAGTAGCCGGCTACAACTGGTGTGCAACCGGTGCCGATGCAATCGTGATGCTGTATGAGCCGGAAAGCCGCACGGTGCTGTTCTCGTACGACTGGTCGTAAGCCCCACCGCGCTGCGCGCTCGCCGGGCATGGCCTAGCGCTACCGATTAAGCCCCACCGCGCTGCGCGCTCGCCGGGCATGGCCTGGCGCTACCGATTAAGCCCCACCGCGCTGCGCGCTCGCCGGGCATGGCCCGGCGCTACCGGTGTCGATTCGGCAGTGATGCCGGGCGGAACGAGCGCCGCGTTACGGCGCGGCCCGGCGCACCGTCAGGGCCGTGCTGACTTCGGTGCCCCCCTCCAGTTGCACCTGCAGCCACACGGGCTGCCCCTCCTGCAACACGCGCCTGCCGTCCATCAACATCAGGTGCAGGCCGCCGGGCTTGAGTACGGCGCGTTCCCCCGGCGCCAATGGCAGGCGCTCGACGGCACGCATGCGGCTGACCCCGTCGACGATCTTGGTCTCGTGCAACGACACATCACCGAAGCTCGCACTGCGCGCACCGATGATGGTCACCGCAGTGGTGCAGCCGTTGCGGATCACGCCATAGCCGGCCGTCATGGGCGTCGCCGTCGGGCTGGGCGGCAGACGTACCCAGCCCTGCGAGACGGTGACGCACTCCGGCACAGCGGCCGCCGCCGATGCTGCGCCCGCACACATCATCAACAGTACGCCAACGAATGGTTTGGTTATCATCGCCCAGGTTCCTTCTTCGCAACGAGACCCGCAGCATGACGACGCTCATCGAGGTGATCAACCATGGCCCCATCCGCGAACTGCGGCTGGCGCGGCCGCCGGTCAATGCACTGGACACCGAGCTGTGCCGGCAGTTGATCCATGCCATCGAACTGGCGATGGCCGAGGACGCGCACGGCATCGTGCTGTCCGGCAGCGAGCGCATCTTCACCGGCGGCATGGACGTGCCGCACCTGCTCTCGCATGGCGATGACAAGCACAAGCTGCTGGATACCTGGAACGCGTTCTTCGGCGCGGTACGCACGCTGGCCGAAAGCCGCATCCCGGTGGTTGCCGCGATCACCGGCCACGCGCCGGCGGGCGGCTGCGTGCTGGCCCTGTGCTGCGACTACCGGGTGATGGCACGCAGTGCCGATCCGGCGCGCCCGTATGCCATCGGCCTGAACGAAGTGCAGGTCGGCCTGATCGCACCGGAAGGCATCCAGCGCCTGCTGCGACGTGCGGTGGGGGCACACCGTTCCAGCGTGCTGCTGGCCACCGGCGCGCTGGTACCGGCCGAACAGGCCCTGCAGATCGGCCTGGTCGATGAACTGGTGGATGGCGAGCTGGTGGCGGCACGGGCGGTGGCCTGGCTGCAGGACCTGCTGAAGCAGCCGCGGCAGCCGATGCTGCTGACCCGTGCCATCGCCCGCGCCGAGCTGCACGCCGCTCTGCACCCGGACCTGATCCAGCTCGACCGCTTCGTCGAGGCCTGGTTCGCCCCGGATGCGCAGAACGCACTGCAGGCGCTGGTGGCGCGTCTCGGCAAGTAGACGGTAGTGCCGGCCGCTGGCCGGCAGCCTGGCGATCCTTCCGGGACGCCTGCGGATGCCGGCCAGCGGCCGGCACTACCGAAGATGGGGCATCCGGCCTACACCGGTATAATCGACCCCTCTTCCATCGCTGTGGCCGCCCCCTTGAACGACATGCCCGAACCCGTCGTCTCCGAGCTGATCGATCTGCTCACCCTGGAGCGGCTGGAGGACAACCTGTTCCGCGGCCAGAGCCGCGACATCGGTACCAAATACGTGTTCGGCGGGCAGGTGCTGGGCCAGGCCCTGGCTGCCGCGCAGGCCACGGTCGACAATGGTCGCCATGTGCACTCGCTGCACGCCTATTTCCTGCGTGCCGGCAACATCGACCATCCGATCGTCTACGACGTCGACCGCACCCGCGACGGCGGCAGCTTCTCCGTGCGCCGGGTGACCGCCATCCAGCACGGCAAGGTGATCTTCTTCTGCGCGGCCTCGTTCCAGCAGGCCGAATCCGGTGCCGAGCACCAGCACAAGATGCCCGAAGTGCCGCAACCGGAAGACATCGAACCGAACCGGCCGTTGCCGGCGGAGGTGCTTGAGCGCTTGCCGATCAAGGTGCAGCGCTGGCTGTCGCGCGGCGGTCCGTTCGAGTTCCGCCATGTATATCCCCGCGATGAACTGAACCCGCCCAAGCGCCCGCCCTACCACCAGGTCTGGCTGCGCCTGAGCGAGCGCGTGGGCGATGCTCCCGAGCTGCACCAGGCGCTGCTGGCCTACGCGTCGGACTTCCACCTGCTGGGCACGGCGACGTTCCCGCACGGCATCAGCTACTACCATCCGCACGTGCAGATGGCCTCGCTGGACCACGCGATCTGGTTCCACCGCCCGTTCCGCGCCGACGATTGGCTGCTGTATTCGCTGGACAGCCCCAGCGCGCAGGATTCGCGCGGCCTGGCCCGCGGCCAGTTCTTCACCCGTGATGGCGTGCTGGTTGCCAGCACCGCCCAGGAAGGCTTGATCCGCGTGGTTCCGGACCAGGCAGCAGCGGCCGCCGTGCCGGCCAAGGATTGACCGATGCGTCAGATTTTCAGCAGCCAGCGCGTGGAAACCGTGGAAGGCGTGGCCGAGCTCCTGCGCAGCCACGACATCCAGGTGAAGGTCACCAACGGGCGCTCGTACAAGACCCGCCGGCGTGGCCAGTTTAGCTATACCGACCTGGGCAATACCGGCGCCTACCCGGCAGTGTGGATCGTGCGTGCCGACGACCAGCCACGCGCGCGCGAAATCCTGCGCGAGGCGCGCCTGCTCGACACCACCCGCCGTGACCATCCGACCGCCGAGTTCGCCTTCCGCGATGATGTGCAGGAAAGCAGCGGTGGTCGTGGCTGGGCCTGGCGCATCCGCATTGCCCTGCTGGTGGTGATCGCCGGCGTGGCGCTGGTGATCGGCCTGCGTCATCGCAGCGCCCCTGCCCCCGCCGCCCCGGTGCCCGCCACGCAGGCCCAACCGCAGCAAGCACAGCCCACCGCACCGGCACCGCCGGAAGAAGAGGAAGTGCGGGTCCGCATCCAGCCCTCGAAGTAACCGGGGACGATAGCGCCGGGCCATGCCCGGCGAGCGCAGCGGCATGCATCAACCGCAAAAGGGGACGGAGGGGATTAAGTCGTTTGTGGCACAAACGACTTAATCCCCTCCGTCCCCTTTTGCGTGGTCACGTTCTGCACGCGGCTCCGTCATGGGACACAATCCCTGCAGGAGCCCGCCGCCATGACGACCTTCGCCGCAAGCATCGACGAAACCCTGGAACGCGAACTGCCGGCCGCCAGCAGCGGCTGCCAGCATGCCTATGGCCGCATCGTGCTGGCCTGCCAGAACACGGTCACCGCCATTGCCCTGGCCATCACCGGCGACCGCCAGGCCAGCGAGGATATCGCCCAGGAAGCGTTCGTGAAGGGCTGGCAGCAACTTCACCAGCTGCGCAGCGCGACCAGCTTCCTGCCTTGGCTGCGGCAGATCACCCGCAACCTCGCCCGTGACTGGCTGCGCGCGCAACGTGGCCGACCGCTGAGCGGCGAGGCTGCCGAAGTGGCGTTGACCATGGCTGCGGATCCGACCCCGGGCGTGGCCGACCGCCTGCAGCGGCTGGAAGAGGAAATCGCCGCCGAGAACATCATCTCCGCCCTGCCCGCCGACAGCCGCGAAGTGCTCCTGCTGTATTACCGCGAGGGCCAGCATTCGCAGCAGGTCGCCGACCTGCTCGGTCTGAGCGACGCGGCAGTACGCAAGCGCCTGTCCCGTGCGCGTGCGCAGGTGCGCGAGGGCCTGCTGCAGCGCTTCGGCGAATTCGCACGCAGCAGCGCACCGAGTGCAGCGTTCGCAACGGCAGTGGTGTCGATGGTGATGATCGCCGCGCCCGGCACCGCCAGCGCGGCGATCCTGCTGGGAACCGGCGTCGGCGTGGGTGGCAGCAAGCTCGGCCTCGGTGGCGCCAGCGCTGCCGGCGGCACCGCGCTCGGCTCGCTGACCGCCACGCTGGGCCAGCTGCAGATGCTGCCTGCGTCAAGCTGGGCCGCGATCATCGGTGGCGTCGTGGGTGGCGCGCTCGGCAGCTATCTCGGAGGGCGTTTCCTGCTGTCCTACGCAGAGACCGGTGCCGAGCAGGTCCAGGTCCGCCGCTTCGTCAACCTCAGCACCGGCACCAGCCTGGGCTGGTGCCTGGCCATCCTGTTCACCGTGCTGCTGCAGGCGCCGATGTGGGCGCAGCTGCTGGTGCTGGTACTGGGCCTGGTGGTGGTCAACTACCAGTGCCTGGTGACGCTGCGGCGCATCATGGCGCCGCTGCTCGCGCGTGATGCGGCCCGGCGTGGGCGTAACGGGATCAACTGGAAGTACGAATCCATGTACGGCCTGACCGGCATGATGGCGGTGAACCTGATCGTCATCGGTGCCCTGGCCTACACGATGACGCTCAGCGGCCGCCTGTAACGGACAACGCCGGCAGTGCGCCGGCGTTGTCGTCGATCACTGCACTGAAAATCAGCGCTGCGGCTTCGGCGCGGCGCCGTCACGCGGGCCGCCGTGGCGCGGGCCACCATGCATCGGGCCCTTGGCGGCGTCGAACTCGGCCTTGCTCAGCTGGCCATCCTTGTTGGTGTCGGCCGCGGCGAACCAGGCATCACGATGCTGCTTCATGCGCAGCTCACGGTCGGCCTTGTCCAGGTAGCCATCCTTGTTGAGGTCGAGCTGGTCGAAACGCGCGGCCAGGCGCGGATCGGCCTTGGCTTCCTCACGGCTGATGCGGCCATCCTTGTTCGCATCCAGCTTGGCCCAACGCTCGCCACCGCGACCACCGTGGCGGTCATGCTTCCAGCGCGGCAGTTCATCACGCGAGAGCTTGCCGTCCTTGTTCTTGTCCAGCTCGTCGAACTTTGCGGCCAGGCGCGGGTTGGCCGCCGCTTCGCTGCGGTCGATGACGCCGTCGCCATTGGCATCCAGCTTGGCTGGACGCTGCGCCGGTGCAGCCGGGGTGTCGGCAGCCAAGGCAATACCGGTCGCGGAGGTGCCGAGCAGCAGGGCCAGCAGCAGGGGGGTACGGATCATGGGGTCACTCCTGGGAATGGGATTGGCATCGGGGTGAACACCTCACCCTCGGAGGACAACAACGCCTGACCACGAGCTCGGTTGACGCAGCCGCCCGTTCCATTCATCCGGCGGACAGTCGCCGCCATTGCGACGGGCTGGGGCTATGCTGTGCCCATGGCGAGACATGGCGACAGAGACGACGAACTGCGACTGTTCCAGACCGGCGAGCACCCCTGTGGGTACTGGCCGGACCGGGTTGCACGCGACCTGGTGCTGGACCCGCAGGACCGTCGCCTCGGCGGGCTGTACCCGCTGGCCCTGAGCTGGGGCTTCCGACGCAGCGGTGATCTGGTCTATCGCCCGCATTGTGCGAATTGCCACGCCTGCGTCGCCGTGCGCATTCCGGTGGCCCGCTTCGCCCCGGATCGCAGCCAGCGCCGCTGCGCCGCCCGCAATGCCGATCTGGAAGTGCGCATCACTGCGGCCATGCCACGCGAGGATCTGTTCGAGCTGTACCACCGCTACCTGGTGCATCGTCATGCCAAGGGCGGCATGGACGACCACGGCCCGCACGAGTTCGAACAGTTCCTGATCGGCAGCTGGTCACACACGCGCTTCATGGAAATGCGCCTGCCCGGCCACGATGGCCAGCCCAGCCAGCTGCTGGGCGTGGCGGTGACCGATGTGACCGAGCACGGCCTGTCGGCGGTCTATACCTTCTTCGATCCGGCCCACGCCGCGCGCGGGCTTGGCACGTTCGCGATCCTGCAGCAGTTGGAGTGGGCCCGCCGCGAAGGCCTGCCCCATCTGTACCTGGGCTACTGGATACGTGAGCACCAGAAGATGGACTACAAGCGACGCTATCGCCCGCTGGAGGCCTACGATGGCCGGCGCTGGCATGATTTCGATGACGATCTGGACGGACGCTGACAAACCACTGACACCGGGCCAGGTGCACAATATGGCCATGAACGCCAAACCCCTGATCCTCGGCCTGGCCCTGCTCTGTGGCGCCACCGCTCCCGCCTTCGCCACGTCCCCCGCGATGACCGAAAAACCGTCTGCAGCGCTGCGCCTGGCCACCTACAACACCTCGCTGTATTCGGACGAAGCCGGCGGCCTGATCGCCGAACTGGAAGGCGACAGCGAGCACGCGCGCAAGATCGCTGCGGTACTGCAGCAGGCGCGCCCTGACCTGGTGCTGCTGAACGAGTTCGACTTCGATGACGCCCATCGCGCCGCCGACCTGTTCCAGAAGCGCTATCTGGAAGTGGCCCAGCCCGGTGGCGGCAAGCCGCTGCACTTTGCCTACCGCTACCTGGCACCGGTGAACACCGGCGTGCCCAGCGGTCTGGACCTGGACAACAACGGCGTGGTTGGCGGTGAAGGCCGTGGCCGCGGCAACGACGCCTGGGGCTACGGCCTGCACCCGGGCCAGTACGGCATGCTGGTGCTGTCGCGTTACCCGATCGACGAAGCCAAGGTGCGCAGCTTCCAGCTGCTGAAGTGGAGTGCGATGCCCGGTGCGATCCGCCCGGTCGATCCGCGCACCGGCAAGAGCTTCTACAACGACACCGTCTGGTCGCAGCTGCGGCTGTCGTCGAAGTCGCACTGGGATGTACCGGTGAAGACCCCGGCCGGCGTGGTCCATGCGCTGGTCTCGCACCCGACGCCGCCGGTGTTCGACGGCCCGGAAAAGCGCAACGCCGCGCGCAACCATGACGAACTGCGCCTGTGGCAGGAATACCTGTCCAAGGGTGACAAGCCGTGGCTGTGCGACGACAAGGGCAAGTGCGGCGGCCTGCCCCAGGATGCGCGTTTTGTCATCCTCGGCGACCTCAACAATGATCCGGTCGATGGCGATGGCCGCCACGAGGCGATCGTCGAACTGATCGAGAACGCCCGCGTGCTGCGCTACCCCACCCCGCGCAGCGTCGGCGCCGAGCAGACCAGCCTGGCCTATGCGGCGAAGGGCATCGAACGCAAGGGCGCACCGTTCCATGCCACCGGCGATTTCGGCCCGAAGTCCGGCACCATGCGCCTGGACTACGTGCTGCCCTCGACCGGTTTTGAGTACCTCGGCAGCGGCGTGTTCTGGCCGGCCAATGAGAGTGCCGAAGCGAAGATCGCCGATGGCAGCGACCACCACCTGGTATGGGTGGATGTGAAGTAAACCGGTAGCGCCGGGCCATGCCCGGCGGCTTTTCCGGCCGCGTCGCGCGCCCTATGCGAAGCCGCCGGGCATGGCCCGGCGCTACCGTTTTACGAGCGCAGCTCGACGCCGATCGCTTCGGCGGCGTCACGCGCGATGGCGCGTGCTTCGTCGATGGATTCCGCGCGCGCCAGGGTCACGCCCACGCGGCGGTGGCCATGCACGCTCGGCTTGCCGAACAGGCGCACGGCGGTGTCCGGCACCTGCAGTGCGGCGGCAACGTTGTTGAAGTACGGCACGCCTTCGCCATGCGCCAGCAGCGCGCACGAGGCCGATGGGCCACTCTGGTGGATCACCGGGATCGGCAGGCCGAGGATGGCCCGCGCATGCAGCGCGAACTCGCTGAGTTCCTGCGATACCAGCGTCACCAGGCCGGTATCGTGCGGGCGCGGTGACACTTCGCTGAACCACACCTCGTCGCCCTTCACGAACAGTTCGACACCGAACAGGCCCCAGCCCCCAAGGTCGTCGGTGATCGCGCGCGAGATCTCCTCGGCACGCGCCAGCGCCTTGTCCGACATCGGTTGCGGCTGCCAGCTTTCGCGATAGTCGCCCTCCTTCTGCAGATGGCCGATCGGCGCACAGAAGGAAGTGCCGGCGGCGTGGCGTACGGTCAGCAGGGTGATCTCGTAATCGAAGTCGATGAAACCCTCGACGATGCAGCGGCCGGCACCGGCGCGGCCGCCGGTCTGCGCGTATTCCCAGGCCGGGGCGATGTCCGCCTCGCTGCGCAGCGTGCTCTGGCCCTTGCCCGAGGACGACATCACCGGCTTGACCACGCACGGCAGGCCGATCGCCGCCACGGCGGCGCGGTACTCGGCCTCGGTGTCGACAAAGCGGTACGGCGAGGTCGGCAGGCCCAGCGTCTCGGCGGCCAGGCGGCGGATGCCCTCACGGTCCATGGTCAAGCGCGCAGCACGCGCGGTCGGGATCACCCGCAGGCCCTGCTCCTGCTCCAGTTGCACCAGGGTCTCGGTATGGATCGCCTCGATCTCGGGCACCACCAGGTGCGGCTGCTCCTGGGCGATCAACTGGCGCAGGGCCATCGCGTCCAGCATGTCGATCACGTGCGAGCGGTGTGCCACCTGCATGGCCGGCGCATCGGCGTAACGGTCGGCAGCGATCACTTCCACGCCCAGCCGCTGCAGTTCGATGGCCACTTCCTTGCCAAGTTCGCCCGAGCCCAGCAGCAGCACACGGGTGGCGGAGGGGGACAACGGGGTTCCAAGCTTGGCCATGGCGGGGTTCCAGCAGCGATGTGAAGGCGGGTGGGCATTCTAGCCGGTCCAGCCGCAGCGCCCGGGCACGCCCAGCCGACGAACGGCAACCCTAATGTGATATCAATTTGATATCTTCAATTCGAACCCTCAAGGACGTACCGCCATGAAAGAGAAGTCGCTGTCCTCCCTCAACGGCCTGGGCGCGCTCGCCGGGTCCCTGGTCGTCGCCCTCGCCGGCGGCGCCCTGTTCGTGGCCGGGGTCGCGGCGAAGGCCAGCACCGGCTCGCCCAACGTGCTGCTGATCCTGGCCGGCCTGCTGATCGCTGCGCTGGCGCTGGTCGCGCTGGCCGGTCTGTACACCGTGCAGCCCAACCAAGCGGCGGTGGTCAGCCTGTTCGGCAAGTACGTCGGCACCGTCAAGGACAACGGCCTGCGCTGGAACAATCCCTTCTTCAGCAAGCGCCGCGTGAGCCAGCGCGTGCGCAATTTCGAGAGCGGCAAGCTGAAGGTCAACGAGCTGGACGGCAGCCCGATCGAGATCGCTGCGGTGATCGTGTGGCAGGTGGTCGATGCGTCTGAAGCGGTCTACAACGTGGACGACTACGAGAGCTTCGTGCACATCCAGTCCGAATCGGCGCTGCGTGCGATGGCCACCAGTTACCCCTACGACCAGCACGAAGAAAG
>Ga0308171_1005163_pt1 | contig 10100 bp, 8 predicted proteins | sample PhyGR1_FD_202135 | JGI IMG/M metagenome (GOLD analysis project Ga0308171, IMG submission 202135) | Phyllosphere microbial communities from UC Gill Tract Community Farm, Albany, California, United States - DLSLSG.R1 | ecosystem: Host-associated > Plants > Phyllosphere > Unclassified | place: USA... | reverse complement strand
TCTGGGCCGGTTCATCGTGGTCCCGCGCTTCCACCACTGGCATCACGCGCTGGAGGCCGAAGGAATCGACAAGAACTTCGCGATCCACTTCCCCTGGCTCGACCGTCTTTTCGGCACGCACTACTTCCCCAAGGGGCAGTGGCCGCAGGGCTACGGCGTGCCCGAAACTGTGCCGAAGGGCTATCTGGCGCAGATGCGCTATCCTTTCGTGCGCAAGGCCGGCTGACGATGGGCAGGAGATCGGACCACGGACGCGAGGAACTGGAATCGCTGATCCTCGACAACGGGCGGCAGGTCATGGCCGAAAGCGGTTATGCCCGGTTCTCCGCGCGTGAGGTCGCCAAGCGTATCGGCTATTCGGTGGGCACGGTGATGCACGTCTTCGGGAACGTCGACCGGCTCGTCATGGAGATCAACGCGCGCACGTTCAGGCTCTGGAGCGAGTGGCTGGAAGAGCGCCTTGGCGGGGCCGAGGGGCGTGCGCGCATTATCGTCCTCGTCCAGGGCTATTTCGACTTCGCGCAGACCCATCGCAACCTGTGGTCGGCGATCTACGAGCACCGCGTGCCGGAAGGCATGGAGATGCCCGAGACGCTCGCCGCCGAGCGCATGCGTCTCACCGGCGTCATCGCGCGAGAGGTCGCGACGGTTCTGCCTGCAACGGAGGCCGCAAACGCGGCAGAGCTTGCCAGTTCGCTTATCGCCACCGTGCACGGGCATTGCGCGTTCATGCTGGGCGGCACTTTCGCTCTGTTAGGTGTTGCGCGACCAGCCGACCTTGCGGCGGCGCGCGTCATCGAAACTCTGCACGCAAGGGGCGCTCTGATCGACGCCTGAACGAACACGAAAGGATCTAGATGAAGGCTGCGAAACATCTGGCCGCGTGCTGGGGGCTGGCGATCACGGCGTCGCTCTGGGCACTTTCGGCTCATGCGCAGGGTGAAGCCGCGCATACCGATGGCCCGAGCTTCTCCTGCACGGCGGCGCGCACGGCGATGGAGCGGGCGATCTGCACCGATCCGGCGCTTGCCGTCGCGGATCGGGAGATGGCCGCACTCTTCGCGCTGTCCCGCGAAAGCGCGTTCGGCACCGGCCCGTCGAGCGAACTGGCCGCCCAGCGCCAGGCGCTGAAACGGATGCGCGGCTGCGAGGGCGCGGAAATCCGCAAATGCCTCAAGACCGTTTATGCCGAGCGCAACGGCGCACTTGCCATCGCCGCGCTGATGCATGCTCCCGACCAGGCGCTGCCGGTGCTGCGCCGCCTCGACCCGCAGTTCGCACCGGTGTTGGAAGCGGTTGCGCTCTGGGCGCGGGAACCCGTCGACACCGACTGGTCGGCCCCGGAGCGGGCAGTTGTCAGGACGCGCATCACCGCCCTCCTCTTCCCTTACCTGACCCGCCTGAGCACGGATGAGGGGCAATCCTTCGGCTGGTCGATCCTCTCCGAACCTTACGGGGATTCTCCCAAGGTTAGGACGACGGGCGACCTGTTCACCAGCGAACGCCACTTCGCGGCCTTTCGCAACGTGCTAGGCCCTTACCTCGACGAAGATGCGAACGGCATCGAGCGCAACCTGCCGTGCGGGGCGATCGTACGCCATCCGGCGCTGATCGAGGCCACGGAATCGGTATTCGGCTCCACCATGGACAACTTCGTGCTGCGCAACGACTGCGAGCAGACCCTGCCCCCGACCCCGGCGCTCGACACCCTCGCCGCGAGGATTCGCGGCACCTGGCCGGACTGCGACGGGACGATACGCTTCGCCGCATACCGATCGTATCAGACCGCGCTGGACCGTGCACGGCTGGGTCAGGCACCGCATGAGGCCAGGCCCGAGATCGCCGCTCCCGATGGCGTCCCCACCGCTGCTGTCGAGACAGCACGCAGCGAACTGGTGCGTTACTACGCTGTTCATCTTGACAAATCCGCGAAGGATGCCGCCACGATGGCCACCGACGCCATCTCCGGCGTAGTGTCCACGTCCCATAGCTGCGGCACCTGAGCCTGATCGGGAGAATTCGATGAAATCGGCAATGCTCGGCATCGCATGGAGCCTTGGCATCCTTTTGCCCTCCACCTCTCAGGCGCGGTCTTCCGAGTGGTGGTACGTGGCCCAAGGGGCGGAAAAGGTGCTGTTCGTCGACGTCGGCTCAATCCGGCGGGACGGCGACACGGTGCGCTACGAAGCCAGCCAGATCCTGCGCGAGCCCGGCAACCCGGCCGCATCCCTGCGCGCCTGGATGATCACCGACTGCCGCAGGCAGACCGAAAGCTGGGGTCTGTACTTGCGCTATGGATCCCGGGACGAGCGGCTCGACGAGACCGCGCTCAGTTATCCCGACCCGGAGCCGGTCACCGCCGGAACGCTGGCGGATGCACAAATGCAGTTCGTATGCGCCACCGATCGCGCCGCGACCGGCGGGTTTCCCCTCAAGATCGACGAGGTTGCCTTTGCCGAAGCGCTCATCGCCGACACCGAAGCGAGCGAGCCGCCCGCAACCATTCACGACCGTATGCGCGCCGATCCGAAGGTGCCGGTGATCCGCTCCACTGCGCCCGCCCCGGAGACTTTCGGCACGCCGCAGCGTACCATGGCGGGCGATGGGGTTGTCCCACCACGTGACTACGCGAAGGGCACCGCCCTGCCCGATCTGAAGAACTACGATACCGACGAGAGCGGAACGATATACGATATCGCCTATATTGGGACCGAAGATGGCGAAATGACCTTCGAGCAACGTGGCTACAGCATCGGCGATCTTGCCCGGGCGAGCAGCGCGCAGACTATGCGTTTTCCGCTAGCACAAAAGACGATCCAAATCGCAGACATTGCCATCGAGGTCATCGATGCCACACCACAGCACCTGCGCTTCCGTGCGACCCTTGCTTCAAGGGAAGACGGCGGCAACGGTGCCGCCTTCCCCTGTCTCGCCCCGGCATGCACGGGGGAATGATCACGACCGCGACCTGCGTGTCGGCCTACCGACATCCCCGTCAACACCGTGCCAACGGGAACGAGGGCATACACCCTTTCCCATAGCCCACCTTCTTGCCCGCACCTTCGCCATGTTCAGAACGTCAACCGCAGTTCGCCCAGGAAGGTGCGGCGCGAGACGTGCTCGCCGCCGAAAGCGGAGCATGCCAGGATCGAAGGCGCGATAGTAGTAAAACTCAAACCCGGCAGCGCTCAGCCAGCGTCGGGAGAGGCTGCCTTCGGCGTTCGAGCCATCCGCTTAGGCCTGCCCGTCTGGCGAGGCTTCTCCACCTTCGCGGCATTAGCTTTTTCACCTGATGCGCCGTCTTTACTTGCTGCTGCCGCAGTCTTCTTGCTCCCGGTGTCGCCTTTACCGAATAGACCAAGCTTGCCACGGCGCTTTGCCGGAACTTCCGCGACTACACTACTTGTGGGTTCTACGGTGTCAGGCGTCACTTCTGAAGATGCAGCCCCGCGCTTTGCAGGCTTGGAGCCCTCTGCGGCGACGGCCGGTTCTTTCTGTTTCCTGGTCCGCGTGCTCTTCGGAGCCGCAGGCGCCTTCGCGTCCTCGGCAGCAGGTTCCGTTTGCGCCGGGGCCGCAATTGCGGGCTTCGATGCGACCTTGACCTTGCGCCGCGGCGCTTTCGGGGCCGCCGGTTCAGCCGACGCTGCGGCAGTCGCATCACCTGCCGTACCGGCGTCCAGCGCCTTAGCGGCCGATCCAGCAGGCTTCTTTACCCGACGTCCCTTGGCCTTTGCTGGCGCAACGGGGACCGACGACACCTGTTCGGGTGCCACGTCGTTTGCCGCGACCGAGGCAGCGACGGTCGGTTCATTGGCGGAAGCATCCGAACTGGCCACGACTGGAGCGCGTTCTCCAGAGGTTTTCTGCTTGCGGCTACCCAGTCCGATTTTCTCGGCGATGGAGCGGCGCTTGGCCGCAAAATCCGGCGCGACCATCGGATAGCTCGCAGGAAGGTTATAGCGCTCCCGATAAGTCGCAGGCGTTAATCCGTGCGCTGCCAGATGACGCTTGAGCGTTTTGTACGGCTTGCCATCGATCAGGCTCAACAAATGTTCCGGTGACGATTGGCTCTTGCGAACAGAAACAGCGGGTGTGTACGTCGGTGCTTCCTCGACGACTGGCTCGATGACGGCGTCATCGGTCAATGCCGCTTTGGTCGATCGTATCAATCCGGACAGATCTTCGAATGCCACTGTATTGTTCGCCAGATAGGCGCTCAGCAGTTGCACGGTGAGAGCGGCGATGTCCGTAGTCTTGTCGATGTCAGGCATGTGCGATCAAGCTCCCAATACGTCTGTGATCTTTTGCAAAAACCGAGACGACCTTTCTGCGGCTGCCATGCATCCGAATGCAAGGGTAAAAGATGTCGCCTGAAGCATTCTTGCCTGTTTTTTGCGCAGATGGACTCGATGCGGAAATTCGATGAACCATTGCGCTTGTAGCGCTTGGCGCATCGACCTTCCGCCTGCATATGCGCCTTGCCTTTCAGGTATCCTCTCCCAACTTCCTAAAGCCGGCCCTTGGGTCGGCTTTTCTTTTGCAAGCGCAGCAACCTGCCCGCGACGTACCGAGGTGCGACAGCCGCCCGGCAAGCGTGGAGGATGCGGCATCCCCGAAATGTCAGGCACACATTCGTGGAGTAAAAAATAGCTTGCATATGCGAATGCGTCGCAATAGCGTAGGTTATGTAGCTTGCCTCTCTCGTCAAGCCACAAGCCCGTAAGGAACGCTTGTCATGGGGCGTTCCTTCATCCTGTGACCTTTGGTCGGGGCGGCTCCTTGCCTTGCTCGCCCCGACCATTTTTTCGCTCTGAGTCATTGCATGACCGGAGACGCCGCGGTCGCAAGTAGAAAGGCAGGCACAAAGCAAGCTGGTTTCAACCCGAATGGGGTTACACCGCACCGGCGGAGTGGTAGGGGCTGATCGATGCGCACGCTGCTGCCTTTCCTTGCCTGCCTTATGTTGATCCTGATCAGCTGGTCCGGCATGGCGCACGCCGTAGAGGCGGCGAGCGGCAGCGACGCCGGGTACGATTTCTCCTATCATGCGCCCGGCGACGGTGACGAAGCGCCTGCAGATGCCGATAGCGGCCTCCCGCACCATCATGGTGCCTGCCATAACCATGACCTCGGCACCATGCAGATGACGGTCGAGCAACCCATTGCCGACTCGGACGGGCAAATTTTCGGCTTCAAAGGGGCCTCGCCGCTGCATTCGGCGGACGATAACGTGATGCCACGCCCTCCACGAACCTGACGCTTCCGTCGACCGGCTGACTGTCGGTCAGGAATCCTCCGTCAGGACTATCACATCATGAAGACTGTACTCGCGGCGTTGCTCGCCGCAGCGTCCTGTGCCGCAACGGTGCAGGCGCAGGAAGTACCGGGCGCACCTTATGGCGCCGTAACGCTGATGCTCGAAGATGCCATCGCGGCAGCAGGCGGCTCCGCTCCGGCAGTGGATGCCGGTCGCGCCGGTGTCGATGCGGCAATCGCCGGCCGCAAGGTCGCAGGACTTCGCCCAAATCCGGTCGCTCAGGGGCAGATCGAGAATGTCATGGGAACCGGTCGCTATTCCGGCATCGGCAGCAACGAGACCACGGCCGGATTCATGCAGACCTTGGAACTGGGCGGCAAGCGCAGTGCCCGCGTTGCAGTCGCCAACGCGGAACTGTCCCGAGCTGAACTGCAGGCTGCCATCATCGCCGCCGACGTTCGCCTGCACGTGACGCAGCTCTACGTGGAAGCTGTCTCGGCCGAGCGCCGACTGATCGCGGCGAAGGACCAGGCACGGATCGCTGCTGACGCACTTAGAGCCGCCGGTGTGCGGGTTCAGGCAGGCCGCGCCTCACCGCTCGAAAAGCAGCGCGCCGACGTGGTGCGCGTGAACGCTGAAGCCAATGCCGAACGGCAGGACCGCCTTGCCCGTGCCGCGCGCACGAACCTTCAACGCCGGATAGGCCGGGCCATCGACGGTCCTCTCGACGCGGCCCTGCTCGATCGGCTGCCGCCCGCTTCCGCGCCGTACGGACCGTCGGCGCCGATCGGTCCTCAAGGCACACTGGCACTGGCTGCCGCCGATGCGGACCTCGCCATCGCCGACGCCGGCGTCCGTCTCGCCAAGGCGAATCGGACACCGAACATCGACGTCGGCCCGTCGGTGCGCCGTCTGGAAGCGACGAAGGATTTCGCTGCTGTTTTCACGGTGTCGATCCCGCTGCAGGTCTTCGACAGCGGCAGCGCCGCGCTTGCTCAGGCCGGCGCGCAGCGCACGCAGGCCGAGGCTAATCGCCGGGTGACGGCCCTCGATATCGAGCAGGCCATCACCAACGCGCAGGCCGATGCCGACAATGCCGCGACAACCGCTCGTGCGGCTTCCGGCCCTGCCTTGCAGGCTGCGCAGGAAGCCGCACGCATCGCCCGTATCGGATACCGGGAGGGCAAGTTCAGCCAGCTCGACCTTCTCGATGCCGAGCGCACGCTCGCCGAAATCCGCATCGTCGCCATCGATGCGCTCGCATCCTACCAGATTGCCCGTGCGCAGCTGGAGCGCCTGACTGCGCCCGCCGCCGCGCCTCAAGGGGGAAACTGATTGCCATGAAACAGAATAAGCGCACTTACGCCGCATTGCCCCTCTCGTTCGCCCTTGCCCTCACGGCCTGCGGTGACGGCGACAAGGCGGCACACCCCCCAGTCGAAGAGAAAGGCGCGACGGACGCCAAGCGGGTCGAGGGCACAATCGTCATGAGCGCCGAGCAGATCGGTTTGGCCGGTATCCAGATCGGACATCCCATGATCGGCGGCTCGGGCACTGTCGAACTTCCCGCTACGATCGACGCAGACCCCCAGGGTATGCAGGTCGTCTCCGCCGCGATCGGCGGGCGTGTGGTCTCGCTGACCAGCAACCTTGGCCAGTCGGTCGGACAAGGCCAGGCGATCGCCGTGATCGAGAGCCGCGAGGCAGCCTCCCTCAACGCCGAGATCGACGCCGCACGGGCGCGGCTTTCCCTCGCCAAATCCAACCTCGATCGCGAACAGCGCCTGTTCGCCCAGAAAGTCTCGCCCGAACAGGATCTCATCGCAGCGCGTACCGCCGCGACCGAGGCGCGTATCGCGCTTCGCCTCGCCCAGCAGCAGGTATCGGCGGCAGGCGCGGGTGGCGGCGCACTGAACCGTATCGCCATCCTCTCGCCGATCTCCGGCCAGATCATCGCGCGCAGCGTGGTGCTGGGCCAGACCGTAGCCGCCGATGCCGAGCTGTTCCGCGTGGCGAACCTTTCCAGCGCCTCGCTCTCGCTCAACGTGCTGCCGCAGGATGCCGGCCGCGTGCATCCGGGCAATCCCGTGACCGTCAAGGCGGCAGGCCGAGAGACGACCGCGCGCGTGACCTTCGTGTCCCCGGCACTCGACACGGCCACTCGCCTCGTGCCGGTGATCGCCATGCTCGACAATCGCGCGGGCCAATGGCGAGTAGGCGAACCGGTCACCGCATCCATTGCGCTTTCCAGCAGCGGCGACGGCGACAACGGCGATGGGGCCGTCAAGGTGCCGACTACGGCGGTCCAGACCGACGAGGGCAGGACCGTCATCTTCGTGCGCACGCAGACCGGCTTCAAAGCTGTGCCCGTCATTTTGGGCGACAGTGCCGGGGACATGGTCATCGTCAAGTCGGGCCTCAAGGGCACCGAGAAGATCGCCACCGTCAACAGCTTCACGCTCAAGGCCGAACTGGGCAAGAGCGAAGCGGTGGAGGACTGAGCCATGATCGCCCGCGTAGTCACATGGGCGGTCGAGAAGCGCTGGCTCGTCCTGCTTCTCACCGCCATTGCCGCCGTCATCGGTGCGGCATCGCTTTCCCGCCTGCCGATCAATGCCGTGCCGGACATCACCAATAACCAGGTCCAGATCAACGTCCCCGCGCCCGCCCTCTCGCCCGAACTGGTGGAGAAGCAGGCCTCGTTCCCGATCGAGACGGCACTGGCCGGCATCCCCGGCCTCGACTTCACCCGCTCGCTCAGCCGCAACGGCTTTGCGCAAGTAACGGCGGTCTTCTCGGACTCCACCGACATCTATTTCGCCCGCCAGCAGGTCGGCGAACGCCTGCAGGGCGTCGCGGAGAACCTGCCCGATGGCGTGACCCCCGAGATGGGGCCGATCGCCACGGGGCTTGGCGAAGTCTACATGTGGACCGTCAAGCTCCAGCACCGCGCCGACGACAAGCATCGACCGGGTGAACCCGGCCAGCAGCCCGACGGCAGTTACATAACCCCCGAAGGTGAACGACTGACCACGGAGGCGGAGAAGGCTACCTATCTGCGCACGGCGCAGGACTGGATCGTCACCCCGCTGCTGAAAAGCACCAAGGGGCTGGCCGGCGTCGATTCCATCGGCGGCTATGCGAGGCAGTTCCTGGTCGTTCCCGACATTCAGAGGCTTGCCGCGCTCGACCTCTCGCTGACCGACCTGGGCAACGCACTGGAGCGCAACAACACCAGCGTCGGGGGCGGTTTCGTCGACCGTAATGGCGAGGGGCTTGCCGTCCGCTCCGACGCGCTGATCCGCAATTCGGCGGAACTGGGCCGCACCGTCGTCGCCACCCGCGACGGGGTGCCGATCACGCTCGACCAGGTCGCATCGGTTCGTTCGGGCCAGGCCATCCGCATGGGCTCGGCGTCCGAGAACGGCACCGAAGTCGTGGTCGGCACCGCCATCATGCGCATCGGCGAGAACAGCCGCACGGTGGCGACCGCGGTTGCCGACAAGCTACAGTCCATCAATGCCTCGCTGCCGCCCGATGTCGTGGTTCAGCCGGTTCTCAACCGCACCGCACTGGTCGATTCAACCATCAAGACCGTCGCCAGGAACCTCGGCGAAGGCGCGATCCTCGTCATCGTCGTGCTGTTCCTGCTGCTCGGCAACTTCCGCGCCGCTCTCATCGCCGCGCTCGTCATTCCGGTGACGATGATGCTGACCGGCTTCGGCATGCTCAAGGCCGGGGTTTCGGCCAACCTGATGAGTCTGGGCGCGCTCGACTTCGGCCTAATCGTCGATGGCGCGGTCATCATCGTCGAGAACGCGCTGCGCCGGATCGCCGAGGAGCAGCAGCATCATGGTCGTCTCCTCAGCGTGAAAGAACGTCTCGCGACCGTGACTTCGGCCGCGCGCGAGATGATCCGCCCTTCGGTTTACGGCGATCATCATCCTCGTCTACGTGCCTTTGCTCAGCCTTACCGGTGTCGAGGGCAAGACTTTCGTGCCGATGGCGCTTACCGTCATCATGGCGCTGGCGTTCGCCTTCGTCCTGTCGCTCACCTTCGTTCCCGCGATCGTCGCCATCTGGCTCTCCAAACGGGTGGAGGAAGAGGACGGCCTCATCATAACCTCGCTCAAACAGCGCTACGCGCAGGGCCTCGACCGGGCGATGAAGCGGCCCAGCTTCACGATCGGTGCGGCGCTGGGCAGTCTTGTCCTTGCCGCCGCTGCGTTCATTTCGCTCGGACAAGTGTTCCTGCCCCAGCTCGACGAAGGCGACATTCTCATCCAGGCCCTGCGTATTCCCGCTACTTCTGTCCAGCAGAGCCAGGCGATGCAGGTGCCGATCGAACGGATGATGTCGAAACAGCCGGAGGTGAAGTTCGTCTTCTCAAAGACCGGCACGGCCGAACTTGCGTCCGACCCGATGCCGCCCAACGCCACCGACATGTTCGTCATCCTCAAACCACGCGAGGAATGGCCGGACCCGAAGCTGGAAAAGGCTGACCTGGTCGCTCGCATCGAAGGCGAACTCGCGAAGTTCCCCGGCAATGCCTACGAGATCACACAGCCGATCCAGATGCGCTTCAACGAACTCATCGCGGGCGTTCGCGGCGACATCGCCGTCAAAGTCTTCGGTGACGACTTCAACACGATGAACCGCACCGCCGAACGGATCGCTGGTATCCTGCGCAAGACCGAGGGCGCTGCGGATGTGAAGGTCGAACAGACCACCGGCCTGCCGATGCTCGACATAAAGGTGAACCGCGATGCGATGGCTCGCCTCGGTGTCACCGCACAGGACGTGCAGGATACCGTCACCGCTACGATAGGTGGGCGTACCTCGG
>Ga0308171_1005157_pt1 | contig 10112 bp, 9 predicted proteins | sample PhyGR1_FD_202135 | JGI IMG/M metagenome (GOLD analysis project Ga0308171, IMG submission 202135) | Phyllosphere microbial communities from UC Gill Tract Community Farm, Albany, California, United States - DLSLSG.R1 | ecosystem: Host-associated > Plants > Phyllosphere > Unclassified | place: USA... | reverse complement strand
CGAACTAACGTTGCGCTTAAGGAGAGAATATGTACGGACCGGATCCCACCAATCCCCATCCAATGGAAGGTTTCCCACAGGTTTGTTTTATCAAAAATACGGTGAAAAACCCCAACATCATAATCGGTGATTTTACTTATTATGATGATCCTGAAGACTCAGAAAACTTTGAGCGCAATGTCCTTTATCACTTCCCCTTTATTGGGGACAAACTGATCATTGGTAAATTCTGCGCGATAGCCAGAGGCGTTCAGTTCATCATGAACGGGGCAAACCATAACATGGCGGGTTTCTCCACTTTTCCATTTTACATTTTCGGAAATGGATGGGAAACAGCCCAGCCTCAGGCTGGCGATCTTCCCTATAAAGGCGATACGGTGATTGGTAATGATGTATGGATGGGTTATCAGGCGCTGATTATGCCAGGCGTTAAAATCGGTAACGGCGCCATAATCTCGTCTCGTTCTGTTGTGACGTCGGATGTCCCGGCCTATTCGATTGTGGGTGGCAACCCGGCCAGAGTGATCAGGCAGCGTTTTACTGATGAAACCATATCCCGACTAGAGAAGCTGGCCTGGTGGGACTGGCCGGTAGAAAAAATCACCCAAAACTTACCGGCCATTATCTCCGCAGACCTTGAAGCACTGCCAGATGAATAGCCGGTCAGAAGTAGAATAAACACTGTCCGCTGCTGACATAGGGCGGCGATCGTCCGACTAGGGTTCGCATAATTTCGCGCAGACTGATGTATCAATGTGTCTGCTTTGCCACCGGAGCGCAGGTTAAAAAAGGAGTCGTTATGTTCTACATCTTTAGTGGCCTTCCGGGTTGCGGCAAAAGCACTATCGCTAAAATGTTATCTGAAAAATTAAACGCGGTATATTTACGCGTCGACACGGTTGAACAGGCTCTGCGTAATAGTTCAGCAACTTTCAGGGATATTGGCCCTGAAGGCTATTTCATCCTTTATGAGCTTGCGCGGGACAATCTCAGACTGGGATCATCTGTTATCACTGACTCGGTGAATGACCTTAACCTGGTGCGCGATAGTTTTCGTGATATCGCACTATCATCAGGTGTTCCCTTTCTGGAGATAGAAATCCTCTGTTCGGATCCAGAACAGCATCGTGCCCGTGTAGAAAATAGAATCTCAGATATTCCTGGTTTAAAAGTGCCTGACTGGCAAGCCGTTGTGGATCGTGTTTATGAACCGTGGAGCAGAGAACATCTGCAATTAGATACGGCTGAATTATCGCCTGCTGAGTGCGTTGATAAAATCCTTAAAGCGACCAGTGTGGGCAGATATTCACGACACGACCTCAATAATAATTAAATTATTTTTTAAACCTGACCTGCGGGAAGGTCAGGTTTTTAAATAGTGCAAAGCTTATTTATGCACCCTGTATTATCCGGACGTAATTACTAAAAATTATAATCTAGCATAAACTTATATTCAGTGGTAATAGCATCGCCGTTCTTAACCCAGCTTCCGCTCTGTTTTATCAACGAGCCCGTCACTTCTCCGGACACGGTGAAGCGATGGGTCAATGGATAATTGGCTGACACCTTCATGAAGCGATTTCGGGTATTCTGGAATACCTCGCCATCTTCAGGCTGTGCATTGTTTTTCTTATAATGCCCATACCCGCCGCTGAGCGTTGTGGATAACTTCCCCCAGTTACGCCAGACGCCGACTGACGTGGTCCAGCTTTTTTCGTCGATATCACCCCATTGTGCCCGGTCTAAAATTGCAGACGCGAATTGCTGGCGGGCCCAGACTCCGGTGGTATTATTAATAATATATTGCACGCCAGGCTCAATCTGAAATGAACGGACGTCACGATCATTTTGTGACCCACCACTGCGGCGGTGATCAATTTGCTGGTACAGGTAGTTAAAGAATGAGAAGTTGTCCGTAAGGCGCAGATCGGTAAATAACTTTACACGTCCTTGCCAGCGGTCCTCGATTGACGCACTTCCGCCCATTACATCCCAGCCATAGCGCAGACGTTTGTAAAAGTATTCATGGCCGATAATCAACTGAGTCCATTGATTCTGACTGAGGTAAGACTGATTTTCCCACGTCCCGTTATAATTAGTTGTTCTGCCTTCAGAGAAAGCCAGATACCAACCGGGTAACGTATCGTGCCGCATCACACCTTGCACAAACGTCAGCGAATCATTCCCGTTGTGGAAATGGCTGTTACGCCAGTTATTATCCTCAATGGCATATTTCATTTTCAGTTGGCCATGAACGCGGCCACCGGTGGGATTGGAGGAGCGAACTGAGGTCCACATGACATCTTCATCCAGATATGACCACGGATCCACAGCAACAACCTTTCCCGACGAATCTTTTATGATGCTCATGCTCGCATTCGCCAGTACGGGAAAAAGAAGAGCAAAAATAACAGACAGGGCATGATAGTTTTTCATAATAATATCCCGTTAAAGCATTTCTTTTATTTTCAACGTCGCGTGAAAACTGTCGTTTTGAGGCAGGTTAATACTCCATGGCCTCTCCTGCATGGAATACATCCGGGTACTGAATGCCGCTTTATTGTTTATATAAAAAACAGCCATAGAGTCTTGAATCAGAACGCGTAACTCAACTTTGTCCCCGATCGGAACATTCACCCAGGATTCCGCGTTAACCTGGTGAATCGACGCGAGCGGCGCATTGAAAAAATAAACTTTTCCCTTGCTCTTATTGAATACAACGTTAAGCGTCGCATCACTGACTCTGTCGCCAGCCAGGCCAAAGCTCATAACCATGCCGGCAGAGGGAACATCTATGGTTGCGCTTAACTCACCCCGTTTGGGCAGGGGTGGATACAGAGCAGACTGTAAGGGGCCGAACGACGTTGCCGTTTTAAGCGTTTTAGTGCTCGTCAAGTAGGTCACCGGACCAGGGTTGTCACTGATAACCTTCTGAAGTTCGTGGGGGAGGATGCTGTTGAGCTGACCCTGGTCATCTGCGGTGAGCTCATGAGCAACCAGATTTCCTGCCCAGTCAATATTACCGTTGTCACTGTTCCCGGCTTTCGTCGGGATCCAGCCGAAAACAAACAGCCGATCGTTTTTGAGTACCAGTTTACCCGCGTAAAAGCCCGAGCCGTCGACCACATAATTGTCCAGTTTCCGCCATGGCCCATCCGGATTATCAGCAACCCGGTATTGTGTCAGGCGTAATGGCCATTGATCGCTAAAGCTGAGATACCAGCGTCCGTTGAAGTAAACCAGTGTCGGACATTCGAGGTTGGCATTGCTGGTGATGGTGTCGTTATCAAAAAATACGCCGCGATCTTCCCAGTGCTTTAAATCCGTTGAACTGTACCGGGCAATAACCCCACGACCTTTACTGCGTGTGGTAATTAACATCCAGTATTCTTTCTTTTCCTCGACCCAAACGACATGCGGATCCCGGAAGTCATTACCCCGATAGTTGCCGCCAGGTAAAATGGTGTCCTGCGGGTGTTTCACCCAGTGAAGGCGATCCTTACTGGTCGCATGCATAATCGACTCAACAGGGAAGACATTTTCATTGTGTGCGGTGTACCAGGCATGCCAGGTATCGCCGACTTTAATAATCGAACCGGTTCCTAATAGCAGTTCAGGATTGTCAACGTCGTTAATGTAGGGGATCACTTCCGAATGGTTCTGATAATCATACAAGTTCGCACTCGACAAGAGATGAATGGCATGTACCCCCAGGTCGCTGCCACCGCGGACATCATTAAGATAATAGATATCAAATTTGCCATCGTTAAAAACGGGCATGGGGTCGCCCACGAATGACCCTTCAACCCGCGGAAAAAAGCCATTAATATGGGTGATACTTTTATTCTGTAATGTCTCTTTCGAAGGCTGCGACCAGGCAGGGTTATTGCCGAGCGAAAGCGCAAGCAGAGCGACAGATGCCGCTAATATTAATTTTTTCATGCTACACCTGAATGTCAGAAGTTATAATTCACGCCAATCACAATAAATGGATTCCATGAGTGACCGGTCGATGTCCAGAGTCCGGTTTCTTTCGTAAATTGTGCTTTAAACTCACCGTATAATCGCACTTCACCAAATACCGGGTAACTCAGCGTGCCGCCGATAAATTTATATCGGCCGTCATAGAAAACTTCACTGGCATTGCTGGCGTTATCTATTTTGTCCTGTCCAAATCCAACATAGAGGGAGGTTAATAACGGATACCAGTTTCGCCAGAGCCCGGCCGTCACTTTCCATTCTTGTTCAACAATGTCGCCCCAGCTTTGACGCTCCTGGCGGTTATGGTAATAATAGGGCCGTAAATAGAGTCCAAGATCCGGATTCACGCGGTATTGAATGGCTGGCTCAATTTCGAAAATGTACTGCTCAAGATCGCCATTCCCCGGTTCGTTACCCTGAGGCTGATATTCGCCATACGCGTATCCGGCCAGACTCCATTTGTTGGACAGTCGCAGGTCCTGCCAGACTTTGAACCGGTTTTTCCAGCGCTTTGTTGCCGTTTCAGAGCCGACCATAACCTCCGTACCGATATTACCTCTCCAGGTTTCGAAAATATGCCCCACAAAAAGTTCATTGATGGTATTGGTGCCTTTGTAGTCCTGATTACTGAACTGTCCTTGATAACTGTCTTCTCTGGCATTCCAGAAACCGAAATACCAGTTAGGTAACTCATCGTGCCTTAAAAAAGCCTGAATGGTGGCAAGCTTAAATTTGCCGCTGTTTTTCTTATTGTTGCTCCAGCGAACATCGTCAATTTCTATCTGAGACCCGATATTTCCATGCAGGCCACCTACTTCCATATTACGGCCGATACTGTTCCAGTGAACCGGCGGATCCTCCTTTCTTAAACGCAACAGACTGACATCTTCCGGGTTAGCCACATGAACTTTTTTAACATTACCTGGTTTATTCTCCGGTGACGTGGATAAAGGTGCTGGCACTGACGATGTCGCAATTTCAGCTTCTTTATCATTCTCCACTGAAGATGAAGGTGCCTTAAGGGACAATTGATCACGGCTTTTATTGGCAGGTGATATATGCGTTCCTTGCGATTCAGATTCATCCTCAAAATAGCTTTGATAGTTTCCTGTATAGTTTACGGGCTGTTCTGTAGACTCTTCAGCAATGGCAGGAAATGCCACCAGTGCCACTGTTAACACCAGCATCTGTTTCCCTGGAGCGAATATGCTTTTATCTCTCGTTTTAATGCAGCATTGCGGCGTTAATAAATCATCCATTTTGCAATCTCATTATTCCAGACAAGAACATGCCAGCCAGAGACTGGCACAAATAAAAACTGACAACATTAGAAAAACATCGAAACTGAGAATTATTTATCCAGAGACCAGTACCCGGCATCGTGTAATGAAGCCACACCCTGATTCGCAAACAGTGAAATATCGCGCTGGCCCGGCTGTGGATAAATTCGGCTGCTTAAGCAAGCGTCACCATCGTTAACAAAAACTTCCACTGATGAGCGGTCAATAAAAATTCGCAGTGACAGAACGCTGTCTATTGGCAGCGGAACGCTGCGAGTCCCTTCCAGTGAATATTCCGGATAGCGACGCTCCAATACCAGACGCCTGGCCTGGTCATCGACGTAAATTCTCAGTCCGTCGCCCAGTGCAATACCAAATTGTTCAGCTGTCGATGCGCTCAGATCCCATCCCAGCTGTACTTCGACTGCTTCGGCATCTGCCGCGACAAGGACTTTCTGATTATTCAGACAGCGGACGGGCGTGGGATAATAGCTGCCACGCAGCGCAGTAACTTCGTCAGCAGGTTTCATCCTCACACGCTCATCGTCGGCAAGGCTTAACTCGCGCGGAAGCGAGAGCATTCCGGCCCAGCCATCCTGCTGTTCGGGCATGGGTGATTCCCACATATCCAGCCACCCGATGACGATGCGTCGGCCATCCGGGGTCAAGAAACTTTGCGGTGCATAAAAGTCGTGACCGTGGTCCAGCTCAGTAAATTGTGCGTTGTGGGTGAACGGTTGACCTGGCTGCCAATCCCCAAGTAAATAGCCACTCTGGAACAGGTTGCGGTTGTGATACCCTTCCGCCGCCATGCCCTGTGGCGAGAGCATCAGAACACGCTTCCCTCCCAGGGTGAAGAAATCCGGGCATTCCCACATAAAGCCCATCCCTTCATCAGCCTCGGCGAAAATTCCTTCGTCATGCCATTCGCGAAGATCGGTGGAACGGTACAGACGCACCTGGCCGGTATTCTCCACGCGGGAACCGACAACCATGTACCAGAACGCCCCTTCTCGCCACACCTTCGGATCGCGAAAATGATGCAGTCCGGGCGGTATATCAATCACCATGCCATGCCGTTCAAAATGGATGCCGTCACGACTGGTCGCCAGACACTGCACCTGGTAGAGGTTGTCGTCTGTGTCCGACGGGCCGTGAAATTTATGTCCTGTATAAATGAGCGCCAGCGTATCGCCGTCCACCACGGCGGAGCCGGAGAAACAGCCGTCTTTGTCCGCCGGGCCTTCCGGCGCTAGCGCGACGGGCAGATGTTCCCAATGCACCAGATCTTTGCTTCGGGCGTGCCCCCAGTGCATCGGTCCCCATTTCGGGGAATAGGGATGGTGTTGATAAAAGGCGTGATACCAGCCGTCAAACCATACCAGGCCATTAGGATCATTCATCCAGCCTGCGCGAGGGGCGAGGTGATAGCGCGGATACCAGCGCGGATTAATCCCGGATTGTGCTTTTTCAAGCACCTGTTCAGCCTGTTCTAATAAGGATGTCATCGTCTTTACTCTCAGTACATTACACAGCGTTTTGCTGCAGAAAAGATGGCTCAGATGAGGATTTAGTTGAGCGCAAAAGGAAAATGGAAATAAACGTGGTGCTGAACACCATGATGCCCATGATCAGATAGGACTGGGCGAAGCCAAATCTCTCATAGCTAAAGCCTGCCAGCGGGGACAATACGGTGCCAATGACGGAGCTGGTGCAGGCAAATCCCACCAGATAAATGGTGGAGGAGAGACGTTTGTCGAAATTCAGGCTGTTGTATTTAAATATGGCGACTAACAATATTGGCAGTTCGACCGCGTGAAGCAGTTTGGTAATGGAGATAAGCAAGGGGCCTTCCACCAGCCCGGAAGCAATCATGCGCAGCGCCATCACCATACCTGCGAATATCAGGCCATTTTTAGCGCCAAAGCGATTAACCAGCCACGGCGCACAAAACATACCCGCGGCCTCGAGAAAGACCTGGAAAGAATTTAAATAGCCAAACATCTCGTTCCCTTCTCGTAATGTCGGGAACTGTGACGAGAAATAGACCGGGAATTGCTGATCGTATACGCCGTAAATGCAGGTTCCGACCACGAAGAATATCAGCGCCCAGAAGCGCGGCAGAGTAAGCAGACGCAGGGCGTCTTCCAGAGAAACTTTTTTAGCGCCAATTTCGAGTTTCTCCATGCTTGCTGGCGCGGCCACCTTTAAGCGGGCCAGCAGACAGAAGAAGATTAACCCTGAGCAAGAGGCCACCAGGAAGTTAAGGTCAGGGTTGATATTAAACAGTAACCCGGCAAAAAAAGTGGCGACCGCCCAGCCCAGAGACCCCCACATGCGTGCCCGCCCAAACTCAAAGGTACTCTGACGCGCAACGCGCTCGGTATAGGACTCCAGAACGCCGATACCGCCATTAAACGTCAGCCCGATAAATAAGCCCCCGAATACGCTGCCCAGCAGAATATTAACGCTCAGCAGGTAGCTAAAAAGCAGATAAGCCGGGCCGGATAGGATCAACAACGCGGTGATAAACCATAACAAATGTTTGCGCAGACCGAGTCGGTCCTGGATAAAGCCATAACAGACCTGCGCGAAGAGCGCGGAGACGGATAACACGGAAAAAATAATACCGGTTTCCGATGCCTTTAGCCCCACTTCCTGGTGAAGCCAGATTGAGAGAAGTGAACTTGATGAGGACCAGGTCACAAAGAAAAAGAACAGCAGAGCGCTGAGCAGCATGTAACTTCGAGTAGGCCTTTTTTTCATCAACGTAATCTCTCAAGAAGGATATGCTAAGATGGTAACGTTAACATTTCAGACGTACACTCGATTTTGATGTGATACTGGATGTTAATCACAAAAGTTAACGTTAACATTAATGTGTTGAGATCGCGCTCAAACTTTTGAGCGTGACTTGCGTAACCCTGGGTGTCGGTGCCTAGAATAGGACATTCGCATTGGCTCACAACACCTTACCGGGTCGAATGCATTCAGATAATGGAAAGCTATGGCGTCTTTAAAAGATGTGGCCAAACTGGCCAATGTATCGCTCATGACGGTTTCCCGGGTGCTCAATGACCCGAAACGCGTAAAGCCTGAAACCCTGTCCCGGGTGCAGGAGGCGATCCTGCAGTTAAATTACGTGCCTGACCTCTCAGCCCGGCAGGTTCGTCGTGTCGGCTCCCGGAACAAAACCATCGGCGTACTGGCGCTGGATACCGTCACCACCCCTTTTTCGGTAGAAATCACGCTGTCTATCGAAGAAACTGCACGCGCGTACGGCTGGAACAGCTTCGTGGTGAATATGTTTACCGATGATAATCCTGACGATATTGTCGACCTGCTGCTCGCCCACCGGCCCGGGGGGATCATTTTCACCACCATGGGGCTGCGTGAAGTGAGCATCCCTCCCCGGCTACTGGAGCACCCTTGCGTTCTGGCCAACTGCGAGAACACGGGAGAACCGGTTGCCAGCTATATACCTGACGATGAACAAGGCCAGTATACGGCCGTACAGGCCTTGCTGGCGGCGGGATACAGCCGCCCTCTCTGCCTGCATTTACCTGTCAACCATCTGGCGACGCGTCGCCGCCGTCGAGGGCTTGATCGCGCCTGCCGTGAAGCCGGTATCGATCCTGATACGCTTGAGCACTTCTATATGCAATTCGGCGATGAGCACTACCGGGATATTCCGGAGATGCTGCTGGCGCATATCGTTCAGGGGAAACCGCAATTTGATTCAGTCATCTGTGGTAACGACCGTATTGCCTTCATGGTGTATCAGACGCTATTAACTCAGGGTATCCGAATCCCACAGGATATTGCCGTTCTTGGCTACGATAATCTTGTCGGCATCGGAAATTTGTTTTTACCCCCGTTATCCACGGTCCAGCTGCCGCATTATGAGATTGGGCGCTTAAGTACACTGCACATTATCAATGGCGACAATCACCGGGATAAAGTGCTGGTTGAAAGTCCCTGGCTCATGCGCGAATCCTTTTGAGAAAGTCATTCCGCTATTTTTAACACTATTACTCACCATACTTGCATTTTAATGGGAGCCTAACAGTCTCACTCTGCTTCTTGTTATCACTTAGTTATGTTGACAGGTCCGCTCCTGGCATGCAGTGGACATGTTTGCCAGGCAAGGTCTGCTCTGAGCGAAAAACGGACGTAATTCCTGAACAGTTGATCATGTCCCAAAGGCTTTTTTCAAAACTGAAATAGAGTAGAAGTAGCAGAGAATTGAATCAAAAAGCATCCCGGCTGGCAAAATTCTGATGCCCCTTTGATGGTATTCCCTCATTCCCTCTCAAATTAACATTGTAATTTTCCACTATTTTTTAAGTTATTTTGAATATTCAAAACCTTAAAAAATAAATAAGCCATATGATTCAACATCATAATTTTAAAATGCCATTTTATTTTTACTGAAGTCTGCCTTCTTAAATTTGTGCACGATTTTTCCACTGCCTTTGGTTAATAACGGTGAGTAATCTCTGGCTACTCCAGGCCGATAATCGTAATACATCTTACCTGGAGGCTTTACAGCCATGCTGAAAAATACACGTCTCACCACGATCCTGACGTTATCCGGACTGTTCCTGTTTTTTGTCTTTCTTGCTTCTTCATTGCTGAGTGTGATTTATCTGAATCGCAGCGCAGAGTCTCTCAAAAATCTCAACCATGAAGTCTCTGCCACCCTTGGCGTCGCTGACACGACTAACTGGATACGTGCCGCTCGCACCACACTGCTGGCCGCTGTCCCTTATGCTGACGGCAGCAATCCAGAAGCGTTTAATGCCGCGCTGGCCCAGGCCAGATTTTACTATGATGGCGGCTTGCGCTTTA
>Ga0308171_1005156_pt1 | contig 10112 bp, 6 predicted proteins | sample PhyGR1_FD_202135 | JGI IMG/M metagenome (GOLD analysis project Ga0308171, IMG submission 202135) | Phyllosphere microbial communities from UC Gill Tract Community Farm, Albany, California, United States - DLSLSG.R1 | ecosystem: Host-associated > Plants > Phyllosphere > Unclassified | place: USA... | reverse complement strand
CTGGCCGGCAGGGTAAGGTGCAGGCGCAAGCCTGGGTGAGCATTGCAGGCCCAGAGTCTGCCACCCTGCAATTGGACGGCGCGGCGGGCAATGGCCAGGCCCAGTCCGAAGCCTGCGCCGCTGGCGGTCAGCCGCTGGTACGGTTGGAAAATGCGCTCAAGCGCGGCCTCAGGCACGCCGGGGCCTTGATCGCGCACGCACAGGTGCCAATGCGTACCCTCGCGCCAGCCCTCCAGGCAGACGGTTCCCTCGGGCGGAGAGTGCCGGATGGCGTTTCGCAGCAGGTTCTCCAGCGCCTGGGCCACGCTGTCCAGGTGCACCTGGACCACGCAGTCCTGCCCGAGTGTGCACGGCAGGCGTGCGGGGCTCCAGCCGCTTTCGAAGCAGATGTCCTGGCACAGCGCCTCCCACAGTGATGCCATCAGTACCGGTTCGGTGGCCAGGACGGGCTGCTCGGTATCCATCCAGGCCAGGTCGAGGGTGTCTTCCAGCAGTTTCTGCATATGGCTCGTTTCATAATCCATGCGCGCGCGTAACTGGGCGGCGGGCAAGTTGCTGTCATGGGCAATACGCAGGCGTGCCAGCGGCGTGCGCAGTTCGTGGGACAGTGTGCGCAGCAGCAGCCGCTGCTGTTCCAGGCTCTGGCGCAAGCGATTGGCCATATGATCGAAGGCCTGCGCCAGTTCGCCCAGCTCATCGCGCCGGTCTTGCAGGGGCAGGCCTGGGCTGTCCAGGTCGTTGGCCCGCAGCGCATCGGCGCGGTCACGCAGGCGGTTCAACGGGGCGACAAGGTGACGGTACAGTGCCAGCCCCATCAGCAGGGCCAGCAAGGCCGGCGCCACACCGTGGGTAACCAGGTGAGTCCAAGGCGTCAGCCCGGTGGGCAGCAGCCGCTCGGGCAGTTGCATCACCAGGCGACCGTGCTCGGGATGGCGCGGGAAGGTAATGCTGACGTAAGGCAGTTCGCCTTGCAGGCGGCGGCTCATGGGCCAGTTCAGCTTGCGCATGAAGGTCAGGTGACCCGCTTCCTCGGCTGTGAGCTGTGTGGTCCCCAGGCTTTGCAGGTAAGGGCCGACGACGGCTGCCCAGGTGTCCTCGGCCCTTTGCACCTGCTTACGCCAGGTCTCGACCCCCACGGCGCCTCCTTGCTCCCAGGCGAGCTCGGCCTGCCGGGCATAGCGGGCCAGGTAGTCCTGGTCGGCCTGAGCCAGGAAATAGGTGCTGCGTTCCACCGTCAGGCCCCAGGTCCAGATCAACCAGGTGAGCAGCAGGCAGAAGCTGACCTGCAGCAGGGCCAGCTTCCACAGCAGCGGATGACGCCGCATCAGGCCGGGCTCTGCACGACCAGGACATAGCCCTGACCACGCACAGCCTGGATGAGCAGATGCTGTATGCCAATGTCCGCCAGCTTGCGGCGCACGTTGCACACATGCACATCCAGGCCCCGATCCAGGCGCGTGTAGCCACGGTGCAGGACGGTCTGGTACAGGAAAGGCTTGCTCAGCGGCTCCCCGGCATGGGCGTGCAGCGTGATCAACAGGCGGAACTCCGAGCCAGTCAACCCCGCCGGCATGCCGTTGTGCATGACGTCCTGGGCCGCGTGGTCGAATACGGGCTCATCAGCGCGCGTTGCCAGGGGCGGCGTGCTGTGGAAGGCGACCCGGCGCAACAGTGCGTCTACCCGCGCATCCAGTTCCGCCAGGCTGAAGGGCTTGGGCAGGTAATCGTCGGCGCCGCGGGTGAATCCGGTGATGCGGTCCTGCTCGGCACCCAATGCCGACATGAGGATCACCGGTACGGCCTGCTTGCGCCGCAGTGCATCGAGCAGGCTCAGGCCATCGAGACCTGGCAGCATGATGTCCAGCAGCGCCAGGTCGAATGCGCATCGCCGGGCATTGGCCAGCGCCGCTTCTCCCGTCGCGCATGCATGTACCTCGAAGCCACGGTCGATGAAATGGCGGTAAAGGTCGTGGCGTAAGCGTGGGTCGTCTTCGACCAGCAGCAAGGAGGTGGGCACGGCGAGCCTTGAATGAGAATTTATATCAGTTGCAAATCATCCCACCGGACTCGGCCCTAGGCAATGGCCCCAATGTGTTAAGAAGGTTAATGCTGCTGCATGCCCTGTACCTGCTCCGGTATCGTTCGCAAAAAGCAATATGTTTCGTTTGCGAATTACTATCATATGGGCGAAGGGTGCGGCATGAATGTTTTCAGTGGGGCAGGGCGCGCGCGGCGCGTGCGGGGATGGCTGGTGGCAGGGCTGGTGGCGCCGTTTTCACTTTCGGCATTGGCGCAAGACGTAGCTGTGGTGGTCAATGCCGATGACCCCCTTGACCTGCCTGCATTGACCATCGAAGGCAATCGGCTATACGACATGCTGCCCTCCGAAGCCACTGGCGGGTACAGCGTGGACGCCGCCACCGTGGGCACCAAGACGCCAGCCGCCTTGAAGGACATCCCGCAGTCGATCACCGTCTATACCCAGGATTACGTCAAGGATCGGCAGTTTGTCCACCTCGATGACCTGGCCAAGTACACGGCCGGCTTGCGTACCCTGACCAACGACAGTGGTCGGTCGTCGATCTACGCCCGTGGCTATGAGTACAGCGAATTCAACATCGACGGCCTGCCAGCACCGATGGCGAGCATCTTCGGGACCGTGCCATCGCTTGTGGCCTTCGACCGTGTCGAGATCATGCGTGGCCCGGCCGGACTATTCAGCAGCACCAGCGAACTGGGCGGTATCGTCAATATGGTGCGCAAGCGGCCGACGGCGGACTTTCAGGGGCATGTCGAGGGTTACTACGGCACCTGGGATACCAATCACCAGGAACTGGACCTGAGCGGGCCGCTGGACGAAAACGGACGGGTGCGCGGTCGCTTCATCGCCTCGCGCGACGACACCAATGGCGAAGTCGACTACAACGCCAACACCAGCAACAGCTACTACGGCGCGCTCGATGTCGACCTGGACGAGGCCACCACCTTGTCGTTCGGCCTGATCCACGAGGTCAAGAACATCACGCCGCACAACGGCTACCCGGCAACGCTGGACGGCAAGGTCCCTGACTTCAGCCATTCCCGCTTTCTGGGCGCAGACTGGAACGCGTTCGACGGCAAGACCACCGATCTGGTCGCTGAGCTGACCCATCGATTCGACAACGGTGGTTATGGCCGCATTGCTGCCCGCGGGTCGCACCGCGATACCAACTATCTCTACGCCTTCACGGCCACGAACCCTACCACGGGCAAAAACTCCGAACGCGCCAGTGCACGTGATTTCACCCAGGACACCTACGCGGTCGATGCCAGCTACAGCCAGCCCTTCGAAACCTTTGGCCAGGTCAGCGAGTTCGTCGTCGGCAGCGATTACAAGAACTACGATACCGAGTACCTGAACGGGGCCACGACGCTGGGCAACATCAACGTCAACACCTACTCGCCCAAGCAGTTCGCTAAACCAGCTGCGAACTACACGACCGAAACGGGCATGCAGGAAGAGGAGTACGGCTTGTATTCCAAGGTGACCTTCCGCCCGGTCGAGCGCCTGGCGTTGATTGCCGGTGGGCGGTTCAGTTGGTACCGCGGCGATTTCTACACCACGACCCTCAAGAGCGGTGTCACTGCGGACGACAGCAAGCAGGTCGATGGTCATTTCACACCCTATGCGGGGGCAGTCTATGACCTTTCCGAAAACCATGCGCTGTATGCCAGCTATTCCCAGGTGTTCAAGCCGCAATCGGCAACCGATGGCGACGGCCGGGTACTCAAGCCACGCGAAGGCGAGCAGTACGAAGTGGGCATCAAGAGCAGCTACTTTGGTGGCGCGCTCAACACGCGCCTGTCGGCGTTTCGCCTGACCGACGAAAACCGCGCCACCACCCGTTACGACAGCGAAGGCGTTGCGACCAATGACTCGGTGGCTGCCGGCAAGACACGGGTCAAGGGCGCGGAAGTGGAATTCAGCGGCAAGCTGACCGATAACTGGGAGCTGCTAGGCGGCTACACCTGGATGGACACCGAAACCGTGAAGGGCGATGCCGAAACCACGTTCTTCATCATGCCGCGCCACCAGGCGTCGCTGTGGAGCAAATACACCATCAGCCGTGGCGCGCTCACCGGGCTGGCCATCGGTGGCGGCGTTTCGGCAATGAGCAATTTCCACTCGGAAAACGGCGGGGTAGGCATCGACGCGCCGGGTTATGCCACCGTGGACGCCATGCTTTCCTACCCGGTGACCTCCAAGCTGACGGCCACCGTCAACGTCAACAACCTGTTCGATCGCGAATACCTGTCGCGAGTAGGTTCGACGTCCACCTTCAACTTCTACGGCCCGTCGCGCAGTGTGCTGGTGGGCGCGCGTTACGATTTCTAGAGGCGTGTGCCGACGGGTAATGCAGCGGCGCTATCAAGGCCCTACAGCGTCCCGGCTTTGCGGAGCTTTTCAAGTTCGCGAGGAAAGGCGACACCCTTATCGTCTCTGCTATCGACCGTCTTGGCCGGGACACCATCGACGTGCTCGAAACGGTGGAGGCTCTCAAGTCCAAAGGCGTGGCCGTCGTTTCGATGCGAGAGGGATTTGACCTTTCCAGCCCAATCGGAAAAGCCATGCTGACCATGCTTGCTGCCGTTGCGGAGTTAGAGCGCTCCAATATCAAGGCCGGACAAATGGCCGGCATCGAGCGAGCCAGGGCTTTGGGGCAGAAGCTGGGCGCACCTAAAAAAGTCGATGATCTGGCTGTTAGCGCATGGCGGGCAGCGAACTCGGCAACCATTCAGGAAACGGCTGCTCAATTCGGTATATCCATTGCATCTGTCAAAAGAGCTTGCGCCAGCAAGCCCTCAGTCACCGTAAAAGGGGAATGAAAATGGCCGGTAAACAATCGACGCCGGATCAAGCAGCTCAAGCGGTGATACTAAGAGAGGCGGGTTGGACCGTCTCAGGGATTGCACAGCGCCTGTGTATCAGAGTCAGCACAACGCAACGTCTCCTCAAAAAACACAATGCCGTTGCTGGCGCCGGAACTCAGGCGCTGATCGAGAAAGCCAGGGAAGAACTGCTCACCACAGCATTCTCCTTAGACACCGTACAGCAAACAGCAGCCTCGCTGGTGGCTGATGAGCTGGCGCTGAACCAGCAAATCCGGAGTAAGCTTGCAAACGCTCTTGAAGTACTCGACCCGGCCAACCCGGTTGTCTTCCGCTCGCTAGCAGCGGCATCGACTGCCCTCAAGCTGACGCAGGACGTGACGCGACGAGCCCTCCCGCTAGAAAAGCTGAACCAAGCGCTCGACATTGAAGAGCTGCCGGAGCTGAAGATTCATCTCATGACTGATGCGGATGTTGCAGAGATGCGCGCGCAGCAGCGGCTAGAAGAGGCCGAACACGAAGGGAACCTTGAAGGCGTTGAGGACGAGCTGGAGACATTGCGCTGGCTCGACAGCAGACGCCTCGCCCAGCTACAGCACCATGACGACGGCATTGTCAGCGAAGGTTCTGATCCAATCTTGCCCGGATGATGACCGGGCAAGTGTCAAAGTCTTAGAAATCAGTTTAAGTATCGAACACCCTGACGTCATGCAGGGTAACTCAAAAATGAAAATTAGCCCCTAGCCTGAGCATCTGAAGGTTGCCATGAGCAATGATAATCACAGCCCAACCATCGAGGCTTATCCCCTCGGTGCTGGAGTAAATGCAAATGCCGGCCACTCACAAAAGACCGGAAAATCGCTATCTATTCCAGGCAGGGCGGGGCTTGTGGCTGACTTCCACCTAAGGCACACAGAGCTCGTAGCTCGTAGTAGCTATTAGTGATCTCAACCCAGAACATGATCATCAACAGCTAGAAGCAGTCAGGAAAACAGAGGACTTCATTCAGAACCTGATGAGAAGCTATCAGGGAGCTGGTGAGCTTCCAGGTTGGGCCAAGTTTGTTAGTCCAGAAATGAGCAGTACTTCCGTCTTCATCTGCTGTGTACGAAGCCCGGCGCGAAAACGATCACCATCCGGCTAGATCATGACGCTGCTGAGGCAGCGCTGGCAGCGCCGCGAGGGCCAGCTAACTATCTCGCCGAGATTATCAAGCGAGCTCTGGCAAAACTAGGCATCAAGTCAGAGCTAGCTTTCAATCTGGAGTTCAACCATACAGGGAGTACGGAGAATCATCCCCTTCACATTCACGGGGCTTTCTGCATTCCGGATGTCAGAATTTCAGAGGTCTCTGAGGCTCTAAGGAGGGCGCTGGCGCTGGGTGACAGGCAGCGGTATACAAACCTTGCGGTGCATATAGAGAATCCACGGAGCGCTCACTGTTGGGCGGCGTACTGCATAAAGGAGTACACAGTCACCGCCGCGAGGCTCGAGGCTGAACGAGGACAAAAAAACCGTCCTGACTATTCTCTTCAATCACTGACACAGGAGGCAAAAGCCTTCTATGAAGAGATCAGTGGCTGGCTAAAAATCGAATAGTTTATGACCAATTGCCTGAGTTGAGCCCGGAGCTCAAGCGAACGGTGTACCTCAATACCCTGCCAATGCCGAAGCGACTTTATCAGGTGTGGCCTCTACCTCGACTGGCCGTGGCCACACAAGCTCAGCGGCCTTCAGCATAGCTCGAGAACGCCTAGCTATAGCCGTCTCATCCCATACTACACATGCAGGCTGCTGGAAATATGTATTGATTAAGAGGGCACTCTGCCCTAACTGTGAACGTTTTCCCTGTAGCTTTGGAGTACCACCATCCACCTCTACAAACGGCCCGTTACTGACGATGCTGTTAAGTGGCTGTGTCAACAGAGTCAGATTGCCAAAGCTGTGCAGCGCTGCCTCCCGAATGTGTTGCATCGAGTCATCAACCTGATAACTGGATACGTTTCTCCAGCTCTGAGGCATGACATGCTCAACTGTCAGGTCGGCCTGCTCAGGCACATGATTGCTCGCTTGCTGAGTTCCTCGAGCTGCGTATTCCAAAGCCCGTAAGATGCCGCAAGTCTTTGCAGGCCGAAGGGTCAGGTATGCTTGGCAAGAGCGCCAGGAGTCACTGAATCTCTCATCATCCGGCCAGATTTCACTCAAATTCGTTGTTGCGAGAAGAGTCTGTCGAAGAGCGTCTTGGGGTTCAAGGGTGCCAGCCGTTATCGCCTGAACTACGCGCAGAAAAAAATGGCCATAGCTTTTGCTGCTAAGTCCACATATCGCGCGCCTGGTCAGGTATGACGCTAGGTCGCTCAAGGCTTGCTTCAGTTGAGGGCTATCTGGCTCGAGTCGCTCTCGAAGGGCGAGGTAGACCGGCCCGACAGTACCTACATCCAGGGATTTGATTAAACGAGCGAACTCTGCCAGATACCCGGTTCCCGATGGCGAGACAAGCTCTTCGAAGTGCTTACTCGCACGGACAATCCGACCGAGTTCATCAGCAAGGCTTCGTGAGTGCCCTTTTTGCCACCATCCCTTGAAAGACTGGAACACGTGGCTTGTGAGAACACTCTCCTCGCTCCGGAGAATAGTATAGTTGTAGAAGAATAGATCTAGTCGGGGCGAGGCAAGGCGGCCTAACCGTTCCTTCTCCCTCCAGTATGCATTCGCTCCATTCGTTTTACCGTCGCCAGCGATGTCGAAAGGACTCCAATATTTCGCATACAACTCTTGAACGGGTTGTCCTTGCCGGGCGGCTTCGAGGAACACGAAGTTTCGGATTAAATCTGATGCTAGAAGCGGCTCCCCGCGTGCGTTCAACGTCTCGAAGATCACCTGAGGATCGTCGTCGGCTTCCAGAGTCAAAGTCATGATCTGAACCTGATCCTGCAATGCCATGTATAGAGCTTCAGCTCTTGCAGGGTCTAGTGGAAGCGTACCGAGTACCATAGGTACTTCGTTACTACGCCGAATGCTTCCGATGAGAGCGCTGCCATGCGTGCTTCCATTGCCGCCCGCAATCTCATCATCCAAGTCAACCCCACGCATGAAACTCAAGCAAGCGTGATAAAGGTAGAGGAACGTCTGGACCATTAACGGGCGGTCAATTTTTCTACGTCCGTCTTTCGCAGGGTAACGAGCGCAGAGATCTTCGATGGTTTGTTCTGCGTCATATAGCCGTCGTATTTCATCCTGACCAGCTTGCGTTGGCCATACTTTGTAATAGTCTTCGTCTCGCGAGTATGAGCCTCGATTCCTTACAAGATACTCCAGCATCTTAGGGATCGGGCTATCTGCCAACTTAGACGAAGCCTGACGCAGTGCTAGCAGCAGCAATTGCAAGGTAGTGGATCGTTGCTGGCCATCGATAACCTCAAACGCACCTACCCGCCCGAATGTGCTCTGTACCGGGGTCATCACGATAGAGCCCAAGAAATGCTTGGGGGCGGCCTTCACGCTATTTGACGGGTTGGCAGCTGAGGCCGCCTTTCGAGCCAGTACCGCATCAGCCTGGTCATGAATATCAGTCCAGAGTGGGCCAACTTGCTTTTCGAGCGTCCACACATACCCGCGCTGGAAGATCGGAATTTGATACTGAAAGTCAGAATTAAAGAGGCCAATGACTGTTGTTTTGCTGGGCTGCATACGATGTCCTATGTATCCGGATAATCCTTCATTTCAATCGTGCACCCTAGGCATTGCCTGAGTACTGGAGAGTCATGACCGGTTAAGCGTGCTGGCGCAGATCGTAGCATCACATTGCCATTTGCTACAAAACTGTGCTCAAAAGCTGGCTGCATCAGCTATCGAAAAGGTATGGGCTAGAGTATGGGCTGGGAATGAGGTAGTAGCGCGGAGAGTTGATTTGCGGGACTTTGAAGCATTAAAAAGCCGGCTTGTGGCCGGCTTCTCGGGGACGCTTCCGACTAATTTATGGTAAGCCGCAATCGCCTTAACGGTGTGACCAAAAGAGGCCTGAAAGAGATGGCTGATGCCCGTATGGGGTATCGCCGAGCCCTCTGGACTGCGGCTTGGGCCGGTCGGGGCTGATGTGCGCGTAGCATACAAGGGCATGCACCTGATGCCCAGCAAAAAATGGCACAGGGTGTTTCAGCCAGGCCGCTGCCGTCGAAAATGGGACCAGTGATAGACCCATCCCAGGATCTCTAGCCCTTGCGCCTGGCGCTGGCTGGGGGTCAAGCGCTCGACGGCATAGTTGTGCCGGTCATGGCTGTGTAGGTAAAGCGTGCCGTGCTCACCCATGGTCAGGTTGTGCACGCGCAACGCACCATTGATCAGCAGGGCATAGGTTTCGCCCTCCACGATCTGGGTCATGCTCATGTCGATGGCCAGGGTCGCTTCGACGGGGATCAAGGGGGCCATGTTGCCGCCTGGCATGGCCATGCAGATGGACGTGTCGTGTTTGACACCCAGCATTCGCAGGGCGTTGGCCGGCAGGCGCAAGGCACGCCCCGACACCTTGCACAGCAGGCCATTGCGCACCTCGTGGAACGGCACGTGCACTACGCGCCCGCGATGAACCGCACGCGGAATGGGAGCATCTATCGGCACAGGGCGTGGCGGACAGGTGCGCAGGATGGCATTGGGATGCTTGGCGCCTTCACCCGTGCGCAGCCAGCGACGGTGCACGCAGAACAGGTCGGCAAGCTCGTCCAGGCGAGCCAGCGGGACCCCGCGATTGAACCAGTTGTTGACGTGCTGAGGCGTCACGCCGCGCTGTGCGGCGAAGTCGGCAGGGGTCAGTCCGCATTCCTGAAGAAGGGCTCTTAAACGTTCACCAGATGTGTTCATGGGGAAAGTTTAGCGGCACGGTGCCACCAAGGGTATGAACAAGATGTTGATGGGCAAAGGGGAAACGTAGGGCAGTCAGACGCGGGTGTAGGACGTTGTAGGACGCTTGCGCCGCGATTGGCTGTGAAGCGTATTGCGCGCCAAAAAAAACCCGCCGAAGCGGGTTTTTCGTGCAATCAGGATTAGCCTTTGTAGGCTTCGACCGATTTGGTGATCGCAGCGCGGGCGGCGTCAGCGCCGTCCCAGCCTTCGATCTTGACCCACTTGCCTTTCTCGAGATCTTTGTAGTTGGCAAAGAAATGCTCGATCTGCTGGATCAGCAGGGCAGGCAGGTCGGTGTACTCCTTCACGTCCACGTACAGCTGCGACAGCTTGTCGTGGGGGAC
>Ga0308171_1005152_pt1 | contig 10121 bp, 7 predicted proteins | sample PhyGR1_FD_202135 | JGI IMG/M metagenome (GOLD analysis project Ga0308171, IMG submission 202135) | Phyllosphere microbial communities from UC Gill Tract Community Farm, Albany, California, United States - DLSLSG.R1 | ecosystem: Host-associated > Plants > Phyllosphere > Unclassified | place: USA... | reverse complement strand
CCGCCGACTGTACATAGGAGGACAGGCCGTAGACGGTATCATTGGCCATGCGGACGACGTCCTCGACGCTGTCATAAGGCAGGATGGCGAGGACGGGGCCGAAGATCTCCTCGCGCGCGATCCGCATGTCGTGGCGGACATTGGCGAAGATGGTGGGGCGGACGAAGTAGCCGCGGTTCAGCCCCTCGGGCCGTCCGGTACCGCCGGTCACCAGCTCCGCGCCTTCGTCGATGCCGGCCTGGATCAGGTCCTGGATCTTGTCGAACTGCACCTGGCTGACCACCGGGCCGAGCTTGGTATCGGCGGCGCGCGGGTCGCCAACCTTGAAGGTCTCGGCGGCGGCCTTGGCGTAGCCCTTCACCTCGTCCATCCGCGCGGCGGGGACGAACATGCGGGTGGGCGCGTTGCAGGACTGGCCGCTATTGCCGAAGCAGCCGGCAACGCCCTTGGTCACGGCCTGCCTGAAGTCCACGTCCGGTAGCAGGATGTTGGCGGACTTGCCGCCGAGTTCCTGCGACACGCGCTTGACGGTATCCGCCGCCGCCTTGGCGACCTGAATGCCGGCGCGGGTGGAGCCGGTAAAGGACATCATGTCCACGTCCGGGTGGGCGGAGAGGGCGGCGCCGACGGTGGGGCCGTCGCCATTCACCAGGTTGAAGACACCCTTGGGCACGCCGGCCTCGTGCAGCACCTCGGCGAAGAGCAGGGCGTCGATCGGGGCGATCTCGCTGGGCTTCAGCACCATGGTGCAGCCGGCGGCGAGGGCCGGGCCGACCTTGCAGGCGATCTGGTTAATCGGCCAGTTCCACGGCGTGATGAGGCCGCAGACGCCGATCGGCTCCCGCGCGATCAGGGTGGAGCCGCGCAGCTCCTCGAATTCGTAGGTTTCCAGCGTCTTGATCAGCTCCCGCAGATGGCCGGGGCCCATGGCGGCTTGGGCGTCCCGGGCGAGGGAGAGTGGCGCGCCCATTTCCTGGCTGATGGCGTGGACGAATTCCTCGTAGCGGCGCTCATAGATCTCCACGATCTTGCGCAGGAGCGCGATGCGGGAGGCGCGGCTGGAGGTGGAGAAGGCGGGGAAGGCGGCCCTGGCAGCGGCGACGGCCTTGTCGACATCGGCGGCGCTGCCGAGGGCGATGCGGGTAAAGGCTTCCTCGGTCGACGGGTCGATGACGTCGATGAATGCGGGGGACACCGGCGCGACCCAGGCGCCGTCGATGTAAAATTTGTCGTTGTTCAAGCCTGTGGTCCTCCTGCGGGCGAGGGGTGGGACATTGTGCCTTCTGCCATCGCCGCGTTGTTGCAAATCACTCGCAAGTGTGGCGCCCGGTCGGTGGTCCGTAAAGGTCCCGGCCGGAACTGTCTGGCGAGGTGGGCCCAGTGCCAGGGATGGCGCGGTGCATCATGACGGCATCGTGATGCCGCTGCGTCCGGCAGAAATCCGCCACCTGGCGAAGAGGCTGTGGCTTGGCGCTTCCTCCGCGCGCTGTTCTTTCGCTATCATTACGGCGGCTGATGTATTTCCTCGGAGGGGTGAGGATCATGAGACTCAGGACAGGGCTGCTGGCCGCGACGCTGCTCGCATCGCCATGGGCGGTGCAGGCGCAACCGGTGACCGGGGTTTATTTCGGCGCGGGCGCCGGCGTGAACTTCTTGCAGGAGACGGATGTCAACCTGCGCGGTGGTGCCGCCGGCTTCCTTGGCGCCAACGGCGTCAATCCATCCGGTACCGCGGAATTCGATGTCGGCTTCGCCGGAGTCCTTGCGGTGGGCTACGGCTTCGGCAACGGCTTCCGGATCGAGGCGGAAGGCAATTTCCGCACCAACGATGTCGACAAGCTCTCCGGCTATCGTGGCTTCGGGCCGTTGCAGAGCAGCGGCACGGTGCGGTCCTATGGCGCCATGGCCAACACCTATTACGACTTCCATCTCGGCTGGCCCGTGGTGCCCTATGTAGGCGTCGGCGCCGGCTATGTCTGGAACGAATACGACGACGTGCGCGCCACGGCGGCCAATGGCGGCAATGTGCGCATCGATGGCAGCGACGGCCAGTTCGCCTACCAGGGCATTGCCGGCCTCGCCTTCCCGATCGACGCCGTGCCGGGCCTGGCGATCACCGCCGAGTATCGCTTCCTCGGCACGCTGCAATCGGATGTCGACGCGCATATCCGCCTCGGCAGCACCACGGTCGCGCGCGGCAAGGCGGAAGTGGACAGCTACAACCATTCCGCCCTGCTGGGCCTGCGCTACGCCCTGTACACGCCGCCGCCGCCGGCCCCGCCGATGGAAGCCACCCCGGCGCCGGCCGCGGCACCGCAGGTGGCCCGCACCTACCTGGTATTCTTCGATTGGGACCGCGCCGACCTGACCGACCGGGCACGGCAGATCATCGCCGAGGCGGCGCAGAATTCCGCGCGGGTGCAGACCACGCGGATCGAAGTGGCCGGCCATGCGGACCGCTCGGGCTCGCCGCAATACAACCAGCGCCTGTCCCAGCGCCGGGCGGATGCCGTGGCGGCGGAGCTGGGCCGGCTGGGCGTGGCGCGTTCCGCCATGGTCATCCAGGCCTTCGGCGAAAGCCGGCCGCTGGTGCCGACGGCGGACGGGGTGCGGGAGCCGCAGAACCGCCGGGTGGAAATCGTCCTGCGCTGAAGGCAGCCGGGCCGGGCGGGTGCACCGCCCGGCCTGCCACCAGTGCCCGCACCGGTGCCCGTGACAGCCCGGAACCGTCTGGTTATGGTTCCCGACCCATGGCACCCCGATCCATTTCCCGCGCCGCCGAAGCAGGGCCGCGCATCGCCACGGCGCATGATGTGGCGCGGCTGGCCGGTGTCTCCCAATCCGCCGTCTCGCGCGCCTTCACCGCCGGCGCCAGCATCTCGCCCGAGACGCGGGACAAGGTGGCGGAGGCGGCGCGCAAGCTGGGCTACCGGCCGAATCTGGTGGCGCGATCGCTCATCACCCGCCGCTCGCACGTCATCGGCGTCGCCATGGCCTACCTGGAAAACCAGTTCTATCCGCGCGCGCTGGAAGCGCTGTCCCAGGCCTTCAGCGCGCGTGGCTATCAGGTGATGCTGTTCACCGGCAAGCCGGGCGCGAGCTCTGACCCGATGCTGGAGGAAATGCTGCGGCACAAGGTGGATGCGCTGGTGATGGCCTCCGCCAGCCTGTCCTCCCGCTTCGATGTGGAGTGCCAGAATGCCGGCATTCCGGTGGTGCTGATGAACCGGCGGACGGAAAGCCGCAGCATCTCTAGCATCACCAGCGACAACCGCCAGGGCGGGGCCCTGATCGCCGCCTTCCTCGCGGCTGGCGGCCACCGGCATCTGGCTTTCATGGCCGGGTCGGAGAACTCCTCCACCAGCCAGGATCGCGAGGAAGGCTTCACCCATGCCCTGGCGGCGCATGGGCTGGGCACGCCGCGGCGCGTGGTGGGGCTGTACGATTTCGACCAGGCGGCGGCGGCGATGCGAAGCCTGCTCGCGGCGCCGGAGCGGCCGGATGCGGTGTTCTGCGCCAACGACCACATGGCCCTGGCGGCCATCAACGTGGCCCGCGCCGAGTTCGGGCTGGAAGTGGGACGCGAGATCTCCATCGTCGGCTTCGACGACGCCGGGCCGGCGGCCTGGCCGGTCTTTGGCCTGACGACCTATGCGCAGCCGCTGCGGACCATGGTGGAGGAGGTGGTGGCCGTCACCTGTGCCCGCCTGTCTGACCCCACCAGCCAGGCGGTTCGGACCATTGTGCCGGGCTGGCTGGCGGTCCGCAGTTCGGCGCGCCTGCCGCCTGTTGGCCTGACGGTGCGGGACGGCCTGACCATCTGGATGCCGCCCGAAGCGTGATCCTCGCGGCGCGGCCAACCGGAAGCCTGGAACCTCCTTGCCACATGGGTCCGCGGTGGAGACGCGCTGTGTGACAACGGCGTGGATGCGGTTGCCTCTGGACAGGTGTTGCATACGTATGCATTGTGGAGAGACAGGCGCGCCGGGGAACCGGGTGCCAGGGGCGTGACCGCTGCCGTTCCGGCGGTGCCGCGCCCGCAATGACCAGGGAGAACGCAGATAATGGCAACATGGTTGAAGCGCGGCGCCGAGAGCGAAGCCGTCAAGAGCGCCGACAAGCAGGTGCGCGAGACGGTGGAGGGTATCCTCGCCGATATCGAGACCCGCGGCGACGCCGCCGTACGCGAGCTCTCCGTCAAGTTCGACATGTGGGACCGCCCGGATTACCGGCTGTCGGACAGCGAAATCCGCGATTGCATGGCGCAGCTCACCGACCGTGACCTGCAGGACATTGAGTTCGCGCAGACCCAGGTGCGCAACTTCGCGCAGCACCAGCGGGACGCGCTGAAGGATATCGAGGTCGAGACGCTGCCGGGCGTCGTCCTTGGCCACAAGAACATCCCGGTGAATGCCGCCGGCTGCTACGTGCCGGGCGGCAAGTATCCGCTGCTGGCGTCGGCACATATGTCGGTCATCACGGCCAAGGTGGCGGGCGTACCGCGCGTCGTTACCTGCGCGCCGCCCTTCCATGGCAAGCCGGCGCCGGCCATCGTCGCCGCGCAGCACATGGCCGGCGCGGACGAAATCTACTGCCTCGGCGGCATCCAGGCCATTGGCGCCATGGCGCTGGGCACGCAGTCGATGCAGGCGGTGGACATGCTCATCGGCCCCGGCAACGCCTTCGTTGCCGAAGCCAAGCGGCAGCTCTACGGCCGTGTCGGCATCGATCTGTTCGCCGGGCCGACCGAGACGCTGGTGATCGCCGACGAGACCGTCGATGGCGAGATGTGCGCCACCGACCTGCTGGGCCAGGCGGAGCATGGGCCGGACTCGCCCGCCGTGCTGCTCACCACCTCCGAGAAGCTGGCGCGCGACACGATGGCCGAGATCGAGCGGCTGCTGCAGATCCTGCCGACCGCCGCCGTCGCCAGCAAGGCATGGGCGCAGTATGGCGAGGTGATCGTCGCCGAAAGCGAGGAGGAGATGGTGGCGATCGCCGACCAGATCGCTTCCGAGCACGTGCAGGTGATGACGCGGGACCCGGACTACTTCCTGAAGAACATGACCAACTACGGCGCGTTGTTCCTCGGCCCGCGTACCAATGTCGCCTTCGGCGATAAGGTGATCGGCACCAACCACACGCTGCCGACCAAGAAGGCGGCGCGCTACACCGGTGGCCTGTGGGTGGGCAAGTTCCTCAAGACCTGCACCTACCAGAAGGTCCTGACGGACGAGGCCTCGGCGATGATCGGCGAATACTGCTCGCGCCTCTGCGCGCTGGAGGGCTTCGTCGGCCATGGCGAGCAGGCAAATCTCCGCGTGCGCCGCTATGGCGGCAAGAACATTCCCTACGGCGCCGCGGCGGAGTGACTACCATGCCGCAGGGTGGCCGTGAGGCTGCCATGCGGCACTGCGTCATTCCTGCCCTTTGCATCCGTATGCATTTTCGCTAGCCTGCAGCCGGCCGCCCTGGGTGGCCGGCTGTATCGGCTACGCTGGCAGCCGGCACCCATGCCTGTGCCCGTGGCCCAACAGGTGCGTTCGCGCGCCAGAACGTCGTCCGCCAGTCCCTGGCCGAGAAACGACGCGTCCCCATGATGGAGAAACGTGATGTTGCCTCGCGCGTCGGCGCCCCTCGATCTTTGCCGGAACGGTCGCTCCCTGCGGGATGCGCGCTCATGAGCGGCAAAGTGGCTGTCATCGGCACCGGCCTTGTCGGTAGTGGCTGGGCCATCGTCTTCGCCCGCAGCGGCTGCGAGGTGGCGTTGTTCGACAGCGCACCGGGCGCGGCCGAACACGCACGCACGGTCATTGCCGAACGGCTGGAAGAGCTGGCGGGCTTCGACCTGCTGAAGGACACGCCGGCGGAGGTGCTGGCACGCGTCAGCGTCGCGCCGAGCCTGGCAGCAGCGCTGGATGGCGCGGTCTACGCGCAGGAAAGCGTGTTGGAGCGGGTAGACGTCAAGCGGCAGCTGTTTGCCGATATCGACGCCGTCATCGGTCCGCAGACGCTGGTGGGCAGTTCTTCCTCCGGCATCCCGGCCTCGCTCTACACCGATCACATTGCCTGCCGCGACCGCTGCCTGGTCGCGCATCCGGTGAACCCGCCCTATCTCGCACCGATTGTCGAGCTGGTGCCTGCGCCCTGGACCGCATCCGCCACCGTGCAGGCAGTGCGCGCCCTGATGGAGCGCGTCGGTCAGGCGCCGGTGGAAGCGACGCGGGAGATCGAGGGCTTCATCCTCAACCGCCTGCAGGGCGTGCTGTTGATGGAGGCGTGGCGGCTGGTCGAGGACGGGCTGGTCAGCGCGCGGGACCTGGATACCACCATGTCGCAGGGCCTCGGCCTCCGCTGGGCCTTCATGGGGCCGCTGGAGACCATCGACCTCAACGCACCGGGCGGCATCGCCGATTATGCCCGCCGCCTGGGCCCGTTGTACCAGAGCATCGCCGCCTCCACCGCCGAGCATCGCGTCTGGGACGATACGCTGATCGCAAAGCTGGAGGCGCAGCGCCGGGAGGACCTGCCGGCGGAGGCGCTGGCCGAGCGGCGCGCCTGGCGCGACCGGCGGCTAATGGCGCTGGCCCGCCACAAGCAGGATATGCAGCAGGCCGAAAGCGGCGAATAGCCGCCGGGCCCATCCCGCCGTCGACAAGGAAAACCACGCCATGACTGAGACGGAGTTGAAGCTGCCGCGGACCCCGAGTTTCCGGCTGGAGGGCCAGCGCGCCCTGGTGACCGGGGCAGGGCGCGGCATCGGGTTGGCCTGTGCCGCCGCGCTGGCGGAAGCCGGCGCCGACGTAACCCTGCTGGCCCGCAGCGCCGGCGAGATCGAACAGGCGGCCGGGGCCATCCGCGCCGCCGGCGGCAAGGCGGAGACGCTGTGCCTGGACGTGAACGACCCGGTACAGGTCAAGGCCGCGCTGGCGCAGCGCGCACCCTACCATGTGCTGGTCAACAATGCCGGCACCAACCGCCCCGCCAGCTTCGCCGAGGTGACGGTGGAAGATTTTGACGCGGTGTTCGGGCTGAATGTCCGCGCCGCGTTCTTCGTGGCGCAGGCCGTGGCGCAGCGGCTGATCGAGGCGGGGGAACCCGGCTCGATCATCCAGATGTCGTCGCAGATGGGGCATGTCGGCGGCGCGCGGCGCACCGTGTATTGCGCCAGCAAGCACGCGATGGAGGGCATGACCAAGGCCATGGCCATCGACCTCGCGCCCCACCGCATCCGCGTCAACACGGTATGCCCCACCTTCATCGAGACGCCGCTGACAAAGCCGTTCTTCGAGGACCCCACCTTCCGCGACAGCGTGCTCAGCAAGATCAAGCTGGGGCGCCTCGGGCAGGTCGAGGACCTGATGGGGGCGGTGGTCTTCCTGGCCTCCGGCGCGGCTGGGCTGATGACCGGCTCCTCGCTGGTGGTCGATGGCGGCTGGACAGCCGACTGACGCCACCACCACCCAGGTTTCCTTCCAGAACACGATAAGACAACGCCGCCCGGGGAGGGCGCGCGCCGAGGAGAGATGGCTTGATCGGTATTGCCGCGATCGTCCTATCGCTGATGGGACTGATGTATTTTGCTTATCGGGGCATGAACGTCCTGATTCTGGCCCCTATCATGGCGACCTTCGCCGTGCTGATGGCGCAGGGTGGCCCGGTCATGGCCACCTATACCCAGGTCTTCATGACCAGCCTGGGCCGCTACGTCGTGCTGTTCTTCCCGATCTTCATGCTGGGCGCGATCTTCGGCAAGCTGATGGCCGATAGCGGCGCCTCTACCACCATCGCGCACAGCATCATCGGCCGTCTCGGTCCCAAGCACGCCATCACCGCCGTGACGCTGGCCTGCGCGCTGCTAACCTTTGGCGGCGTCTCGCTGTTCGTCGTCGCCTTCGCGATCTACCCGATCGCGGCGGCCCTGTTCCGGCAGGCGCAGATTCCGAAACGGCTGATCGCCGGCGCCATCGCGCTGGGCAGCTTCACCTTTACCATGACGGCGCTGCCCGGCACGCCCGCCATCCAGAACGCCATTCCCACGCGCTTCTTCGGCACCACCACCTTCGCCGCACCCGGGATCGGCATCATCGCCGCGATCATCATGTTCGCCGGCGGCATCGCCTGGCTGACCTACCGGCAGCGCAACGCCGCCCTGGCCGGCGAGGGCTACGGCAACCACGACGACAAGCTGCAGAGCTTCGACGAGAATGAGCGTTCCGGCTTCATGCTGGCCGTGCTGCCGATCGTCGTCGTCATCGGCCTGAACGCGGTGTTCTCGCTCATCGTGTTCCCGCGCATGGACCTGACCTACCTGTCGCAGCAGCTCTACGGCAACGTGGCACCGGCGACCGTGATCGGCACCTGGTCGCTGATCATCTCGCTGATCTGCGCCATCCTCAGCGTGCTGGTGCTGCATCGCCGTTACCTGCGCGATGCACAGAAGACGCTGAACGAAGGCACGATGGGCGCGCTGCTGCCGATCTTCAACACGGCCAGCGAAGTCGGCTACGGTGCCGTCATCGCCTCCCTCGCCGCCTTCGCGCTGATCCGGGATTCGGTGCTGTCCATTGCTCCGGACAATCCCACCGTGTCGCTGGCCATCGCGGTGAATGCGCTGGCGGGTATCACCGGCTCCTCCTCCGGCGGCCTGTCCATCGCGCTGGATACGTTGGGCGCTACCTATCTGGAACGGGCGACGGCGCTGGGCATCAACCCGGAACTGCTGCACCGGGTGGCCACCATCGCCTCGGGCGGCTTCGACAGCCTGCCGCACAACGGCGCGGTCATCTCTCTGCTGGCGATCACCGGGCTGACGCACCGCAGTTCCTATTCGGACATCTTCGTCGTCAACCTGCTGGTGCCGGTCTTCGCGGGCATCGTGATTGTCGTGCTGGGTTCGACGCTCGGCAGCTTCTGAGGGAGAGGCCGGGGTAGAATGCCCCGGCCCCGTTCCGGTTTTCCCTGCTCTTCACGCCGCCGCGTCCGTGCCACGGGCGCGGCGGCGTTGCTGTTTGCGGCGTGCCCTGCATCGCGGCCACCCGGCGCACCATCGCCGGAGGCAGGACTGGCGCGATCGAGCCGGAGACGCGCCCTTTTCGACGCGACGGATCACCCTCCGGGCACCACCCTGCCAGCCTGGCCTTCGATCAGCTCCCGCCGCGCGCTGATGGCCTCCGCCAGATAGTCCATGACGGCCCGGATGCGTGGTGTCTGCCGCAGGTCCGGGTGGGTCAGCAGCCACAGGGTTCCCGCCAGTTCCGGCACCGGGTCGGACAGCCGTTCCAGCCCCGGACGGGCATCGCCGGCGAAGCAGGGCAGGTGCCCGACGCCCAGCCCGGCCTCCACCGCGCCCGTCAGCCCCAGCACGCCATCGAACCGCCCGGCGATCCGCTCGGGCGGCAGGTGCTGGTGGTGGCGGTGCAGGCCGCGCCCTACCGGCAGGCTTTCCCCTGGCACCACCCAGGGCGAGGCATCGGCCGTCATGCCGCTGCCCGTTGGGCCATACAGCGCCCAAGCGATGCGGCCGGCCCGGCGCCCCACCAGCGTGTCCGGCGGTGCGTCGCTGGCCCGCAGCGCGATGTCGGCGTCACGACGAGAGAGGTTGAGCGGCGTATTCCCGGTCACGATGTCCAGCCGTATGGCCGGCTGCGCCTGCCGCAGCCCCGCCAGCATCGGCAGCAGCAGGTCCGCCAGCAGGCTGTCGCTGGTGGCCAGCCGCACCTCGCCCTGCGGTGCCGGGATCTGGCCGGACAGGCGGCGGGTGACGGCGGTGATGTCCTCGTCCACCCGTCCTGCCAGGGCCACGACCTCCTCGCCTGCCTGCGTGGGCACGTAGCCGGTGCGGTGCCGCTCGAATAACGGGCAGCCCAGCATGGCCTCGATTTGCCCCAGGCGGCGGAACGCGGTGGAATGATGCACGCCCAGCAGCGCCGCCGCCGCCGGCAGGCTGCCCGCCCGGGCGATGGCGTCGATCAGGCGGAAATCGTCCCAGGCAATGGTACGGGCGGAATCAGGCAAGGCGGAACCTCACGCGGTAAGCGGCAGACTGCGGGGAGCCTAGAGCGTGATCGCCCGCGGTGGAATCACCGGAAGCGTTGGCTCATGCGAGCGAGCAAAGCGGT
>Ga0308171_1005151_pt1 | contig 10125 bp, 9 predicted proteins | sample PhyGR1_FD_202135 | JGI IMG/M metagenome (GOLD analysis project Ga0308171, IMG submission 202135) | Phyllosphere microbial communities from UC Gill Tract Community Farm, Albany, California, United States - DLSLSG.R1 | ecosystem: Host-associated > Plants > Phyllosphere > Unclassified | place: USA... | reverse complement strand
CTCGAGGCGCACACGCGTGAGCCGCTCCTCGTCGAGGCGGTCGAGGATGCGCTGCGGCATCCGGCCCGTATAGGCCTCGTGCCAGGCCCGTACATGGACGCGCGCGATGCCGGCGGCGTCGGCGGGGACAGCCCGCCGCACCGCGACCCCCGTCATGGCCGGGGGTCGGCGGCGGCGTCGGAAGCGGAGTCGGAGTCGGCGTCGGCGTCGGCCGCGGGAACCGGGTCGAACGCCCACGTCGGCGCGACCTGCCGCAGCCGCGCGGCGCGCCACTGCCACGTCGTCCACAGCACCGGCCAGAGCACGGGCGCCGCGAGGCCCCCGATCACGAGCCGCTCACGCCACAGCGTCCGGCCCGGATGGCCGGGTGCGGGCGAGACCGCCATCTGGTGGTCCCAGACATCGAGCACCGAGAGGGGGCCCGTCAGCGGGATGCCGCTGTCGCGCAGGATCCGCACCGTGTCGCCGTCGGGAGCATCGGCGCTGCGCTCCTCGACGTACCGGTCCGAGACGTGGATCAGCTGGCGCCCGATCGGCATCCCGAGCGCGCTCAGCTGCACAGGGACATCGGCCCCCGGCTCGAGGGAGGTGGGCATGCCCTCGCTCGCGAGGGGCTCCATGCCCATGAGCGGTGCGTACAGCTCGGCGAGCGCCCGCGGCGAGTGGAGGGCGCGCCAGGCGGCGTCGGCGTCGCAGTCGAGCACGAGCTTCTGGAGGATGCGCATGCGCCCAGTCTGCCCCGTCGTAGGCTGATCGGATGCCGTCGCCCGCCGCAGCTTCGCCGTTCGACCAGTCCCGCTACCAGGTGCGGCTGGACTGGGGCTCCGCAGGTCTCGCACGTCTGGCCCCCGCCGATGTCGTCGTCGTGGTCGACGTGCTGGGTCCGTCAGCGGCGGTCATGGCGCGGCCCGGGGCGGGCGACCAGGTGGACGCGGAGCGGGACGGCGCCGCGATCGCGGCCGCCGCCGCGGCATCCGGATCGCTCGTGCTGCTCGGCTGCCTGCGCAACGCCGCCGCCGTGGCCGATGCGGTGCTCCGCGAGCAGCAGCGCCGCGGCGCGCGGACGAGCATCGCGGTCATCGCCGCCGGCGACCAGGTGGCGCGCAGCGGCGGCGTCGGGTCGGCCGAGCCCGGTGCGCCGACGGGCGACGCCGAGCTGCGCTTCGCCGTCGAGGACCTGCTCGGTGCCGGGGCTGTCGTCGACGCCCTCTCGCGGCGGGGCATCGACCACACCTCTCCCGAGGCCGCCGCGGCCTGCGAGGCGTCGCGCGGGCTCGGCGGCGCCGTGCGGCACCTGCTCACCGCCAGTGGCTCGGGGCAGGAGCTGATCGCCGCCGGGCGGCGCGACGAGGTGCTCGCCGCCGCCGAGCTCGACGTCGATTCGGCCGTCCCCGCGCTCCGCGACGGAGTGTTCGCCGTCGCCTGACGCGCCGGCTCCTCGCCCTTCGGCCGTGCGGGTGCCCACAAGCGTCCCGTGCTCGACGGCGTGCGGCTGCGCCCGCTGCCCCGCCCGCGCTCAGCGCGGAGTCGCGGCGGCTCGGCGGTCGGCGGCCGAGATGTCGCGACGCACCCACCGGAACAGGTAGCGCTCGTCGTACGACGTCGCGCACGAGCGACAGGATGCCGCGCGCGTCGGGCGGCGGTGACGGTAGGCGACGTGGCCCGCGGGGCAGTGGCCGATCCACGGGGCGAGCTCCACGGCGGTCTCGCCGCGGTGGGTCGTGCCGCCGACGTAGCCGAGGTCGCGGGCGATGCGCAGCCACTCCCGGCCGTGCCCGGCGGTGGGACCGGCGAGGGCATGGCCCACCTCGTGCAGGAGGGTCTGATGGTTCTCGTCGTCGTCGAAGCGGGCCGCGAGGTACCGCGAGACGCTGATGCAGCGGCGGGTGTAGTCGCACTGTCCGGCGCGGCGCTTGGCGTTGTCGAAGCGGAAGCTCCACGAGTCGTCGAGGTGCGCCGCGATGAGGGCCTCGGCCCAGACGCGGACCCGATCGAGATCGCTCATGACATCGACGCTACGCGCGGGGTGGGACAGGACCGCTGCCGGCTCAGCCGACCACGCTCGCGCGGGAGCGCCGCTCGGCGGCGTCGACGGCGAGCAGCGTCGACTCGAGCTGGTCCTCGGACGCGCCGCTCTCCTGCCGGAGGAAGAGGGCGCGCTTGAAGTCGGTGCGGGCGGCGGTGTAGTCCGCCGCGTCGTACGAGACCTTGCCGCGGTGCTGGAAGGCGAACGCGGCCAGCGCCGGCCAGTTCTGTCCCTCCGCCTCCTCGGCGCACGTCGTCAGCTCCTGGATCGCCGCGGCGTAGGCGCCGCGGTGCTGGAGGATCGTCGCGTGCAGCACGCGCGCCCGCAGCAGGTCCTTGCGCGTGCCGCCCATCCGCGCGACGCGCACCGCCTGCTCGGCGAGGACGAGCGCCTCATCGGGGCGGTCGAGGACCTTCAGCAGCCAGACGCGCTCGAGGAGGGCGGGCAGGCTGCGCTGCTCGCCGATCTCGTCGAGGCGCTCGACGCACTGCTCCGGGTCGACGATCTCCCGTAGCGTGTCCGGGTCGTACCCGAGGATGTAGCCCACCGTCGCCCCCTCCGCGATTCGAGAACGGTGTATCCCAGTCTGGACCGAACCGGCGCGAGGTCCCGGCCGCCGCGCCGGTCAGCGCTCGAAGACGGAGGATGCCGGCTTGGGCGAGGGGGTCGCGTCGGTGTCGGTGGCGATGCGCGCCCCGCGCGCGAACTCGTCGATCTCGGCGCCCTGGGCCACCTTGGCCGGGAACGGCCCCGCGGCCATGAGCCGCGGCAGCCACTCCGAGGGGAGCGGGGCGGCGGATGCCGCGATGACGATGTTGCCGAAGCGGCGGCCCTTGAGCAGCTGCACCTCGGCCAGCAGCAGCACCTCCGGGAGCACGTCGCGGACGGTGGCGACCTGCCGTCGCGCGAACGCGAGCCCGGCGCCGTCGGCGACGTTGACCAGGAGCACGCCGGCCGGATCGAGCAGCCGCGCGAGCGAGCGGTAGTACTCCACCGTGGTCAGGTGCGCGGGTGTCTGCGCGCCGGCGAAGACATCCGAGACGACGAGGTCGGCCGCCCCGGTGAGCCCGGGCGGCAGCTTCTCGGCCACGGTTCGAGCGTCGCCGATGCGCACCCGCACCTGCGCCCCGCGGGGCAGCGGCAGCGCTTCGCGCACGAGGTCGACGAGGGGCTGCTCGAGCTCGATCACCTGCTGTCGTGACCCCGGACGGGTGTGGGCGATGTAGCGGGGGAGCGTCAGGGCGCCGGCTCCCAGGTGCACGGCGGTCAGCGGCTGGCCCGGCATCCGCAACCGGTCGATGACGGCCGCCATCCGCGCGATGTACTCGAAGTGCAGGTGCGTCGGGTCGTCGAGGTCGACGTGAGACTGGGGCGTGCCGTCGACGTCGAGCTCGTAGCCCGAGGTGAAACCGCTCGGCACGATGCGGGCGATCGTCCCGTCCGACAGGCGGGCCTGCGGCCCGGACTCCTCGACGCGCGCTCGTGCCATTCCCCAACGCTATCGGCATGCCGCGCGCCGATCTGCGCAGTCGAAACACGATCGAGACATCGATGTAATGACTTCGAGCCTCCGGCCCGTATAGGTTCGGACGCATTACCTCGGAGCGCGCCGCGGTGTGCCCGCTCCGGACCTCAGAAAGGGACACCCCCATGCTCTCCACTCCTCGGAAGCGCGCGCTCGCGGGTCTGGCGGTGGTCGCCGTCGGCGCCCTCGCCCTCTCGGCGTGCACCAGCCAGCGCGGAGGTGACGGCGAGACGGACGCTGCGACCGACGTCGACGGCACCTTCGTGTTCGCGGCATCCGCCGACCCGGCCAGCCTCGACCCCGCCTTCGCACAGGACGGCGAGACCTTCCGTGTCTCGCGCCAGATCTTCGAGGGACTCGTGGGCACCGAACCCGGGACGGCCGACCCCGCCCCGCTGCTCGCCGAGAGCTGGGAGTCCTCCGAGGACGGACTGACCCACACCTTCCAGCTCAAAGAGGGCGTGACCTTCCACGACGGCACCGCGTTCGACGCCGAGGCGGTGTGCGCCAACTTCGACCGCTGGTACAACTGGACCGGCCTGGCCGCCAGCGAAGCGCTGTCGTACTACTACGGCAAGCTCTTCCGCGGCTACGTCGACACCCCCGACACCGCTGTGTACGACTCCTGCTCGGCCGACGGCGAGCTCGAGGCGACCGTGCAGCTGAAGCAGCCGTTCGCCGGGTTCATCCCCGCCCTGTCGCTGCCGGCCTTCGCGATGCAGAGCCCCGCGGCCCTCGAGGAGTTCGGTGCCGACGAGATCGGCGGCACCGAAGAGGCGCCCTCGCTGTCGGAGTACGGTGCGGGTCACCCCACCGGCACCGGTCCCTACAAGTTCGACGAGTGGTCGCCGGGCGAGGAGCTCACGCTCTCGGCCTACGACGAGTACTGGGGCGAGTCGGGTCAGGTCGACCAGATCATCTTCCGCGTCATCGACGACCCGACCGCACGCCGTCAGGCGCTCGAGGCCGGCTCGATCGACGGCTACGACCTCGTCGGCCCCGCCGACACCGCCGCTCTCGAGGACGCCGGTTACACGATGGTGTCGCGTCCGCCGTTCACGATCCTCTACCTCGCGTTCAACCAGGCTCAGCCCGAGTTGCAGGACGTCCGCGTCCGTCAGGCACTGTCGCACGCGATCGACAAGGAAGCCCTCATCACCCAGGTGCTGCCGGAGGGGACCGAGGTCGCCACGCAGTTCATGCCCGACACCGTCAACGGCTACAACCCCGATGTGACCACCTACGAGTACGACCCCGAGCAGGCGCGCGCGCTGCTGGCGGAGGCCGGCTACACCGAGGAGAACCCGCTGTCGCTGACCTTCAACTACCCGGTCAACGTCTCGCGTCCCTACATGCCCGACCCCGAGCAGATCGCGACGGTCATCTCGACGCAGCTCACCGAGATCGGCGTGCAGCTGACGCCCCAGACGGATGCCTGGAGCCCGGACTACCTCGACAAGATCACGGGCACGCCCGACCACGGCATCCACCTGCTCGGGTGGACGGGTGACTACAACGACACCGACAACTTCGTCGGCGTCTTCTTCGGCGCACCGTCGGCCGAGTGGGGCTTCGACAACCCGGAGCTGTTCACGGCGCTGAACGAGGCCCGCGGCATCCCGAACCTCGAGGAGCAGACCGAGCTGTACGAGCAGATCAACGAGCAGGTCGCCGAGTTCATCCCCGGTGTGCCGCTGGCCCACCCGGCCCCGACGCTGGCCTTCGACCCGCGCGTCGAGAGCTACCCGGCCAGCCCGGTCAACGACGAGGTGTTCACCGGCATCGTGCTGACCGAGTGACGCTCCGCTGATCCCTGCGGGGCGGGCGACCGCCTCGGGCGCGAGCCCGCCCCGCACTCCTCGACCGAAAGATTCCGCGTTGCTGCGAACCATCGGCCACCGGCTGCTCCTGCTGATCCCCACCCTCCTCGGGCTCAGCATCCTCCTCTTCCTCTGGGTTCGCGCCCTCCCCGGCGGTCCCGCCGTCGCCCTCCTCGGCGAGAAGGCGACCCCTGCCGCTATCGAGCGCATCAACGAGCTCTACGGCTTCAACCGCCCCATCCTCGAGCAGTACGCCACGTACATGGGGCGCCTGCTCACCGGCGACTTCGGCTCCTCGATCGAGACCGGGCGTCCCGTCGTCGAGGAGTTCTTCCGCCGCTTCCCCGCGACCATCGAGCTCTCGATCGCCGCGCTCATCATCGCGGTCGGCATCGGCATCCCGCTCGGCTACCTCGCGGCGCGTCGGCACGGCCGCATCAGCGACCACCTCGCCGTCGTGCTGAGCCTCGTGGGCATCACGATCCCGGTGTTCTTCCTCGCGTTCATGCTGAAGTACGTCTTCGCGGTCCAGCTGGGCTGGCTGCCCTCGGACGGTCGGCAGAACCCGCGCATCGACGCCACCCATTACACGAACTTCTACGTGCTCGACGGCCTGATCACGGGGGAGTTCGACGCCGCCTGGGACGCCGTGCTCCACCTCGTCCTGCCCGCCCTCGCCCTCGGCACGATCCCGCTCGCGATCATCGTGCGCATCACGCGCGCCTCGGTGCTCGAGGTGCAGAACTCCGACTACGTGCGCACCGGCCGCGCGAAGGGCATCGCCCGCCGGACCCTGCGCAGCCGCTTCATCCTGCGCAACGCGATGCTGCCCGTCGCGACCACCGTCGGGCTTCAGGTGGGACTGCTGCTGGCGGGGGCGATCCTCACCGAGACGGTCTTCGCCTTCCCCGGGATCGGCTCGTTCCTCGCCCGCGCGATCACCGCCCGTGACTTCCCGGTGCTGCAGGGCTTCATCATCTTCATCGCGATCATCTACGCGCTCATCAACCTCATCGTCGATGTCTCGTACAGCCTGATCGACCCGAGAGTGAGGGTCTCATGAGCACGAACGCGCTTCCTCCCGCCCCCGGCGGCGGGCCCGCGACCGCGGCCGCCGAGCACGAGGTCCTCGGTGCTCGCGCCCGGGGCGGTTTCTGGCACGACGTCTTCGCGCGGCTGCGGCGCAACCCGGTCGCCTGGGCCGGCGCCGCGATCGTGCTCGTCTTCCTCCTGGTCGCCATCCTCGCGCCCTGGCTCGCGCCCTACCCCGAGACGGCCCTTCCGGGTGCGCGGGAGGTCACCCCCACGAACATCCCGGGTCCGGGCGAGATCCCCGGATTCCCGCTCGGGCTCGACCGCTTCGGCGGCGACGTGCTCTCGAAGCTCATCTGGGGCGCTCGGGCGTCGCTGCTCATCGGCATCATCTCGACGGCGTTCGGTCTGGTCGGCGGCATGCTCCTCGGCCTCCTCGCCGGCATGTTCGGCGGGTGGGTCGACACGATCGTCATGCGTTTCGTCGACATCCTGCTGTCGGTGCCGAACCTGCTGCTGGCGGTCTCGATCGCGGCGATCCTCGGACAGTCGCAGCTGGCGATCATGATCGCGATCGGAGCCTCCCAGGTGCCGATCTTCGCGCGTCTGCTGCGGGCCTCGATGCTCCAGCAGCGCAGCGCCGACTACATCCTCTCGGCCCAGACACTCGGCCTCGGGCGCGGCAAGATCACGATGAGCCACGTGCTGCCCAACAGCCTCGGCCCCGTCATCGTGCAGGGCACCTTGACGCTCGCGACGGCGGTCATCGATGCGGCGGCCCTGTCGTTCCTGGGCCTCGGCGGCGGTGGCGCGGCGACGGCCGAATGGGGTCGTATGCTCACCTACGCGCAGAACGAGCTGGCGATCGCGCCCTGGCTGGCCTTCCTCCCCGGCATCTGCATCATGATCACGGCCCTCGGGTTCACGCTGCTGGGCGAGTCGCTCCGCGAAGCGATGGACCCCCGCACCCGCGCCCGCTGACCCGGCCCCGCCCCGGCTTCCCGACGGCCCCCGGCTTCCCGGCGGCCTCTGCTTCGTCGCGGTGCGCGATACAGCCGCAGGACCGGCGGTGCTGGTGTTGCGGGGTCAGGCTCGGAAGGCGACACCAGCCCCGTCCGTCCGGCGGATGTATCGGCTGGGCGCGACCTCAGGAGGCGATCTCGAGCTCGTTGCCGGGGATGGAGGAGAGCAGGCGGCGCGTGTAGGGGTCGCGGGCGTTCGTGAAGATCTCCTCACTCGAGGCGGCCTCCACGAGCGCGCCGTCCTTCATGACACAGACGTAGTCCGAGATCAGGCGCACCACGGCCAGGTCGTGCGAGATGAAGAGGTAGCTCAGGCCGTACTCGCTCTGCAGGTCGCGCAGGAGCGTGAGGATCTGGTCCTGCACCAGCACGTCGAGCGCCGACACCGGCTCGTCGCACACGATCAGGTCGGGGCTCAGGGCCAAGGCGCGGGCGATCGCGACGCGCTGACGCTGGCCTCCCGACAGCTCGGAGGGGTAGCGCCGCAGCATGGTCTGCGGCAGGGCGACGTCGTCGAGCAGCGAGCGCACCCGCGCGGCGCGGTCCTTCGACGAGCCGCGCCGATAGAAATCGAGGGGCTCGCCGATGATGCGCTCGATCGTGAACATCGGGTTCAGCGACGAGTAGGGGTCCTGGAAGATCGGCTGCACCTTCTGACGGAACTCCCGCAGCTGCGCGCCCGTGAGCGCCGCGACATCCTGGCCCTCGTAGCGGATCGTGCCCGACGTGGGCTCGACGACCTTCAGCAGCATCCGCGCGGTCGTGGTCTTGCCCGAGCCGGACTCGCCGACGATGGCGACCGTCTCGCCGCGCGGGATGGCGAGCGAGACGTCGGTGACGGCGGCGAAATCCTCCTTCTTGCCGCGGATCTTGTAGAGCTTGGTGAGGTGCTCGATCTCGACGATGTTGTCGGCGGGGGATGCCGCGACCCCGGATGCCGCGACCCCGGGGGCCGCGACGTCGGGCGCGGTGACCCCGGGGGTCGCGGGCGCGCCGACGGATGCCGCGGGCGCCGCGCTCGTCCGGCGCCCGCCGGTGTAGGCCTCGGGTCGCAGACGGACGGCGGCGACCGAGGGCGCGGCCTTGACGAGGGCCTGCGTATACGGCTGCTGCGGGTCCTCGAGGATCTGCCGCGCGGGGCCCTGCTCGACGATGCGGCCGCGGTGCATCACGACGACGCGGGCGGCGCGCTCGGCGGCCAGACCCAGGTCGTGGGTGATGAGCAGCACCGAGGTGCCCAGCTCGCCGGTCATCCGCCCGAGCTGGTCGAGGATCGTCTTCTGCACGGTGACATCGAGTGCGCTCGTGGGCTCGTCGGCGATGAGCAGGCGCGGGTTGCAGGCCAGGCCGATGGCGATGAGGGCGCGCTGGCGCATGCCGCCCGAGAACTCGTGCGGGTACTGCTTCGCACGCTCGGCGGCGTCGGGGAGCCCGGCGGCGGCGAGCGTCTCGACGACCTTGCGGTCGACGTCCTTGGTGGTCGCCAGCCAATGGGCGAGCAGGGTCTCGGCGACCTGGGTGCCGATCTTCGAGACCGGGTTGAGGTTCGACATGGGGTCCTGCGGCACGAGGCCGATCTCGCCGCCGCGGATGCGGCGCAGCGTGCTCTCGGGCGCTCCGACGAGCTCCGTGCCGTCGAGCTGGATGCTGCCGCGCACGACCCGGCCGTTGCCGGGCAGCAGCCCGATGACGGCCATCGCGGTCGTGGACTTGCCCGAACCCGATTCGCCGACGATCGCGACGGTCTCGCCCGCCGAGATCTCGAGGTCGACGCCTTCGACGGCGTGGACGGGGCCCTCGAGCGTGCGGAAGTCGACGGCCATGTCGCTCACCCGCAGCAGGGGAGTGGAGGAGTCTGCCATGTCCTCATCCTGCCCTCCCCGGGGCGACAGCGCACGGGCCGCCGCCCAGCCGTTACATCGACGTAACGCCGTCCGCCGATCCCGTGAGCCTGCCGGCACGTCGGGCTAGCGTGGGGGGATGGACCTCAACGCCGACCTGGGCGAGACGGTGGCGGGCGTGCCGACGGCCGACGACGCGGCGATGTTCGCCGTCGTCTCCAGTGCGTCCATCGCCTGCGGTGCCCACGCGGGCGACGAGCACTCGATGCGCGAGGCCGTCGCGGGCGCCGCCGCGGCCGGGGTCGCCGTCGGCGCGCACCCCTCGTACCTCGACCGAGCCGGTTTCGGGCGCGTGCCGATGTCGGTCGACCCGGCCGAGCTGCGCCGCCAGGTCGGCGACCAGCTCGCGGCGCTCGCCGCCGCCGGCGCCGACATCCGCTACGTCAAACCGCACGGCGCCCTCTACCACGCCGCCACCGAGGATGCCGCGACCGCCCGCGCCGTCGCCGCTGCCGTGGCCGACTTCGCGGCCGGCCTCGGCCGCACCGTGCCCGTGCTCGGACTCGGCGGGGCGCTCGTGGACGCCGCCGCGTCGGCGGGGCTGCCGTTCCGGCAGGAGGCGTTCCTCGATCGGGGCTACCGCGCGGACGGCGGCCTCGTTCCGCGAGGCGACCCGGGCGCGCTGCTCGACGATCCGAACGCGGTGGCCGAGCGTGCCGTTCGCCTGGCCGTGGACGGGCTCGTGGTCGCCGTGACGGGTGAGACGGTGCGCAGCGACGCGGTGTCGCTCTGCCTCCACGGCGACTCGCCCGGGGCCGTCGCGATGGCGCGCGCGGTGCGTGCCGCACTGGATGCCGCG
>Ga0308171_1005147_pt1 | contig 10128 bp, 7 predicted proteins | sample PhyGR1_FD_202135 | JGI IMG/M metagenome (GOLD analysis project Ga0308171, IMG submission 202135) | Phyllosphere microbial communities from UC Gill Tract Community Farm, Albany, California, United States - DLSLSG.R1 | ecosystem: Host-associated > Plants > Phyllosphere > Unclassified | place: USA... | reverse complement strand
CCGAGGCCACCTTCGGGTTGCCGGTGTTTCACCACCCGCTGCCGCGGGTGGAAATCGGCAAGCTGCTCACCTCCATCAAGCAGTTTCCCGAGCGCACCCATCTGGTCGGCGCCTATTCGCTCGGCAAGGCGCAGCGCGTTATCAGGCTCCTGCGCGATAATGGTTATGCCGATCCCATCTATATCCACGGCGCGCTGGCGCGGCTTTGCGATTATTACGTGTCGCAAGGCATCGATCTCGGTGAGCTGCGCCCCGCGACGCTTGAAAAAAGCGATCCCGCCATCTTCAAGGGCGCGATCGTCGTCGGCCCGCCCTCTGCATTTCAGGAGCGCTGGGCGCGCCGTTTCAACGAGCCGCTGATCGCATTCGCGTCCGGCTGGATGATGGTCCGACAGCGGGCGAAACAGGGCGGCGTGGAGCTGCCTTTGGTCATCTCCGACCACTGCGACTGGCCGGAACTGCTGGAAACCATCAAGGAAATTGGCCCGCAGGCCGTCTGGGTCACGCATGGTCGCGAGGAGGCGCTGGTGCGCTGGTGCGAATTGCAGGGCATTGCTGCCAAACCGCTGCATCTTGTCGGTTACGAAGACGAGGGGGATTGAGATGAAAGCCTTCGCCACCCTTCTCGACCGACTTGTCCTCACCCCATCGCGCAACGGCAAGCTGAAGCTTTTGACCGATTATTTCCGCGATACGCCTGACCCAGACCGGGGGTATGGGCTGGCGGCGATTGCCGGCACGCTGGACCTCAAAAGCGTCAAGCCCGCAATGCTGCGCGAGCTGGTGCTGGAGCGCATGGACGAGGTGCTGTTCCGCTATTCATACGATTATGTCGGCGACCTGGCCGAGACCATCTCGCTGGTCTGGGGCAATATCGGCGGTCTGGATGATTCCGAGGCGCAGGATCCCCGTCTTGGCGAAGTCGTGACGCTGATGAATTCGCTCGGCCGCACCGAAGTGCGCGGAGCGGTGCGCGATCTGCTCGACCGGCTCGATACCTCCTCGCGTTTCGCCTTCCTGAAACTCGCAACCGGCAGCCTTCGCATCGGCGTTTCGGCGCGGCTGGCGCGGCAGGCACTGGCGGATTTCGCGGATAAGGACATCATCGAAATCGAAACCCTCTGGCACGGTCTGACGCCGCCTTACACGACGCTTTTCGCCTGGCTGGAGGGCAAGTCCGAGCGGCCGGTTCTGGCGACGCCCGCCATCTTTCACTCGGTAATGCTGGCCACCCCGGTTGCAGACGGCGATCTCGATGGTCTGGACCCTGCCGATTATGCGGCCGAGTGGAAATGGGACGGCATCCGTGTGCAGCTTTCCCGCGCAGGTGAGACGCGCAAACTCTACTCCCGCTCCGGCGACGATATTTCCGGCGCATTTCCCGATGTGCTCGATGCCATCGATTTCGAAGGCGTGATGGATGGTGAATTGCTGATTGGCGGCACGGCGCGCTCCAACAATCTCACGCGCACCTTTTCCGACCTTCAACAACGGCTGAACCGCAAGACGGTGACGGCCAAGATGCAGGATGACTATCCGGCCTTCATCCGCGCCTACGACCTGCTGTTCGATGGCGAGAGCGACATTCGCGCGCAGACCTATCTAGAACGCCGTGGCCGCCTGTCGGATATCATCGAGCATGCCCCGCATGACCGCTTCGACCTGTCTCCGCTCATCGGTTTTTCAACATGGGACGAGCTGAATACGCTTCGCGCCGCGCCGCCCGATCCGGTGATCGAAGGCGTGATGATCAAGCGCCGCGACAGCGCCTATCAGGCCGGCCGGGCCAAGGGACCGTGGTTCAAGTGGAAACGCGATCCCTACAATATCGATGCTGTCATGATGTATGCGCAGCGCGGCCATGGCAAACGCTCGAGTTATTATTCCGATTTCACATTCGGCGTATGGGCGGAAGGGGAGGATGGTGAACAGCTGGTGCCGGTTGGCAAGGCCTATTTCGGTTTTACCGATGCGGAGCTTGAAGTGCTGGACAAGTTCGTGCGCGACAATACCGTCGAGCGTTTCGGGCCCGTGCGCGCGGTGCGCGCCACGCCGGATTTCGGTTTTGTGCTGGAGGTGGCCTTTGAGGGCATCAACCGTTCTAACCGCCACAAATCCGGCGTTGCCATGCGGTTTCCGCGCATTGCGAGGCTCCGCGCCGACAAACTCCCGGCGGAGGCGGATCGCCTGGCGACGCTTGTGGCGATGATCGATGGCGTTGATGGGTAGGGGTCTCCGCTGTCTCCCTCATCCCTGTGCTTGTAACAGGGATCCAGCCAGCCCAAGTCCTTGGGCTGATGGGACTCTTCCCGCCGCGCCGATGCGCGTCGACTGGATTCCTGTAACAAGCCCAGGAGTAAGGGAATGTTTTGTCCAGAAAATGCCATGATGGCTGCGAATACATTGTTGTCATTCGCGAATCCGTGATTGGACAGCCTCTCGCCGCAGTGCTGAACTGCTTCTAATGTTTTGATCACTCAGGTGCGCATATGCCAGATAAACGCTTTCTCTCCTCAGCATTCGGACAGGAAGAAAGCGGCGCGACCTTAAGGAGCCTGACGCGGCGCAATCTGCTTGTGGGTGCCATGGGCCTGTCAGCAGCGGCACTTCTGCCCGCAGGTGCGAAAGCGGGCATTCCCACGCCCGAAGTGCTGCCGCTGGAAAAGCAGGATTACGGCGAGGCGCGCAAACGGTTCCATACCCATTTGCTGCGCAAAATGTCCGCTCCGGAAAAATCATCGCCGCTCGGCACACCGCCGGGCGCGGAACGGGTCACCTATCGTGGCGGGCCGGATGGTTCCATCGAGCTTGTGGCCTGGCTTTCCCATTATCAGCCCTCGACGGTACTCAAACCCGCGGTGCTTTTCCTGCACGGCGGCAACGCCACCGGTGACGGCCATTGGGCGATGATGAAGCCCTATTGGGAGGCGGGTTTCGTGGTGCTTTTGCCGTCCTTCCGGGGCGAAAACGGCCAGAACGGCAATTATTCCGGTTTCTACGACGAAACAGCGGATGCGCTGGCGGCGGCGGCCTATCTGGAAAGCCTGCCCGGTATCGACAGGAAACGCTTCTTCATTGCCGGGCATTCCAATGGCGGCACGCTGACGCTTTTGGCCGCCATGAGCCGCAAATTCCGTGCCGCCGCGCCGATTTCTGCGGGCGTCAATTCATGGCGTTACTTCAACCGCTATTCGGACGAACTCTGTTTCGACGAAACCGACGAGCGGGAATTCATCATGCGCTCTTCGGTCTGTTTCGGCCCCAGCCTCAAATGCCCGGCGCTGTTGCTGCGCGGCACGGACGAGCGCCCGTTCGACGCCGATCACCAGCTTTTCGTCGACCGCGCCGTGTATTCGGGATTCAAGGTCGACAAAAAACTGCTGCCCGGCACACACAATGGCGTGGTGCCGGGCGCCGTGACGGAAAGCATCCGCTTTTTCAACGAATTTGCATAAAAAAGGGCCGAAAACCGCTTTGCAGCTTTCGGCCCTCTCGTAAAGTCAGGCGCTCTTCTTGAAGTAGCCGAGCAGCCGCATGGCATTGGCGGTGACGAGAACCGTAGCGCCGGTGTCGGCGAAGACAGCGAGCCACAGGCCGGAGAGGCCGGTAACCGTTGTTACCAGGAATACCGCCTTCAGGCCGAGCGCGATCGTTACGTTCTGGTGGATATTGCGCATGGTGGCGCGCGATAGGCCGATCAGGCGGGCAGCATCGCCGACATTGTTGCGCATCAGCGCTGCATCCGCCGCTTCCATCGCCACATCCGTGCCTGAGCCGATGGCGACACCGACGCTTGCAGCCGCGAGGGCGGGCGCATCGTTGATGCCGTCGCCCACCATCACCACGGTTTTCTTCTGGGCAAGCTTGCGGATTTCCTCGACCTTGTTCTGCGGCAGGAGTTCGCCGCGCGCTTCAAGTCCCAGCTTGTTGCCGATTGCCTTTGCCGTGCGGGCATTGTCGCCAGACAGCATAAGCGAGGAAATACCCATCTCCTTCAGTGCCTTGATGCCTTCTGCCGCATCCTTGCGCGGTTCGTCGCGCATGGCGAAGAGACCGCTTGCCGCACCCTCGGCCATGACGACGGCCACGGTCTTGCCTTCGCTTTCCAGTGCGGAAATGCGCTCTGCAAGTTCCGTCGATACGGTCCCGACTTCGGTTGCAAAACGCGGCGCGCCGATGAACAGGCGCTTGCCGCCGACGGTGCCCTGCATGCCACGACCGGAAATCGCCTTGATCTCCGAGCCGGGCAGGGGAGTTACGCCTGCCTTGTTGGCATGGTTGACGATGGCTCTGGCAAGCGGATGGCTGGACTCGTTCTCGATAGTCGCGGCTTGCGCGATCAGCCCGGCCTCGTTGCCGTCAAGAGCCACCACATCCGTCACGACAGGTTCGCCGAGCGTCAGCGTGCCGGTCTTGTCGAAGGCCACGGTTTCGGTGCGTGCCAGCATCTCGATAACCGCACCGCCCTTCACCAGCATACCGTGCCGTGCCGCAGCCGAAAGGCTGGAGGCGATGGCAGCGGGAACGGAAATGACGAGTGCGCAGGGGCAACCGATCAGAAGCAGGGCGAGACCGCGATAAATCCAGGTGTCCCAATCGCCAAGGCCCACAAGCGGCGGCACGACGATGGTAAGTGCGGAAATCGCGACGATCAGCGGCATGTAATAACGCGAGAAGTTCTGGATAAAGCGCTCGGTCGGGGCGCGGGCGTCCTGTGCTTCTTCAACGAGCGTGATGATGCGGGCAATGGTGTTGTCTTCCGGCGCGCGGTCGACCCGAATGCGCAGCGAACCGTCATGGTTGATCGAACCCGCAAAGACGCGTGCGCCCTTTTCCTTGGCGACCGGAATACTCTCGCCGGTCATCGGCGATTCGTCGACGCTGGATTCGCCTTCCATCACCACGCCATCGGCGGCAATGCGGTCGCCCGGACGCGCCACGACCACCTGTCCGATGCGAACCTTATCGGCGGCCACCTGCCGAAGCGTACCGTTTTCTTCCACCAGTGCCGTTTTTGGCAGCAGGGAACCGAGAGCCTTGATGCCCGAGCGGGCACGTGCGGCGGCAAAGCCTTCCAGCAACTCGCCAACGGAGAACAGCAGCACGACGATCGCCGCTTCTTCCGCCTCGCCAATGATGATGGCGCCGATGGCGGCAATCGTCATCAGCATCTCGATGGTGAAGATTGCCCCGAAACGCGCGGCGTTGAAGGCGTTGCGCGCAATGGGAAACAGCGTGACCAGCGTTGCGACGATGAAGGCGTAACTGCCCCATGCCGGGAAGCCAAGCTCCGCCGCATAGGCAACGGCCACGAGAATGGTTCCGGTGAAGGTGTTGCGCGCCTTGGCCGTGCGCCACCACACGCCTTTTTCATCCGCGCCATGGGCGTGGCCTATGTCGGCGCTCTGCGCGACGGTTTCAACGCTCCCGCGGCTATGCGCGTGCTTCGCATCGTCATGATGGTGGCCGCCGCAGCCTGAGTGGTCGTGGTCGGCGTGGTCATGGCTCGAATGGTCGTGGCCTGAATGATCATGTTTGTGATCGTGATCATGGCCGTGATGACCGCCGCATGATCCATGGTCATGGCCGTCCGTATGATCGTGATTATGTTCTTCGACCTTGCCGAGTGCAGTTTTTTCCTGCGGCAGCAAGGCAGGCTTGAAGCCGAGCTTGCGCAGCGTGTCCTCGATCTTGTCGACCGGGGTTTTGTTGTCTGCCAAAGAAAGGTTCAGCCTTTCGCGCGCAACGGATACCTTGACGTCGGCAACACCGGGCAGACGCGAGAGCGCGGTTTCGATCTTGGCCGCGCAGCTGCCACAATCCATGCCGCCGACAGAGAAGGTCAGGGCATTGTTCTGCTCGATGCTCGGTGCTGCTTCCGCATGGTGATGACCACCGCACGATGAATGGTCATGATCATGCCCATGATCGTGATGTTCCGCCGCAATCTTTTCGCGCGGAGCCTTGTCCTGCGGCAGCAAAGCGGGCTTGAAGCCAAGTTTGCGCAGCGTATCCTCGATTTTTGCGACCGACGTTTTGTCTTCGGCCAGCGAAAGGTTCAGCCTTTCGCGCGCAACAGAGACCTTGATGTCGGCAACGCCGGGCAGGCGGGAGAGCGCCGTTTCGATCTTCGCCGCACAGCTGCCGCAATCCATGCCGCCGACCGTGAAGGTCAGGTCTCCTGATTCTCCGTTCAAACTGCCGCGTGTCGAAATATTCATGGTTCTAGCTCCTGAATTCCACTCGACAGCCAATCTGGCACCTCTAGCAACTAGAGGTTCAAGGGCAAAAATGCGCTTTTCCGATTTTTTTTGAAAGGCACACACCAGCCTCGCGCCAGCCGCGCAATGCATCATGCCTTCAAACTTGGTTTCATGAAGCGGTTCAGATGACAGCACTCCTATTGAAAAACTGCCGCCGGGCGGCCTCGCTGGCGGTTATTGCGCTGCTGCCTTTCCTGAGCGGCTGCCTTTTCGTGACGGATACGAGCCGGATGAACCCGGACGTCTTCGTTCAGGAAACGGCGCCGGTGTTCAATTTCAATTCCGTAAGCTCCAATCGCCAGCCGGAACTGCCACCACAGCCGGGTCAGCTTTCCACGCGCCCGCCGGATCTGTTCAGAACCCGCTTCCATCAGGAATACGGTCCGCCGGTGCGCGGGCAGGGCCTGAGCGCGCCACAGGTGCAGGGATTGAATGTGCCGCAGGCGCAAGGTCAGGCGATGGCCTATGGCCTTCCGGTCTCCAATCCGCTGCACCGGGTCATGTATGGCCCGATCCGCGATGACGACCGGTCCCTGCCGGCCATTCCCTATGGTCGCATCGATCCGCGTTATCTCCGCCAGGAGGTGAGCTACCAGACGGCGGAAGCGCCGGGTACAATCGTCGTGGATACGAAGCAGCATTTTCTCTATCTGGTGCAGCCGGGCGGCAAGGCTATCCGGTATGGAGTTGGCCTCGGGCGCGACGGTTACGCCTGGTCGGGTCGCGGCAAGATCCAGTGGAAGGCGAAATGGCCACGCTGGACGCCGCCCGACGAAATGGTCAGGCGCCAGCCGGAACTCACCTCCATTTCCGCCGCCAATGGCGGCATGACGCCGGGTCTCAACAACCCGCTCGGCGCGCGTGCCCTTTATATTTTCAAGGACGGCAAGGACACGCTTTACCGCGTGCACGGAACGCCCGACTGGCAGTCCGTCGGCAAGGCAACTTCGTCCGGCTGCGTGCGCATGCTCAATCAGGATGTGATCGACCTCTACGAGCGCGTACCGAAGGGCGCACAGATTGTGGTTATCTGACCACTTTCTAAAAGAAAGCGCTGCATCGTGGGGTTCCCCCAGCGCCTTCTGGCTGGCTTTTAGCGGTCGGTTAACTATTTTCGCAATACGCCTGTGTACGTGGAACAAACGATGTACAACGGCGATACAGCCGTTCGAAATGTGGGACAATCCGGCCTTATGACAAGCACCGACACAGATCTTTCCAGACGCACTTTCCTTTCCCTTCTGGGTATTTCCTCCGCTTCGTTGCTGGCGGGCTGCGCTTCTTCCGGCACGGGTGAAGCCATTCGCCAGCAGGCGAGCAGCATCGGCAGCGATTTCCGCCAGATGTTCTCGTCGGGCGTTAGCGATGCGGAACTGGCCGTCATGTACGGTTCGGTCGAGGATGGCGGTTACGTCATTCCCGCGGTTCCCTATCAGAAGATCGACCGGCGTTATTATCGTCAGCGCGTAGTCGATCCGACCGGCGAACGCCCCGGCACCGTCGTCGTGGATACGCGCTCGCGTTTCCTCTATGTCGTGGAGCAGGGCGGCAGCGCCATGCGTTACGGCGTCGGCATCGGCCGCGATGGTTTCGCCTGGTCCGGCGAAGGCGTCATCCAGTGGCGCCAGAAATGGCCGAAATGGACCCCGCCGGACGAAATGGTCGCCCGCCAGCCGGAACTGGTCAAATATTCTTCCAAGAACGGCGGCATGCCACCGGGCCTGAAAAACCCGCTCGGTGCCCGCGCGCTCTATATCTTCCAGAACGGCAAGGACACGCTTTACCGCCTCCATGGATCGCCGGAATGGAACTCCATCGGCAAGGCCGTCTCTTCCGGCTGCGTACGCCTGATGAACCAGGACGTCATCGACCTCTATGACCGCGTGCCGCAGAAGGCGCGTGTGGTTGTTTGGCAGTAGGTCTGACTGGAAGCTCTGATAGGCATCCGCTAAATTAACTGGCGAATAATGGCTGCAACATGAAGCATGTTGTGGCCATTATTTATTTCTAATATATCGATATTGTTTTTAATGTTAATAATCAATTCTGTAGTATATTTAGAAATTCCGTGAATTTTTTTGATTTTATAATGTAATTTTTTTAGGTATTCATAAGTATTTTCGAAATGAATTTCCTGCATTGCAATCATTCTAATATCTCTGTCGTTAATCGAGGAGTGAATGGCATGACTCTTTATCTCTCAAATAGTTGGTAGGTCGGTACTAGCTACGGCGAGTTTTTTTACGGTGATCGCTATGGTGTTGTGAGGGACGATGTGTTCCAGCTTGGCGGCAGCGCATATGGTGGCCTAGGAGGCGTGCGCAATGGATGGGAGCGCTTTGATGGCGGTCAGGGTGAGGACAAGATTTATGTCGCGCCAACCTATCGTTACGTCTGGACTGCCGTAATGATTAGCGATAACGGCCTGAAAAGCGTTGAAAAGATAGATTTCAACCAGTTCAGCCAGTGGCCTGTAAAACCGGTTTACTTTGCTGGAACGGTAGATTTTTCGAGCGTGACATCCATGTCGTCTGGCGTGACGATCTACGGTCGTGAGAGCAACAATACCTTCATAGGTGGCCAACTGGGAGAAACTGTCGAAGGAGACGGCGGCAACGACACGCTTTATGGCAATGGGGGAAATGACAGGTTGTTTGGTGACTCCACCAGCGCCAATCCTTGGGCCGCAAAGCTGTACGCGGCAGGTGACGATAACTTGTATGGCGGCGATGGAATTGATTACCTCAACGGCCAGGGCGGCAACGACCTTCTGTATAGCGATGCAGAAAACGACGAGCTACTTGGCGAAGCCGGCAACGATCAACTGTATGGCGGATCGGGGAGCGACCGGCTTCTCGGCGGAGATGGTGACGACCAATGACGGGGTGGCGCCGGAAACGACAATCTGTACGGGAACGCCGGAAAAGATCTTCTAGACGGCGGTGAAGGCTTGGACTACCTGTGGGGAGGCATTGGACAAGATACATTCCAATTCAGAACTCAGGGCGCAACCAGCTATATTGAAGATTTTGAAGTAGGCATCGATCGATTGCGCTTTGACAACCTTATTGCGGACGAATTTGCTGATTTGACCATCGTTGAAAACGCCAATGGATATGCGACTATAAGCACGGGCGGAGTGTCAATTGTCTTGACCGGAGTTTCGATTGCGGCACTTGACAGTTCGATGTTTGAGTTTGGCCTTTACGCCTGATCAGAATGGGCTACGTTGCAGCAGGCGGCGGAGCCCTTCATCGCTAATAGTTGTCCAGATCGTATTTTGAGTATTTTTTTGTTATATTTCCAGCCGTGTCATAAATCTCCAGCTCACCATTCTCAGTATAGCTGAGCATTTTTTGTCCGTTTTCGTAATATAGGCTTCCGGGCGTGACGGAAATATATCCGTTTTCATCATATTTCAGGCTAAGGGCTGAGCCGGAGAAAGTTTTCAGGGCCATCACGTCGAATTTGATGTACTCGCGCGCAACTTGAGAGAACCACCCGTTAGTCGATTTTCGAAATTCCGCTGCACTTACTTGCATATTATAAATGCGGTCGCTGGTAAAATAATCTACCTGTTTTTTCACCAAAGCCTCATCTTCGCCATTGGCGATACGTTTCGCACCCCATGCTGCATATTGATCGTTATATTCCTCCCTCGGCGGTACGATAAGTTCTGGCTCGAAGTGCGGATTGGCTCTAGCGGCGTTCACAATGAGGCTTCTCACAATGACCTCTGCATTTTCCGCCGTGCGCTCAATCGGATTGACGTAATAGGACGACATCATATTCGTGGCGGCGGCGTTCATGGCGCTCATCGTCGCCTGCGGAATGGCGGCGGAGACGGTTTCTTTTTTTGCGACGG
>Ga0308171_1005142_pt1 | contig 10135 bp, 8 predicted proteins | sample PhyGR1_FD_202135 | JGI IMG/M metagenome (GOLD analysis project Ga0308171, IMG submission 202135) | Phyllosphere microbial communities from UC Gill Tract Community Farm, Albany, California, United States - DLSLSG.R1 | ecosystem: Host-associated > Plants > Phyllosphere > Unclassified | place: USA... | reverse complement strand
AGGAGGACCAGGGCTGGCGGAAGCTGACGCGTTGGGGAAGGGACAAGGCCGGGGAAAGAATTCCCCGGGCCCCTTCTTTTCTTTTTTCGAGTTTTGCCGGCGTGGCCGTTGAAAGGTCTGGCCTGAGAGACGACTGGGCGCGCCTAAGGTCCTAAACCTCCGGCGACTGATGGTTCAGCCCGCGTGGCCCAATTGAGATATCATAGAAGAGCGTCCGCACTCAGTCCGACAGCACCACGCTAAACTCGAAGAAAAAAGAGGGCCCCCGGGGAATTCTTTCCCCGGCCTTGCCTGATCTTCAAGTGCCCGATCAACCCGAACCAGACCCTTCCATGGCCACCATGCTGCGCCGCCGCATGGAACTGTGCCAATGATTTGGGGACGAACTGTCCCTGTTGGCCGCCCTGCGGATGGGACAATCTGAGCGGATAAAGAAGACCAAAACAGGAAACGCCCTCATGAATCGTCGCACCCTGCTCGGGGCCGGCCTTGCCCTGCCCGGCCCGCTGCTCGCACGTCCCACCCTGTCGCAGACGGACCCGAATGCCTGGCCGAACCGCCCCGTTACGCTGGTGGAGGGCTACCCGCCTGGTGGCGTGACCGACCTGGCGTCTCGCGCCGTGGCCGAGCCGATGTCGCGCAATCTCGGCGTGCCGGTGGTCATCGACAACCGCCCCGGCGCCGCCACCTCGGTCGCCGCCACCTACGCCGCCCGGGCGCGGCCGGATGGCTATACGCTGGTGATGGGCACCACCACCCTGGCCATCAACCAGACGTTGCAGCCGCAACTGACGCCGAAGGACCCGGCGGCGGAGCTGGACGCGATCGGCATGGTGTTCCGCACGCCCTTCATCCTGCACGTGCATCCGTCCCTGCCCGTCACGGACACAGCCAGCCTGATCGCTTATTGCAAGGCCAACCCGGGCAAGGTGCTGTTCGGCTCACCGGGCACCGGCTCGGTCAGCCATCTGTGCCTGGAGATGTTCCGCGCCCGGGCGGGCATCGACATCGTTCACGTGCCGTATCGCGGCGGTGCGCCTGCGGCGCTGGACCTGCGGCAGGGCCGCATCCATGTCGTGTTCCAGGCCATCCAGGAAGCCGCGACCACCCTGGCAGACGGCGGCACGCGCGGCCTGGCGGTCACCGCCAGCGCGCCGATCCAGGGCTATCCCAGCCTGCCGCCGGTCTCCAACACCCTGCCAGGCTTCGAGGTGTTCTTCTGGCAGGGCCTGTTCGCCCCCGCCGGGACCCCGGCCGCCATTCTGGCCCGCGCCGCCACCGCGCTGCGGTCCGCCACCGACAATCCCACCATCCGCACCCGCATGGCGGAACAGGGCGTCGAGTTGGTCACCGGCGACGCCGCGATGCTGCGCGCCGCCCTGCGGGACGATACCCGCAAGTGGGGGGACGTGATCCGCGAGGGCAATATCCGCCTCGAATAACCGCACCAACCCGCGTCCGCTTCTCCCGTCCCGCTGCCTCCGTACGGAATGCTCATGTCCATCCAGAACCTCACGTCCCGTATCTCCGGTTTCCACCGCATGAGCACCGCGGAGCGGCTGGACGCCGTGGCGGCGTTCTCCGACCTCGATGACACCACGCGGGCGCAGCTCGCCGCCCCCGGCAACATCGACACGCACCTGGCCGACCACATGATCGAGAACGTGGTCGCCACCCTCTCCATCCCCATCGGCGTCGCCACCAACATGCGCGTCGATGGCCAGGATGTGCTGGTGCCGATGGCCACGGAGGAATCCTCCGTCGTCGCCGCCGTCTGCAACTCCGCCCGGCAGTGCTACGACTCCGGCGGCTTCATCACCTCCGTCTCCGGCACGCTGATGATCGCGCAGGTGCAACTCGTCGGCATCACCGACCCGGAGAATGCCCGCCTCAGCATCCTCGAGCGCCGGGAGGAGATCGCCGCCATCTGCGACGGCTGCGACCCGCTGCTGGTGCAGCTCGGCGGCGGCTTCCGTGACGTGGAGGTGCGCATCGTCAACTCCCGTGGCGGCGCCATGGTCGTCACGCACCTGATCATCGACACGCGGGATGCGATGGGCGCCAATACCGTCAACACGATGGCGGAAACTCTGGCGCCGAAAATCGAGGCCTGGACCGGCGGCAAGGTGTTCCTGCGCATCCTCTCCAACCTCGCCGACCGCCGCCTCGCCCGCGCCCGCGCTATCTGGCCGGTGGAGGCCATCGGCGGCGAGGCGGTGCGGGACGGCATGATCTCCGCCTACCACTTCGCCGAGGCCGACCCCTATCGCGCCGCCACGCACAACAAGGGCATCATGAACGGCGTCTCCGCCGTCGTGCTGGCCACCGGCAACGACACCCGCGCGGTGGAGGCCGGCGCCCATGCCTATGCCGCCCGCAATGGCCGCTACAGCAGCCTGACCAACTGGGAAGTCACCGCCGATGGCAGCCTCGCCGGCTCCATCGAACTGCCGATGCCGGTCGGGCTGGTGGGCGGCGCCACCAAGATCCACCCGACCGCGCGGGCCTGCCTGAAGATCCTCGGCGTCACCAGCGCGGCGGGTCTGGCACGCATCATCGCCGCCGTCGGCCTAGCGCAGAATTTTGGTGCCATGAAGGCCCTGGCGACGACCGGCATTCAGAAAGGGCACATGGCGCTGCACGCCAACAACGTCGCCATCGCCGCCGGCGCGGTGGGTGACGAAGTGGCGAAGCTGGCCGCGCTGCTGGTAGAGCGCCGCCAGGTGCGCCAGGATGTCGCCATCGCGGAACTGGAGCGGATGCGTGGTGGCTGAACCCAGCGGGACGATGCTGCCCAAGACCGTCCGCATCGTCGAAGTCGGCCCGCGCGACGGGCTGCAGAACGAGGCCGTCACCGTCCCCGTGGCCACGCGGATCGCGCTGATCCAGGCCCTGGCGGCGTCCGGCCTACGGGATATCGAGGCCGGCAGCTTCGTCTCGCCCCGCTGGGTGCCGCAGATGGACGGCACGGCCGCGGTGCTGGCGGCGCTGACGCCCGATGCCGGCATCCACTACCCCGTGCTGGTGCCCAACCTGAAAGGGTTGGACGCCGCCCTGGCCGCCGGCGCACGGGAGATCGCGGTCTTCGGCGCCGCGTCCGAGAGCTTCTCCCACAAGAACATCAACTGCTCCATCGCCGAGAGTCTGGACCGCTTCGCCCCCGTCGTCGCCCAGGCCGTCTCGGCAGGGCTGCGTGTGCGTGGCTACGTCTCCTGCGTCCTCGGCTGCCCCTATGAGGGCGAGGTGGCGCCGGATGTCGTGGCCACAGTCGCGGCCGCCCTCTCCGCCATGGGCTGCTACGAAATCTCGCTCGGCGACACCATCGGCACCGGTACGCCACTGCAAGCCCAGAACATGCTCGCCACCGTCGCCGCCCGAGTGCCGGTCGAGCAGCTCGCCCTACACTTCCACGACACGTACGGCCAGGCCCTGGCCAATATCCTGGCCTGCCTGCAACTCGGCGTCTCGGTCGTGGACAGTGCCGTCGCCGGCCTCGGCGGCTGCCCCTACGCCAAGGGCGCCTCCGGCAACGTCGCCACCGAGGACCTCGTCTACATGCTGCACGGCATGGGCATCGAAACCGGCGTAGATCTGGACCAGCTACTGGCCGCCAGCGCCCTGATCTCCCGCCACCTGGACCGGCGGCCCGCCTCCCGCGTCGCACAGGCCCGGGGCGTTAAGCCCGGCGTCTGACCGTAGACGCACGATTTCGGTTTTCCTTCAGCCGCAGCGAAAGGGGAAGCGAAGTGAAAGAAGGCCGGGGAAAGAATTCCCCGGACCCCATCTTCTTTTTTCGAGTTTGGCGTCACGCTTCAGGATTGAGTGCGAACGCTTCTGATGATGTTTAAATGGGCCACGCGGGCTGGGCCGTCAGTCGCCGGAGGTCTAGGACCTCCGGCGCACACAGCCGTCTCTCAAGACCGCACCCTCACCAGCCGCTCCGGAAAACTCGAAAAAAGAAAAGAAGGGGCCCGGGGAATTCTTTCCCCGGCCTTCCTTCCACTATGGACCAAAATCTTTCAGTTCTTCCCAACAGATCAGGGTGAATCGACCTCCACACCCAAGCCTGCTTCGCCATACCCACTTGCGAACCACCTTAAACGGCTTACGCGTCCGTGCTTGCGCTGCCCGTCGGATGGAACGGCACGCCCATCGCATCCGCCAGGAATTCCAGGAAGCGAGGGTCACTCGCATGGGCAACGTTGATGCGGAGGGCGGGCACGCCCTGGCCGCGGTCGGGGCTGAAGACGGCGCCGGGTGCCAGGAAGATGCCGCGCGCGGCGGCGCTGCGGCAGAGAGGTTCCTCCTCCAGCCCGGCGGGCAGCTTGGCCCATAGGTAGAAGCCGCCGGTGGGGCGGGACAGGGTGAGGCCCAGCGCGCCGAGATCCAGCGTGGCCTGTGCCGTGGCGGCCTCGACACGGCGCGCCAGGCGGCGCAGGTGGCGGCGGTAGTGCCCGGCCTCGATCAACTGCGCTACTAGCCGCTCCGCGTACTGAGAAGTGGAGACGACGGTCAGCAGCTTCAGGTCGTTCAGCGCCTCCACCACCGGCGCCGCCCCGGCCACGAAGCCGACGCGGAGCGAGGCCGACAGGGTCTTGGAGAAAGTGCCGACATACAGCACCCGCCCCAGCCCGCCGATCGCGGCCAGGCGGGGGCTGGCGGCGGGCAGCAGGTCGGCGAAGGGGTCGTCCTCCACCAGCTGGCATCTGTGCTGCTCGGCCAGTTGCAACACCGCCGCCGCAACGCTTGGGCTGAGGGTGCCCCCGGTGGGATTATGCCCCAGGGACTGGGTGAAGAAGGCGCGCGCCGGGCGCTGCGCCAGTTTGGCGCGCAAGTCGTCGATGTCTGGCCCGTCAGGGTTGCGGCGGATGCCGACGATCTCCGCCTGCGCCAGGCGCAGCTTGGCAAAGAGCGGGTAGTAGCCTGGGTCATCGACCAGCACGCGGTCCCCGGGCGCGACCATGTTGCGAATGACCAGGTCCAGGGCATGGTTGGCCCCCTGGGTCAGCAGCACGTGGCCTGGCGTGCAATGGATGGCTCGTTCGGTCAGCGACTGCGCGATCCGCTCGCGCAGCGGTTCATAGCCCCAGGAACTGCCGTAGCTATGCGCCTCGCCCCGGTACTGGGCGCGGCTGGCCTGGGTCAGGCAGCGGGCCAGCTCGGACTCTTCCATCCAGGAGGGGGGCGGGCGGCCCTCGCCGGGGCGGACCACGTAGTGTTCCTCGGTCTGCTCACGCAGCAGGGAGACGAGGCTCAGCGCTTCCACCACCTCCTGTCGCCGCGGCGGCGGGCGGCAGGGCTGATTGGCAACGAAGTAGCCGGCGCCGCGCCGTGCCTCCAGATGGCCGGAAGCCACCAGCCGCTCATAGGCCTCGGCCACGGTGTTCTTGGACAGGCCCTGTTCCCGCGCGGCGGCGCGGACAGAGGCGACGCGGAGGCCCGGACGTAGCAGCCCACCCTCCACGGCGGCCGCCAGCCGGGCCACGATCTGGTCCGCCTTGGAGGCACCCCTCATGCCGGCAACCACGCCACACAAGGTTGCTTGCCGCCCCGCATATCCGTCACGCCCCCCATGCCACGCTGCAGCGTAATCTGTTCGCACAGCCCGGCATGTTTCGCGCGATAAAGGCGGAGATCACCGAACCGCTGGCCAGCAGGTCCGCATCCGTCCGCAGCGCGGCCTCGGGCTCCACCTGCGCCTCCGCGATGAAGAACTGGTGGTAGCCCGCCATCAACATACCGTCGAATGGCGGCTTCATCGTTCTATTCCCCTCGCATCCACGGCCTTGCGGCGGTTCATGCAGGCTGCGTGTCCGGCTGCGCCAGCAGCCAGTCGCGGAACGCCGACATCGCTGCCGTCTCCTCGCGCGATTTCAACCGGGTCAGCCAGTAGCTGCCCAGCGTCACCTCCGCGCCGAAGGGGCGTGCCAGCCGGCCCTGGCGGATGTCATGCTCGAACATCCGCACCGGCAGCAGAGCCACGCCCGTGCCTTGCACAGCTGCCTCCGCCATGGTCAACGACGAGTCGAACACGTAGCCGCGCGTCGTGCGCGGTGGCAGGTCCACCACGGCGAACCAGCGGGACCATTCATCCACGCGGTAGGAGCGCAGCAGCGTCTCCCGCGCCAGATCGGCCGGCTGCCGCAGCCGCCGCGCCAGCGCGGGCGCGCAGAGCGGCGAAAGCGGCGCGGAGAACAGACGCAACGCCTCCGTGCCATGCCAGGCGCCGTCCCCAAAGCGGATGGCATAGTCCAGCCCCTCCCCCGCCAGGTCGACGCGGTTGTTGTTGGTCATCAGCCGCACATCGACGAAAGGCTGCGCGGCACGGAACTCCGCCAGCCGCGGCAGCAGCCAGCCGGTGACGAAGGTGCCGACCGCGCCGAGCGTCAGCACCTCCCGCACCCGCCCGCCCTCGAACCGGTCCAGCGTGCCGGCGATGCGGCGGAAGGCGTCGGTCAGCACCGGCAGCAACGCCTCCCCCTCCTCGGTCAGCGCCAGGCCGCGCGGCAGCCGCCGGAACAGCGGCACACCCAAGATTTCCTCCAGGGTCTTCACCTGCTGGCTCACCGCCGCCTGGGTCACGCGCAGCTCCAGCCCCGCCCGGGTGAAGCTTAACTGCCGCGCGGAGACCTCAAAGGCTCTCAAGGCATTCAGGGGGACGCGGTTCAGGCTCATGCCTGGTGACATTAGATAATCTTGGGTCTCCGGCAAGGGATCATCGTTTGTCCGGACGCCGCCGGCTGCGCCATCACGGCGCCCACAGAAGGAGACACAGCATGATCAGCAGACGGTCCTGGATGGGCGGTACGGCGGCCCTGAGCGCCCTGGCCATGGGCTTCGGCGCGCCACGCCTGGCCCACGCCGCCGGCGGCTTCGCCGCCCTGCCCGCCACCTTCGCACGCATCGAGGCTACGCGCGGCGGCCGCCTCGGCGTCGCGGTGCTGGATACCGGCAACGGCCAGCAGGCCGGCCACCGCCAGGACGAGCGCTTCGTGCTGTGCAGCACCTTCAAGCTGCTGGCCGCCGCCGCCGTCCTGGCCCGCGCCGATGCGGGGCAGGTCCGCATGGACCAGCGCATCCGCTACACGCGGCAGGACCTCGTCGCCTACTCCCCGACGACGGAAAAGCACATCGGCGGCAACGGCATGACGCTGGCCGCCCTGTGCGAGGCCACCATGGTCCTCAGCGACAACGGCGCCGCCAACCTGCTGCTGCGGGACGTGCTGGACGGCCCGGCAGGCCTGACCGCCTGGCTGCGGCGGATCGGTGATCCCACCACCCGCCTGGACCGCAACGAACCCGCCCTGAACGAATCCGTCGGCGACGATCACCGCGACACCAGCACCCCCGCTGCCCTCATCGCCACGCTCCACAAGCTGGCGCTCGGCGACACCCTCGCCCCCGCCAGCCGGGCCCAACTGGTGGGATGGCTGCGCGGCAACCTGACCGGCGACAAGCGCCTGAAGGCCCGCCTCCCCCCCGGTTGGCAGGCGGGTGAGAAAACCGGCACCTATAACGAATCCGGCACGAGCAATGACATCGGCCTGTTCTGGCCCCCCGGCGGTGCCGCCCCTATCCTGGTCGCCGCTTACCTGACCGAAGGCGCCGCCGACGGCGCCATCCGCGACGCCGCCCTGGCCGATGTGGGCGCCGCCGTCGCCGCCGCCTGGTCCCCGTGACGCGCTTGGCGGCATCTGCCGGCCAGGCGCCGCCACTGGCAGCGACGGCAGACATCGTCTCCCCGCCGTCTCACGTCCTATGGGTGCCGATGAACGAACTGGCACAGGGCGTGCGATGGCCTTTAGGAGCCATCTTGAGCGAGGGCTGCCTTCGTCATCCAGGACGATAACCTTGTTGGGCGCCTGGGCAGTGTCGAGAAAGGGAAAGGCCGGTGAAAGAATTCCCCGGACCCCATCTTCTTTTTTCGAGTTTTTCCGGGTGTGGCCGCTGAGAGGTTGGGCCTGAGAGAAGGCTGGGTGTGCCGGAGGTCGTAGACCTCCGGCGACTGACGGTTCAGCCCCTGTGGCCCATGATTAAAATCATCAAGCAGCGTCCGCTCTCAGTCCTGAAGCGCCACGCCAAACTCGCAGAAATAAAAGAAGGGGTCCGGGGAATTCTTTCCCCGGCCTTCTCCACACCCAAAACTCCCAAGCCCTGCGCCGTCCAAGGCACCTCTACTCCCGCGTCGCAGCCCGCACGCGGACGCGCTCTTCCGGCAGCGGGATGAATTCCTGGTCGTCGCCAGGCACGCGGTCGAAGCGCCCGGCTTTCCAGTCGGCCTTGGCGTGCTCGATCCGTTCGCGCGAGGAGGAGACGAAGTTCCAGAAGATGTGGCGCGGCCCGTCCATGGTGGCGCCGCCCAGCAGCAGCAGGCGGGCGCCCAGGGGTCCGGCCAGCAGGGACATGTGGTCCCCGGCGCGGAAGACCAGCATGCGGCCGGCGGTGAAGCGGTCCCCGGCGATGCTGACCTCGCCTTCCAGCACGTAAGCGGCACGTTCGTCATGCCCGTCGGGAATCGGCAGGGCGGCTCCGGCGGCGAGGATGGCATCGGCGTAGAAGAGGGGCGAATGCGTGACGACGGGCGCCCGGGCACCGAAGGCCTCGCCGGCGATCAACCGCACGCGGGCGCCGCCGTCTTCCAACACCGGCAGGGTGGCGGCACCGTGGTGCACGAAGGCCGGGGCATCTTCCTCCGCCGCCTTCGGCAGGGCGACCCAGGACTGGATGCCGGAGAGCTTGCCGCCAATCGGCCGCAGTGCCTGGGCTGTGCGCTCGGAATGCGCGATGCCGCGCCCGGCGGTCATCCAGTTGACGTCCCCCGGCACGATCGGCTGGTCGGAGCCCAGGCTGTCCCGGTGCTGGATGGCGCCCTCGAACAGGTAGGTCACGGTGGAGAGCCCGATATGCGGATGCGGGCGGACATCGAGCCCGTGGCCGGAAAGGAACTCGCCGGGACCCATCTGATCGAAGAAGATGAACGGGCCGACCATCTGCCGTTCCCGTGCTGGCAGGGCGCGCCGCACCTCGAAGCCGCCGATATCATGGGCGCGGGGGATGATGACGTGACCGATGCCCGCTGGCAGCGCCAGGGAGGCGCCGGGGTCCTGTTCCACGCTCATGCCGATCTCCCGCGCTGCTGTGCTGGCAGATAGATTAAGCCCTGGGGGCCGGGCGCTTCCAGGGTTTCCGCCAGGCGCTGCGTTGGTTGTCGCGCTGCACAATGGGCAGCCATCCGCACGTCGAACTATAACCTGACTGAATGGTAAGCGATGATTTTATATCAAGCGTATGATTGCACTGCGTTCTTATTATGCGATTGTTGCCAGCGCCGGGCGGTGCCCGGCCGCATCAAGAAGCAAGAGAACGCCTGCCATGCCCCGTATCCTTCGCCTTGCCGCCGCCCAGATGGGCCCCACCCAGCGGGCCGAGCCGCGGGACGTGACGCTGGCCCGCCTGATCGCGCTGCTGGAACAGGCCGCCAGCCAGGGCGCCCAGCTCGTGGTGTTCCCCGAGCTGGCCTTCACCACCTTCTTCCCCCGCTGGCTGCTGAGCGGCGAGGAACTGGAATCCTACTACGAAGCCAGCATGCCGAACCCGCAGGTGCAGAAGCTGTTCGACCGCGCCCGTGAACTCGGCATCGGCTTCTATGTCGGCTATGCCGAGCGCACGCCGGAGGGCCTGCACTACAACAGCGCCATCACCGTGGGTCCGGACGGCAGCATCCTCGGCAAGTACCGCAAGGTGCACCTGCCGGGCAGCGTCGAGCCGCGCGAGGGCGCCCGCTTCCAGCAGCTGGAGAAGCGCTACTTCGAGTATGGCGACACCGGTTTCCCCGCCTTCCGCGGCGCCGAATCCTGGCACCGCCCCATCATGGGCATGCTGATCTGCAATGACCGCCGCTGGCCCGAGGCCTGGCGCGAATACGGCCTGCAGGACGTGGAGCTGATGGTGATGGGCTACAACTCGGCGGCCTACGACCCGAATGGCGGGACCACCGAGAACGAAGAGATCCGCACCTTCCACTCCAACATCGCCGTGCAGGCCAATGCCTACATGAACGCCACCTGGGCGGTCAGCGTCGCCAAGGCGGGCAACGAGGATGGCTCCGGCCTCATCGGCAGTTCCGTCATCGTCG
>Ga0308171_1005140_pt1 | contig 10142 bp, 7 predicted proteins | sample PhyGR1_FD_202135 | JGI IMG/M metagenome (GOLD analysis project Ga0308171, IMG submission 202135) | Phyllosphere microbial communities from UC Gill Tract Community Farm, Albany, California, United States - DLSLSG.R1 | ecosystem: Host-associated > Plants > Phyllosphere > Unclassified | place: USA... | reverse complement strand
GCGCGGCTCGCCGTTGTCGAGCAGTCCCCTCCAACACGAATAGCGTGGGATATCATGCCCGGCGCCGGTGTATCTCACCGTCAGCTTGCGTCCGCACCGTCGGCAACGGATGAGCCCGGCGAGCAGAGCGTCGCCATGCTTGGCGGCTCCATGATGCCGACTAGTGGGAACATTATCGCTCACCATCTTGCGGATATCCTCCGAGCGCTCCCAGCTGACATAGCCTTCATGAGAGCCAGGGATGAGCGCCAGCCACTCATCTCGTGCTTTGCGACGGCTCCTCGATCGCATGGTAGTGCCATCATATCCGGTTGCAGCACGGCTTTTACCATAGGCATAGGCTCCGCCGTAGATCGGGTTCTCGATCATCCGGTGAATGGTAGCATAGCTCGGCCTACGCCACACGACATCGCCGTTGTTGCGCTTTGCGGGCAGATCCAGCCCATGCTCGATGAACCAGAGCAGTGCCTGCCGTGCGCTGCCAAGTTCGGCCACCTTGTCGAAGACAAGGGTAATGGCTTCCTGGATGCGGCGGTCGGGATCCTTCTCGATCCGGTCGCCAGCCTTCACGAAGCCAACCGGGGCGGCAACGATCAGTTCGCCGCGCCGGGCCTTCTCGTAGCGGGCCGAGAGCGAGCGCTGGCGCAGGAGATCCAGCTCATACTCGTTGAGGCTGCCCTTCAGGCCGAGCAGCAGCCGGTCATTGCCCTGGCGCGGGGCGTACACGGTCTCCTGGTCGATCAGAACCGTATCGACGACCCGGCACATCTCGATAAGCTGCTGCCAGTCGCGGCTGTTGCGCGCGAAGCGTGAGACTTCTCGCGCCGCGACCGCGCCGACCTTGCCGAGACAGACCTCGGCAACCATCCGATCGAAACCGGCGCGCGTCACGCCGCCTGCCGCGGATCGACCAAGATCGTCATCGACCGTCTCGATTTGCGACCAGCCCAGCGCTGTGAGACGGTCACGCATGGCGTATTGCAGGGCACTGCTCTCTCGGTTGTGGAGGACCTGATGCGCCGAGGACTGCCGCACATACAGGATCGCCTTGCGGTCGAGATGCTGTGGCCCAATCTTCTCACAGATCATCACGCACCTCCCGCTGTTCCATGACGGGATCGTTGACGTGGTCGAGCAGCAGGCGCACGATCAGCGACGTCAATGTCTGGCGCGTCTGCGCTGGCAGCGTGTCCCATCTTGGTGTCGGGGTTATCGCGGAATTGCGGGGACAGGAAAACAGATCGAGCTGCAACACCTTGGACTTGTAAGCCATTGAGACCTCCCGAATGTGAGTCGTGAGGGCTCGATGCTGCGCTCAAAACCGATAATGCCGAAACCGGCTTTGCCGTTCGCAAAAGCTTGGCCAGTGCGCTCAGCGCGCCGACGTCAACCTGGGGCGACGCGCCTATGCGCGTCAGGGCGCAAGCGGCGTGGTCGAACATCCATGCAGGAATCTCGAGCCACCGGTCCGACGTCGCTCCCGTCTTGCTGCAGCGAAGTCTATCCTGACCCGCCCGCACGACCTTCTCATGAACGTGAACACGACACCCTGACCAGGGATGCCAGCGATAAAGAACTTCTCGAACTTCGGTCCCGTGGGCGTTGCGACGCCGCGTTGTACAATACAGTCAGGCCGCATAGCTCATTGGGTTATCGGCCGCCGGCCCCGGAAACTGCAACGCCGCCATGGCCGCCCTCCGGTTCCGCTTCGCTCCACCTACGGGCGACCATGGCGCCGAAGGCGATCATGCACTAACAATCAAGCCGGACCACTCGGTGGGGGCCGATCACTACGGGGTGAACGACATGCGCGACGGCGTGAACCTCTCGCGCATGCAGGTCACACGGCCCCTCGTCATGCCGACTGAAGTGACTAACCTGCCGAATCTCTCCGGTTACCTGCGCTTCGGGCGGAGCCTGCCGGTCGTACGGTTTGAGGACAGCTACAACACCGTGGCTTCGATCGCGGAGGCATTCGAGGAGCGCGATACACCTCCGGTCCGCCTTGCGGTAGCGACACGCATGCTGTCGGCACCCCCGGATCACAAGGATCCGGTGCCGCTGGACGGCTCCGGCTGTGGCGGGTGGGTGGAGCCTAGCGCGGCCGCGCCGCTGTCAAAGGAACCAGTTGAGGCCCCACGCGAGGAAGAACGCGGCGAACCCGCACCATCGATGCCTGGCGACCCATCGACCGAGGAGTTCTCCTCGCATCCAGCTACGGTCGATGCCGAGAGCACAGTCGGCGACGGTGCGCAGCAGGGCGGGGATGGAGCCGCCGCTTCTTCGTCGATAGAGCTTCTGGGGCGGCCGGCTGGTTTCCGTCTGCACCAGCATGGCCGCCACGGCGGGGCGCGAAATGCCGCGAGGCCCGCATGATCCACCCGCGCCGCCTCAAGGGCTCGGCGAGCAATATCGCCCGCTACTACGCCATCGGCGACTATTATTCGAAGGGGGCGGACGAACATTCCGAGTGGGGAGGCGCGATCGCCGCTGACCTTCACCTGGAAGGCAAGGTCGACCCGGGGGTCTTGCGCGACTTGCTCGCGGGCCGTGTTGCCGGCCAGCAGCTCGGACGGCTTCTGGCAGACGGATCGCGTCAGCACCACCCCGGCTGGGACTTCGCCGTGAACGCCCCGAAATCGGTGTCGATCATGGCTCTGGTTGCCGGCGACGGGGGGATAATAGTGGCCCATGAGCAGGCGGTGACGCGCGCCCTTGCATATCTCGAGGAACACGCCGCGCTGCGCCGCCGGATCGATGGCGAGGTCACCGAGAAGACGACCGGCCGGCTGCTCTTCGCGCGCTTCACCGAGCACGCGAGCCGGGAGCTCGACCCGCATCTTCATACGCACGTGGTCGTGCTCAACGTGACCAGTGAGCGCGGCGGCGACAGGTTCGCCAGCCTCGAGACCAGGGCGATGTACGCCGAACAGATGGTGGCAGGTCAGGTGTATCGCAATGAGCTTGCGCACCTCCTTCGCGAGCGGGGATATGAAGTCGACTTCGATCCGCGCAAGGGACTGTTCGAGCTTCGCGGGGTTCCCAGGGACCTGATCGCGGACATGTCTCGCCGCTCCGCGCAGATCGATGCCCACGCCCGGGAGCATGGCCTTGCCGGGCAGGCGGCGCGGCGCAAGTCTTTCTACGAGACGCGTGGGCCCAAGGAGAAAGTCTCGCTCGAAGTTCTGCATGAGCGCTGGCGCGCCCGTCTTGGCCCGCATGCCGAGCAGGTTCACCATACTATGGCCGAAGCCGACAAGACTTCACCCCGCGAGGTTGCGGTCGAGCCCATGCTGGCGGCACGGGCAATGCTTTTCGGGCTGCGCCAGTCGGAAGGCAGCGAAGCGGTCAACAACCTGGGACGTCTTCTGAAAACGGCACTCGCGTCGCATGTGGGGGAAGTGCGCCTCGACGACCTTCACCCGCTGGCGCGCGAGCATGAGCGCAGGCGCAAGCTCCTGGCGGTGCGTCACCCGACCGGCGACGAGGTTCATACCCGCGGGCGGACATCGCGCGCCACCGTGAGGCTTGAGCTCGCGCTGGCGGACCATCTGGCCCTGTCGCTTGGCGACGCGAAACCGATCGCCGAGAGGGAGGCGCTCAGTGCCGCTGGAGCTGCTCATGGACTGACCCAGGAGCAGCGCCTTGCGCTCGACCACCTCGGTACGTCCATCGACAGGATCACCGGGCTCCATGGCGTCGCCGGTTCGGGAAAATCCACCCTGGTCGCGGCGCTTCGAGAGGCGGCAGGTGCCCGAACGACGCTGGTCGCACTGGCTCCGACATCGTCGGCGGCGGCGGAGCTGGGCAAGCGCGCCGGTATAGAATCGCGCACGGTTGCGAGCCTCCTTGCGACCGGCGGCAGGCCGCTCGGCGAGAATCATGCACTCGTCGTGGACGAAGCCGGGCAACTCGGTAACCGGCAGGCCGTTCGTCTTCTGGAGATTAGTCGCGCAACCGGTGCTCGCCTGCTGTTCCTTGGCGACACCCACCAGACCGGAGCGATCGAACAGGGTAAGCCCTTCTGGCTCATGCTCCGGCTCGGGTTGTCCAGCGCCGATCTCAGGTCGGCGGTGCGCCAGGAAAACGACAGGATTGCGCGGGCGGTCACGCTGGCCCGCTCCCGCAACTATGCCGGCTCCCTTGACAGTCTCGATGCCGTGAGGAGCGGTGGGACAAGCGAGGAGCTTGCCAAGGCGATGGTGGGGGAATGGACGCGCCTCAAACCGGAGAACCGAGCTCGGACCAACATGCTGGTGCTGGAGAACGCGACCCGCCTGATCGTCAATTCCAAGGTACGCGAGGCGCTGAAGATCGAGGGCGCTGTAGCGGCGGAAGAATCCAGGCTCGCCATACTCGCGCCTGCGGGCATGTCTGCGCAGGAAAAGCACTTCGCGCGGTTCTACAGCCGTGGACAGGTGGTCGTGTTCGCCCGCGACAACCCCGGGATCGGGATCGCCCGGGACTCGGAGTACCGCGTTCAGGGCGTGAGCCGGGATGGGCGTGGACGCCAAGTGGTGGCACTGGTCGATGACAACGGCAGGCATATAGACTGGGATCCTCGGCTGGGCCGGGCGGCGCGGATCAACGTGTTCCGGGAGGAGTTGCGGGATCTCTCGGCGGGCGACCGGATCCAGTGGCGCCTTGTAAACCGCTAGCTCGGGCTCAGGAATGCCGAGCGTGGGACCGTCGAACGGATGGACGCAAGTGTCGCATCCATCAAATGGGACCGCGATGCGAGAGTGCAGGAAATCGACCTTTCCGTGCACCGGACCTGGGACCACGGTTATGCCGAGACTGTGTATTCCGCCCAGTCGAAGACCTACGACCGGGTGTTCGTCCTCGCCCCCGTCAGATCACCGCTCGTGACCGGCCAGAACTATTACACTGCGATCACGCGGGCACGGTTCGGCGCGAAGCTGTGGACCGAAGATCGGGAGCGTCTGGTCGAGCGGCTCCTCCGACGTTCCGGAGAGAAATCGTCGGCGATCGAAGGACTGGGTCGGATCGGACGGGATGGCGTTGCCGCAAGAGGCGGGCGGCACCGCGAGCGCCTCGAGACCCTTCGCGAGCGGCAGATTGCGGAACGGCGCGAGCGCGATGCTTCGCGGCAGCAAGCTCGGACGCGACCTGTAGCTTCGCGGGAACATCTTTTTCCGGAGCGCGTCGCCGGCAGGGCGCATTGGGCGGTCCAGTTGATCGACAGATGGCTGAATTCGCTGATCGACCATAACCGCGGCGTCGATCAGGTTCCTTCCAGGCCTGGCAGCGGCGAGCTACCTCGCGCGGGCCGTGAGCCGGACCGCACGCCTTCCAAACCTCACGGCGCAGGAGATAGCCGTGAACGTTGAACGAACAGCGATTTGCGGGCTGCTCATCGCAGCGATCATTCTTGTGTGGGCATGCGATGTACAGGCCAGGCCGGTGCCATTGATGGAGCACGAGGCCAGGATCGCAAGCTGCATACGGGACGCGGCGGCTGGGAAGGTGTGGCTGGAGAGAACCCTGTGGGGCCTTCGCGACCAGGAAGCCGGATGGCTTGGAGCCCAGATTATGAACTCTAACGGAACCCAGGATTTAGGACCATTCCAGGTGAACAGTTCGTGGATTCCGCGATTGGCAAACCTGACCGGACGATCGGGGCGTGAGGTACGGACATGGCTGTCCAGCGATCTCTGCTTCAATGTCCAGGCGGCACGCTGGATTTTCCTTTCCGGACTGACCGCGACGGGAGACTATTGGAAAGCGGTCGGAATGTATCATAGCCCGACCCACTGGTGGCAACGGCGCTATGCGCTGAGCGTGGCACGTCACTTGCGGATCAGGTTTGGTGATCACGTGTTCGGTCCGTGAGGGCGGCGTTCGTCTATCGGATGAATTGCTTCCACTCGTCGAGCGAAGTGATGTCCCGACGGGGCGATTGACGTACCTCCGGCGGGAACGGGCGTTGGAGTGATAATTATTCTAAAAAAGTGAATACAGTACATGCGATAATTGCAGTTATCACATAATACCAACCTGCGCATTGTCTGACTCATGGAGGATTCCCAAGGCGGTGAAAATCTGAATCAATGGGGCCGCGACTTTGGAGTGTGGCACCATGGGTTCAGCGATCGGCTTGCGGGAAGATTTTGACGGGGCGGTGTTGCGACGATTGTCGCGGACGACGAAGAGCGCGAACCAGGCGCGGCGGTTGTTGGCCTTCAGATTGTGCGCGACTGGGTGATCCGGTTCAATGCCCGTGGCCCCGACGGATTGCTGGATGGCAAAGCGCCTGGCCCGCGTTCGCGGCTGAATGATACGCAGCGCCAAGCACTGATCGATGTCGTCAAGAGCGGCCCGATCCCGGCAATCCACGGAGTGGTGCATTGGAGGCTGATTGATCTGGCCCAGTGGCTCCATGACGAGTTTGCCGTCTCGCTCGACGAGACCACCATCAGCCGCGAGTTGAAGAAGCTGGGTTACGTCAAACTCACGGCGCGGCCTCGCCACCATGCCCAGAACGAACATGCTATGGAGGCCTTCAAAAAAGGGGCTTCGCTGCCGAGCTGGCAAAGGTCAAAGCCATCCTCCCGAAGGGAACGCCCATAGAGGTATGGTTCCAGGACGAGGCGCGTGTCGGCCAGAAGAACACAATCACACGGCGCTGGGCCAGACGTGGAACGCGGCCATCGGCACCGAAAGATCAGCGAACGAAATCAGCCTATATCTTTGGTGCGATCTGCCCGGAACTGGGCAAGGGCGCCGGGCTCATCCTGCCCTTTTGCAATACCGATACCATGTCACTGCATCTGGCCGAAATATCCCTTGCCGTCGCGCCGGGTGCTCACGCGGTTGTGCTGATGGACCAAGCTGGTTGGCACATGACCGGCAAGCTCGATGTCCCCCACAACATCAGCATCGTCGCGCTCCCGGCCAAATGCCCCTCCTTCGGGCGCCGCCATGGCGCCATTGAGCATCATACGGTGCCCGGTGAAGGGAGGCATCCACCGCATCAGTTCAGGGCCTTTCCTTCGGAAAACATATTGAATATGACCATGTACTTTGTCGGTCACGAGTTGATTGCTTAATTTGAGGATGAAATGGTTGTTCTTATACAGTATCTATTTTAACAAGGTCATCCCACGATCACCTTGTTATCGGTGAATGCGCTCGCCCGGCCCAATCTCCTTGTCGAGAATTCCGTCGTCGCTCGTCTGTAATCTTGCCTGAGGGCTTTCGGTACTAGGAAGGGCGCGGCTTTTTCAATCGATGCAATCGCCAAGATGCGCGGCAGGCGTTTAGCTGGTATGGCGCTGGAAGCAGTACCAACGCCGCCTGCAAGCGGGCAGACATCACGGCAGAGATGGTTGGTCGCCGAACGGCGGCACGTGCGGAAGTGCCGTGCCGCAAGACCACTCAAAACAGACGATGGGAGACGATATGATGGCGTCCTTGGTTGGCGTTTCGCGTGAGCGGCTGGCGTGGCGGTTGGTGTCGGGGGTGGCCGCAATGGCGTTCGCGCCGACAGTGGTACTGGCCCAAGCCGTCCCGGTCGAGGAGGCCGCCCCGGCGCAGCAGGCCGATGAAGTGCCGATCAGGGATATCATCGTCACCGGCTCGCGCCTCTCGAATTCCAACTTCTCGGCGCCGACGCCGGTGCAGACGCTGACCGCCGACGATATCGCCCAGCGCGCGCCGGTGCAGATCGCCGACGTCGTCAACCAGCTACCCGCCTTCCGCGTGACCCGATCGGCGACCGGCAGCGGCAGCGTGGCGGACCAGCAGGGCGGCGTGCAGTCGCTGCTCGACTTGCGCGGCCTCGATCCGCTGCGCACGCTGGTGCTCATCAACGGCAAGCGCACGGTCGGCACCAACATCAACGCCACCTTCGATTCCAACATGATCCCGGTGGGACTGGTCGAGCGGGTGGACGTCGTCACCGGCGGCGCCTCGGCTGCCTATGGCTCGGACGCGGTGGCCGGTGTCGCCAACTTCGTGCTGCGCAACAAGATGACCGGGCTGACCGGCTCGATCCAGACCGGCATCACCGAAGAGGGCGACGGCGCCACGTATGCGGGCAGCCTGGCGGGTGGCTTCGCGTTCGGCGACGGGCGCGGGCACATTGTGTTCGGCGTGGATGCCGCGAAGTCGAGCGGTGTGGGCAATATCTACTCGCGTAGCTACACGTCGAACGAGCCGGGCCTGCTCGCGCTCTCGGCCGCGCAGCGTGCGGGCACCAACCCGGCGCAGGTCTTCGCCTCGGGAGTCGAATACGCCAACGTCACGCCCTATGGCCTCATCACCACCCGCGCCAGCGACGGGCAGCTCTACAACTTCGATGCCAGCGGGAGCGCGAGCAGCTTCGCGCAAGGGACCGTCTATGGCTCCGGTATCGCGGCGGTGATGACCGGCAGCACCGCTAACCGGGGCTACACGCCTTACAGCGCCTTCCCGCTCTCGGTCGCGAACGACCGGCAGGTCGCTTATCTGCGCGGCGAATACGAGGTGTCTGACGGCCTCACCCTCTATGCCGAGGGCAATTACGGTCGCACCCACCAGCCCTATTCCAAGGCGGCCTACTTCACGACCAGCCTGATCGTGCCGGTCTCCAGCCTGCCGACCGAACTGCAGCCGCTCTATACGGGCACCAACGTGACGGTCGGGCGCATCCTCGACGAGACGGGCGGCAGCCAGGGTTCGCAGACCAACGAAGTGCGCCGCTTCGTGCTGGGCGCCAAGGGCAAGGTCACCGACTGGCTCGACTACGAGGTCGCCTGGACGCACGGCCGCTTCCACCAGAGCCTCAACACCACCGGCCTCGTCACCTCGGCGCTCTACAAGGCGGTCTACGGTTGCAACGGGACCACCGGCAACCCGAACATGAACGCCACGACGGTCGCGCAGGCGGCGCTGTACGAGAGCCTGAGCGGCAAGAGCTGCGTCGCCATCAACCCGCTGGGGGAGATCACCGATCCGGCGGCGCTGAACTACATCTTCAACAAGCAGCACCAGGACACCTGGCTGGAGCAGGACAACGTCTCGGTGAACCTCTCCGGCTCGCCCTTCGCGTTGTGGGCGGGAGACGTGACGATGGCAGTCGGCGGCGAGTGGCGGCGCGACAGCTTGCAGACGAAATCGACTGCGCTCGGCGAGAACAGCCTGTTCTCGGTCGGCAACTTCACGACGTATGGCGGCAAGAACCGCGTATGGGAGGGGTATGGCGAGATCGGCGTACCGCTGCTGCGCGACGCGCCGTTCGCCCGCACGCTCGATTTCAACGCTGCCGTGCGCCGTACCAGCTACAAGATCAGCGGCGCGGTGACGACGTGGAAGGCGGGCGGCGTCTGGGAGCCGGTGGACGGCGTGCGCCTGCGCGCCACGTGGTCGCGCGATATCCGTGCGCCCAGTCTTAACGAACTGTTCTTCGTGGGGGGCGGGCGCCAGACCGCGCTGACCAACAACATCGCGGGGACCGCCGGCTACGGCAGCACCGGAACGACGATCGTGTCCGGCACCGGCAACGATACGCTCGTCCCGGAAAAGGCGGATACCTTCACCGGCGGCGTCGTGCTCAATCCGATCGGCAACCTGCGGATTTCGGCCGACTACTACCATATCAAGGTCAACGGCGCGATCGCGCGGCCCTCGACGGCGCAGACGATGAACATCTGCTCGGCGCTGCTGGCATCGGGCGCGGCATCGTGCCCCGGCATCGTCTTCAGCTCCGATACGGCGACCTATCCCAACGGCATCGTCAGCCTGCAGAACCAGCAGCAGAACCTGAACTCGCTGGTCGTCTCGGGCATCGACGGAGAGATTTCCTACCGCTTCAACGACTTGCCGATCCCCGGCAGCCTGACCATTCGTGGCCTGCTGACGTATGCCATCCACAACCAGCAGGAACTGCTGACGGGCAGGTTCGAGAACGCCGAGTCGGCCAATGGGGTGCCGCGCTGGAACGGATCGGTGACGCTCAGCTACGAAAACGCGGGGTCGGGCCTCGATCTCACCATGCGCGGCTTCAGCGGGGTGAAGTACGACACCGCGACGCTCTATACCCTGACCACCGGCGGCACGAGCCTGCTGCTCGGCCCGGATCAGGAGGGGTATGCGGAATCGCTGGCGGGCTCGCAGCCGAACACGATCAGCGACAACACCCT
>Ga0308171_1005139_pt1 | contig 10143 bp, 9 predicted proteins | sample PhyGR1_FD_202135 | JGI IMG/M metagenome (GOLD analysis project Ga0308171, IMG submission 202135) | Phyllosphere microbial communities from UC Gill Tract Community Farm, Albany, California, United States - DLSLSG.R1 | ecosystem: Host-associated > Plants > Phyllosphere > Unclassified | place: USA... | reverse complement strand
ATGCCGAGGCCGTGGCCGCCGCGGTGGCAGCCGAACTCGGCATCCAGCGGTACTTCGCCGGCGTCCGTCCCGAAGACAAGGCCGCCGCGGTCTCGCGCCTGCAGCTCGAGGGGCGCCGGGTCGCGATGGTCGGTGACGGCGTCAACGACGCGCCCGCGCTCGCGCAGGCCGACGTCGGCATCGCGATCGGTGCCGGAACCGACGTGGCGATCGCGTCGGCGGGCGTCATCCTCGCCAGCGACGACCCTCGTTCGGTGCTGGCGGTCATCGACCTCTCGCGGGCCGCGTACCGCAAGATGCGGCAGAACCTCTGGTGGGCCGCCGGCTACAACCTGCTGTCGGTGCCGCTCGCGGCCGGTATCCTGGCCCCCGTCGGCTTCGTGCTGCCGATGTCGATCGGCGCGATCCTGATGTCGCTGTCCACGATCGTGGTGGCGCTGAACGCGCAGCTGCTGCGCCGGCTCGATCTCACGCCCGGCGCCCTCGCCCCGGCCGCGGCTGAGCGCCCGTGACGGACGCTGCCCGGCGGCCGGGGTAAGTCCCCCGGCCGCCGGGGACGGCGGGCGCCGATCAGTCGTCGATGCCGACCGAACGCGAGAGGCGGGCGCGCTGGGCCTCGGTCAGGCCGAGGTCCGCCGCCTTCGCGCTGTCGGTGATCGATGCGGCCCGGCGCGCACCGGGGATCGGGATGACGGTGTCGCTGAGTCCCAGCTCCCACGCCAGCACGACCTGCTGCGGGCTCACGCCATGGTCGCGGGCGACCTCGCCGAACGCCGCGAACCGGTCGCCGACCGAGCGGGCGGCGCCGCCGGTGCCGCCCAGCGGGCTCCAGGGCAGGAAGGCGATGCCGTGGTCGGCGCAGTAGCGCAGCTCGTCGTAGCTTCCCGGATGCCGCGGCGAGAACTCGTTCTGCACGCTCGCGAGACCGTCCTCGCCCAGGACCTGCTGCGCGATCTCGATCTCCTCCACGCTCGCATTGGAGATGCCCACCGAGCGGATCTTGCCCTCCTGCTGCAGGGTCTTGAAGCTCTCGATGACGTCGCCGTAGACGAGCCACCGGTCGGGACGGTGGTATTGGTAGAGGTCGATCACGTCGACGCGCAGCGCTCGCAGCGACGCCTCGACGGCGCTGCGGAGATACGCGAGCGATCCGTCGCGCCCCCACTTCTCGCCGTCGCTGCGGGTGATGCCGCCCTTGGTCGCCACCACGATGCCCGAGCGGTCGCCGCCCCACGAGGCGAGCGCCTCGGCGAGGATCTCCTCGTTATGGCCCATGGTGTCCCAGCTGGGGGCGTAGATGTCGGCGGTGTCGAGCAACGTCACGCCGGCCTCCAGCGCGGCGTGCACGGTGGCGACGGCGTCGGCGCGGTCGGGAATCTGATCGTCGTTGTTCATCGACAGGGGCATGCCGCCCAGGCCGATGGCCGAGACGGTGAACGGTCCGAGAGTGCGCTGCTGCATGGGTCTCCTTCGACGGGGTGCGGACGGGGCGTGGTGGTGCGGTCCCAGCCTGGCAGGCGGAGGCGCGATCGGGCAGGACCTTGCGCAACCGTACGCATCCCCTCCGTGCGACCTCCGCGGTCCCGGTTCGAGGTGCCCCGCGGGCGCGGGCTCGGGGTGCCCCGCGGGCGCGATGGGACAATGGATGCCGGCCGCGCCGGCGACCCGCCGCCGGATGCGAGACCGCTGACCGCCGGGAGCCCGAATGACGATCGCCGAGAACGACCCGCCGTCCCTCGCGTCCACCGACACCGCCCCCGCGACCTCTCGCGCCGCGGGTGCACCGCCGCTGTTGCCCGTCACGGTCGCCACGGCGGAGGGGGCATGGGTCACGGACGTCGAGGGCCGCCGCTACCTCGACCTGACCGCCGAGCCCGCCCGGACCTTCGGCCACCGGCATCCTGCTCTGGTCGCCGTCGCCACCGAGCAGCTCGGCCGGTTGACCGCGACGAGCCCCGCCGTCGCCGATGATCGACGGAACGCGTTCGCCGCCGCGCTCGCCGAGCTCGTCGGAGCCGAAACCGCGCTACCGCTCATCACGCCGCTCGAGGCCGTCGACGCCGCGCTGGCGGCGACGGCGCGCTGGTCGCAGTCTCGCTCGGACGGCAGCCCGGGGGGACGGCAGCCGCGCGTCGTCGTCGCCGCGGGGTCGCACGAGCGCCTCGTCGAAGCGGGAGCCGTCACCGTGCCGTTCGGCGACATCGACGCTCTCGACGCTGCTCTCGGTTCCCGCGGGGATGGTGCGCGCGAGGACGGGGTCGCGGCCGTCGTCCTCGAGCCGGTGCAGGCCGCCAGGGGGCTCGTGGCGGCGCCGGACGGGTACCTCGATGCCGTGCGCCGATCGTGCACGGAACGCGGCATCCTCTTCGTGCTCGACGAGACACGCAGCGGTGGCGGACGTCTCGGCGACGCCGTCGCACTCGGCGACGGCGGGGCGGCTCCCGACCTGCGCATCGTCGGGTCGGCGTTCGGCGGGGGGATCGTGCCCCTTGCCGCGGTGGCCGGATCGCGCGCGCTCCTCGACGGGCTACCGGTCGCGGCCTCGGCCTCGCCGCTCGCCGCGGCGATCGGGCATCGCGCGGTCGAGATGCTCGCGACGGGCGAGCTGCAGACCCGGGCGCGCGCGCTCGCCGAGCACCTGGCCGCTCGCCTCGAACCGCTCGTCGGCGCGGGGGTGACGACGGTGCGCACCGCGGGCGTGTGGGCGGGGCTCGACCTCGACCCGGCGGTCGGCACGGCGCACGAGGTCGCGCGGCGGCTGGTGAGCCGCGGCGTGCTCGTCGACGTGGCCGGCGAGAGCACCGTGCTGATCGAGCCGACGCTGGTCATCCGGGCGACCGAGCTCGACTGGGCGATCGAGCAGCTGCGCCTGGTGCTCGCCGGCTGACGCCGACGACGGCGATGCACCTGCAGGACCCCTGGGGCTGCTGATGCCCTGCGCCGCCCGCTGAGCGACACCAGCCTCGGCGGTCCGACAGGCGTAGCGCCGCCGTCGGCGAAACCACCGTTGACAACGGCGTCGACGCGCCGCTAACGTCTCGGTCATACGTAGAAGCACACCGTCGTTCTTCTTCGAATCGGCGCTCATACGTATGAGCAACGACAATCCCGCACGCCTCGTCACAGGAGACCGGAATGCGCACTTCCCGAATCGCCGCCGTCGCCGCCCTCGCGGCCGCTGCCACCGCCCTCGCCGCCTGCACGCCCGGCACCGCCCCCACCACCGCGGCCCGCGGCGACACCCTGATCTACGGAAAGTCCGACGGCGGCACGACCTACGTCCGCAACTACAACGTCCTCGGTCCCGCGACCGAGAAGGCCCCGAACGCAGAGCTCATCTACGAGCCCCTCGCCCGCATCGACTACAGCAACGGCGCCGTCGTCGAACCGTGGCTGGCCGAGTCGATGCAGTTCGACGAGACCGGCACCGCCCTGACCATCGACCTGCGCGCCGATGTCACCTTCTCGGACGGCGAGGCCATGGACGCCGCCGACGTCGTCTACTCGCTCTCCCTGCCTCTCGAGCGCCCCGAGCTGAATCTCGCCGGCGTCACGTACGAGTCGGTGTCCGAGGTCGACGACGACACCGTCCGCGTCGACTTCGCCGAACCGTCGTTCGCCGCGCTCAACCAGTTCGCCTCCAGCTCGCTGCCCGTCGTGCCCGAGCACATCTGGCGGGATCAGGACCTCATGAGCTGGACCAATCCCGACCCGGTGGGCACGGGGCCCTTCACCGTCGATGCCTTCGCGGCGCAGCAGGTCACGCTCAAGGCCCGCGACGACTACTGGGGCGGGGAGCTGCCGATGGGGTATCTCAAGGTGCTCGCCACCAACGGCGAGGCGGTCAAGGCGCAGCTGCTGCGCGGTGACGTCGACTGGGCGCCCGCGTCGTGGGCGGGGGCCGAGGAGGAGTTCGTGGCCGAGAACCCCGAGACGAACCTCTATCAGCTCTACGCCACCGGCGGCGCGTACTCGATGATGTACAACACCGCCCGGGCGCCCTTCGACAACGCCGACCTGCGACGCGCGCTGGCCCTGTCGATCCCGCGATCCGACATCACCGCGACGCTCAACCGACCCGGCACCGAGGCCGGCCCCACCGGCCTGGTCGACCAGATCTACGCCGACTGGATCGCCCCGGAGTACCGCGGCGTGGTGCAGGAGGTGGATGCCGCCGCCGCGCAGGCAGCGCTCGCGGCATCCGGCTACACCGTGGTCGACGGCGCCCTCGAGAAGGACGGCGAGCGGTACTCGCCGCGCTTGTCGTTCAACCAGGACTTCGGCTGGAACGCCTACGCCGACATCATGATCAACAGCTGGAAGTCGGTGCTCGGACTCGACGTCGCCCCCGCGGGCGCGCCCGGCGCGACCCTCTACGACCAGCAGAAGACGGGCGACTTCGACCTCACGATCGCCACCACGGGCGGCGCCGGCGTCTACGGGTTCCTCGACAGCCGCTACGTCGAGCCGCTGGGAACGGCCGCCGCCACCAACATCGGCCGCTGGAACGACCCCGACACCGACCGCATCCTGTCGGGGATGACGCAGGCGGCCGACGAGGAGACCCTGCGCTCGCTCGGTCAGGAGATGCAGCGCATCGTCGTCGACGAGGTGCCGTTCAGCCCGCTGTACAACTCCTACTGGTTCGTCGATATCAACGCGACCCACTGGACCGGATGGCCGACGCCCGACGACTTCGACGCCGTGCCGTTCCCGAGCCTCGGACCCGACACCATCCGCACGCTGCTCTCGCTGAAGCCGGCATCGTGACGGCGCTCGGGGGCGCGGCCTCGGCCTCGGCCACCACGACCACGGCGCTCGCCGAGGTCTCGGCGCGCCGCAAGCCGCGGCGTCGCAGCGGGGTCTTCCTGCTCAAGCGGCTGGGCTTCTACGCGGTCGCGGCGTGGTCGGCCATCACGCTGAACTTCGTGATCCCGCGGCTGATGCCCGGAGACCCCTCCGCTGCGATCATCGACCAGCTCGAGCGGGTGAGCGGACAGGCGCTCGCCCCCGAGGCGCTCGTGTCGATCCGCGGGCTGTTCGGCGATCCCGACCAGAACCTGGTCGAGCAGTACGTCGCCTACCTCGGTCAACTGGCCCGCTTCGACCTCGGCGTGTCGATCTCGAACTTCCCGGTGCCCGTCGCCGAGCTCGTCGGGGCCGGCCTGCCCTGGACGCTTCTGCTGGTGGGGACGACCACGGTGATCTCGTTCGTCCTGGGGACGATGCTGGGAGTGGCGGTCGGGTGGCGCGCGGGATCGCGCTTCGACTCGATCATGACCCCGTTCATCACCTTCGTCTCCTCGGTGCCCTACTTCTGGATCGCGCTGCTGGCCCTGTGGTTCTTCGGCTTCGTGCTCGGCTGGTTCCCGTTGGCCGGCGGCTACGACCCCAACCTCGCGATCGCGTTCGAGCCGTCGTTCCTGCTGAGCGTGATGCAGTACGGGGCCCTGCCCGCGCTGACGATCGTCTTCTCGGCGTTCGGCGGGTGGATGCTCGGCATGCGCAACATGACCGTGACCACCGTGCGCGAGGACTACGTGCTCCTGGCCCAGGCGAAGGGTCTGTCGCCGGCGCGGGTGCGGTGGCGCTACGCCGCACGCAACGCGATGCTGCCGCAGTTCACCGGGTTCGCCATGGCACTCGGCGGCGTGGTGGGCGGAGCGCTGCTGACCGAGATCGTCTTCAGCTACCCGGGGATCGGCTACCTGCTGTTCTCCGCCCTGCAGAAGCGCGACTACCCGGTCATGCAGGGTGTCTTCCTGCTCGTGACCCTCACGGTGCTGCTGGCCAACCTCATCGCCGACTCGCTGTACGTCTGGCTCGACCCGCGGGTCCGAGAGGAGAGCTGACATGCGTGCTTCGCTGCTGCGCAACGGCAAGGTGCTGTTCGGCGTCGTCGTGCTGGGGTTCTTCGTGCTCCTGGCGCTCTTCGGCCCGATGGTGCTGTCGGCCCTCGGGCTCGACGCCCGGGCGAACGACATCTCCGCGATCGCGGCGCCGCCGAGTCCCGAGCATCCGCTGGGCACCACCCAGTTCGGGCAGGACGTGCTCGCCCAGGTGATCGAGGGGGCGCGCGGGTCGATGTTCGTGGGCTTCCTGGGCGCCGCGATCGGCACCGCCATCGCCATCGTCGTCGGCGTCCCGGCGGGCTACTTCGGCGGCACCACGGGCAATCTGCTGAACTTCGTCACCAATATCTTCCTCGTCATGCCGGTGCTGCCGCTGATCTTCGTGGTCGCGGGGTACCTGCAGGGCACCGGTCTCGTGATGATCGCCATCATCATCGGGGTCTTCGGTTGGGCCGGCGGCGCGCGCACCCTGCGGGCGCAGGCGATGAGCGTGCGCAACCGCGACTTCGTCCAGGCCATGCGCATGCTCGGTGAACCGCACCGACGGCTGATCTTCGTCGAGGTCCTGCCGCACCTCTACGGCTGGATCGCCTCCATGTTCCTCGGTGGGCTCATCGGCGCGGTGATGGCCGAGGCGGGGCTCGCATTCCTCGGCGTCTCGGACTCGTCCGCGATCAGCTGGGGAACGATGATCCAGGCCGCGCAGCAGCAGAGCGCCGTGCTGCGCGGGCTGTGGTGGTGGTTCGTGCCGCCGGGGCTGTGCATCGCCCTCGTGGGCACCGCCGCGGCCCTGATCAACTTCGGGGTCGACGAACTGGCCAACCCCAAGCTGCGCGCCGCGAGTCGCCGGGTCGCCAAGCGCACCGAGTCGGTGCGCCGCGAGGCCGCCGTGGCAGAGAGGGCATGAGATGACGATGATCCAGGAACGACGTCCGGATGCCGCCGCCGGCGACGCCGGCTCCGACGTGCTGCTGGAGGTGCGCGGCCTGACCGTCGAGTACGCCGGCCCGTCGGGTGCGGTGCGCGCGTGCGCCGACGTCTCGTTCGACCTGCACCGCGGCGAGATCCTCGGGGTGGTCGGCGAGTCCGGCTCGGGCAAGTCGACGCTCATCACGGCGCTCACGCGTCTGCAGCGACCGCCCGCCGTCACCACCGCCGGACGCGTGGTGTACCGCCCGCGCGAAGGCGGACCCGCCGTCGACCTGGTCACCCTGAGCCCCCGACGGCTCCGGGGCCTGCGGTGGACGCGCCTGTCGATCGTGCTGCAGAGCGCGATGGACGCCCTCAACCCGGTGACGCGCCTCGGCGAGCAGTTCGTGGATGTGCTGCGCACGCACGACCGGTCGCTCAGCCGCGCGGCGGCGTGGGAGGAGGCGCGGCGCCTGCTCGGACTCGTCGGCATCTCGGCCGACCGCGCCCGGAGCTTCCCGCACGAGCTGTCGGGTGGGATGCGGCAGCGCGCGACGATCGCCCTCGCCCTGGCCTGCCGCCCCGAGCTCGTCGTGATGGACGAGCCCACCACCGCGGTCGACGTCGTCATGCAGCGCCAGATCCTGGCGCAGGTGCTGCGGCTGCGCCGCGAGTTCGGCTTCGCGGTGGTGTTCGTCACGCACGACCTGTCGCTGCTGCTCGAGCTGGCCGACCGCATCGCCGTGATGTATGCCGGACGCATCGTCGAGCTCGCCGCCTCGCGCGAGATCTATCGGGCGCCGCTGCATCCGTACACGCAGGGTCTGCGCGACTCCTTCCCCCCGTTGCACGCGCCCGTCGAGCGGCTCGAGGGGATCCCCGGCACGCCGCCGGACCTGCGACTGCTCCCGGCCGGATGCCCGTTCGCACCGCGCTGCCCGCACGCGTTCGACCGCTGCCGCACCGAGCAGCCCGCCCTCGTCGACCACGGCGAACGCTCCGTGGCCTGTCACCTGCGCGACCCCGAGGAGGTCCGATCATGACCGAGCCCGTTCTCGAGGCCGTCGGCGTCACCAAGCACTTCACCGTCGCCTCCGGTCTCGGCGCGAAGGCCACCGTGCACGCCGTCGAGGACATCACCCTGCAGCTCGTTCCCGGCCGCGTCACGGCGGTCGTCGGCGAGAGCGGCAGCGGCAAGACGACGCTCGCGCGGCTGCTCGCCCGCTTCTACGAGCCCACCTCCGGCACCATCCGTCTCGAGGGCCGGCCGGTCGGACGCCCCCGGGGCGACGCGGAGCTGGCATATCGCAAGGCCGTGCAGCTGATCTTCCAGGACCCGTTCGGCTCGCTCAACCCGCTGCACCGGGTGCGGCACAACATCGACCGTGCGATCCGGCTGCACCACCGCGGGCTGTCGCGCTCCGACCGGCTCGCCCGGGCGCGCGAGCTCCTCGAGCGGGTCGCGCTGACGCCCGCCGACGACTACCTCGAGAAGTTCCCGCACGAGCTGTCGGGCGGCCAGCGCCAGCGCGTGGTCATCGCCCGCGCGCTCGCGGTCGAGCCGCGTGTGCTGCTGGGAGATGAGCCCATCTCGATGCTCGACGTGTCGATCCGCCTCGAGATGCTCAACCTGCTCGACCGGCTGCGCCGCGAGGACGGTCTGGCGCTGTTGTACATCACGCACGACATCGCCAGCGCTCGCTACCTGTGCGACGACATCGTCGTCATGTACGCCGGGCGCATCGTCGAGGCCGGCCCGAAAGAAGCCGTCATCGCCGACCCGCAGCATCCCTACACGAAGCTGCTCATCGAGTCCTCGCCCGATCCGCACCGCGACGTCGAGCTCGACCGGGACGACGTCTTCGGATCGGCCGACGAGCTGGGCGAGCCGCCGAGCCTCATCGACCCGCCCGCCGGATGCCGCTTCCATCCCCGCTGCCCGTTCGCGATGGAGCAGTGCCGCACGACACGGCCGCCGCGCATCGAGGTCGGTCCCGGCCATGGCGCAGACTGCTGGCTGCACGACGTCGGGCGCGGACACGAGCTGGCCGCCGCGTCCATGACCCGGCTCGTGTCCCGCAACCTGACCGAGGAGGTCTCGTGACCACGCCCACCGCGCGCCATCGCGCCGTTCGCCAATCCGATGTGGCCCGCCTGGCCGGGGTCTCGCAGTCGGCGGTGTCGCGGGTGATCAGCGGCGACGCCGCGCGGATCCCCGACGAGACCCGGCAGCGCATCCACGAGGCGATCGCCGAGCTCGGCTACGTGCCCAACCCGGTGGCGCGGAACCTCCGGGGCGCCCGCACCCAGCTGCTGGGCGTGCACACCTTCGAGCCGCTCTTCCCGCACGCCCGCGAGGGGTTCTACTTCGAGTTCCTGCTGGGCATCGAGCAGCGGGCGGAGGAGACCGGGCACGACCTCGTGCTGTTCAGCTCGACCGGCGACGGCGCAGGCGGGCGCCGCATCTACCGCGACGAGACCAACCGACTCCGCATCGCCGACGGCAGCGTGCTGCTGGGCGTCTCGCCCGACCGCGACGAGCTGGCCAAGCTCTGGCACGAGGGGTATCCCTTCATCCACATCGGTCGACGCGATGTGCCCGGGGCGCCGATCCCGTGCATCATCCCGGACTACCGCGCCGCGGCATCAGAGATCGTCGAACGACTGCACGGTCTCGGGCACCGGCGGCTGGCGTACCTGCGCGACTCGATCGACGTCGAGCCCTACGAGGACCGCCGCGCCGGATACGCCGAGGCGATCGCGCGCCTCGGCATCCGCGACACGTCGCCCGGTCATCTCGAGGGGCGCGCCGGCGTCCCCGACGACGTCGTCGCCGCGCTCGCCGACGGCGTGTGCACGGCAGCGGTCGTCGAGAGCGAGCGGGTCGCGGCCGAGCTGCGCTCCCGGCTCGAGGCGCGCGGCGCCCGGATCCCCGTGGACGTCTCGGTCGCGGTGCTCGAGGACACCAGCGGCGCGGGCGCGCCCTGGGACGACCTGCGCATCCCGCGGCAGGAGATCGGCCGCATCGCCGTCGACCGCCTCATCGAGATGGTGGCCGACCCGGATGCGGCGCGGGGCAGCACGTTCGTGGCCTGCGAGGTGGTCGCCGGCGGCACCGTGGCCGTGGTGCGGAAGGAGCGAGGATGACGGAGCGGATCGACCTGCTGATCATCGGCGGCGGCGTGGGCGGGGTCGCCGCGGCGATCACCGGCGCGCGGCTGGGCCTAAACGTGGTGATGACCGAGGAGTCGGGCCGGCTCGGCGGACAGCTCACCTCGCAGGCCGTGCCGCCGGACGAGCACGCCTGGATCGAGCAGCCCACCACGTCGCCCGGCTACGCGGAGTTCCGCCGGCGCGTGCGCGACTACTAGATCGGAAGAGC
>Ga0308171_1005137_pt1 | contig 10145 bp, 10 predicted proteins | sample PhyGR1_FD_202135 | JGI IMG/M metagenome (GOLD analysis project Ga0308171, IMG submission 202135) | Phyllosphere microbial communities from UC Gill Tract Community Farm, Albany, California, United States - DLSLSG.R1 | ecosystem: Host-associated > Plants > Phyllosphere > Unclassified | place: USA... | reverse complement strand
CTTCACCGCCGTGCTCAGGGCATCAGCCACCTTCAGCGTCTCCACTGCCCGCGCCCATGCCTGCCGCTCCTCGCGCAGTGCGTCCCGTTCTCCGGCCAGCGCCGCCAGTGCCTGAGTCACGGCGTCCTGCTGCTCGCGGGCCAGTCGCATCAGGCCGTACAGCGTCTGCTGTGTGTCCATCTCGTGTATCTCCGTGCGTCAGGTCAGAATGACGGCCCCCACGAAGGGCCGTCCCGTTTGCGTGTCCGGGCTTGCTGCTGCTGGCGTATCGCCCGCTGTCTCTCCTGCTCCAGCCTCACGGCCGCCGCCTGTTTACGTTCAAGTTCCAGCTTGCGTAACCGTTCCGCTTCAGCCCGGCGCACCTGCTCGTGCTGCTCGAATCCGGTCAGAAACCGTTGCATGCCGGCTTCGGCGGTTTCATGTAACTCGAAACGGCTGCCGGCGTCCTCGATACCCTTGCGCACCGCTGCCGGCATGGCGCGTTCCCGCGCGTCCATCTCCACGAACACCTCCGCCGTCAGGCTGGCACGGTGTTCATCCCGCAGGGCTTCCCGGTAGGCCAGTACCGGCTGGCGCTGTACCGGGTCGCGCCACTGACCGGGCTGCATCTTGCGCTCCGGTGTTCGGTCGAGTCCCTGAGCGGCGTAGCTGCGCATGTCGATGCGTTCCGGACGCTGTGCCAGTTCAAGGTGCTTGTTGCACATGGCCTGCCAGTTCTCCCGCAGCTGCACCAGTGTGGCCTTGCGGGCTTCCATCGTCAGCCCGGAGTAGGCTTTCTGACAGCCGCCCAGTTCGGGCTTGTCGCGGTTGAAGCGGCGGAAGTATTCGTCGGGGTCACGCTGGATACCGTCGCGGATGCGGTCGGAGAACATCAGGTGCACGTGGGGTTGCTCTTTGCCGTCAGCGGCGCCGGGAACGTGGATAGCCCACTGGTAGGCGTGACGGTCGCCGATTTCCTGCGCTACCCAGTCCTGCACCAGAGCCACGCGCTGTTGCGTGGTCAGCTCACGGGGCAAGGCTATTTCCATCTCGCGGTAAACGTTGCCGTTCTTGCGCTCGAGGGCGTCAGCGGCTTCCCAGAAGTGTTGCGGGTGGTTCTGCGCCCAGTCGGGCATGTTGCCGTGCCCGATGGCTTCGAGACGCTCGCCCTTCTCGAGATACCGGGCGTACTTGCCTTCACGCGCAATGTAACCGGCGTGGGAAGCGCCGCTCCCCCGCTTGCCGACTTTCATGCATAACCGCGCTATGGCCATACCAATCTATCTCCCGGTGTTGTTGCGTCGCAGACCGCGCCCGTTTCTTGCGCAGCGAGAAACGGTTAAGCGCGCCTCCTGCTAAAACTTAGCTGGAGGATAGACCACTAACAGGAAATCCGGTAGCTTTTTGTGATAAAGGCATTTTCAGGCGAGGCACAGAATGCGCAACAACGAATGGCTGCAAAACCGGCTCGATTACCTCCGCGGACTCCGGAAACCCACCGCGCAACAGCAGCTCCTGATGGCGCTCGCTGACCTGCCGCAACGTTCGTCCAAGGAACAACGGCGACTCGATGTCCTGGTCAGGGCCGAACGATTCGCTGAGAAGGCCCAGAAAGCCCGTGGTGAGGCGAACAGGGTGTTGTCCGAAGAACAGCGGCAGTTACGCAAAAAACGTGACCACGCGCTCTACAGGGCCGCAGGATTGCTCGGGGTAGCGGGTATCGTGGACACCGTAACCGGAGAACTGCTCATCGATGCCGGGGTGCTCGTGGGTGCGCTGGTGTACCTGACGGAGGGGGGACTGGGTGACTTAAACCGCTTCAAGGCTTCAGGAGACCGGCTTATTGCTGACCGGGAAGCAAAACGACAGGGCAGTCCAGAGGGCCACAACGAAGCGGAGCCAGAAGCTTGACCCCGTTGCAACAACAGGGCATGGCTGCGCACTGCTCGCCATGCTGACCCCGAAAAACCGGCTTTGCAGGGGCGTGCTGCGCTGGCCCGTGCGGCATGAACGGCAGCAGTTCGCTGCGCTCACGCCCCGGCGCGTAGAAACGCCTGTACGGCCCTGTACGCGTTTTTCGCGCCTCCCATGCCCTGAAGGGCATAAAAACCGGGAAAACGGCGTAGCGGCCTTTCCGGGGCGCAGGATCAGCCAAAAAACACAGGCCGGAGAGTCCGCACCGCTCGCCGCAGGACGGATTAGGGAGGCAATGCGCAGCGTTGCCGAGTCTGTCCGGACGAGGAAGCGGAATTTCCACTATCCGTACAGAGAAATTCGGTCACATATTACTGGACAGACCTCTTAGGGCTGATTGTAGATCTAGATATAGAAAAGACTTTTTCAAAAGTCGTTATAAATCAACCGCAAAGGAAAAACAGAGTACAACAAGCTATTGTACTCGCCAGTACACTCTAGGATTGTACTCTGTTTTGCATCATGTTCAGTATAGTTGACAAGCAGTCCTGTTAATTTGTATGGTTGCTCAATATTTTGTACTGGTTGTGCGCGAGGTTGTACCTATGAGTACAGGCAATAACGGTGATAATGCTAACTTTGTACAAGTTTCAAGATCCTATCTACGGAATTGGCGAGGATTGGTTAGGAAAAGCCAGTTAGCTACGGAAATCCTGATGTTTTTTATAGAAAAAATGGGTAGAACAACTAATGCCGTTGTTTGCAGTTATAAAACTTTAACTGAGCTAACCGGATATAGTCGAACCAGTGTCGCAAATGCAATTAAACTACTTAAAGACGATCATTGGATTGAAACTGTTAAAATAGGGAATGCAACTGCTTACTGTGTAAATGAAAGGGTGGTTTGGCAGTCGGCCAAAAATAATAGAAAATATGCGTTATTTAGTGCTACCGTCGTTGCTTCAGATTCTGAACAAGAGAGTGACTACCATGAAAAAATAAAGCAAAGCTTACGATACATCCCTTTTATTGAGGGGACGGAACGAGTTACACATGATGATTCAGTTCTGCCGCCGCCTGATCAAATTGACATTGATTTAGATTAAGTGAGGATAAAAAAATGGAAGGCTCGAAAGATTTAGCAAGGGATATGTTATCAGCTTTAAAAATTGATGATGATGGATTCATTTTATCTTTCGCTAAGGGTGTCATATCATACCCAACAACAATGTACTATTTAGGATATGATTTTATTGATACTGATAACAGATCAGCAAACTTCAATGATCGAGAGCGAATTTTTAAGCTTATAAAAAAAGGGCTTTTGAAGAAAGATGTTTTGTTAAAGGTAGTCAATGTTTTTATTAAGAGATTTGTTGATAAAGTTGATGTAAAAAATATTGCTATTGATGTCGCGGGTAGCTTTATTGGAAAAGCTGCATTCAATGAAATGACGGGTATCAAGCTTGGCGCCATTTTGTCACAAAGGCTTGTTGCATCATATGCTGTGGGGATATTAGCCGGTGGTCTGTTAACCTTTGGTGCTGAAACATCTAGATCTATATATACTTCAAGGTCGTTAAAATTCAGGAACCCGAGAGCATATGAACAATTGAGACAGATGGGGGATCTGGATCTATTATATTATTTGGTTGAAAATAAAGTTAAGCCTTTCGAAAAGGCTGAGGCTCTTTCATCTTCTGACCCAGTTGCGTTTAAAGAAGTGTGTCACATTTTCTTTAATGGGTGTAAGTAGTATGATGAATTTTTTATTGAAATACATTTCTGTGCTTTTACAAGCGATTGCTGTTGGTATAGGCTCGCTTGGTTTTCTTGTGTGCATGTATTTCTTTCTGTCTGATAGTGTGGGTTGGGATGTATTAACTATTGGTGTTGTAGGAGTTGTGTTTGGATTTTTCATGTATAAGTTTTCTATAAAACAAATCCATGACGATAGATATTATTGATATGTGTAAATTAAAGTTGAGTCTACCGATACTAGGGTGAAATATACGATAGGGAATGTTAAACGACTGGATTCTATTTTATACAAAGCATATAAAACAACTACTATAAATGTCATTTTCCCAAGGAGGAAACCAGAAACTATATTTAATTGTTGTGAATACATTAAAAGTGTTGCTGTAGAGGTAATTAAATCTTTAATCGCAAAGTATGAAATTAAAGAAAGTGTCGCGGACAGAAAAAATTTTGATATGAAAGCTATGCGAGTGATCATTATTTACCCTCCACGATCGCATAGGTATGTTTTTTCCCTTTCGTTGATGTGTACGTCCCCTTGCCCTCATCGATCGCCACGCACACCTCCGCTTTATCGCCGCAGGTGCTCAGCGTCAGGTCAGCCCCTTTGGCTTTCAGCAGCGCCATGTTGCGCTCCATCGCGTCCAGTTTCTGCCCCTGCCAGTACAGCACTGCCGTTGAGGACACCACCAGTCCGGCCATCAGCGCAAAAGCCAGCAATGCCCATTTCCACGTAAACCATTTCCCGGCCTGAGTCAGGCGCTGCGCGGCTTTGTTCGTTTCTTCTGTGAGCGTTGCGGCGCTGGACATGAACGGGGTCAGACCCTTTTCCAGCGCCTGAGCGCCTCGGCTTTCCCAGTTGCCCAGGACATCCGTCATCGCGTCGTCAGCGCCTTTCCTGGCATGGGTCTGCACGGCCTTCAGTATGTCAGTCTGTAGCTTCGTCAGCGTTTCCCGGCTGCTGACCAGACTGGCGCGCTCTTCACCCAGTCGCGTTGTGGTGGTGTCCAGCTGGTATTTGGCAGCTTCAACCGCCGTGCTCATGGCATCGGCCACCTTCAACGTGTCCACCGCCCGCGCCCATGCCTGCCGCTCCTCGCGCAGTGCGTCCCGTTCTCCGGCCAGCGCAGCCAGTGCCTGAGTCACGGCGTCCTGCTGCTCGCGGGCCAGTCGCATCAGGCCGTACAGCGTCTGCTGTGTGTCCATCTCGTGTATCTCCGTGCGTCAGGTCAGAATGACGGTCCCCAAGAAGGGCCGTCCCGTTTGCGTGTCCGGGCTTGCTGCTGGCGTATCGCCCGCTGCCTCTCCTGCTCCAGCCTCACGGCCGCAGCCTGTTTACGTTCAAGTTCCAGCTTGCGTAACCGTTCCGCTTCAACCTGGCGTGCCTGCTCATGCTGCTCAAAGCCAGCCATAAATCGTTGCATGCCGGCTTCGGCGGTTTCATGTAACTCGAAACGGCTGCCGACGTCCTCGATACCCTTGCGCACCGCTGCCGGCATGGCGCGCTCCCGCGCGTCCATCTCCACGAACACCTCCGCCGTCAGGCTGGCACAGTGTTCATCACGCAGGGCTTCCCTGTACTCAAGTACCGGCTTCCGCTGCGCCAGGTCGCGCCACTGTCCGGGCTGCATCTTGCGCTCCGGTGTCCGGTCGAGTCCCTGAGCGGCGTAACTGCGCATGTCGATGCGTTCCGGACGCTGTGCCAGCTCGAGATGCTTGTTGCACATGGCCTGCCAGTTCTCCCGCAGCTGCATCAGTGTCGCCTTGCGGGCTTCCATCGTCAGCCCGGAGTAGGCTTTCTGACAGCCGCCCATCTCGGGCTTGTCGCGGTTGAAGCGGCGGAAGTACTCGTCGGGGTCACGCTGGATACCGTCACGGATGCGGTCGGAGAACATCAGGTGCACATGGGGTTGCTCTTTGCCGTCAGCGGCGCCGGGAACGTGGATAGCCCACTGGTAGGCGTGACGGTCGCCGATTTCCTGCGTTACCCAGTCCTGCACCAGTGCCACGCGCTGCTGTGTGGTCAGCTCACGGGGCAAGGCTATTTCCATCTCGCGGTAAACGTTGCCGTTCTTGCGCTCGAGGGCGTCAGCGGCTTCCCAGAAGTGTTGCGGGTGGTTCTGCGCCCAGTCGGGCATGTTGCCGTGCCCAATGGCTTCGAGACGCTCGCCCTTCTCGAGATACTGGGCGTACTTGCCTTCCCGCGCAATGTAACCGGCGTGGGAAGCGCCGCTTCCCCGCTTGCCGACTTTCATGCACAGACGCGCAATGGCCATACCAATCTTCCCCGGTGTTGATGTTGCGTCGCAGACCGCGCCGTTTCTTGCGCAGCGAGAAACGGTTAAGCGCGCCTCCTGCTAAAACTTAGCTGGAGGATAGACCACTCACAGAAAATCCGGTAGCATTTTGTGAAAATTAGGACACATCGGCGAGGCATAGAATGCGCAACAACGAATGGCTGCAAAACCGGCTCGATTATCTCCGCGAACTCCGCAAGCCCACCGCACAACAGCAGCTTCTGATGGCGCTCGCATCATTGCCACAACGTTCTGTTAGAGAGCAAAGACGCCTCGATGTCCTGGTCAGGGCCGAACGATTCGCTGAGAAGGCCCAGAAAGCCCGTGGTGAGGCGAACAAGGTGTTGTCCGAAGAACAGCGCCAGTTACGCAAAAAACGTGACCACGCGCTTTACAGGGCCGCGGGATTACTCGGAGTAGCGGGTGTCGTGGACACCGTAACCGGAGAACTACGCATCGATGCCGGGGTTCTCGTGGGTGCGCTGGTATCCCTGACGGAGGGGGAGCTGGGTGACTTCAACCGCTTCAAGGCTTCAGGAGACCGGCATATTGCTGACCGGGAAGCAATACGACAGGACTGTCCAAGGCGCAACAACGAAGCGGAACCAGAGGTTTGACCCCGTTGCAACAACAGGGCATGGCTGCGCACTGCTCGCCATGCTGCCCCCGAAAAACCAGCTTTGCAGGGGCGCGCTGCGCTGGCCCGTGCGACATGAACGGCAGCAGTTCGCTGCGCTCACGCCCCGGCGCGTAGAAACGGCTGTACGGCCCTGTAAGCGTTTTTCGCGCCTCCCATGCCCTTCAGGGCATAAAAACCGGTAAAATGGCGTAGAGGCCTTTCCGGGGCGCAGGATCAGCCAAAAAACACAGGCCGGAGAGTCCGCACCGCTCGCCGCAGGACGGATTAGGGAGGCAATGCGCAGCGTTGCCGAGTCTGTCCGGACGAGGAAGCGGAATGTCCACTCCGCGGACAGAGAAATTCGGTCACTCAGTGCGGGTATAAAAACGCGGTTCGTGCCCCGGTTTTGCACTGTGCTCGCTTCACGCGGGCGCGAGCTAAACCGCGCCCGCGTGTAAGATACAGATAGGAGGATCGCTGGAAGCCGCGTCACTGTTGGGATCATTTGACAAATAGTTATCTCTCAAGATAACCTAGTTATCTCTCAAGATAACTATTTCAGGATGAACTCAATGCGAAGAGTCACACAGGTAGATCTCGATACAGGGGAGGATTTAGGTGGGTTTGTCGCTGTAATTCAACCCAAACAGAAATCAGCTTTCGAGAGGCATTTCACTATGAATCAAGCTGCGTTGCTCTCAATCGCAAACGATCTGAATCATGACCAAACTAGGGTGTTGATGGCTTTACTCGCCGATCTCGACTATGAAAATTATATTCAGGTTGCTCAGATCTCAATATCTGAAGCATTGAATATGCAAAAAACGAATGTAAGCCGTGCTATTAAACACCTAATTGAATTTGGTATTATCCTTGAAGGCCCAAAAATAGGAAGAAGTAAAACATACAGGCTAAACCCTCAGTTTGGTTGGAAAGGTACCGTTAATAATCACAAAAAAGCTCTTAAGCATGGGCTGAGCGTTATTGAAGGGGGGCTATCTTAATATGGCAAATCCTCGTTTGATCGCCGATGCCATGGTTGATGTTGTATGTAATCGACGCAGTTCTGCTGATTTATTTTTTTACAATATAGGTAAAACTGTCGAGGGTTTTTCTACAGATGTTGCGTATTTGGTTACTGATTTTTTTGACACGGACAATAGATATAGGAACGAAACTGAAAAGTTAAGAATGATGAATAGAATAAAGAAAGGGGTGAGTAGAAATACTTTGGAAGCAATTTTTAACATTGTTTTTAAGAAGTTTATGGCCTCTTTAAATGTAGATGATTTAAAAAAGATAGCAATATCAGTTGGTGGTGTAGCTACTGCTAAAGTATTCGTTAATTCATTGTTCATTAACGATTTATCAGCCGCGCTTGCAATGCGAGTAGTTTCTAGATTGTTTGTATCCCTCGGCGTTTCATCGTTTGTTATTGTAGGCGGTTCCATGGCGAAAGCAGTTTACAAGTCAGAAGATCTGCAAAAAGAACACCCTTGGCTATACAATGAACTGAAGTCCAAAGGTGATCTTGATTTGTTTTATTTTATAGTGGAAGGTTATGTTGAGCCATTTGTTACCGCCATAGAAGTTAAAAGAATAGATCAAATAACGTGGAGTAAGATAAATCAACTCTTTGTTGATGGAGTGTCCCGCTGCTCTAGGCGTTGATATTTGCGTTTTAATATTATAAGAAAATAAGATATTAAAAGAAATATTGCTAAAACCGTAATTTTTCCTATTAGTATTCTTTGGGTAAAAATAGTCATTCCTCCAGAGCTAAATATCTCAATAAGAGTTGGAATGACAAAAAGGAAAGTCATTATTGAAATGCAAATAAATATCCATGTAAAAATATTAGCGAACTTTAATATTAATGATTTCCTGTTCATAGTATCTCCGTGTATATAAATTACTCAACAATAGCATAGGTGTGTTTTTTTCCTTTCTTCGATATGTACGTCCCCTTGCCCTCATCGATCGCCACGCACACCTCCGCTTTATCGCCGCAGGTGCTCAGCGTCAGGTCAGCCCCTTTGGCTTTCAGCAGCGCCATGTTGCGCTCCATCGCGTCCAGTTTCTGCCCCTGCCAGTACAGCACTGCCGTTGAGGACACCACCAGTCCGGCCATCAGCGCAAAAGCCAGCAATGCCCATTTCCACGTAAACCATTTCCCGGCCTGAGTCAGGCGCTGCGCGGCTTTGTTCGTTTCTTCTGTGAGCGTTGCGGCGCTGGACATGAACGGGGTCAGACCCTTTTCCAGCGCCTGAGCGCCTCGGCTTTCCCAGTTGCCCAGGACATCCGTCATCGCGTCGTCAGCGCCTTTCCTGGCATGGGTCTGCACGGCCTTCAGTATGTCAGTCTGTAGCTTCGTCAGCGTTTCCCGGCTGCTGACCAGACTGGCGCGCTCTTCACCCAGTCGCGTTGTGGTGGTGTCCAGCTGGTATTTGGCAGCTTCAACCGCCGTGCTCATGGCATCGGCCACCTTCAACGTGTCCACCGCCCGCGCCCATGCCTGCCGCTCCTCGCGCAGTGCGTCCCGTTCTCCGGCCAGCGCAGCCAGTGCCTGAGTCACGGCGTCCTGCTGCTCGCGGGCCAGTCGCATCAGGCCGTACAGCGTCTGCTGTGTGTCCATCTCGTGTATCTCCGTGCGTCAGGTCAGAATGACGGTCCCCAAGAAGGGCCGTCCCGTTTGCGTGTCCGGGCTTGCTGCTGGCGTATCGCCCGCTGCCTCTCCTGCTCCAGCCTCACGGCCGCAGCCTGTTTACGTTCAAGTTCCAGCTTGCGTAACCGTTCCGCTTCAACCTGGCGTGCCTGCTCATGCTGCTCAAAGCCAGCCATAAATCGTTGCATGCCGGCTTCGGCGGTTTCATGTAACTCGAAACGGCTGCCGACGTCCTCGATACCCTTGCGCACCGCTGCCGGCATGGCGCGCTCCCGCGCGTCCATCTCCACGAACACCTCCGCCGTCAGGCTGGCACAGTGTTCATCACGCAGGGCTTCCCTGTACTCAAGTACCGGCTTCCGCTGCGCCAGGTCGCGCCACTGTCCGGGCTGCATCTTGCGCTCCGGTGTCCGGTCGAGTCCCTGAGCGGCGTAACTGCGCATGTCGATGCGTTCCGGACGCTGTGCCAGCTCGAGATGCTTGTTGCACATGGCCTGCCAGTTCTCCCGCAGCTGCATCAGTGTCGCCTTGCGGGCTTCCATCGTCAGCCCGGAGTAGGCTTTCTGACAGCCGCCCATCTCGGGCTTGTCGCGGTTGAAGCGGCGGAAGTACTCGTCGGGGTCACGCTGGATACCGTCACGGATGCGGTCGGAGAACATCAGGTGCACATGGGGTTGCTCTTTGCCGTCAGCGGCGCCGGGAACGTGGATAGCCCACTGGTAGGCGTGACGGTCGCCGATTTCCTGCGTTACCCAGTCCTGCACCAGTGCCACGCGCTGCTGTGTGGTCAGCTCACGGGGCAAGGCTATTTCCATCTCGCGGTAAACGTTGCCGTTCTTGCGCTCGAGGGCGTCAGCGGCTTCCCAGAAGTGTTGCGGGTGGTTCTGCGCCCAGTCGGGCATGTTGCCGT
>Ga0308171_1005132_pt1 | contig 10148 bp, 8 predicted proteins | sample PhyGR1_FD_202135 | JGI IMG/M metagenome (GOLD analysis project Ga0308171, IMG submission 202135) | Phyllosphere microbial communities from UC Gill Tract Community Farm, Albany, California, United States - DLSLSG.R1 | ecosystem: Host-associated > Plants > Phyllosphere > Unclassified | place: USA... | reverse complement strand
TGCGTGGTGGTGCTGGACGGGCAGGACCGCATCGCCTGGCGCTCGCCCCAGGCCACCCGCTGGCTGGAAGCCGCCTTCGCCGCCGACGCGGCACCGGCGCGCGCCATGGCCCGCTGGCTGGCGCAGGCCCAGCGGCAGGGCGAGGGCGCCGTGCCGCTGCCGGAAGAGGGCCAGCGGCTGGCGGCCCGGCCGCTGGGCGCCAGCGGCCTGGGGGAAACGATGCTGCTGCTCTCGGTGGACGCCGCCGGCGCCGCGCCCGCCGCCCGCGTGCCCCCCACGCCGCTCACGCCGCGCGAGACCGAAGTGCTGTCCTGGATCGCCAAGGGCAAGACCAACCGCGACATCGCGGAGATCCTGGGCATGAGCCCGCGCACCGTGAACAAGCACCTGGAACACATCTTCGAGAAGCTGGGCGTGGAAACGCGCACCGCGGCGGCGGCGCTGGCGGGGCAGCTGCTGCAGGACTGAACCGGGCCGCGAACGGGGCGGGCGACCCCGTGCGGCGGCTGCGCGCCCGGTGCGGGGCGCACGCATGGGGGTGGCGCGCCCATTTCCAGCCTTTTGGGCCTCTGGCGCCCGTCATATCAAGGCGGGTTGCTATCATTTTTGATGCTCCTCCTCCCGGCATTCCGGGGTGTAGAAGCCCTGCAGGCCCGGGTGGCCTGCCGATCGCCGAAAATGCCCGGCTGTGCCAGGGAGCCCGTTCCCGATCCGGCGGCGTGCGGGACCCACGGCAAGGTCATGGAGCTTGGCGGCTCGATCACGCGGCCCGCCCGCGCCGTTCCATCCATCGACCATGGCTCTCGACCCCTTCACCCTGCTTGTCCTTACCGCGGCCCTGGCCACGGCTTCCGCGCTCTACCTCGCCGTGGAGTGGAGCCACGTGCGCGAACGCTCCCTGCTGCTGTGGAGCGGCGGGTTCGCCATCGTCGCTGTCGGCAGCCTGCTGGCGCTGCTGCGTTCCAGCGGCCATGTGCTGGTTGGAATCTGGTTTCCCAACGGCTTGCTGATCGTGGCCCACTGGCTGTTCCTGGCCGGCGTCGCCCGATTCACCCGTACCCGGCTGCCACGCGCCTGGTGGCTGCTGGCCGCCGTCTGGCTGGCGATGCTGCTGCTGCCCGAAGGCCCCTCGTGGTCCAGGGCGATGCTGGGCATCCAGTCGTTGCTGATCGCCATCACCACCCTGGGTGCCGGCCTGCTGCTGCACCCGCATGGCGGCGCGCTGAACGTGGGCGCGGCCCAACTCCGCGTCGTCCTGCTGGCGCACGGGCTGTTCTACCTGGCCAAGGCCGCCTCGGCCGTGATGCTGGGCGCTTTCGTCCACCTGGCCAGCTTTCGCGGCACGGTCATCCTCGTGTCGCTGGTGGAAGGCGCCATCGCCATCATGCTGCTCGCGATGTCCATGATCGGCACCGAGCGCCACCGCCGCGAGCAGCGCATCGCCCAGATCGCCGCCCGGGACCCGCTGACCTCGCTGTACAACCGCCGCGCTCTCCACCTGCGCGCACCGGAGCTGCTGGCGCAGGCCTGCGCCGCCCATCCCGGCGCCTTGCTGCTGATCGACATCGACCACTTCAAGCAGGTCAACGACCTGCACGGCCACGATGCCGGCGACCGCCTGCTGCTGGCCCTGAGCGACCTCATCCGCGGTGCGCTGCCCAGCGGCTCGCTCGCAGCGCGGCTGGGCGGGGACGAGTTCGTCATCCTGCTGCGCAGTGCTTCCGGCGCGGCCGCGCAGGCGCTGGGCCAGGGCCTGCGCGAGGCGTTCGCGCAGCATGCGCGCGCGCTGTTCCCCACGCCGGACCCGGTGTCCCTGAGCATGGGCGTGGTCCTGTTCGACCAGCCGGGGCTGGAGCTGTCCCACTGGCTCAAGCGTGCCGACGACGCGCTCTATGCATCGAAGCGCCAGGGGCGGGACCGGATCGAGGTCGTCGCCCCGTGGGCGTGATGTGGTGTGAACTGGCGTGATGTGGCGTGATGTGGCGTGACCGGCGGCGGGTGCCGCTCACCCGCCCAGCCGCTGCGCCAGGAAGTCGATGAAGCTGCGCAGCTTGAGCGGCATCTGCCGCCGGCTGGCATACACCGCGTGCAGCGTGCGGGCCGCGCCCGTGTCCACCGGCAGCCGCACCAGCCGGCCATGGGCCAGGTCGTCCTCCACCAGCCAGGCGGGCATGAAGGCCGCGCCGATGCCGGCCTGCGCCGCGTGGTGGCTGAGCGTGGTGTCGCTCGAGCGCATCACCGGGTCGATGCGCCGGCCCAGCGCCTGCTGCAGCCCGGCGGTCAGACGCTCCGCCGGCACGTAGTTGGGCAGGATGACCGGCATCGGCGCCGCATCCCGCCCGCCGCCCTCGCTCGCCAGGTGGGCCAGCAGCCCCGGCACCGCCACCCAGTGGAACGCCATGGCGCACAGCGGCCGGGCGATCAGCTGCGGCGCCGGCTCGGCCGTCATGCGCAGCGCCACGTCGAAGCCGCCGGACACCAGGTCCACCATGTGGTTGTCCAGGTGCAGGTCCAGCCGCACGGCGGGGCAGGCGCGGCGGTAGTCGGCCAGCAGCGCGGCGAAGCGCGGCGTGGCGCACCACACCGGCGCGCTGATGCGCAGCTCGCCCTGCGGCTGCTGCTGGCCCTGGCCGACCGCCGCGGCGGCCGCGTCCAGCAGCTCCAGCGCCTGCCGGCCCTGCGCATGGAAGGCGGCGCCCGCCTCGGTCAGACTCATGCTGCGGCTGGTGCGGTTCAGCAGCCGCGCGCCCAGCACCCGCTCCAGCCGGGCCATGTGCTTGCTGACCATGGGCGGGGCCATGCCCAGCCGGTCGGCGGCGGCGCTGAAGCTGCCCGCTTCCACGATGGCGTGGAAGACGCGCAGGGCGGTCAGGTCGAGTTCCGGTGTGTCCATGCTGAGCTTGCCTGATCGGGAAAGATTGGCATCACTCTAACGCCATCGATTTCTCAGAAGGGAAACCTTAACCTACATGCATCCGATCTGGAACACCGCCACCCCGTGGCACCCGCCAGGAGCCTTCAATGACCACATCACCCACTTCGCACGCTTCCCAAGCCCCGCTGCCCACCTACTTCATCTCGCACGGCGGCGGCCCCTGGCCCTACGTGCCGGAAATGCGCCGCGGCCTGCATGCGCTGGAGCTGTCGCTGCAGGACATCCCCCGCCAGCTCGGCCAGCGCCCGCGCGCCGTGCTGGTCATCTCCGGCCATTGGGAAGACGACGTCTTCGCGGTCATGGCGCACCCCCGGCCGCCCATGGTGTACGACTACTCCGGCTTTCCGCCCCACACCTACGAAGTGCGCTACGCCGCGCCGGGCGCCCCCGCGCTGGCCGACCGGGTGGCGGCGCTGATCGGCGCCGCCGGCCTGCCCACGCGGCTGGACGCTGAACGCGGCTTCGACCATGGCACCTTCTCGCCGCTGGAGGTGATGTACCCGCAAGCGGATGTGCCGGTCCTGCAGGTGTCGCTGCAGCGCGGGCTGGACCCGGCCCTGCACCTGGCGCTGGGCCGCGCGCTGGCCCCGCTGCGCGGCGAGGGCGTGCTCATCCTGGGCAGTGGTCTCAGCTATCACAACCTGCGCCGCTTCGGCGAGGCGGGGCGCGCGCCTTCGGCCGCGTTCGACCAGTGGCTGCAGGACGCGCTGGTGCATTCCGCTCCCGCCGAACGGCCCGCCCGGCTCATCGACTGGGCCAGCGCGCCCGCTGCCCGGCTCGCCCACCCCCGCGAGGACCATCTGATCCCGCTGATGGTGGCGGCCGGCGCGGCCGAAGGCGAACGCGCCGACTGCGTGTACCACGAGGTGGGCGTGTACGGCGGCGTCACCGCCTCCAGCTTCCGCTTCGGCGGCAGCGCGGCCGCCTGAAGCGTCAGGCCGCCGCCGGTGCCGTGCCGGCGGGCGTGGCCAGGGCCGATGCGGGCAGGCCGAAGACGCGGTCGAAGCCCCAGTTGAAGACGAAGGTGTAGACCAGGAAGAACACCAGCAGGCCCAGGTCCATCAGCAGTGCCTGCCACAGGCTCACGCCGAACCACCAGGCCAGCACCGGCACCAGGATGCAGGCCAGCCCGCCCTCGAAGCCGATGGCATGCATTACCCGCCGGCCCACGGTGCGCTGGCGTGAGGCCTGGCGCGACTCCCACCGCTCGAACGCCCAGTTGAACGCCACGTTCCAGACGATGGCGATGGCCGACGCCATGACCGACACCACCCCCGCATGCCCGGCGCCCTGGCCGGTGAACACCGCCAGCCCCAGGGTAGTCACCGCGATGGCGATCGCTTCATACAGCACCACGTACACCACGCGGCGGCGAACGCCTTGCAGGCCGGGTGCGGTGGAAGAAGAAGCGGTCGATGGAGAAGCATTGTTAAAAAGCATGCCCTCACTGTATGTGTCTGCGAATGACATATAAAGTCAGCTTGTTTCAGTTTTTCTGATAGATCAACGCCGTGGCTTTTTCTTCCGACAACGTACACGTGTTCCTGGCGGTGCTGGACCAGGGCTCCTTCTCGGCCGCCGCACGGGCCTTGTCGCGCGTGCCCTCGGCGGTGAGCATGACCATCGCGCACCTGGAGGCCGAACTCGCGGTGCAGCTCTTCGACCGCGCTGGCCGCGAGCCACGCCCTACGCCCGCTGCCCGGGCGCTGGAGCCGCAGGCGCGCTTGCTGGCCGGCCAGTTGCTGCAGCTCAACGCCCAGGCGCTGGCCCTGACGCAGGGGCTGGAAGAGCGCCTGACCATCGCCATCGCGCCCGAGCTGCTCGCCGCGCACTGGACGGGGCCGCTCGCCGCGCTGGCGGCCGACTACCCCTTGCTGCAGGTCGAGGTGCTGGCCGCGCCGCAGGCCGACGCCGTGGCCCTGCTGCATGCCGGCCGGGCGCAGCTGGCGCTCGTGTTCGAGCGCCCCAGCATCGACGGCCGCGAAGGCATCCAGGAAGTGGGCAGCGAAACCCTGGTCGCCGTCATCGCCCCCCGGCACCCGGTGATGCAGGCGGCGGGCGGTGCCGCCTTGAACGATGTGCACCTGACCACCACGCGCCAGATCGTCGTGGCCGGCCGCGACCTGGCGCAGACCGACGCGCGCTTCGTCTTCGCGCGCCACCACTGGCGCACCGACAACCACCTGGCAGCCCTGGGTCTCATCGAGGCCGGCCTGGGCTGGGGCTGGCAGCCGCGCGCGCTGGTCGGGCCGCGCATCCAGGCCGGCACGCTGGTCGAGATGCCGTTCAGCAACCTCAGCAACGGCGTGGCGCTGTGGGTGGACGTGGTGTGGTCCAAGGAACGGCCCCAGGGCCTGGGGGCGCGGCGCTTCGTCGAGCTCATGGAGCGAGGGGCGAACCGGGGCTGAGCGGCCCTGGCCGCGCGCGCCAGAGGCATCCGCAGCACAGGACGATGGTTTTCTGGCCACATTCAATGAGATGTATTCTCATTTGCAATCTAGAATTCCGCCCCGTTCGTTTCACCTCACCGCGCTGGCGCCTGCGCTGCGGCGCGTACCGTCCATGTCCGTTCTTTCCGCTCACCGCGCCCCCGGCGTGCCCTTCACCCGTACCGCGCAGGCCGCGTTCGTCCTCTGCGCCGGCTGGGCCGCCCTGGCCGCCCAGGCCGCAGACCCCACTGTCGCCGACGCGGCCCCCACCGCCACGCTGCAGGAGGTGCGCGTGCAGGACGCCACCGACGCCGCCAGCTACCAGGGTGCGCAGCGCAGCACCGCCGCCACCCGCACCGACACGCCCCTCATCGAAACGCCGCAGGCCGTGCGCGTGGTGTCCCGGCAGCTCATCGAAGACCTGGGCGCCCACCGGCTCGCCGACACGGTGGACTTCGTGAGCGGCGTCACGCGCCTCAATGACTTCGGCGGCACCTGGGACAACTACGCCATCCGCGGCTTCAGCAACACCGACGGCGGCTCGCTGCTCAACGGCTTCGCCTCGGGCCGGGGCTACGGCCCCATGCGCGACATGGCGGCGGTGGAGCGGGTCGAATTCCTCAAGGGCCCCGCCGCCGCGCTCTACGGCAGCAGCGAGCCCGGCGGCACGCTCAACATCGTCACCAAGAAGCCGCAGTTCACCGCCGCGCACAAGGCCGGCCTGGAAGTGGGCACGCTGGGCATGCGCCGCGCCACGCTGGACACGACCGGCCCCATTTCGCAGAACCTCGCCTACCGCCTGAACGTGGCCGCCGAGGACGGCGCCAGCCGCACGAGCCTGGTGGACAACCGCAAGTACGTCGTCGCCCCGGCCTTCGCCTGGACGCTGAACGCCGACACCGTGCTGCAGTACGAGGCGGAATTCATCCGCATCCGCACCCCGCTGGACCGCGGCACCATCCAGGTCGGCGGCAACGCGCTGGCGCTGCCGGGCGACCGCTTCCTGGGCGAGCCCAATCGCGGCAGGCTCCACGTGACGGGCGATACGCACCAGCTCGCGCTGGACCACGACCTGGGCCAGGGCTGGCGCACGCGTGTGGGTGCCTCGTACCGGGAAACCGAGTTCCATGGCGACGCGATCGACCTCAACAGCACGCTGCTGGCCGACAACCGCACGCTGCGCCGGCGCGACAGCTGGCGCACCCTGCCCTCGCGCGATGTATCGCTGCAGGCCGAGGTGGAAGGCAAGGTCACTACGGGCGGCCTGCGCCACACGCTGCTGGCGGGCGTGGAGTCGTGGCGGCTCTTCGCCGGCCAGTTCGGCATCTATTCCAACCCGGTCACGGCGCCGTACGCCATCGACATCGACCAGCCCACCTACGGCGTGGGCCGCACGGCACCGCTCACGCCGCTGTTTCACACGGTGGACCACCAGCGCGCCACCGGCCTTTTCCTGCAGGACCAGATCGACCTCACCGAGCGCTGGAAGCTGCTGGCCGGGGTGCGTTTCGACCGCTTCCATCAAAGCCTGGACGACCGCCTGGCCCGGACGAACACCTCGCAGCAGCACTCGTCCACCTCGCCGCGCGTGGGGCTGAGCTATCTCTTCACGCCTGACACCTCGGTCTACGTCTCCTGGGGCCGCTCGTTCCGTCCCAACGCCGGCGGCGACGCGGCCGGCAACGCCTTCGCGCCCACCGAAGGCAAGGCGCTGGAAGCGGGCGCCAAGTGGCAGTCGGCCGACCAGCGCCTGAGCGCATCGACGGCGGTGTTCGACATCCGCAAGACCAACGTGCTCACGCGCGACCCGAACAACGCCAACTTCAGCGTGGCGGCGGGCGAGGTGCGCAGCCGCGGCATCGAGGCCGACGTGTCCGGCAAGCTGGACGCGCACTGGCGCCTGACGGCCAACGCCGCCTATACCGACACCGAAGTGCTGCGCGACAACAACCCCGCGCTGCTGGGCAAGCGCCTGCTGGGCATTCCCCGCGTGAGCGGCGGCGTCTTCGCCATCCGTGAAGACCGCCTGGCCTCCGGCGGCCGCTACGGCGTGGGCGGCGGCCTGGTGCATGTGGGCGAGCGCACCGCCACCGCCACCGACACCTACCGCCTGCCGGCCTACACCACCGCCCGTCTCACGGCGTACTGGCAGATCGACCCGCGCACGCGGCTCACGCTGGACGTGCACAACCTGTTCGACAAGCACTACGCCGCTTCGTCGTGGGGCGCACTCACCGTCATGCCGGGCCTGGGCCGGCAGGTGGTGGCGGGGGTGCAGCACAGCTTCTGACGGACGGACGGGCGGCCGGACGGACGACCGTTTGGGGCGGAATCACCCGTTTGCGCCCTCCATCAAAGGACATGATGCTATAGATGTAATAGCGTATGACTGCATCCGTGGCGCTACCGCTGCCGGCTCGCGCCGACAGCGCAGCGCCCCCGGCCCGCGCCACAATGGCTGGCATGAAAAAAGCCGCTTCCGCCTCCTCCCCGTCGCCTTCCCCCCAGCTGCTGCCCGCGTTCGCGCTGCCCGATGAAACGCTGGCGCAGCGCTGGCGCGCATGGCAGCCAGGCCGCCCCGGCGCGGTGGCCGGCGACTTCGCCCTGGCAGACTTCGACCCTTCCGCCAAGCCGTTCTCGCAAGGCGCCAAGGCCGGCGACAAGGCGGCGGTGCTGGAACTGGCGGAGGCGCTCGACGGCCTGCAGAACCTCTTCTACGCCGACCGCCGCTTCAAGCTGCTGGTGGTGCTGCAGGGCACCGACACCTCGGGCAAGGACGGCACGGTGCGCGGCGTGTTCGGCCGCACCAGCCCGCTGGGCGTGCGCGTGGTGGGCTGGAAGGCGCCCACTGAGGTCGAGCGTGCGCACGACTACCTCTGGCGCATCCATGCGCAGATGCCGGCGGCCGGCGAGATGGTGGTCTTCAACCGCAGCCACTACGAAGACGTGCTCGTGCCCGTGGTGCAGCAATGGATCACGCCCGAGCAGCACGCCCAGCGCCTCGCCCACATCAACGACTTCGAACGCATGCTGGCCGAGACCGGCACCGTCATTCTCAAATTCATGCTGCACATCGGCAAGGAGGAGCAGCGCGAGCGCCTGCAGGCGCGCCTGGACGATCCCACCAAGCACTGGAAGTTCGAGATGGGCGACATCGCCGCGCGCCAGCAGTGGGACGACTACCAGCGCGCCTACCAGACGCTGCTGGCCGCCACGCACACGCCCTGGGCGCCCTGGACCATCGTGCCCGCCAACTCCAAGACGCACCGCAACCTGATGATCGCCACCGTGCTGCGGGGCGTGATGGAAAACCTGGGCCTGCGCTACCCCGAAGGCGATCCGGCGCTGGCGAATTTCAAGGTGGAATAAGGGCCACACTGAACAAGTCCCTCGCGCGCGGCGCATCTCCGCTGGGGGCAGTCTGCTGCGTTGCAAATCCTCGCCATCGCTGCGGCCATGGCTGTGGTTTGCGCCTTGCAGCCCATCCCCCAGCAGAGCGCGCCGCATCGCGGGGACTTGTTCAGCGTCGCCCAAGGCTGCTGGAGCCCGCGGCGCAAAATCGCACGGGTGTCCATGTCCCAAGGAACCTCCGCCATGCCTTCATCCCTGCGCGCCCTGTCGCTGCCCGCCGTTGCCATCGTCTGCGCCGCCCTGGCCGGGCCGGCCGCGGCGCAACTGCCCAGCTTCGGCATCAAGCCGCTGCTGGGGCAGGCGTCCGACGCGGCGCTCGACAAGCTGGCCCAGCCCGGCGCCTTCTCGTCCGACGCGGCCATCCGCATCGCCCTGCCCGGCACCGGCCAGAAGAACGTCGGCAAGCTGCTGGAGCTGGCCCAGCAGTCGGGCCTGTCGGCCAACCTCGACGCCGCCCTGAATCGCGCCGCCGAGCAGGCCGCCGCGCAGGCCAAGCCCATCTTCCGCGCCGCCATCGACCGCGCCACGCTGACCGACGCCATCGACATCGCCCGGGGCGGCCCCACCGGCGCCACCGACTACCTGCGCAAGAGCACCGGCGCGCAGATCGCCCAGCAACTGCAGCCGCTGGTGCGGGACGCGCTGCAGGGCAGCGGCGTGTTGCAGAAAACCGCGCAGCTCTCGGCGCTGGGGTTCGATCCCGCGCGGCTCACGGATTACGTGGCGGGCAAGACGGCCGACGGCATCTTCACGTATGTGGGGCGCGAGGAAACGCGGCTGCGGCAGGATCCCATCGGCGCCGGCACGCAGCTGCTCAAAGGCCTGAAATTCTGAGCCGGTCGCGGCAGCGGTACGTCGGTGAATGGGCGGGGCAGGGCTGCGGCCGCAAGAGCATTCGGCATCAAAACAGGCTCTGGCGCCCGCCGCTGCTGCGCCAGGCGCTATGCATTTTGATAGTGAAGCGGGGTCTGGCAGGCGGATTCCACGTTATGCATTGCCTGCATAACTCCGTAACACTCCGGCCTTGGACAGGGTGAAACGGCAGGCATACAGTCCCTGCACCACAACCTCCGATCCGCAAGGAACCCATGTCGAACACCCCCGACACCCTGGACCAACACCCCGTGCCCTCCTACCTGCAGGCCGACCACCTCGGCCCCTGGGGCAACTACCTGCAACAGGTGGACCGCGTCACGCCGTACCTCGGCAGCCTGGCGCGCTGGGTGGAAACGCTCAAGCGCCCCAAGCGCATCCTGATCGTGGACGTGCCCATCGAACTGGACAACGGCACCATCGCCCACTACGAAGGCTACCGCGTGCAGCACAACCTGAGCCGCGGCCCCGGCAAGGGCGGCGTGCGCTTCCACCAGGAC
>Ga0308171_1005129_pt1 | contig 10151 bp, 8 predicted proteins | sample PhyGR1_FD_202135 | JGI IMG/M metagenome (GOLD analysis project Ga0308171, IMG submission 202135) | Phyllosphere microbial communities from UC Gill Tract Community Farm, Albany, California, United States - DLSLSG.R1 | ecosystem: Host-associated > Plants > Phyllosphere > Unclassified | place: USA... | reverse complement strand
GGCCTCGGCCACCGTGGCGGCCAACACCATCACGCCATGGTTCTTCATGAAGACGATGTCGGCATCGCCGACGCTGGCGGCGATGCGCTCGCCCTCGCTGCCATCCAGCGCCAGGCCGTTGTAGTTCTCGTCCACTGCGGTGCGGCCATGGAAGCGCAATGCCGACTGCCCGGCCCAGAGCAGCGGCGGGCCTTCCAGCATCGCCAGCGCCGTCGCGTAGGGCATGTGGGTGTGGAAGGCGACCTTGGCGCGCGGCTTGTGCTCATGCAGGCGGGCATGGATGTGGAAGGCCGTGGCCTCCGGCTGGCCCTCGCCCTCGACGACATTGCCATGCAGATCGCAGACCAGCAGGCTGGAAGCCGTGATCTCGGCGAAGGCCAGGCCGTAGGGATTGACCAGGAACAGGTCCGGCCGCCCGGGCACCACGGCGGAGAAGTGGTTGCAGATACCTTCCTGCAACCCGTTCCGCGCCGCCATGCGGAAGCAGGCCGCCAGCTCGATGCGCAGCTGCCGCACCGCGCCGGTGTCGAGCGGTTCGTTGTTGCTCAGCGCCGGCGTTGCGTGGATCGGCGTGATGGCATGGGCCATGGCGAGACATCCTGTGCGGAAGGGAAAGCCGTCGGCCCTGTCTGGCACGAACCTGTCCGGGCTTCAACGTGGCGTGCATTCAGCGCAAGGCGGCAGCAGCCCCCGTCAGCAGGCCACGCAGCTTGCGCACGGCGCTGTCCGGCGTCGTCAGCACCGGCTTGCCGGTCGCAGCAGCCACCTGAGCTGCGGCCGAGGCCAGGCTGAACTGCGCCAGGGCGATCGCATCGCAATCGGCCAGTTGCAGCGCCGCCTCGGCCGCCAGGGCATCATGTGCCTGCTGGTCACCACGGTTCAGTGCGTCCAGCGCGCCCTCCGCCAGCAGCGGCCGCAAAGTGATGCCGGCCGGAAATTCCGGCGGCATGGATTGCAGCGTCGGGGCGAAACTGGCGAGCAGGCCGATGCGCCCGCCCAACTGTGCCGCTTCCTCCACCATCGCCTCGTTGGGCTTCAGCACCGGCAGGCGCGGATAGTCCCGCTGTACCGCCTCGATGCACGGCCCGAAGGCGGAGCAGGTGAACAGGATGCCGTCCGCGCCCGTGCCCACTGCGTAGCGCGCCAGCGCCTGGAAGCGCCCGGTCATCGTCGGCGTCAGCGCGCCGTCCCGCGCCAGGTCGGCGGAGAGGCTGTCATCCAGCAGGTTCATCAGCCGTGCTTCCGGCCAGAGGCGGGCGAAAGCGGCCTCGATCGGCGGCGGCGAGTGCCGCAGGGCATGGATGAGGGCAATCCGCATAACGCTCGCACTCCTTTGAAGCGGGATGACCCGGGACGGGACTACCAAGGGCAAAAGCCGCGCCATGCATAGGCTGGATCGCACGCCGTGACCGCGGAACGCACGCTCGGGCCGCACGACGATCGATGCAATGCGCCGACTCCATAAAACAAATGTTGCATTACTCCTGCTCGCCCGCAACACTCATTACATGGCCGATGACACCCCGATCGATGCCCTGCGCCGTGCCCTGCCCGGCCTGCCACCCCGGTTGCAGCAGGCAGGCCGCTTCCTCGCCCGGCATGATTTCGACGCCGTCACCCGCTCCATGCGCGACCTGGCCACCGCCGCCGGCACGCACCCTGCCACCTTCACCCGGCTGGCCCAGGCCCTGGGCTACAGCGGCTGGGAACCGTTGCGGGACGCGTTGATCGAGGTCCGCCGCGACAGCGCCCAGGCCCCCTTCTCCGGCCGCGTCCGCCCCACCGGGGCCGAGCCCGCCACCCAACTGCCGGCCGAAATGCTGGCCAGCGACGCCGCCGGCATCAGCCGGCTGGATGCGGCGCCCATCGCCGCCGCCGCCCGCACCCTGCATGCCGCGTCGCGCATCTGGATCGCCGGCTTCCGCTCCTGCCGTGGCGTGGCGCAGTTGCTGCATTACCAGCTGCGCCTGTTCCGGCCGGATGGCGTCCGCCTGATCGGCGGCGCCGCGCCGGAGGACCTGGATATCGGCGCCTTGCAGGCCGGGGATGCCGTCGTCCTGTTCAGCTTCGCGCCCTATTCGCGCTCCATCGCGCTGACCGCCCGCACGGCGCAGGCCGTCGGCTGCACCACCATCGCATTGGTGGACACACCGGACGCGCCGATCGCCGAGGGCGCGCACCACCTGCTGCTGTTCGATGCCGCCGCCGGCCCGGGCTTCTTCCCCAGCCTGACCGGTGCGCTGGCCACGGCGCAGGCCCTGGCCGCCGCCACCTTCGCGCTGGGTGGCGAAGCCGCGTTGACTCGCCTGCGCGAAACCGAAGCCCGCCTCGCCGCCCTGGCCGAATACGTGCCGGAGAAGGAACGCCGCCCATGAACGCCCCTGTCACCCGCAGCCGCGTGCTGCATCGTTCCTCCCGCACCACGCCGCCGCTGGCTGTCGGCGGGCATGGCGTCTGGTTGGTGGAACAGGGCGGGCGGGAGGTGCTGGACGCCTCCGGCGGCGCTGCCGTCTCCTGCCTCGGCCATCAACATCCGCGTATCGTGGAGGCCATCAAGCGGCAGGCGGACCAGCTCTGCTACGCCCATACCGGCTTCTTCAGCAACGAGCCGGCCGAGGCGCTAGCGGAGGAACTGGTGGGCCACGAGCCGGGTGGGCTGACCCAGGCCTATTTCGTCTCCGGTGGTTCGGAAGCGGTGGAGGCGGCATTAAAGCTGGCGCGCCAGTACTTCCTGGAACTCGGCCAGCCGCGCCGTAGCCGCTACATCGCCCGCCGGCAGAGCTACCATGGCAACACGCTGGGCGCGCTGGCCGCCGGCGGTAATGCCGGCCGCCGCGCGCCCTACGCGCCGTTGCTGACCGATGCGTTCAGCCATGTCTCCCCCGCCTTCGCCTATCGCGAACAGCAGCAGGGCGAAGATGAAGCCGCCTTCACCGCCCGCCTCGCCGCCGAGTTGGAAGCAGAGTTCCAGCGCCTGGGTCCCGACACGGTGGCCGCCTTCGTTGCCGAGACGGTGGTCGGCGCCACGGCCGGCTGCGTCCCCGCCCCCGCCGGGTACTTCCAGGCGGTGCGTGAGATCTGCGACCGCCACGGCGCCCTGCTGATCCTGGACGAGGTGATGAGCGGCATGGGCCGCACCGGCACCCGCCATGCCTGGGAGCAGGAGGGCATCGCGCCCGACCTGCAGGCCATCGCCAAGGGGCTGGGCGGTGGCTACCAGGCCATCGGCGCCGTGCTGGTCTCGGCCCGCATCGCCGATGCGGTAGAGCGCGGCAGCGGCGCCTTCCAACACGGCCACACGTATCTGGCGCACCCCATCGCCTGCGCCGCCGCGCTGGAGGTGCAGCGCGTCATCCGTGAGGACGGATTGCTGGCGCAGGTCCGGAGCATGGGCGCGCGCCTGGAGGAACGGCTGACAGAGCGCTTCGGCAACCACGCCCATATCGGCGACATCCGCGGCCGCGGCCTGTTCCAGGCCATCGAGCTGGTGGCCGACCGCAGCAGCCGCGCGCCCTTCGACCCGGCCCTGAAGGTGCACCAGCGTATCAAGGATGCCGCCTTCGTGCATGGCCTGGGCTGCTACCCCGGCGGCGGTACGCTGGACGGCCAGCGCGGCGACCACGTGCTGCTGGCACCGCCCTACATCGTCTCCGGCGCCGAGATCGACCTGATCGTCGAACGGCTGGGCGAGGCCGTCGATACCGCCATCGCCAGCCTGCCGCGCTGACCGCAGCCCTATTCAACATCCCTGTCGAGACATGACACCATGAAAACTCTCTTCCTTGTCGCCGGGCTGCTGCTCGCCGGCGCGGCCGCCAGCCAGGCCGCAACGCTCGATACGGTGAAGCAGCGCGGCCAGCTGATCTGCGGCGTCAGCACCGGCTTCGCCGGTTTCTCCGTGCCGGACAGCCAGGGCAATTTCCGTGGCATCGATGCGGATTACTGCCGTGCCGTCGCCGCCGCCGTGCTGGGTGATGCCGGCAAGGTCCGCTTCGTCGGTCTGACGGCGCAGAACCGCTTCACCGCGCTGCAATCCGGCGAAGTCGACGTGCTGATGCGCAATTCCACCCAGACCTTCCTGCGCGACGCCTCGATCGGCCTCAACGCCGGTCCAGTGAACTTCTACGACGGCCAGGGTTTCGCCGTGAAGCGCGAGGCCGGTGTTACCAAGTTGTCGGAGCTGAACGGCGCCACGGTCTGCGTCGCCCAGGGCACAACCCATGAAGTCACGCTGGGCGACTACGCCCGCGCCAACAACCTGACCTTCCAGCCCGTGGTGTTCGAGCGGGTGGACACCATGTACCAAGCCTTCTTCTCCGGCCGCTGCGATGCCATGACGCAGGATGCCTCGGCTCTCGCCGGCGCCGTCTCTGTCGCGCCCAAGCCCAGCGACTACATGGTGCTGGCCGAGACCATCTCTAAGGAACCGCTCGGCCCCTTTACCCGCAATGGCGACGACCAGTGGGCCAACATCATCGGCTGGGTGCATTACGGCCTGGTGGAAGCCGAGGAACTGGGCGTCACCCAGGCCAATGCAGAGCAGCAGGCTAGTGGCCCCAACCCGACCACCCAGCGCCTGCTGGGCCAGGCCGGCGAGTTCGGCTCTCGCCTCGGCCTCGACAACGGCTGGATGCTGGCGGCGGTCAAAGCTGTCGGTAACTATGGCGAAATCTTCGAACGCAATGTCGGCAGCGGTAGCCCGCTGAAGCTCTCGCGCGGCCTGAATGGGCTGTGGAACCAAGGCGGCCTGATGTACGCCATTCCGTTCCGCTGAAGTTTGGGGCCGTCGAATGAGAAGGCCGGGGAAGGAATTCTCCGGCCTTCCCCTCCTACGACCATTCCCCTCAGGCCCGCATCACCATCCCATCCCGCTGCGGGTCGGCACCGCCGCTCCATTCGCCGTCCCGCCAGGCCAGTCCATGCGGCGCGCCGAAGGCGAAGCTCTGGTAGGAGCGGGCGATCAGGTAGCCCTGGGATTCCAGCGCATCCGTCACCCCATGCGGAACGCGGTTGCTGACATCGATGGTATTGCTGAGCGCGACGATGCGCGGCGCTGCCACAGCCTCCGCCATGCTCATGCCGAAATCGACCACGTTGCTGATGGACTGGGCCAGCGCCGGCACGATGTAAGTGCCGCCGGGGGCGCCGATAACCATGCGGGGCGCGTCTCCCTCGAACAGCATGGTGGGTGCCATGGCGCTGCCGCGGCTCTTGCCGGGTGCGATGGAGGCAGCGCGGCCGGGGCGTGGATCGAAGCCGCTCATGCAGCCATTATACATGAAGCCCAGCCCGGGGGTGATGACGCCGGAAGGGATGCCCAGCGTGTGCGTCAGCGAGACGGCATTGCCCTCGGCGTCCACAACGCAGACGACCGTGGTGTCCGGCGGGTCCTTCGGCTCCTCCGCGCGCGGCACGTCGGCCTTCTCGCCGGACTGGATGCGGGCGGCCAGCGCGGCGGCGTGCTCGGTGGAGAGCAGGCGCTCCAGCGGCACATCGACAAAGTCGGGGTCGCCCATATGGGCGTCTTTGTCGATGGTCATCCACTTCATCGCCTCGGCCAGGATGCGCAGGTGCTCCGCGCTTCCATGCTCCAGTGCGCCGAGGTCGAACTGTGCCATGATATGCAACAACTCGATGAGCGAGCCGCCACCCGCGGGCGGCGGGTTGGACGCAACGCGCAGCCCGCGATAGCTCCCCCAGCACGGCGCCTTCTCCCGCACGCGGTACGCCGCCAGGTCTTCCATCGTCACGCCGCCGCCCCGTGCCGCCATGTCGGCGGCGATCTCCCGCGCGATGTCGCCGCGATAGAAGGCCTCGGCACCACCTTCGGCAATGCGCTCCAGCGTGCGCGTCATTTCAGGGTTATGCAGCACATCGCCCGGCCGCTTCAGCCGGCCGTCCGGGCGGAAATAGACCTGCCGCCCCGTCTCGCTGAAGCGCAGCTTGTCTTCCACATTGACCTGGCCATCACCGCCGTGGTCCAGCGCCCAGTAGTAATGCACATAGGGCCGCACCATCACGCCTCGGCGCGACTGCCGGATGGCCGGTGCCACCACCTCACGCAAATTCATGGTTCCGAAGCGCGTCAGCGCCTCCGTATAGCCCGCCACATTCCCCGGCGTGCCGACCGAACCGTAGCCGATATCGTTGCTCTGGTCGTCCAGCAGAAAGACGAAGCCGTCGCGGGACTGGCCGACGAACTTGCTCTCCCACATATCCGGCGTGGCAGACAGCGGCGCGCGGGCAAAGAACTCCAGCACCGTATGCACGCCACGCTTCGGCAAGCAGATCTGCATGGCACCGAAGCCACCGACACCGCACATCTGCGGGTCCACCACGCCCTGGCTGAAGGCGCAGGCAATGGCCGCATCCACCGCGTTGCCGCCCTGCCGCAGCACCTCCGCACCCGCCTCGGCCGCCTCCGGCTGCGCCGCCACCACGATTCCGCGCATCGCTTGTCTCCTGCTCGGGCTTTCTTCGGGCATGGTCGGCTCAATGGCCTTTCCGTGCCACGCCTTGTTTGGGTTCTTTAAGAACACTCGGCTTGGTTCGGTGAATCAAGGCTGGGGAAAGAATTCCCCAGACCCCATCTGCTTTCTTCGAGTTAGCTCCAGGCTTCCATTGCGAGGTAGGAGTCCGATGGTCTCGGAAGGAGAAGTGATTTGGTCGGCCGCTCCGTCCGGCGAACCCCTGAAGAAAGCTGATAAAACATGAAGAAGGAAGATGGAGCCTGGGGAATTCTTCCTCCAGCCTTCGCTTCCGCTCCCATCTCCACACTGTTAATCCGGCGTAATCCCGGACGCCTGGATCACCGGCGCCCACGCCGCCACTTCCTGCCGCACAAAGGCCTGGGCATCATCCAGGTACAGCCGGCCCGGGGTAGTGGAGGTCTCGGCGAAGCGGCGTTGTACGTTCGGGCTGGCCTGGGCCTTGCGCACCGCCTCGGCCAGCTTGTCCAGGATAGGCCGTGGCGTGCCTGCCGGGGCGGCCAGGCCGGCCCAGCCATCCGCCACGACATCGGCATGGCCCAGCTCGCGGAAGGTCGGTACGTCGGGGAAGTCGGCGGAGCGCTCGGGCGCCGAGGTCGCCAGCGGCCGCAGGGCGCCGGAGCGTATGTGCGCGCTGGTCGCTGTCAGGCTGTCCAGCACGCTCGGCACCACGCCGGCCATGACGTCGGTGATGGCTTGGGTGGAGCCACGGTAGGGCACATGTTCCAGCGTGGCGCCGGTCGCCCTTGCCAGCCGCAGCCCCAGCAGATGCGCGACGCCGCCGACGCCGGAGGTGCTGTAGTCCATTGGCTTGACGCGCGCGGCCTGGAGGTAATCGGCCAGGCTGCGGATCGGCAGCTTCGGATCGACGCACAGCAGATACGGGGTGCCCATCATGATGGCGACATGGGCGAAGGACTTGTCCGCATCGTACTGGATGCGGTCCCGGTACAGCGTCTGCCCGATGGCCAGGCCGCTGATGGTGGTAATCAGCAACGTGTACCCATCCGGCGGCAGGCGCGCGACATAGCCGGTGCCGAGGGTGGAACCGGCACCGCCGCGATTCTCCAGCACCATGCTCTGCCCCAGCGTCCCCTGCATCTCCTGTGCGATGACGCGCGCGGCGATGTCCGTGGCGCCGCCGGCGCCGAACGGGACGATGATGCGGATGGGCTGAGCCTGCGGCCAGGGCGCCGCCTGGGCGCCGGCCTGGCGTACCGGCAGCATCAGGGGCGCCAGGGCAGCGGCGCCCCGCAGCAGATGGCGGCGGTTCACTCCATCAGTCACGGCGATCCTCCTTCAGGCTGGGCGGGCTGGCATGATGCCGGGCGCCGGTGACGGATCTGGCGAGGGCCTGGAGCATGGTGGCTTGAGGTGGAAACATCGAAAGCCTGTGTCACGCGACCCAGCATGCTCTAGGCGCGCTCGGCCAGCAGCAGGAAAGCAGGCACGGCGAACTGGCAGAAGCTGCGCACCAGCAGCAGGTCGTCCTCGGTGTACCACCCGGCCTGATGCATCAGATTCACCTGGCCCAGGGTGCGCCCCTGCCAACGTACGGGCGTGTTCATGGCGCTGCCGCAGCCCAGGGCGCTGGCCCCGGCATGGTCCGGGTAGCTGGCGCGCAACTCCGCCTCGGTGCGGATCAGGATGGGCCGGCCATGCTCCATCAGTTCCCGCATCCGCGGCGCGTTGGAGGCGAGCTTGCGCCCGCCCACCGGGTAGTGCCCGGGTTGGTTGGAGTACACGCGTTCCGCCTCCCCGCCCGCATAATGCACCTGCATGGTACACAGGCGGTGGCCGACCACCGCGGCCAGTGCCGTGTCCAGCGCACTCAGAACGGCCTGTGGCTGGCCGGGTTCCGCCTGTGCCAAAGCCAGGCGGGCCAGATGCGGCATCGGGTCTGGGCGCGCGCCCATGCTCAACCCGCCAGGCTGGCGTCGACGGCCAGCGTGCGCTCGTCCGAGCGCGGCGCGAAGGTAATGCCCTTCCGCACCGCCCACAGGTTCTGCAGCATCAACAGCGGGATGATGGGCACATCCGCCATGGCCTTCTCCGTCGCCTCGATCAGCAGCGCCTCGCGCGCTGCCTCATCGACGGTGGAGACGGCGCGGGCGGACATCTGGTCCAATTCCGCATTGCTGTAGCGGCCGTAATTGTACAGGCCGAGGCTGCGTTCCTTGTTGTAGGTGGCAAAGCACTGGCTGAGCATGTAGCCGCCTTCGAAGGTAGCGCTGCCCCAGCCCCACAGCCCCATGGAGAATTCCTGCCGGCCGCCGCGCGCGGCATAGGTGCTCCACGGCATCGCCTCCACCGTGGTCTGCACGCCGATGCGCGTCCACATCTGCGCTACGGCCTGGGCGAGACGGGCATCGTTGGGGTAGCGGTCGTTCGGCGTGTGCAGGGTGAGGCGGAAGCCGTCGGGCAGGCCGGCCTCGGCCAGCAGGCGGCGCGCACGCTCCGGGTCCGGCTGCGGCGCGGCCAGCTTAGGGGCGTAGGAATAGGCACCCGGCGGCATCCACTGGCCAGTGGCCGTGGCAGTGCCCAGCATCACCCGGTCCGCCAGCGCGTCCCGCTGCAGGGCCACGGAGAGCGCCTGACGGACGCGCAGGTCGCGGAACGGGTTCAGTGCCAACGGCTTGCCGCTATTGTCGGTCACGAACGGGCTTTCGCCTTCGCGCGACAGATCCGGCACCAGATAAATAAGCCGGATGCCCGGAATGGCCGCCACCTGGATGCGGCTGTCGTCACGCAACCGCGGCAGATCGCTGACAGAGGGCGTGTCGATCAGGTCCACGTCACCGGACAGCAGCGCGGCGGTGCGCCCGGCGGGATTGCTGAGCAGGCGCAGGGAAACGCTATCCCACCCTTGCTTCGGCCCCCACCAGAGATCGTTTCGCGCCATCTCCACCCTGTTGCCAGGGGTGTAGGAGACGAACTTGTAAGGCCCCGTGCCGATCGCCGCCTTGCCGGAGTTATAGTCCGCCGTCGTCGCCCCTTCCCCCACGCGGCGGGAAACGATGCCGACATAGGTCAGGTTCGGGCCGAGATCCGGCGCCGGCACCGGCGTGTGCAGGCGGATGGTCAGCGGGTCCATCACCTCCACCCGCTCCACCGCGCGCAGGAAGCCGCCGAAGCCGCCGGGGCTGTTGGGGACGTCGCGCGCGCGCTCGAAGGTAAAGACCACGTCGTCGGCGGTGAAGTCGCCGCCATCGTGGAACTTCACGCCGGGGCGCAGCTTGAACTCCCACAGCGTGTCGGAAAGCGGCTTCCATTCCGTGGCGAGGCCGGGGACCAGCCGGCCGTCCGGCGCCCGGTTGATCAGCCGTTCGAACATATGCATCGCCACGGTATGGTTGGGCACGGCGTGGTAGAAATGCGGGTCCACCGTGGTGAAGGCGCCACCCAGCCCGATCTGCAACGCCTTGCCGGCGGCCTGGGCAGGACGAGGCGCCAGAGCACCCCAACCGATGGTGGCCAGGGCACCGAAGGCAGCAAGAAGGTCACGGCGTCGCATGGGCAACTCCTGTTAGTTGGGGCACGGTGGAAGCAGGCTGCGTCAGCCGGAATGCCGGATGACGCAGCAGGAAACGCGATGGCGACGCGGCAGCGACCGGTCCCGGCCGCCGTCACGCTGCATGGTCAGCGGCGGGCACGCAATGGAAG
>Ga0308171_1005125_pt1 | contig 10155 bp, 7 predicted proteins | sample PhyGR1_FD_202135 | JGI IMG/M metagenome (GOLD analysis project Ga0308171, IMG submission 202135) | Phyllosphere microbial communities from UC Gill Tract Community Farm, Albany, California, United States - DLSLSG.R1 | ecosystem: Host-associated > Plants > Phyllosphere > Unclassified | place: USA... | reverse complement strand
CGCCCTACCTGCCGCAGGTGAAGGGCGGCATCCTGTTCATCGAGGACGTGAGCGAGCACCCCTACCGCGTCGAGCGCATGCTGACGCAACTGCTGCACGCGGGCGTGCTCGCGCAGCAGAAGGCCGTTGTGATGGGCCAGTTCACGGGTTACCAGCTCGCGCCGCACGACAAGGGCTTCAAGCTGCAATCGGTGGTGGACTGGCTGCGCACGCGCATCAAGGCGCCGGTGCTCACCAACCTGCCGTTCGGGCACGTGCCCACCAAGGTGCTGCTGCCGGTGGGGGCGCCGGTGTCGCTGTCGGTGGAAGGGCGTGACGCGCTCATCTACTGGGGGCATCTGGCGTAAGGCACGTTTCGCGGCGGCCAGCATGTGAGTGCTTTCCGCGCGGAGGGCAGCGTGAGGATGCACGCGTCGGACAGGCGACCCATAATCGGACACAAGACCTTGTCCTCCCCACGCCGAGCCATGCCCGACCGTACGCATTCCCGCCCCGTCCGGCCCCGCCGGGGCCCGGAGCGCGGGCCCGTGGCGCGGCGCGGCATCCCACCGGGCCCCGGGCTTCCCGGGCCGGCCTGGAAGGCGAGGGCGCGATGAAGACGGCCTGGCGCACGGTCGTGTTTTGCGACATCGTCGGCACCACCGCGCTGTTCGAGGCGCACGGCAATACGCGCGCGACCGCCACGGTGACCCGGATCACCGAATGGATGGGCGCGGTGCTCGCCTCCCACGGCGGGCGGGTCGTGAAGATGCTGGGCGATGGCGTGCTGGCGGTGTTCCGCGATCCGGGCGCGGCCGTCGGTGCCGTCGTGGACCTGGCCCGGCGGCACCACGACCAGGCGACGCACGCGGCCGTTCCGATGGACCTGCGCGTGGGCATGGCCCATGGCGAACTGGTGGAAGTGGACGGCGATACCTACGGCGATGCGGTGAACGTCGCCTCGCGCCTGTGCGAGCGGGCCGGCGCCCGCGAGATCCTGGCGGATGCGAGCACCGTGGAATCCGCGGGGCCCATCGGCGGCGCGGGCTATGTGCGCATCGGCTCGCTGGAGTTGCGCGGCCGCGCCGAGCAGCTCGTGGTGTACCAGGTGGACTGGCGCGAGGGCGACGAGCACGGGCTGCTGACCCAGAGCGCCGGCCTCAGCGAACTGGCACCGCTGCAGCCGCCGAACGTCTGGCTCGAACTGGCCTGGGCCGGCACCTTCCGCACCTTCGGCGCTGCGGACGGGCCGCTGCACGTCGGCCGGGCCTCGACATCGGCCGTGCGCCTGCCGGACGCGCGCGTCTCGCGGCTGCACGCGCGCATCGAATGGCGCGGCGCCTCCATCGTGTTCACCGATCTGAGCAGTTTCGGCAGCTGGGTGCGGTTCGACGGCAGCGAAACGGTGGTGGCGCTGCGGCGCTCCACCTGCCTGCTGCACGGCAGCGGCCACATCGCCCTGGGCATGCCGTTCGGGCGCACGGATACGCCGACGATCGGCTTCGGCGTCACCGATTCCGAGACGCCCGAGACCTGGGATACGCTGCCGCCGCACTGAGCCGCGGCAGCAGGCCCCTCAGCAGCCGCGCGTGACCGGCACCTCGGCCGCCCGGCCGTATTCCGAGTACTTGCCCAGCTCCCACTTCGCGATGGCGTTGCGGTGCACTTCGTCCGGGCCGTCCGCGAAGCGCAGGGTGCGCGCACCCGCATAGGCATAGGCGAGCGGGAAGTCGTCGCACATGCCGCCGCCGCCATGCACCTGCATGGCCCAGTCGATCACCTGGCAGGCCATGCTGGGCGCCACCACCTTGATCATCGCGATCTCGGTCTTGGCGACCTTGTTGCCGGCCACGTCCATCAGCCAGGCGGCCTTGAGCGTGAGCAGGCGGGCCATGTCGATCTTGCAGCGGGCCTCGGCGATGCGCTCCTGCGTCACGGTCTGCTGGGCCACGGTCTTGCCGAAGGCGACGCGCGACGAAGCGCGGCGGCACATCAGCTCCAGCGCGCGCTCGGCCAGGCCGATCAGGCGCATGCAGTGGTGGATGCGGCCGGGGCCCAGGCGGCCCTGGGCGATCTCGAAGCCGCGGCCTTCGCCCAGCAGGATGTTGCTGGCCGGCACGCGCACGTTCTCGAACACCATCTCGACGTGGCCGTGGGGCGCGTCGTCGTAGCCGAGCACGTTGAGCGGGCGCAGGATGCGGATGCCGGGCGTGTCCGCGGGCACCAGCACCATGCTCTGCTGCGAGTGCTTCGGCGCCTCGGGGTCGCTCTTGCCCATGGTGATGAAGACCTTGCAGCGCGGATCGGCCGCGCCGGAGATCCACCACTTGCGGCCGTTGATGACGTATTCGTCGCCCTCGCGCTCGATGCGGGTGGCGATGTTGGTCGCGTCGCTGGAGGCCACGTCGGGCTCGGTCATGGCGAAGGCCGAGCGGATCTCGCCTTCCAGCAGGGGGCGCAGCCAGCGGGCCTTGTTCTCCTCGCTGCCGTAGCGGGCGATGGTCTCCATGTTGCCGGTGTCGGGCGCGGAGCAGTTGAACACCTCGCTGGCCCAGGGCACGCGGCCCATGATCTCGGCGAGCGGCGCGTATTCCTGGTTGGTGAGCCCGGCACCGTCATAGCCCGAGGCCGCGGCGGAATCCACCGGCAGGAACAGGTTCCAGAGCCCGGCCGCGCGCGCCTTGGGCTTGAGTTGTTCGATGGTGTCGAGCGCCGTCCAGCGCCGGCCAGCGGCCGTGTTGGCGGCCAGTTCCGCGGTGTAGGCGGCCTCGGACGGGTAGATGTGCTCGTCCATGAACTTCAGCAGGCGGGCCTGGAGGTCCTTGGTCTTGGGGGAGTAGTCGAAATCCATCGCGGTGTCTCCGGTTGAAATCGGGCCGCGCGGGTGCGCGGAAAAGGGGGGCGGCGCTCGTGCCTGCCGATGCCTACATGCGCTGCGCGAAGCCCCAGGCCATCTCGGCCAGCGGGCGGGCGCCTTCGCCCGAGGCGCGCGCCTGGGCGCTGGACGCGGTGCCGTCCTCCACGCGCTTGGCGATGCCCTGCAGGATGGAGGCGAGGCGGAACAGGTTGTAGGCGAGGTAGAAGTTCCAGTCCGCGCGCAGCGCCTCGGGCGTGCCCAGGCCGGTGCGCTCGCAGTAGCGGCGGATGTATTCGTCCTCGGTGGGGATGCCGAGCGCGGCGTGGTCCAGCCCGCCGATGCCGCGGAACATGCCGGGCGGGATGTGCCAGGCCATGCAGTGGTAGCTGAAGTCCGCCAGCGGATGGCCGAGGGTGGAGAGTTCCCAGTCGAGCACCGCGATCACGCGCGGCTCGGTGGGGTGGAACATCAGGTTGTCGAGCCGGAAGTCGCCGTGCACGACCGAGACGCGGCTTTCGTCGCGCGCGCTCGCGGGCATGTGCGCGGGCAGCCATTCTATGAGCCGGTCCATCGCCTCGATGGGCTGCGTGATGGAGGCCACGTACTGCTTGCTCCAGCGGCCGATCTGGCGCTCGAAGTAATTGCCCGGCTTGCCGTAGCCCGCGAGGCCGCGTTCGGCGAAGGGCACCGTGTGCAGCGCCGCGATCACGCGGTTCATCTCGTCGTAGATGGCGCCGCGGCCGGCAGGGTCCATGTCCGGCAGGGCCTGGTCCCACATCACGCGGCCCTGCAGGAACTCCATGATGTAGAACGCGCGGCCGATGACGGATTCGTCCTCGCACAGCGCGTACATGCGCGGCACCGGCACGGCGGTGCCGGCGAGCCCGTTCATCACCTGGAATTCGCGCTCGATCGCATGCGCGGACGGCAGCAGCTTCGCCACCGGCCCGGGCTTGGCGCGCATCACGTAGCTGCGCGCCGGGGTGACGAGCTTGTAGGTGGGGTTGGACTGCCCGCCCTTGAACATCTCCACCGACACCGGCCCCTCGAAGCCTTCCACGTGGGCCGCCATCCAGGCCGAGAGCGCGTCCGTATCGAAAGCGTGCTGCGCGGAGACGGGGCGCGTGCCGGTGAAGTGTTCGTAGGAAGCGGTCATGGAGGGGTCGGCGGAAAAGGGTTCTAGTGGTCGGTTTCGGCGATGCGCATCAGCACGTCACGGTCGCGCACGACGAGGCCGCCCGGCTCGATGCGGATGGCGTCCTCGCGCTCCATGGCCTTGAGTTCCTGGTTCACGCGCTGGCGCGACGCGCCCAGCAGCTGGGCCAGTTCCTCCTGCGCCAACTGCAGGCCGATGCGCACCTCGTCGCCGTGCGACAGGCTCGGGATGCCGTAGCTGCGCACCAGGTGCAGCAGCTGCTTGGCCAGCCGCGCCCGCAGGGGCAGGGTATTGAGGTCTTCCACCAGGCCGTAGAGCTGGCGGATGCGCCGCGCATGCAGGCGCAGCATGGCCTCGTAGAACTCCACGTGCGTGGCCAGGATCTTGCGGAAATCCGCCTTGGCGACGCAGAGGATGGTGGTGTCCCCGTGCGCATACGCATCGTGCGTGCGCCGGTCGCCGTCGAAGATCGCCACGTCGCCGAACCAGATGCCCGGCTCGACGTAGGTCAGCGTTATCTGCTTGCCGGAGATCGACGTCGAACTCACGCGCACCGCGCCCTTCGCGCAGGCGATCCACTCCTCGGGCGGATCGCCGCGGGCGGCGATCAGGCCGCCATCCTTGAAGCGTTTGACGTAGGCGCATCGGAGTATGTCGTGCCGCAGCGAAGGGGAAAGGGAGGAAAACCAGCGACCGGTATTGATCGCCTCTCGTTCTTCGATGGTAAGAATGGGGTCGTCCATGGTCTGTCTTTTGCGTGACTGGAAGCCGGGGCATTGTCGCCCGGGGGACGTGCGCGCCAGCGCTGCGGGGGCGCTGCGATGTCGCACGCGTGTCTCTGGCCGTGGTGCGCGGCCCGGGTGCGGGGGCCGCGCGCCGGCCCGGCATGCGGGCCGGGTGTCGCAATGCCGGAAAGGCCGCCGAAGTGGCCGGCCGGGCGGTGGCGATGGTTCAGCGGTAGCGGGGCGCGCGCTTTTCGAGGAAGGCGGCGATGCCTTCCCCGGCGTTCGGATGCTGCAGGTTGCGCACGAACTGGTCGCGCTCGCGTGCGAGCTGTTGGGTGAGGGTGTTGGCGGGCGCCTCCGACAGCAGTTCCTTCGTGCTGGCGACCGCGTTGGGGGCCCGCGCGGCGAGGGTTTCGGCCAGGGCCAGCGCGCAGGTGAGCGCCTCGCCCGGGCGCGCGAGCCGGTTCACGACGCCCAGCGCATGCAGGCGCTCGGCACCGATGCGCTCGCCGCACAGCAGCAGTTCGGCGGCGAGCTGGCGCGGCAGCGCGCGCGCCAGGCTCCAGGTGGCGCCGCCGTCCGGCGAGAGGCCGACGCCGGCATAGGCCATCACGAAGGCCGCGTCGCGCGCGGCGACGACCATGTCGCAGGCCAGCGCCAGCGAGAAGCCCGCGCCCGCGGCCGCGCCTTCCACGGCGGCGATGACGGGCTTCGGGTAGGTGCTGAGCGTCTCGATCCATTGGTGCAGCGCTTCCACGCCCTGGGCCTGCGCCTCGGCGTCTTCCTGGCGCCGCGCCTGCAGCCGCTGCAGATTGCCGCCGGCGCAGAAGTGCGCGCCGGCACCGGTGATGACGACCGCGCGCACATCGGCGCTGCGCTCCGCGCCGTTCAACGCTTCCACCCCGGCGACGCAGATCGCCGGATCGAGCGCATTGCGCATCTCCGGATGGTGGATGGTCAGCACGAGGGTGTGCTGGGCGTGGGTGCTGCTCTCGAGTCTTGCGGGCATGTCGGGACGGTGTTCGGCGCGTGCGCGGGTGGGCGCGCGGCGCGGTGGATGAGCAGCGGGCCCACCGCGGCGCGCAGGGCGCAGTCCGGCGGCGGAGCGTGCCGGGGGAAGGGTCAGGCCTCGACGTGCAGCAGGCTCAGCCCGATCGCGCCGCGGCGGCGCAGCCAGGGGCTGGGGCGGTAGCGCGGATCGCCGTACACGGTCTGCAGGTTGAACAGCACTTCGAGCATGTTGGCCGGTCCCCAGCGGTTGCCCATCGCCAGGGGCCCGAGCGGATAGCCCAGGCCCAGCGTGACCGCCGATTCGAGGTCGGCCGGGCTGCAGATGCCCTGCTGGCAGATGTCGCTCGCGATGTTCACGATGGTGGCCACCACGCGCTGCGTCACGAAGCCACCGCTGTCGCGGATCACGCTCACCGGCTTGCCGTCCCGCGCGAAGAGGGCGTGCGCGGCGTCGCGGATGTCGACACGGGTGGCCGGATTGGTGGCCAGCACGCGGCGGCGCGTGGCGGCGTCCTCGACCAGCATGTCGATGCCGATCGTGCGCGCCGGGTCCAGGCGCTCGACCACGGCCACCGTGGTCACGTCGAAGCCGAGCGGCGCGACGAGCGAGATCGCCTGCGGCGAGGGCGAGTTGCCGGTCTCGATCCGCGCGCCCAGGTCCTTCAGCAGCTGGAACACCTCGGCCCGCCGCGCGGCGCGGGAAGACACCCACACCGGCGGAATCTCCGCGACGGTGGGGGCGGGCGGCTCGTCCGGCACCTGCGCTTTTCCGTCCACGTACCGGTAGAAGCCCTCGCCCGTCTTGCGGCCGAGCAGGCCGGCGGCGAGCCGCTGCGCGGCCAGTGCGCTGGGGCGGTACCGCGGCTCTTCGTAATACTGGCGATAAATCGATTCCATGACCGGCTGCGACACGTCCAGCGCGGTCAGGTCCATCAGCTCGAACGGGCCGAGCCGGAAGCCGACCTGGTCGCGCAGGATGCGGTCCACGGTGGCGAAGTCGGCGACGCCCTCGCCGACGATGCGCAGCGCCTCGGTGCCGAAGCCGCGGCCCGCGTGGTTCACGATGAAGCCGGGAGTGTCCTGTGCGCGCACGGGGGTGTGCCCCATGGCCCGCGCATGCTCCGCGAGGCGCTCGCACACCGCGGGGTCGGTCTTCAGGCCGGCGACCACCTCGACCACCTTCATGAGCGGCACGGGGTTGAAGAAGTGGAAGCCCGCGAAGCGCTCCGGATGCCGCAGGGCCGCGCCGATCGCCGTCACCGACAGCGATGAGGTGTTGGTGGCGAGCACCGCATCGGGGCGGACGATCTTTTCAAGTTCTGCAAAAAGCGACTGTTTGGCGTCCAGGCGCTCGACGATCGCTTCTATGATGAAGTCGCACCGCGCGGCCTCGTCCAGCGAAGCGATGGACGACAGGCGCCCGCGCAGGCTGCCTGCTTCGGCCTCACTGATGCGCCCCTTGCCTACAAGGCGCTGCCACTGCTGGTGGATATGGTCGAGGGCGGCGTCTGCCGCGCCGGCCCGGTTGTCGAACAGCAGCACCTGGCTGCCCGCCTGCGCCGCCATCTGGGCGATGCCCTGGCCCATGGCGCCCGTGCCTATGATGCCTACGATCGGGAAAGGGTTGGTCATGGAGCGCCATTATGGCGTTGGGGGAGCAGCTGCTTATGTGCAAGAATGGATTGAATAAAAACGCAACCGTTGTGAAAATAAGTAACGCAATCATCGGGGCCGGCATCACGGCGTTCGCCACCGGCGCCGCTGCGCTGTCGCTGGGCGCGAGCCATGGAACGGTGGTGCTGGGCGCCCCGGTGGATCTCGTCTTCGACGTGCAGCCCGATGCGGGCACCGACGTCGCGTCCTCCTGCGTGCGCGTGCGGCTCCAGTCGGGCGACACGGCCGTGCCGGATTCCAAGGTGCAGGTCACGCCCGTGCCCGCCGCGGCGGGCCGCGTGCCGTCCGTGCGCGTGCGGGCTTTCATCACGGCGGACGAGCCCGTCATCACCGCCACGGTGTCGGCCGGCTGCAGCGGCGGCGTGTCCCGGCGGTACATCTTCCTGGCGCAGCTTCCCGAAGCTGCGGCTTCTTCGGCTTCTTCAGGTTCTTCGCGCCCGCTGGATGTCGGGCAACTGGCCGGCCTGGGCGCCCCGGCCGGCAGCGGCAGTGCCGGCAACACCGGCACGGCCACGGCACGCGGCGAGCGCGCAGCGGCAGCGCCCGGCACCGAAACCGCTCCGGCGGCGCGCGCCGCCCGCCGCAGGCCGGCGGACACCACTGCGGCACCGGCGGCCGCCGCTCCCCCGAGCCGTGCGCGGCGGCCCGTGCCGGCCACGCCCTCGTCCCCCGCAGCGGAGCGCGCGCGCCTGGTGATGGAGCCGCTCGATGTCTGGCTCGAGGCGCCGCTGCCCCTGCGCAATTCCGTCGAGCTCTCGCCCGCGTCCGCGGCGGCGCCGGCTTCCGCCGAGCAGCGCGCCGAAGCCGCCGCGCTGTGGAAGGCCCTCAACACCCCGGTGGAGGACGTCCAGCGCGCCGCGGCGCGCACGGCCCAGCTCGAAGGCACCGTGGCGACCGAGCGTGCCCGCGCGGCATCCGAGCGCGCGGCCGCCGCCGACCTGCGCCAGCGCCTCGACAGCGCCGAATCCGACAGCTTCCCGGCCCTGGTCGTGTATGCACTCCTGGGCCTCGTCGTGCTGCTGCTCGCGCTCGCCGCCTGGCTGTGGGCCCGGGCGCGCCGCGAACGCGAAGCGGCCTGGACGCAGGTCGTGGTGAACCATGGCCAGCCGCCCCTGTCCGAAGGTGCCGCGCCCGCAGCCACGGCCGCGGCGGCGGACGACGCGGGGGCGGACACCCGGCCGCAGGGTGCGGACGTGCCGGCCGGCAAGCCCCGGCGCCTGCCGGTGCTGCCGCGCGGCGGCAAGGCCAAGACGCCGCCCGCAGCGCCCGCGGTGGCCCCGGCGCCCGTTCCGGCACCGGCCGGCCCGGCGCTGCGGCGGGACGACGGCCTCCACCTTCCGGCCTTCGCGGATTCGCTCTCGAGCGCCGTGCTGGTCGAAGGCCCTGCCTTCACGCGCAACGCTCCGCTGCAGCCGACGGATGCCGCGGCCCAGCCGCCGGCTCCGCCGCCGGTCCCGGCAGCGCCGCCGGCCTTCGCGCCGTCGGGCGCCGCGTCCCTGGCGTCCGCCGCGCCGGCCCGTGCCGCGGGCCCGCTTCCCGAGGACCTGTTCGACATCCAGCAGCAGGCGGAATTCTTTGTCTCGGTGGGCGAGCACGACCAGGCCATCGACGTGCTCCAGCAGCATATCGCCGCGCACGGCGACACCTCGGCCTTCGCCTACCTGGAGCTGCTGCGGCTCTACCACACGCTCGGCCGCGTGGAGCGCTTCCAGCAGCTGCGGGAGCAGTTCCGCACGCAGTTCAACGTGTTCGTGCCCGAGTTCGGCGCCTTCCACCGCGCCGGACGCAGCCTGCAGGGCTTCCCCGATGCCCTGGCCGCCATCGAGGCCGAATGGTCCTCGCCGGCCGTGGTCAGCACCATCGAGAGCCTGCTGTTCCGCCAGTCCGATGCGCTCCTGGCCACCCAGTTCGATCTGGCGGCCTTCGACGATCTGCTGCTGCTCCTGGCCATCGCCCAGACGACGCCGGCCAGCGCGCGGGGCGCGGCCCCGCCACGCCCCCGCACCACGCCGGCCGAACCGCCGGACGACGAAGTGCTGGCCGCCCAGTACCCCGCGCCCGCGCCGAGCCACGAACCCTCGCTGGAAGAGGAGCTGCGCTCGTTCGACACGCTGTCCGGGGGGCTGACCTGGGAATCGCTGCCGGCGCCGCTGCCGCCTTCGCCCCCGGCCGCGCCCGAGGCATCCCGGCCCGCCACCGCTTCGATGTCCACCGTGCCGCTGCACCTGGATCTGCACTCCGACCCGGATGCGATGCTCGATCTCGACCTGTCGGACCCGCCCCACCTGACGCTCAGCGACCTGCCGCCCCTGCCGGTCACGGAGCCGCCTGCGCCCGGGCAGCCCGTGGGTTTCGGGATGGACAACGACCGGATGGAGCTGCGGCTGGAACTCGACCAACTGCAGCGCAAGCGCCCGATCGATCCCCAGTGAGGCTCCGGCGCGGGGCGACGGGCGGTTCGCCGGGTCAGCGGCCGGCGCTGCCGCCCGCGGTGGCCGCAGCGGCCATGGGCGCACCGGGCTGCGCCGGCCGCAGGGCCATGCGCTGCATCAGGTCGCGCGCAGCCGCCTCCGGATCGGGGGCGTTCACCAGCGCGCGCACCACCGCGATCGAGCCGACGCCGGTTGCCAGCACCGCGCTGAACTGCTCCGCGCCGATCCCGCCGATGGCGACCTGCGGATAGCCGCGCATCAGGCGCGCGTAGCCGGCCAGCCGGGCCAGTCCCTGCGGCACGGTGGCCATTTTCTTCAGCG
>Ga0308171_1005122_pt1 | contig 10159 bp, 9 predicted proteins | sample PhyGR1_FD_202135 | JGI IMG/M metagenome (GOLD analysis project Ga0308171, IMG submission 202135) | Phyllosphere microbial communities from UC Gill Tract Community Farm, Albany, California, United States - DLSLSG.R1 | ecosystem: Host-associated > Plants > Phyllosphere > Unclassified | place: USA... | reverse complement strand
GAAATAGCATGAAACAGCATCGGTTGGCGGCGGCAGTTGCCTTGGTCACCCTGGTCCTCGCAGGTTGCGATTCCCAGACCAGCGTCGAGCTCAAAACCCCGGCGCAAAAAGCTTCCTACGGTATCGGCCTGAACATGGGCAAGAGCCTGGCTCAGGAAGGTATGGACGATCTCGACTCCAAGGCCGTAGCCCTGGGTATCGAAGACGCCGTCGGCAAGAAAGAGCAGAAGATCAAGGACGATGAGCTGGTCGCAGCTTTCGCCGATCTGCAGAAACGCGCTGAAGAACGCATGACCAAGATGAACGCCGAGGCGCAGACCGCCGGCAAGAAGTTCCTCGAGGAAAACGGCAAGAAAGACGGCGTGGTCACCACCGCTTCGGGCCTGCAGTACCAGGTCATCAAGAAGGCCGACGGCGCTCAGCCCAAGCCGACCGACGTGGTCACCGTCCATTACGAAGGCAAGCTGATCGACGGCAAGGTCTTCGACAGCTCCATCGAGCGCGGCGCCCCGATCGACCTGCCGGTCAGCGGCGTGATTCCAGGCTGGGTCGAAGGCCTGCAACTGATGCACGTCGGCGAGAAGGTCAAGCTGTTCATCCCGGCCGATCTGGCCTACGGCGCCCAGAGCCCGAGCCCGACCATTCCGGCCAACTCGGTGCTGGTGTTCGACCTCGAACTGATCGCCATCAAGGACGCTGCCAAGGCTGCTGCCGACGCTGCTGCCGAAACCGACGATGCCGAAGTCGAAGAAGCCGCACCCGCCAAGTAAGCGCTATTGCTGCGAAGCGTCACGGCTTGATGAAACGCCCCGTCTCGACGGGGCGTTTTCGTTTGAACCGGGCCTTGGCCAATGGGTCTGAGATGAAGCTGCACTAGCCGTTTTCGGAACACTGCGTCAAGAATCTTCGTGGCTTTTTTGTGTGAGTAAAAAACGCCCGATTTGACCTCAGCCCTTGAAAACCGGGCGGGTCAGGCGCGAAAAGCGGCTCTGTTCACAAGGTTATCCACAAATACTGTGGATAACCTGAAACCACCATTCGGCACCGGAGGGCTCATGAAGGCACCTTGGAATTTCACCCGTTTTCTGCCCATTGCCGAACGCATCCTGAGTCGGGGCCGCCTGCCGGCCTTGATCTTCGCCGTGGCGCGCAAGGGCAAGGGCTATCGGCTGGGCGCCCTGAAGGAAGACGTGCAACTGCTCCAGGCCCTGTGCCTGGCCTACTGGCGGGGCGAGTACCGCAACATCAGCCCGAAGGCGTTGCTGTCCATCGTTGCTGGCCTGGTCTACTTCGTCAGCCCCATCGATGCCATTCCCGACTGGCTGTTGGGCGTCGGCATGCTGGACGACATCGCGGTCCTGGCCTGGGTCATGAAGACCCTGTCCGGCGAGCTGGACACCTTCCGTGCCTGGCGCGAGCGGCAGTCTCCGGAGAAGCTGCGGGTCGTCGAGCGCCTGCCGGCTTCGGAGCAGGAGCTTGAGCTGGAAAAATCCCACCGCTGATACACCTGCCGGCTTCGGTGCGCAGTTAACCCCCCGAAGTCGGCGATCCCCTGTTAACATCCCCGCATTACGCTTGCATCATCCGATGTAGGCAGCCATCGTGCGGGAGGATGCAATGGGGGTTCAGGTGATAAGCCGTGACGGCCAGCCGGAATACGCGGTGGTGCCATGGGCCGAGTATCAACGGCTTCTGGCTGCCGCCGCAGGCAGCTCGGTCGAGCAGACTTCAGGCACCGAAGCGTCCAGCGAACCGGCCGCTCCGGCCGTTCACGTTCCGCCTCCCAGCTTCCAGCGCCTGCGCGAATTGCGCGAGACCCAGGGCGTGCCTCTGGACAGTCTGGCCCGCGCGGTCGGCATCAGTCCTTCCTACCTGTCGATGATCGAAACCGGCGAGCGCGAGCCCGATGCTGCCATCCGCCGCAGTCTTGCCTGGGAATTGGGGGTGCCGGGCTGGAGCAGCGAGTCGTGAGCGTGCGCATCAGTCGGCAGCAATGGGAGGGTCTGCTGAGCGAGCTCGACGTTGCACGGCACCAGCGCCACTTGCTCACCTACCGCGCGCTGCTCGAACGTCTGGCATTGCCCACGCCTGCCATGCAGACCCTGACGGCGGCGCTGGAATACCTGGCCATGCTCGATGCCCGCGCGGACCAACCGTTGCGCAGCTCGCTGGTGATCAGCCAGGGCGCGAGCCGGCTGCCGCGTCCCGGCTTTTTCGAGTGCGTTGAAAAGCTCGGGCGCTTCTCCGGTCCGTCAGATGGCGTGGCGGCTGCCGCCTGGCACGCCTCGGAAGTGGTGCGCGTGTTCGAGTATGCGTACCCGTCCAGCACGGCGGTCTAGGCCGGCTCGGTGATCAGTCTGAGCACGTCGATCAGTCGCCCCAAGCCCAGGTATCGCCCACCCTGAATGATCACGAAGTCCTCTTCGATCCGTTGCCGTGCACGTCCGGTCAGTAGGCGGCTGACCTGTTGCAGGGACTGCTTGATGTCGACCGCGAGGAAATCACTGCTCATCAGTCGGCTGATCGGCTTGCGCGCGAACAGGCCGGCGGCGAAGGGCTCGAACAGCGCATCCGACAGTGCGTGCCGATGGACGATGCCACAGGGGCGGCCCTCGTCGTCGACCACGGCCAGGGTGTTCAGGTCGGCCTGCAGGCGGAAGGCTTCTAGCACCTGCCGGGTCGAGGTATCGCGCTGCACCGCAGCTTGTTCGATGATCAGCGCGGCCAGGTGGTCCCCGTCTTCGCTCAGGGGAGGGTGGCTGCCTTCGAGCCGCGGGATCAGCCCCCGTGCATCCCGTGGCGGCTGTTCCTGCGGGCGGCAGAGCAGGTAGCCCTGGACCAGGTCGACGCCCATCTCGATGAGCACCAGCAGTTCCTCCTCCAGCTCGATGCCCTCGGCGATCACCTGGGCTTTGGAGGCCTTGGCGATCTGCAGGATGGAGCCGACGAATTCGCGCTTGAGGGCGTCCTGGTGAATGCCATCGATGAAGTGACGGTCGATCTTCACGTAGTCCGGGCGCAATTCCGACCACAGGCGCAGACTCGAATAGCCTGCTCCCAGGTCGTCCAGGGCAATGGAGAACCCCATGGCGCGGTAATGATGCAGCGCATTGAACAGCAGTTGAAAATCGTCGGTGGGGGTTTGTTCGGTGAGTTCGATGACCACCTGGTTCGGGCTGATGCCGTAGCGTTGCAACAACTGCAAGGTGCGGCCGTTTTCGTGCAGCGGTTCAACCAGCGACTCGGGCGACACGTTGAGAAACAGCTTGCCGTCCAGGCGCTGTTCGCTGAAGCGGCGGCAGGCGGTTTCCCGGCACATCACCTCCAGCTCGTTGAGCCGCCCGGCCTGGCGGGCGACGGCGAACAGGTTGATCGGCGAGTGCAGCGGGCTGTTCGACGGCCCTCGACTCAATGCCTCGAAGCCCAGGATCTGTTGCTGGGACAGTGACACGATCGGCTGGAACAAGCTGTGCACACCGCCTTGGGCCAGAATGGTGTCCAGGGCGCTGAGCTGTTCAATGACGGTCATCGGTACGCTACCTTGCTGGAGGTCGTACTGGCCGATGCTCGAAACAGGTTGAAAGCACCGGGCCAGACGCAAAAAAAGACCCGCTGCTCACGCAGCGGGTCCCTATTTCACGACAGCTTCATTTCGGTTTGATGACGCAGGTGTCACGTTGCCGTCATTACCGCGTGCATCAGTGCTTGGCCACCGATGTATTGAGTTTCAGGTAGTCGAGCAGGATGCGCCCGGTCTCTGCCAGGTAAGCGTCGTCTTCCGGTTTGGTCTTGTCCGGATCGGCACCCAGTGCGTCTTCGTCTTCCTTCTTCAGCTCTTTGAGCGGCTCTTCGCCCTTGGCCTTGCGACGGGTGTTTTCCAACGCCAGTTGCTTGGCTTCGATGTCGCTGTGCTGGGCACGACGATCGGCCTCGTTCAGGCTCACGGTCTTCTCTTTCATCAACTGCTCGGCCAGGGCCAGGCGATCGCGGATGTAGATGAATTCCGGATCCTTGACGGTGCGCGCGTCATGATCGGCGGTCAGCTTGGCCAGGTACGGCTTGAACGGATCGCTGGCCGGCTTGATGGCCGGGCGGATGGTGTCCCACGGCATCGCTTCTGGCAGGGCGCTCTCGCCGATCTCCTTGGTGTCGATGATCGACGGGTAGGCGATGTCCGGCAGCACGCCCTGATGCTGGGTGCTCTGTCCGGAAACCCGGTAGAACTTGGCCAAGGTCAGCTTGAGCTCGCCGTGGTTGAGCGGCTGGATGGTCTGCACCGTGCCCTTGCCGAAGGTCTGTCCGCCCACGATCAAGGCGCGGTGATAATCCTGCATGGCACCGGCGAAAATCTCCGAGGCCGAAGCGGACAGACGGTTCACCAGCAGCGCCAGCGGGCCTTTGTAGAACGCGCCGGGGTTTTCATCCTCGAGCACGTCGACACGGCCATCGGCGTTGCGCACCAGTACGGTCGGGCCTTTCTCGATGAACAGGCTGGTCAGTTCGGTGGCTTCCTGCAGGGAGCCGCCGCCGTTGTTGCGCAGGTCGATGACCACGCCGTCGACTTTTTCCTTCTGCAGCTCGGTGAGCAGCTTGCGCACATCGCGGGTGGTCGACTTGTAGTCCGGGTCACCGGCGCGGAACGCCTTGAAGTCCAGGTAGAAGGCTGGAATCTCGATCACGCCCAGCTTGTAGTCGCGGCCGTTTTCCTTGAGGTTGAGGATCGACTTCTTCGCTGCCTGCTCTTCGAGCTTGACCGCTTCGCGGGTGATCGAGACGATCTTGCTGGTCTGATCGTTGGGCGCATTGGTGTGCGGAATCACTTCCAGGCGCACGGTGGAGCCTTTCGGCCCGCGAATCAGCTTGACCACTTCATCCAGGCGCCAGCCGACCACGTCGACCATTTCCTTGTCGCCCTGAGCGACGCCGATGATCTTGTCGGCAGGGGCGACCTGCTTGGTCTTGTCGGCCGGACCGGCAGGGACCAGGCGCACGATCTTGACCTGATCGTTGTCGCTTTGCAGGACCGCACCGATGCCTTCGAGCGACAGGCTCATGTTGATGTCGAAGTTTTCCGCGTTGTCCGGGGACAGGTAGTTGGTGTGCGGATCGTAGGACTGGGCGAAGGTATTGATGTACGCCTGGAAGATGTCCTCGGCGCGGGTCTGGTCGAGGCGGGCAAGCTGGTTCTTGTAGCGCTTGGACAGGGTTTCCTGAATCTGCGCGGCGTCTTTTCCAGCGATCTTCTGGCGTAGCACTTCATCCTTCACGCGCTTGCGCCACAGGTCGTCCAGCTCGGCCTCGTTCTTCAGCCAAGGGGCATCCTTGCGATCAACCAGCAGGGTTTCCTTGGTGGTGAAGTCGAACTTGTCGACGCCCTTGTTCAGTTCAGCCAAGGCAAAGTCCAGACGGGCCTTGACCCGGTCCAGGTAGCGCTTGTAGATGATGAAGCCGGGATCCAGGTTGCCGTTCTTCAGGAAGTCGTCGAACTGGGTCTTCCATTTGTCGAACTCGGCGATGTCGGCCGCCGTGAAATAGCTGCGCGAGGGATCGAGCAGCTTGATGTAGCTGTCATAGATGATGACCGAGCGCGCATCGTTGAGCGGCGGCTTGCTGTAATGATGGCGCTTGAGCAGCTCGACCACATTGAGGCTGGCCACCACTTCGTCGCGATCCGGCTGAAGTTTGTCCCAGCTGTTGGCAGCCAAGGTATTGGCGGACATCGACAAGCTGCCGAGGCCGATACACAGCGCCAGGGCACTGCCGGGAATGAAATGCTTCATGCTGATTCGACGTGGGGGCAATTGATCACGCATATTAGGCCGTCTTTGAATTCGCCGGTTCCGTTGAAGCCGGACGCATAATGCGAAAAGCCCGGCGCCAAGGCGTCGGGCTCAGTCATGACTCAACTATGGAGGCACCGTGAAGGCATTGCAAGGCGTGGAAGGACATGTGGAGTGGAGCGAACGGCCGAGCCCGACGTGTGACGTAGGTCAAGTGAAGATTCGCGTCGCCGCGGCCGGTCTCAACCGGGCCGACCTGATGCAGCGCGCCGGCTTGTACCCACCGCCGCCGGGCGCCAGCGATATTCTGGGCCTGGAGTGCGCAGGCGTCATCAGCGAGGTCGGCGTCGGTTCGTCCTGGCAGGTTGGCGACAGAGTGTGCACGTTGCTGGCCGGGGGCGGCATGGCCGAGGAGGTGGTGGTCGATGGCCGTCACGTGCTGCCCGTGCCCGAGGGGCTGAGCCTGCACGAGGCTGCAGGCATCGTCGAGGTCTACGCGACGGTGTGGCTGAACCTGTTCCAGCTGGCCGATCTGCAACCGGGCGAGAAGGTCCTGCTGCATGCTGGCGCCAGCGGTATCGGCTCGGCGGCGATCCAACTGTGCAAGGCATTCGGCAACCCGACCTGGGTCAGCGTCGGCTCCGCCGAGCGCCTGGCCTACTGCGAAGCACTGGGTGCCCAGGGCGGCGTGGTGCGGGGTGATGGCCTGGAGGGGTTGAATGACCTGGGCCCGTTCGATGTGATCCTCGACCCGGTGGGCGCCAACTACAGCGAGCTGAACCTGGACGTGGTGGCACTGGATGGACGCTGGGTGATGATCGGCCTGATGGGCGGCCGCCAGGCGCAGTTCGACCTGGCCAAGGTGCTGGGCAAGCGTGTGCGCTTGCAGGGTTCGACCTTGCGCAGCCGTGACGATGCGTTCAAGGCCGACCTGCTCAGTGACCTGGGTCAGCAGGTATGGCCATTGTTCACCGAAGGGCGTTTGAAGTCGCAGTTGGCCAAGACGTTCCCGATCGCCGACGCCGAAGCGGCGTTCGAAGCGCTGGCAAGCAATCAGATTTCCGGGAAGGTGGTACTGGTGATCGACGAAACCCTGAGCTGAGCCCAGGGCTGTCGTTGGGCGAAATCCGTGACCGGCTGCGAACGAGCGGCCACGGGTTCCGCCATGGCGGCAATCAGCGCATTTCAGGCAGACGCGCTTCGCTCTTCACTTCGGTCAGCGCCACGGCTTCGGCCGGCAGCACGACGCGGGTCTTGGCCAGCAGCTCACCCATGTTGGAGAGCACGCGGTACATCGAGTATTCCTCGGTGTAGCGGACTTCGGCGTAGCGGGTGTTGGCGGTGTACAGCTCGTTTTCACTGTCGAGCACGTCGAGCAGGGTCCGCTGGCCGAGACCGAACTGGTCCTGATAGGCCGCACGCACGCGCGTGGTGGTTTCGGCGTATTCACGGGCATATGGGATTTGCGTGCCAGCGTTTTTCATCGCGTTCCACGACAACGCCAGGTTTTCGTTCAACTGACGCAGGGCGTTGTTGCGAATGTCCATGGCCTGGTTGATGCGGTGCGCGTCGCCCTGCAGGCGCGCCTTGTCGCTGCCGCCGCGGTACAGGTTGTAGCTCATGCTCACGCCGGCACGCCAGTCGGTGTTGTTGTGACCGCGCTCGCCGGACAGGTTGTTGTTGGCACCGGTGGCCAGTTCCGCGTCGACCCGTGGGTAGAACGCGGACTTGGCGCCTTCATACTGGCTCTCGGCAGCTTGCACGTCGGCCTGGGCCGACTTGAGGTACGGGTTGTTTTCCATCATGGACTGGCGCGCGGCATTCAGGTCGCTCGGCAGTTCGCCACGGATCGAAGGCAGGGGTTCCAGCTCGTCGGGCATGCGGCCCACGGCGCTGAAGAACGCAGCTTCGGCATCGGCCAGGTTGACCTGGGCGGTGTTGTAGTTGTTTTCGGCCAGGGCGCGACGGGCACGCGACTGATCGACGTCCGCCGTGCTGCCGACGCCGCGCTCGCTGCGCAGGCCGATCTGGTCGTTGACGCGCAAATGCGCCTGCAGGTTGTTCTTGGCCAGGGTCACCAATTCACGGTTGCGCAGTACATCCAGGTACACCTGAACAGCGCGCAGGGCCAGGTCCTGGGCAGTGGCCTGGACGTAGTAGGCACGGGACGTCGCGGTGGAGCGGGTCCGGCTGATTTCGCTGGAAGCGCTGGAACCGTCGAACAGCATCTGGCGCAGACGCAGTTCCGATTGGGTGTAGTTCAGCGTTTCCTTGTTGTGGTCACCACGAGCGCGGGTGTTCAGGTTGTCCGAACGCTCGCGACCATAGCCGGCGACGAAATCGACGCTGGGACGGTAGGCACCCTGGGCGATTTTCGTGTCCTCATCCGCGGCCAGGCGACTGTTGATGTTGGATGCCAGCTCAGGATGGTTATCCGCGGTGCTCTGGATCGCCTCGGTGAGCGACATGGCTTGCGCGTGAGAGCACGCCATGGCCAACAAAATCGCGCTGCAGATGGGGGTGAAAACGCGCATTCGGGTGCTTCTCCGTTATGTGTGAAGTCAGGCATACGCCAGAATGTTGGCGAACAACTCGGTTAAAAGTCCGTTTAAGGTTTGTAATGGGCGCAATCGAGGCGCCGAGAGCAGCGCTTGCAACGGAATTTTCACATGATATAGAGCAAAAAACACTTATGCCATCATTCCTTTCAATGATGGCAAATAGATTTCACTGCGGCTGAGGAGCAAGCAGGGAGCGGGGTTGCGCGAGGTATGAGGCTCAGGGCCAGCGTTTCGGGGGGTGGCAGGGCGCGCCAAAGCTAAGGCGGAAGGTAAAGGTCAAAATAGTGACGGAAAATTGTCGCTTTTGCAGGTGTGTATCACCGCTGATCCAGACCTGCATTAAAGATTAGCTAATTGATTTAATTAGGGTTTTATCCAGCAGTGACCGTTCGTCGCCAGCGTGGACTCAGGCCCGTGTTTTCTGTCGGAGGATATAAATGCTGACCGCCAGCGCGATCACGATCAGCAGCACGCGCACCCATGGCCATGGCACCAGCCAGCACGACACGGCGATACTGACCCACATCGAACCGATCGCCAGCACCTTGGCTTTCAAGGGAATGCCTTCGCCGTCCAGATAGGCTTTGAGCAACGGGCCCAGCTGCGGATGGCCAAGCAGCCAGGCGTGGAAGCGCGGCGAGCTTCGTGCGAAACACGCAGCCGCGAGCAGGAGGAAAGGCGTGGTGGGCATGATCGGCAGGAAGATACCAATGACGCCCAGACAGACGCTTGCGCAACCAATGCCCATCAGCAGGTAGCGCAGCCAGGCTGGCCGGGCTTGAGCCACGGCCGTTGCTTAGTGATGGCGCGGCTTGAGAATCGCCGGTTTTTCATCCGGGGCGTTGCACAGCAGGTAGAGGGCCGTCAGCGCCTCGGGGATCTGCACGATCATGTCGTCCATGAGGTTGGCATCGGCGGCAATGTCGGAAAACTCCGGCTGCTCGTCGAACAGGCCGGAACCGACCATGATCGGCAAGAGCATTTCGCTGACTTCGTCCTCGGCGGTTTCGAACCAGGCGGCTTCGCGCAGGAATACGCCTTCCATGAAACCGATGCACCAGCCGCGCAGGTCGGAATCGTCCGGCTCATCGCCCAGATCGAGATCGCACGGCAGCTCGAATTCTTCGTCGCTGGCCAGCTGGCGAGCGATATGCGCCTTGAGCTGGATGAGGGTGCCTTCGATCTCTTCACGCTGGGCGTCGTCGCTGTAGTGAGGCGGCTCGGCGAAGAGGGCATCGATCCATTCACGCTCGGGGACGTCTTCGGAACAGATCGAAAGGGCGGTCAGGTAGCCATGGGCGGCGACGTAGTCCAGCGCCTCGTCATGCAGCTCATCGGCGTCGAGGAAGGCTTGCAGGCGGGTCAGTTGCTCGGCGAAGGACATTAACAGGTTACCTTGGAAGACTATGCGGATAGTGAATTCTAGGCCTTGTTAGGCCTTGTGCGCCACCCAACGGGTGAAATGGCAGGATGTCCGGCTGCCGCGCGACGCTGCAGGCACTGGGGTATACTGCCGCGGTCTTTCGCTCAGGCCCCGGGTTCACGGGGCGGTAATCCGCGCTTACGCAATGGCGGATGCAGCGAAAGCGGTTTTCATCCAGCCTGTGCGGCCCGGGTGGTTTTACGATTTCTGGAGTGACCCATGCTCGAACAGGCTCAACGCGTTCTTAAGGACATCTTCGGCTATGACAGCTTCCGCGGTCGCCAGGGTGCCATTATCGAGCGTGTGGCCCGCGGTGGCGATGCCTTGGTATTGATGCCCACCGGTGGCGGCAAATCGCTGTGCTTTCAGGTGCCGGCGCTGTTGCGCGACGGCCT
>Ga0308171_1005121_pt1 | contig 10162 bp, 7 predicted proteins | sample PhyGR1_FD_202135 | JGI IMG/M metagenome (GOLD analysis project Ga0308171, IMG submission 202135) | Phyllosphere microbial communities from UC Gill Tract Community Farm, Albany, California, United States - DLSLSG.R1 | ecosystem: Host-associated > Plants > Phyllosphere > Unclassified | place: USA... | reverse complement strand
GATCAAGAAGTGGGTGCCGCTGATGATGGAAGGCCGCGACCCCAACCAGAAGCTGGCCGCCACCTGGACCCCGCTGGGCACCGACGTCAACTTCGGCGAAATCACCCGCCAGTTCGCGGCCTACCTGCAGACGCGTCCCAACTTCGGCCTGAAGCTCTCCAGCGAAGTGCGCGACATCACCCGCAACGGTGATGGCACCTGGCGCGTGGTCTACAAGAACCTCAAGGATGGCAGCACCACCGAGACCGATGCCAAGTTCGTCTTCATCGGTGCCGGTGGCGGTGCCCTGAAGCTGCTGCAGAAGTCCGGCATCCCCGAGGCGCGCGACTACGCCGCCTTCCCGGTCGGTGGTTCCTTCCTCATCACCGACAACCAGGACATCGCCCTGCGTCACCTGGCCAAGGCTTATGGCAAGGCGTCCGTGGGCGCGCCGCCGATGTCGGTGCCGCACCTGGATACCCGTGTGCTGGACGGCAAGCGCGTGATCCTGTTTGGCCCCTTCGCCACCTTCTCGACCAAGTTCCTGAAGCAGGGCTCGCTGTGGGACCTGTTCTCGGCGACCACCACGCACAACGTCTGGCCGATGGCCCGTGTCGGTATCGATGAATACCCGCTGGTGGAATACCTGGCCGGCCAGCTGATGCAGTCCGATGACCAGCGTTTCGCCGCGCTCAAGGAATACTTCCCCAACGCCAAGAAGGAAGACTGGCGTCTGTGGCAAGCCGGGCAGCGCGTGCAGATCATCAAGCGTGATGAGGCCAAGGGCGGCGTGCTGAAGCTGGGCACCGAAATCGTGGCCTCGGCCGATGGCAGCATCGCCGGGCTGCTGGGTGCCTCGCCCGGTGCCTCGACCGCCGCGCCGATCATGCTGACCGTGCTGCAGAAGGTCTTCAAGGACAAGCTGGCTACGCCCGAATGGCAGCAGAAGGTGCGCCAGATCGTGCCCAGCTATGGCACCAAGCTCAATGACCACCCGGACCAGGTCGCCAAGGAGTGGGCCTACACCGCCGACGTGCTGCAACTGATGCCCCCGCCGGTGATCGCCCCCAAGGCGGCCGGCCAGACCGGCAAGGGTGGCAGCATGGAAAAGCCAAAAGCCAACGCATCGGCCGATATGGCGCTGTGATGGCGGGGTTGCCTGTTTTTCAGGCAATCACGATATGAAGTTTTGTTAGAAAAATGGGTAGCCCGGATTTTCCCGGCTACCCATTTTTTATGGCGGATCGGTCAGGGCTGCTTGGCGGTACAAGGCAGGGGCACTGCCAGCAGCTTGGGCCAGAGTCGATCCCAGTCGCTCTGGTGCGCCATGCCCTGCACGGTGACCAGTCCGGCGCAGCGGCCGACCTGGTCGACGAAACTGTGCGTGATGGCAGTGGGGATGACGGTATCCTCGGCACCGCTCACATGCAGTTGCGGGATGCGCTCCACCTGCGCCGCCACATCGATGGGATTGAGCGAGCCTGGCATCTGCGAGACCTTGTGCCATTGATTGACGGCCACGTGATCGAGATTGCCGGCCACCGTGCGGATGGCGCTCACATCCTTGCGCCGCGCCGCCAGCAGCACGGCGATGGCGCCGCCGCCCGAGAATCCCACCAGCTCCAGCCGGGCCGGCTGCAGTCGCGCCACATAGCGGCTCAGGGCTTCATCCATGGCACTCACCACTAGCGGGGAATAGCGCAGGCCGGCCCAGTACTCCGGCTGGCAGATCGGATTGCGCGCCATCGGCGTGAACTGGCAGGGCCGCGCCAGATACACCACGTCGCCGCCATCGCTGGCGGCCAGGCGCAGGCCCATGGCGGTATGGGGCGTCGGATCGGGGGAGACCTGATTGCGCGTGATCCAGGCACGGCCATCGCCTTCCAGATACACGCGCAACAGCGGGGCTTTCGGGCGCGCGTGCACGTAGGCCGTCAGTACGAAAGGACCGCCGCGGACTTCCTCGCGTTGCAGGCCGGCAGGTGCGACCAGGGCATCGGCACGTTGCACGAGATCGGGATCGCTGGCGCAGCCGGCCAGCAGGGCGAGGCTGGCGAGGGCCAGGGCAGGGCGGGGTAGCCGGAACCGGGAGAGGAAAGAGGAGCGCATCGGGCGATTGTCGCCGGAGTGAAAAAGGCCCGCAAGCGCAAGCTGCGGGCCTTGTTTCATGGGCAGGACAGCATCAGAACAGCCAGCCCACACGTGCGGTCAGTTGATGCATCAGCGAGCGGTCGCGGACTTCGGCGTCATAGCCCAGCGTGCCATAGCTGCCCTGGGCCCCGTTGAAGCGATAGCTCACGCCCAGTTGCACTGCATCGCGATTGGGTGCGGTGCTGGCGGTGGTGAAGCTGGGGCCGCCGGCCACGAAGCTGGCGGTGACATCCGGGTTGCCCGCCAGCTCATGCAGGTAGCGCGCACGCAGTTGCAGGCGGTCGCCGTTGTCGCTCAGGCGATTGAATTCCACGCCCAGGGTCGGCTGTACCGAATTGGCACGGCTGGACTCCACGTGCTGCGCCAGCGCCGCATTGCCGCTTTCGGTGTAGCCCTCATTGCTCAGGTGCGACAGGCGCAGGCCGGCCAGCCAGCGGCCCGACCAGCGCTGGCTGAGGGCGAAGGGCAGGCCGGCTTCCACGCGGGCACCGACCTGCCAGCCGTTGTAGCTGCCGCTGACGGTCTGGCCGAGGAAGCTGATGGCACGCTGGCTGCTGTAATGATTGCCGCCCACCATGAGCGCGCCGTCGAGTGTCCAGCCATCCATGTCCAGGCCAACGTAGCCGCCCACATGCACCGCATCGACGTTGACGTCATTGCCGCTGGCGTTGTCGCTGCCACGCGTGCCGGCACGCGTGTAGCCGAGCGTGAGGCCGGCCACTTCGCGGGCGGAGAGGTCGGTCTCCATGCCGGCGGCCATGCCGTAGGCGCTGACATCATAGCCATCAGCGCCGGCGCGGGCCTGCTGTTGGCCCCAGGCCCCGAGACCTTGCAGCCAGACACGGCCGCGTGCGGCGGCTTCGCCGGTGGCCACGCCGCTGCCACCCTGGCTGGCCACGGGCGCATCGCCGCGTGCGCTGTCCACGCGTCCGGCCACGGCCGAGAAGACGCTGCCCATGGAGACCTGCGCCGCCTGCTGGCTGGCGCGATTGGTTTCCGGTTGCAACTGGCGCACCGCGCTGCGATAGGCGGCGGCCGTGGGCAAGGCATCCAGCGAGGCCAGCAAGTTCTGCACCTGGGCGTTGCTGCTGTTGTTGCCGAGCGCGTCGAGCGCGCGGCCCAGCGGGCTGCCGCTGACGTCGCTCACGCTGGCGGTGCGCTGGGCGGTGAGGATCAGGTCATTGCCCGAGACTTGCAGGCCGTAGTCCAGCGTGGCGGTGTCGGCCAGCTGGATCGTCGACACATCGACCGACAGGCCGCTTGCGGCCGAGAGGATGGTCCAGCGTGCGGTGTTGGGGACATAGGTCTTGACCACCGGCTGCAGGGTCGCACCGTTGGCCAGCGTGGCGCTGCCGGCTGCATTGATCCGATCGGCCTGCGGTCCCGCCACGGCCACCTGCAGGGTCCCGTTGCTGCCCACGGAGAGATTGCCGCCGACGTTGATGGTGCGGGTGGCCGTACCCTCCGCCGCCTGGAATGCGCCGTTGATGGCGAGGTTGCCGCTGGTGCCGAAGGCGCCATTGACCTGCAGTACCGCACCCTGGTTGACGGTCATGTTGCTGACGGTGCCGAGGTCGTAATTGAAGCGTGTGACGCCGTCGCGCACGATGTAGTTTTCAAAGCCCGACAGCACCCCGGCCGCAAAGGTCTGCGTGCCGCCGGTGGTGAGCGTGTCGATGCCTGCTCCGCCATTGATGGTGCCGATGACGGTGCCACCCAGCAGTTGCAGTGAATCGTCGCCGTCGCCCATGTCGATGGCCAGACCATTCTTGCCTTCGATGCGGCCGTAGTTGATCAGCGTATCGTTGCCGCCGCCCATCTGCACCGCCGCGCCCGGTACGGTGCTGCCACCCTGGCCGGTGAGCGTGGCCTGGGCGCCGCCGGTGATGACGCCGCTGGCGTTGTTGATGAGCGTGTCATCGTAATTGCCGACCAGACCGATGGCGATGCCCTTGTTGCCGGTGATGCTGCCATCGTTGACGATGTACGCCTTGGCGCCGTTGACACCGTTGGTCCCTCCGGTCCCGCGTCCGGTGGTATTGCCGGTGTTGTAGGTGATGCGCGGATTGCTCGGGTCCTTGGACCAGTCATTGCCATCGTCGATGAGGATGCCGTGGGCATCGCCATAGATCACCGCGCCCGCGTGGTTGATGATGGTGCCGCCACCGGCGGCGATGCCATCGGCGCCATTCGGCTGGCCGGTGGAATCGAGGCCGCCTGCGCCATTGCCACGGATGGTCCCCCAGTTTTCGATGTAGGCGGTGCCGTCGATATCGACGCCGTCGCCGTCGCCATTGCTGGTGGTGGCGCCATTGCCGAGCACGTCATACACGCGTCCGCTGCCGGCGTAGTTGCCGATGATGGTGCCGTAGTTGAAGACCACGCCATGGCTGTCGAAGCCCACGCCCGAGCCGTTGTTGCCGGTGATGACGCCGCCGGCCTGGTTGATCACCACGTTGTTGCTGATGGCCACGTTGCTGCGCGTGCTGCCATCGGCATAGGTGGCGTCGAAGGTGATGCCGGTAGCGCTCAGGCGCGGCGTGAGCTGGATGGCATTGGCGAGATTGCTGTCTGGTGTGGCGGCCACCGGATCACCGCCATCGATGCCGTGGCGCGCACCGGTGATGCTGCCGTAGTTGACGATGACCGCATTGCGGATGCCGTCGTCGATGGAGATGCCATCGGCCGCTTTCGGCGGCGAGCCGCTGGCACAGGCCGACAGGTAATCCGGACAGGAGGTGTTGACCGGGCTGGTGGTGAAGATGCGCCCGTAGTTGGTCAGCAGGATGTTGGAGCCCATCTTGATCGCGCTCGAACTCGACGAACTGATGGTGGCGCTGCTGTTGCTGGCCGAGCCGTTGACGATGGTATTGCCGGCGTTGGAGTAGTCGCCGTTGGCATTGATGGCGTAGTTCTTGCCATTGTCCGCATTGGTGGGCGTGGGGCCGGTCTGCGAGATGGTGCCGAGGTTGACGATGGAGAAGGTATCGCTGCCCTTGCCGATCAGGATGGTCGGTGTCTTGGCGCTGCTGGAAGAACTGGTGATGACGCCGCCAGCGGCGTTGTTGAGGATCAGGTTGACCTTCTTGTGGTTGATGCTGATGGCCGTCAGGCCGCTGTTCTGGCCGATGGTACCGGCGTTGTTGATGGTGACGGTGCTGAGGTTGTCGTTGTCCTGCGAGGTGCGGATGGTGGCCGCGCTGCCGGAAGCCAGGGTGCCGCCGGCATTGACGGTGATGGTATCGGCGCCGTTCTTGGTCAGGGTCTTGGCGCTGGTGTCGGTCGTGCCGTTGGCCACCGTGTAGTTGGCCGCCTGGGCAGGGGCATGGATGGCTTGCAGGGCCAGGGCCAGCGGAAGCAGGCGAAGAGGTAAAGAAGAGCGGGCCATGTGCAAAGAAATTGGTAGCAAGTTGTCAAGACCTGAAAGTTTGCTGACAACTTGTGACCGGACCATTACATCGGTCGGCCGCGCGGGGCTTTTCGTCCCTCAGTGTGGTCTTTCTGATAATCTCCTGTCGTGACAAGACGCTGACAATGTAAAGAAGAAGGGGAGCAAGGATGGGAAGGTTCGTCATGCAGACAGGGGCAGTTCATGGATAAATCGCTGTGGAGTTTCCTGCTGCCGCAATGGGATGGCACGGCCTATGGCGGCCTGCAGTGGGTGTTTGCGCTGGTGTTGCTGTTGTTGGTGATCGCACTGCCGCTGCTGCTTTCACGCAGCGCCCGGCCTGCGCAGTGGCAGGCGCGGTTGCAAGCGCTGACCGGTGAGCGCGGGCCTCTGCCTGCGGCGACCACACCGGACGAACTGAGCCAGGCCGTGGCCACTGCGCCGGAACGCTGGGCTGCCGCGATGCCGGGCTTGATCCTGATGCTGGGTTTGCTGGGTACTTTCATCGGCCTGGGCCTGGCCTTGACGGCGACGGCCGGCGTGCTCGGGCCGCAGGCGGCACCGGGTGCGCTGGGAGCGGTGATCGATGCGCTGGGCAGCAAGTTCAAGATTGCCGCGTGGAGCATGCTGGCGTTTCTGATTCTGAAGTCCTGGATGATCTTGCGCGGGCATGAGCAGGCGCGGCTGGCGTGGAGCATCGGCATTCTCAAGGACGTGGCCACTGCGGCTGCGCAAGCGCAGGCGGTGCAACACGCAGAAGAACAGCAGCGTCTGGTCGACGCCATCAAGCAAAGCGGACAAGCCCTGCTGGCGGCACAACAGGCCGAGGCTCAGCGCGCGCATCTGCGCCATGGCGAGTGGATGGAAGCGATGCAGCGCCAGTCCGGACGTTCTTCCTGAGGCCGTGATGAGTCAATCCGATCACGAATGGGTCGCGGCCACCGGGCTGATGGCGGCGCTGGCGGGGGTATTGATCGTCCTGCTGGCGGTGAGCCGGGCGGGTGGTCCCGAGATTGCGCAGCTGCGTGCGGAGGCACCGCAGGTGGCAGCCGCTTCCACGCCGGCACCGCCACCGGCTGCCCCCTTGCCCGCTGCAGCACCCGCCCAACCGGCGCCTGCAGCGGCTGAAGCTGCACCACCGCCAGCCGCGCCGGCGACGGCCCGCCGCGAATCCGACGGGCCGGGATTGACGGTCGTGTTGCGCCAGGTGCAGACGGTGTTTGCGCAGCAGGGCGCTTCCAACCTGGTGGCTGTCGATACCGAGGCGGGGAAAATTACGTTGAAAGAGGGGGCATTCCGTCGCGGCAGTGCCTGCGTGGAGCCGGAAGCGCGGGCCGCGTTTGCGCAGGTCGAGGAGCGGATTGCGGAGTATTTGCAGCAGCATCCGGCGGGCCGCATCTATGTGGAAGGCCATACGGATGACAAGCCGGTGAAGGCCCCGGTGACCGATGTGCGCGCGTATTGCACGGTCTACGATGACAACTTCACGCTGTCTGCGGCGCGTGCCCGCGAGGCGCGCTTGCTGCTGATCGGACGCAGTGCGCCGGAAGCGGCGCGCCGCGTGATCGTGGCGGGGTATGGGGATTCGCAACCGCTGCCGGGGCTGGCAGCCAGTGATGAACGCAACCGGCGGGTGGAGGTGCGGTTCGTCAATGGGGGGGAGAGGAATTGAGCTGAGGTCATGATATTGCGCACGTTGCGATCAGCTCGGTTTTGTTTTTCTGTTTTTGTGTTATCAGCTGGCGTGATGGGTTGTGTCGATTCAAGTCTGTGAAAGTGATGACAGTGAATCCAGGCGGGCACAATCCCATCGGCCATCAAGGGCTGCCTGGTAGAGCATGCCCAGGGTGATTGGTGGCCTGTCGTAGGAAGCCCGCTTTTTCTTCGAGATCAGCAGCAGGAAAATCTCAAGTGGGCTGAAGCCTTCGGGGACAAAATAGTGATCAAAATTGTAGTCCCCGAAGTCGATGGAGAATTCTTCAAAGAAGTGCTCCATGAAATCTTCAGCCTCATCGCCGGTAACATCAAGATCGTCTTCAAGTTGAGTATCGCGGGTCAGTTGCTTTTTAGGGCTAGTGGCATTTTCCTTGCGGACCCAAGCTTCCAATCTTTCCCAAGCGATAGCGCGTACCACAAGACCTTGTCTTCCGTTCTGACCCGGCGATTATAGTTCGCAACGGAACGGCTCTTGATCGACGCGACGTTATGGGCCGACACCGCATACCCGACCAGGGGAAGGGCACGACCGACGCACTTGCCGATATTCTTTGTCATCAGCGTGTTCAGCGCTTTGATGCTTTGGTTGTTGAGCGTGGGAAGAATCTTCCTTTTCAAGTCGCAATTGAGAGATCTGCGTCCCACGATGGACGCCACCGATGTCTGTTTCGTGGCGCCGGAAGGCTTGGTTCTGCCGGGAATCCGATGTCGACCGGCGAGAGCAGCGGCCGCGGCACTGACATCGTCTACGCCAAACTCTTTGCACGTTTCATCGATGAAGACGTAGAAGAGCAGCTCGTTAGGGGAAAGTTGGGTATGCAGGCCAAAGCTGTAAGTGTTGTCCATGATTGTAGTCTTCGCGTGTTGAGGGGAGGGATTGCTCATCAAACCGCGATCAGACTGCTTGCTAAGTGCTGAGTTCTAAAGCCTGCACCAAGAGGTAAGCGAGTATCGTCAGCCTCGATCGCGCGCGTTGTGCTGCTTCTTGGCGTCGATGCCAGGATTGACGCAGTTGCTGGAGGCTATGCCGACAACGAATCAGTTTGCTGCATGCAACATGGGTGGGATGTGGGCCGGAGGAGAAGCATGCCCGAATGAGCCAACGAATATTGGCGCAGAAACGAAAAACGCCAACCCGAAGGTTGGCGTTTTCTTGTAACTTGGTGGCCCGGGGCGGAATCGAACCACCGACACAAGGATTTTCAATCCTCTGCTCTACCAACTGAGCTACCAGGCCAAGACGGACAAGTATAGACACTTTAAAAAATTATGCAAGTCCTTTTTGAAAAATAGTTTTCGCCACCCCGTTTATAATCGCCAGCATGACTACCCAAGCACACACCCATACTTCTTCGCCGGCCGCGGCTGGCACTGACATTTGCATCGTCGGCGACGGCGCGGTCGGCAAGACGGCGGCGCTGGGGCTGGCCCAGGCGGGCTTCAAGGTGACCCTGCTGGCCCCCCCGCCTGCGTCCGCCGCGCCCGACCCCGCCAGCTGGGACGTGCGCGTCTACGCCCTCAACCACACCGCGCATCGCCTGCTGTCGTCGGTGCGCGTCTGGGACGCCATGGATGCCGCCCGCATCGCGCCGGTGGACAACATGACCGTGCATGGCGATGGCCTGCCCGAGAAAGCCCGCCCCGGCCTGCTTTCCTTCGATGCCTATGCCGCCCGCACCGATGCCCTGGCCTGGATCGTCGAGGACCGTAACCTCGACCAGGCGCTCGACGCCGCCCTGCGCTTCGCCCCCAACGTGCGCGTGCTGCACGGCCGCGCCACCGCGCTGGCAGTGGCCGGTGAAAGCGCCACCCTTACGCTGGAATCCGGCCAGTCGCTGTCAGCCGCGCTGGTGGTCGGTGCCGACGGCGCCAACTCCTGGGTGCGCGGGCAGTGCGATATCGGCCTCGATTACCGCGCCTACGGCCAGAACGCCATCGTCACCAATTTCTCCTGCGAGCTGCCCCATCGCGGCGTGGCCTACCAGTGGTTCAGCCCGACCGAAGGCGTGATTGCCCTGCTGCCACTGCCGGGCAACCGCGTCTCGCTGGTCTGGTCCGCGCCCCAGGCGCTGGCCGATCAATTGTTGCAGCTGCCCTTGTCGGCCCTGGCCGAGCGCCTGGCCCAGTGGGCCGCACCAGTGCTGGGTGCGCTTACGCCGCTGCAGCCCGAAGTGGCCAAGGCCTTCCCGCTGCGCCTGATCAAACCGCACGCCATGATCGCCCCGCGCGTGGCCCTGATCGGCGACGCCGCCCACGTCGTGCACCCCATGGCCGGCCACGGCATGAACCTGGGCTTCGGCGATGTGGCCGCGTTGATCGACATCCTGCTCAAGCGTGAACCGCAGTACGACTGCGGCGACGAGCGCGTGCTGCGCCGCTATGCCCGCGCCCGCAAGGAAGAAGTGCTGCTGATGCAGATCGCAACAGACGGCCTGCATCGCCTCTTCTCCACCGAGGCCGAGCCGGTGCGCCTGGTGCGCAACCTCGGCATGAGCCTGGTCAACCATCTGCCCATCCTGAAACGCCGCCTCATTGCCCATGCGCTGGGGCAGTAAGGGACGGTGATTTCAGGTAAGGTAGGGCCTCTGGCGAAGCGCGGCGGTATCGATGCCTGTCTTCGCCAGCGCAACACCTTCCCCCTACATTGTTGAAAGACATGTGCGAACCCAGTACCGGCGCGGCTTTGCGGCCGACGTTCCGAAGATTGGGCGCGCGTTTGATTTGAATCAGGACGAGTATGAAAAAATTTTTGACCGCAGGTGCGAGCTCCTTGCGCCATCTGAGCATGGCGGCAGTGCTGCTGGCTTCCACCGTCGCGGGCGTGAGCGCCCATGCGCAAGCCGAGGCCGCAGACAGCACCGAGGCCACCATCAAGAAGCTCATCGAGCCGCGCCTGGGCAAGGATGCCAAGGTCGATGCCGTCACCAA
>Ga0308171_1005120_pt1 | contig 10165 bp, 9 predicted proteins | sample PhyGR1_FD_202135 | JGI IMG/M metagenome (GOLD analysis project Ga0308171, IMG submission 202135) | Phyllosphere microbial communities from UC Gill Tract Community Farm, Albany, California, United States - DLSLSG.R1 | ecosystem: Host-associated > Plants > Phyllosphere > Unclassified | place: USA... | reverse complement strand
CAGTTTTTCCTGGTTGCAGGAATGGGTGTTGTGGTCGGAATTGCAGGGGCTCATATTTTCTACGCTATCCACAGATTTTTGCCGACAACACCAGCAATTGATGCAGCTTTGACGGTGATGACGCCGTATATTTTATTTCTTTCTGCGGAGCATTTTCATTTTTCAGGAGTAATGGCAGTGGTGAGTGGCGGACTGTTTATGTCGTTCCGTTCGCACGAAATCTTCAAGACGGGAACTACAAGAATCAATATGACGGGCGTTTGGAATACCCTGATTTTTGTGATGAATGCTTTGGTTTTTGTCTTAATCGGATTGGAACTTCCCGATATTGTCGATGGATTGGGCGAAACATCTGTGATGGATGGAATTAAATATGGACTAATCATCAGCCTGATTGTGATTGTCGTTCGTATGTTGTGGATTTATCCTGTGGCGCACATTCCGAGATGGCTCAGCAAAAAAGTGCGTAAAGACCCAAGTCCGGGCTGGAAAAATCCTTTGATTATCGGTTGGGCAGGAATGCGAGGCGTGGTTTCTCTGGCAACGGCTTTATCGATTCCGGTGATGATGAATGAGCAGTCAGAATTTCCGCACAGAAATTTGATTATCTTTATTACGTTTGTGGTGATTTTTGTGACTTTGGTTTTTCAGGGTTTGACGCTGCCTTTGATTATTAAATTGACCAAGATTGGTGAGATTGATGATATTTTGCCTTCCCACGAACAGCAGGCGAGTATTCAAATCAGACTTGATAATTTGGCGGTGAACCGACTGAATGAAAAATACCAGTCCAATCTGGAAACGAACAGTCTGGTGGAAAACTTTAAACATACCATCGAAAACGATATTTTGCAACAGCAGGGTCACCTCGAATCTTTGGAAGTATGCACTAACAGACGGAATGATTTAAATGAATACCACGAAATTATGCTGGATATCTTTGCAGAGCAGCGAAAAGAACTGTTCAAAATAAAACGTGAAAACCAGTTCAGTGAGGATGAAGTGAGGAAAGTGGAATCACAGCTGGACCTTAATGAACTGAAAATAACGGGTACTAAACATTTATAATACAGACCAAATCCCTAGCCCCGATAGGAACGGCATCCTTTTTTTGCGATTGGAATTGGCGGCGGGAAAAAAAGATATAGTGAATAGCGGGATTAAGCTCCTGAAAATTAACTTCAATACAACAAATATCAAATGGAAAGCTTACAATTTTTAGTCATTGGGAAAAATCAGGAAATTCTTGATACCTTGAAAAGAATTATCGAAAATAATGAAGGCTGGAAAGCGGAAATCAAAAGCGATGAGACCGTCTGCTATGATTATATTAAAGAAAATCAGGTGGATATTGTGCTTTTGAGTTCCGGTTTGGATGAGAAATTTGAAAATGAAATGAAAACTTTTTGCCAAAATCTGGACAAAGATGTGAAGGTGATTGACCATTACGGCGGCGGAAGTGGGCTTTTGAAGAATGAAGTTTATGCACTTTTTCCTAATTTGCAGCCGTAAACTTAATTTATGTTTGAAAATATCATCAAAAACGTTACGCGTTTTATCAGCCTGAGCAGCGAAGAAGAGAAAATATTCACCGATTTATTGGTTTGTGAAACGGTTCCTAAGAAAACAATTTTGTTGCGGGAAGGTGAAATCTGTCAGTTTGAAGGCTTCATTCACAAGGGCTGCTTAAGGGCTTACTATCTTGATGATAATGGTTTTGAAGTGACGATTTTGTTTGCCATAGAAGATTGGTGGATTAGCGATATCGCTTCGTTCCAAGACCAGAAACCTTCCAATTTATATATTGAAACCATAGAAGATTCAGAGATTTTTATGCTGAATCCGACCACCAAAGAAAAATTGTTGCAGGAAATTCCGAAATTCGAAAGGGTTTTCAGAATGTTGGTTCAGAGAAATCTGTTTACGCTTCAAAACCGTTTGGTGAATACCATCTCAAAAAGCGCATCAGACCGATATCTGGAATTCATAAAAGTATATCCTACTATTCCACAGCGCGTTGCGCAGTATTATATTGCTTCTTATTTGGGCGTTTCTAAAGAATTTGTAAGTACGATTAGGAAGCGTTTGGCGACGAAGGAAAAGTAAAAATTACAAAAAAAATTCCCCTCCCTTGGAGGGGTGGCGAAAATTCGAAGAATTTTTGACGGGGTGGTTTATAGGTTATGTATAAACTACCTCGTCTTTTTGTTTCACAAAAATCCACCCCTTCAGAGAAGGGGAATTTTAAGCTCCTTTTTTTGCTTTAAATGTATTTATTAAACTAGTTAAATGCGCAGCAATTTCCATCACCATAAATTTGTCCTATCAATAACGAATAAACAACAAAACAGATATGGACAGAAAAGATTTTTTAAAGAAAGGATTACTCGGAACAGGAATGTTTGTAGCAACCGCATCATTGGGAAATACAATGAAAAATGAGATTGACGAAATCGAGCCACTGGAACCGATTGGATACAATCATTTACCGAATACAGATTCAAAAATCAAAGACAATTCAGTGATTCACAAAGCGGATTCGAGAGGGAAAGCCGACCACGGTTGGCTGGTCAGCAATCACACATTTAGCTTTGCCAATTATCATAATCCGGAAAGAATGCATTTTGGTGTTCTCAGAGTTTTGAATGACGATAAAGTGGAGGCGGGAAGAGGCTTCGGAACGCATCCGCACGACAATATGGAAATCATCAGCATTCTGTTGGAAGGTGATTTGGAGCACAAAGACAGTATGGGGAATTCAGCGATTATCAAGAGTGGAGACATTCAGGTGATGAGTGCCGGAACCGGAATTATGCACAGCGAATTCAATAAAAATAATAACAGTTTGGTGAAGTTTCTACAAATCTGGGTGTATCCAAACAAAAGAAATGTGACCCCAAGATATGACCAGATTACTTTAGATAAATCAAAAGGTCAGAATCAATTCCAGCAGATTCTTTCTCCCAATGCAGATGACGAAGGCGTTTGGATTAATCAGGATGCGTGGTTTCACTTAGGAAATTTCGAAAATAATATTGAAACCAACTACCAAATCAAGAAAAAAGGAAACGGTGTGTATGCTTTTATTTTAAAAGGAAGCGCAGAAATCGAAGGACAAAAAGTGGAAACAAGAGACGGTTTTGGTGTTTGGGATATTGCAGATTTAAATATCAAATCAACGGCAGAAGGCACAGGGATTTTATTGATGGAAGTTCCGATGACGATGTAAGAAAAAAATTAAACAGTCACTTTTAAGAGAGTGAAATATTTAGAAAAAATAGGCTTGAATTTTATTATCTGAGCCTATTTTTTTTGGTTTTAAATCAAATCTTATTTTAAGTTTTTATTTAATTTAAATAATTGATTGTTAGTGTTTTGGTAGTTGTTATGGATGGTTTTTTATCGATTTGAAATTATCTGTATATAATAAAGAATAAAAAAGATTAAAATATTTTTTCAGAAATGGGATTTATTAAACTAGTTAAATGTGCAGGGTTTCTCATCGCCCTAAATTTGTCATATCAAAATCAAGGAAATACTTCAGACAGAATTTAATTATCAATAAAAATAAACAACAACATTTAAAAATTAAACATTATGAAAAAGTTAATCTTAACATTCGCAACAGCAGTTTTATCAGTAACAGCATTTGCTCAGAAACCTGGAAAAACGATGCTGAACCCAACCAACCACGCTTTGGTTTTAATTGACCACGAAGGTCAAATGGCATTCGCAACAAAAAGCATCAGTATGGAAGAATTGAGAAACAATGTGGCTTTGATTGCAGGCGGTTCAAAAATATTCAACATTCCGACCGTTGTGACTACTGTAGCAGAGAAATCTTTTGCAGGACCTGTTTTCCCTGAAATCTCAGAAGCTTATCCTGAAGCAACCAGCGGATATGTAGACAGAACGACTATGAATACGTGGGAAGATTTGAATGCTCACAAAGCGATTACAGGAAAAAATAAAAAGAAACTGGTTTTCGCAGGTCTGTGGACGAGCGTTTGTATCGTAGGTCCGGCTCTATCGGCCATCGATGAAGGTTATGAAGTGTATGTGATTACGGATGCTTCGGGTGATATTTCAAAAGAAGCTCACGACCAGGCGGTTACAAGAATGGTTCAGGCGGGTGCACATCCGATTACCTCAGTTCAGTATGTTCTTGAATTACAGAGAGATTGGTCAAGAAAAGAAACTTACAAACCAGTTAATGACTTAATGAAAAAATATGGTGGTGCTTACGGATTGGGAATTCAGTACGCTCAGGATATGCTTAAACACTAATCAAATTTCAACATCGGCAGGTTGAAAACCGACCTGCCTTTTTTTCTTCAAACCATTAAAAAGTACATTATGAAACCAATCCATAAAATTCTATTCTCATTCGTCTTAGGTGCCGGATTGTTTAACGCTCAGAAAGCCGATTTAATTGTAACCAACGGAAAAATCACCACAATGGATGATAAAAATCCGGAAGTTCAGGCGGTTGCCATTAAGGACAATAAAGTTTTCCAGACCGGAACAAATGCCCAGATTTTGAAACTGAAAGGAAGTTCTACAAAAATCATCGATGCTAAGGGAAACCGTGTGATTCCGGGATTGTTTGACAGTCATTTGCACGTGATTCGTGGCGGAAGATTTTATAATACAGAACTTCGCTGGGACGGTGTGAAAACTTTGAAAAGAGCTTTGGAAATGTTGAAAGAGCAGGCTCAGAGAACACCAAAAGGGCAGTGGGTAAGAGTGATTGGTGGCTGGAATGAATATCAGTTTGAAGAAAAAAGACTTCCAACTTTGGCAGAAATCAATGAAGCTACAGGTGATGTTCCAGCTTTCGTAATGTATTTGTACGGAAAAGCCTGGCTGAATAAATCAGGTTTGAAACAATTAAACATCACTGGTGAAACGCCCAATCCAATGCAGGGTCTGATTGAAAAAGACAGCAACGGCGACCCGACAGGTCTTTTGGTTGCAGAACCGAATGCATTTATTCTTTATTCAACTTTGGCAAAATTGCCTGAGCTGACCGAAGCGGAAAAAGAAAATTCCACACTGCAATATATGACCGAACTGAATCGTCTTGGCGTGACGGCTGTGATGGATGCGGGCGGTGGTTTTCAAAATTTCCCAGATGATTACGGAACAACCGATGCTTTGAACAAAAAAGGAAAAATTACGGTTCGATTACCTTATTATTTGTTTGCCCAAAAGAAAGGTTCCGAGTTAGCAGATTACACAAAATGGACAGGAATGGTGGACATCGATGACCACGGGCACAACGACCACAACGGAATTGATTATCACGTAGAAGGTGGCGGCGAAAATCTGGTTTCAGATGGTGCAGATTTTGAAAATTTCCTTTTCCCAAGACCCGAATTGCCTGCAACAATGGAGAAAAGTATGAAAGAAGTCGTAAGTCTTTTGGTTAAAAAAAGATGGCCGTTCAGAATCCACGCAACCTACAACGAGAGCATCACAAGATTCTTAAACGTCATCGAAGAAGTGAATCAAGAAACGCCTATGAACGGTTTAGTATGGTTTTTCGACCACGCAGAAACGGTTTCTGAAGACAATATGAAACGCATCAAAGCTTTAAACGGTGGAATTGCAGTACAACACAGAATGGCGTATCAGGGTGAAAGTTTCATCCACCGGTATGGAAAAAAAGCAGCTTTGGCTTCTCCACCTGTAAAGAAAATGTTGGAAATGGGAATTCCTGTCGGATTGGGAACAGACGGAACCAGAGTCGCAAGTTATAATCCGTGGGTGGCTTTGTACTGGATTACTTCAGGGAAAACCTTGGGCGGAACTCAGGTGATGGCCAAAGAAAATGCTCTTGACAGAAAAACAGCTTTATCGCTTTCCACTTTTGGAGGATATGAATTGATAAAGGATTATGAAAAAGGAAAAATCAAAAAAGGATATTTCGCAGACCTTACGATTTTAGATAAAGATTATTTCAGTGTTGATGAAGAACAAATCAAAGACATCACTTCCAAATTAACCATCGTTGACGGAAAAGTGGTTTATGGAGACGAAACCTACAAAACAGTTTCTCCCGCAGCACTTCCGGTTCTTCCTGAATGGTCTCCTGTAAAATATTACGGAGGTTACCAAACAAAATAACTAAGATTTAAATAAAATAATTTCGCAAAAAATTCCCCTCCCTTGGAAATCGAGGAACGAGATTCGCCGAATCAATTAATAAATAAAAAAAATTGAGGCACTGGTGGCGAAAATTCAAAGAATTTTTGACGGGGTGGTTTATAACTGACAATCAAAAATAACTCAATACACGCCTGAAAACTCAAACCTAAAAACAATGAAAAAGCTCGTTCAAATCATCACCATTACCAACCTCGAAGGCAAATTAATTCACATTGCATTATTAGTATTCAGAATTGCATTATCATTAGAATTAATCGTAGCACACGGACTGAAAAAACTCGGAGTAGGCGTGGCAGAAGCAGAACAGGTACCGAATCCTTTGCACTTACCTGAAGCGTTCAACAGTCTTTTTGCAGACGCAGCCAACTTGGTGTTTCCGGTGTTTGTCATTTTCGGATTGTTCACCAGAGTCGCCATTCTTCCGATTTTGGCGGTGACTTTGACCGGATATTTTATCCTTCACTGGAACGATGCTTTGCTGATAAAAGATACGCCGTTTATGTATAGTCTGTGTTATCTGTTTCTGTTTTTTGTAGGTCCGGGAAAATATTCAATCGATAATTATTTAAGAAAAATTTAAAATGAAAAAGCTGATTAAAATAGTATTGATTGTTCAAATCATCCTTCCGACGGTAGTTTCGGCACAATTTAAACTGATGAGATTTGATGAAGATTATTCCACTTATAAAGATTCTGCAGACACATTTTATAATTCCATCAAATACATTCCGCTTTCCGAAAAAAATAACAATAAATATTTATCATTAGGCGGAGAGGCGAGAGCAGAATTTGTAGAATTTAATAATGAAGATTGGGGAAGATTGGGAATCGGAAGCAATCCGTTTTTCATCCAAAGATATACGGTTCACGCAGATTTGCATTTAGGTTCAAGAGTGAGAGTGTTCGGACAGTTGAGAAGTGCGTGGGAAAACGGCAGAAAAAATGGACCGAGACCGATTGATGAAGACCATTTGAATGTTCAAAACCTTTTTATAGACGTTGATGCCATTAAAAATGAAAAAGAAAAACTGACCGTTCGTGCCGGAAGACAGGAGTTGGATTACGGAAGCGGAAGATTGATTTCGGTGCGTGAAGGTCCGAACTTGAGACTCTATTTTGACGGACTGAAACTGATGTACAAAAGAGGAAACTTCAAATCGGATGCTTTTATGATGATGGCGAGTGAAATCGGTACTGGAGTTTTTGACAACAAACCTTCAAAATCGGTCAATCTTTGGGGAAGTTACAACACTTTGATTCTTCCGAAAAGTGGAAATCTGGAATTCTATTATTTGGGAATTCACCGCAAGGAAACCCGTTTTGAAGATGGAATAGGCAATGAAACCAGACATACTTTGGGCGGAAGATTTTACAGATATGGAGGTGGATTTATCTATAATTTTGAAGGCGCTTACCAGTTCGGGAATTTCAATAAAGGAACCATCAGCGCGTGGACAGCTTCTGCAGATATTGGTTACATGTTTGAAAATGTAAAAGGAAAACCAACCATCAATCTTCGAAACGATTACATTTCCGGAGACCGAAACAGAGAGGATGGAAAATTGGGAACTTTCAATCCATTATATCCAAAAGGTGGTTATTTCGGATTCAATCCGCAAATCGGACCTGTGAATTTGATTGACATTCACCCATATGCAACGGTCGATTTGAATAGTAAAATGACGGTTCAGGCCGATGTGGTTTTCAACTGGAGATATTCAACGCAGGACGGTGTTTACAGACCGAGCGGTTCTCTGAATCTGACTTCAATGAATTCTAAAAAGAAATACATCGGGACAGCTTTCCTCGGAAGTTTTAATTATAAAATTAATAAATTTTTCACTTTTAATATGGGAATTCAATATTTCAAAACAGGTGAATTTGTGGACGACATTATTGAAAATGACAAAGACGGATTGTTTATCAACTCAAGAATTGTTTTCAAGTTTTAAAAATTTAATATGAAAATTTGAGAATGTGCTCATTTGAAAATTAATTCAATTATTATCTCACATCAATGCCAGAACCTATTTCTGAAACTACCTTTGAATAACATTAAAACAAAAACAAAATTATAATCAGCCAATAGCCAACTGCTAAAAGCAAAAACAAAACTATTATGAAAAATACATTTAAAAATTCAATAAGCAAATCATTATTAATTGCAGGATTGACATTTTCAACCTTGACATTTGCGCAAACAACTACCACTAAGGTCAATGCCTCCACAAAAACCACAGCAATAGGAACATCCAAAAACTGGGGTTCAGTGGATGGAATTTCTATGATTGGATTGGTTCAGGGACCATCTTCTGCAGATGCTCAGTTACAAGTAGCTTGTGTTTTCGAATATACAGATAACGACATCCACAGCGCTCAGGCATTGCCTGCCAACTTAAATGGATTGGTACATTTGGATGAAGCTTTGAAGGGTGAATTTACCAAAATCAGACAATCAGGTCAGTTCAAAGGCCATTCTTTGGAAACCTTGTTGATAACGCCTCCCGCAGGTTCTATGTCAGCGAAAAAATTGTTGCTGATTGGTTTGGGCGACCGCAATAATTTCACTCCGGAACTGATGACTTCCGTTGCAGAAGTGGCTACCAGAGAAGCTTTGAGATTAGGAGTGACCAATTTTGCCTTTGCAAGCGACCTGAAAGATGCCGGAATTGATTCTCCAACCGCTTTGGTTGCAGGAAATGTGGTGAAAGGTATTGTGAATGCAAACCGTTCTGAAACGTATTTGAAAGAACACAACCTTTCCAAAACTAAGAAATTAGAAAAAGTATATCTTTTGGCTGGTCCATCTTTCTTTGAAGTTGCAGGCGGCGGAATTCAGGCTGCGATTGCGGAAGTGAGTAAGAAATAAATTTTTGACCTCAGTGTTCATTCAATTAATCAAAAAGCGGACAAATGTTCGCTTTTTTGTATTTTAAAATTAACAGATAAGCAGAAGTCGATATTCACTATTGTTTTCCTTCGGAGCCCTATGGATACAGGGTAAAACATGTTGTCCAGGATAATCTACTGCCAATCTCCAAAGATGATTTCTTCCCAAATTAATTGGTTGAGCGTCCTGTTTGGGCTGATAATGAAGGTCAAAGTAATATTCTTTCAGAAAGTCATCAAACTCTGATTCTGGACCACCATGGATTTTCCTAAGTTTTTCTCTGATTTCGGGAATTAATATTTTTTGGACAGCCTGGTCATTGGGCAATATATCACTCGAGGTACCATGATAAGTGCATAGAAATGTACTCGTAGCGATAGGCGAACGGTCAACGTGATAAGAATAGACGTCTGTCGAAATAAAGTCAAATTCCTCATCACGTTCATAATTTCTGAGTAAATTGAGAGATGGTGACGCTCCAAAATCGGTCAATAATTGTAGGTCATTTAAGATAATATTTCTGGCGGTATTTCCTTTTTCTGATAACTCGAGAGCCAAAAGGTCAGCCTTGTCAACTTCAGTAATATTATCATTTAATGTCAGTTTGGAAACAATCTCTGCAAAATCTCCTTCCAAATTTCTTTCCCAGCAGACCGCATTGATTCTTCCTTGGAAATCGATGTTGACAAGTTCGGAAAAAGTGGAAACGGTTTCAATTTGATCGTGATCAGAAATTTTACTTTGCATAGGTTTAAAATGATGTTTTTAACAAGTGTTTTTTTTAATTCTTGTTTTGGATTCTTTTTACTGAATTTGATTTTGATAGTTTTTGTATCGTGTCAATTGATATTGGTTTTTGGCCGGAAGTCTGGACCTCAAGAATCAATCGTTCATCCGTTTCTGAAAGCAATTTAACTTTAAAATATGGGACTAAAGCTGTTTTCATATTTGGGGTAAAGAACAGGCTAGATCCTTTTTGAACAATCACTTTTTTGTACCAAAGACCTTGCTTCAAAACCTTGTAGTCACCTGCAGTTGCACGTAAAAGGTAATTGCTGTTCTGGACAGGTCTTTCTTGGCTGATGGGATCTGATATCAAGACAT
>Ga0308171_1005117_pt1 | contig 10168 bp, 11 predicted proteins | sample PhyGR1_FD_202135 | JGI IMG/M metagenome (GOLD analysis project Ga0308171, IMG submission 202135) | Phyllosphere microbial communities from UC Gill Tract Community Farm, Albany, California, United States - DLSLSG.R1 | ecosystem: Host-associated > Plants > Phyllosphere > Unclassified | place: USA... | reverse complement strand
AATGAGGTATGCGATTGCCGCCATGCAACGCCACCTTGCCGCCGGCAACGAGCAACTACCGCTGGTTATCCCAATCCTGTTCTATCATGGGCAAGTCACACCATACCCATATCCGATGAGCTGGCTGCAGGCATTCAGTGATCCGGAGCTGGCCGGCCAGCTATATAGTGGTGAATTCCCGCTGGTCGACGTCACGGTTATTCCTGACGACCAAATCATGCAGCACCGTCGCGTGGCCATTCTGGAATTGCTGCAAAAACACGTCCGTCAACGCGACCTGGCAGAGCTGCTGGAACAACTGGTCACACTGCTTTTGGCCGGTTACACTACCAATGAGCAGCTGACGTCACTGATGAATTACATGCTGCAGGTTGGTGAAACCCGCAACCCGGGCGAACTATTATCAACCCTGGCATCACGGGTGCCGGAACATGAGGATACTCTGATGACGATTGCAGAAAAACTGAGAGAAGAAGGGCGTCAGAAAGGGCGCCAAGAAGGTATGCTGCTTGGCGAAGAAAAAGGGCGTCAGGAAGGGGTGCTTGAGGGCAAACTTGCCGTTGCCCGTACTATGCTGGCGAACGGCATCGATCGCGATTCAGTAATGAAAATGACCGGTCTAACTTCCGCCGACCTCGCGCAAATTCGCCATTAATCCGTCGTGACAACCGGCAGGGTAGACGTGGTTAGACAAAACCGAATCCGTTACTACGGATAACACCACCGCAGCACTCAGCCATCTGGCGTTCTGTGCCCTGGCAGCATTGGGGCTGGCCCGCCAGGACGGTATCGTTGGCACGCCCTATGCCGAAAACCTGTTCCTGATCTGCTGGCTGGCCACCGCCCAAAAACAGAAGCGATTTCCCAGAAGCGTCGCCGTGGATATCATCTGGCGTGTGCCCGGAGTTCAGGGCGAGCATGGATGCTCACAATGAACCACGAGTCTATCTGGAATGTTATATCGGCCCCTATGATGGGGAGCCGAGTGCCCCCATCGGCTGTGGCGATGGTGAGCCTGAGCGGCAGTGACCTGTGGCATGCCCGCAGGATGATGTAACCCGCTGACAACAGGGATTGAGGCGAGATCACTAAGCCAAGATGATCCCCAAGGCTGAATGTTGAAAGGTTGAAGAACATGAACCCATTAATCCGCCTCTGAGGGTTGAAATGTCACCGCGGCTTACGTGATCTGATAAGCCGTACAGAAGGCACAGGCAGTATGCGAACACTGCTTAACGAAGGTGTTCCAATAGCCATATGGAACGCCGGGACAACAGGCCTTACCACAGTTGGTCTGCTGACTTCTGACAACTTGCAGCAAGCAAGGGTAAAGAGTGCGAGGGGCAACCTCATCAACATGTTTAAGTCCAGGTAGGTAAACCGGGGAAGGTCAATGACGGATGCCAAGGGGCATGGCCCCGATGACGCATTGACTGGCGGAGCTTCCGTAGTAGTCCGAGATGGGGAAAGCCCATTACATGGCGAAGGGAAGCAGTTTAAATGTGTTTGCCAAGCAAACTAACTGGCCTAACAAGGTGAAGACCTTTGATAATCAGCGAAATGCAATGCAAGCTAGCCACATGGGCAGGCACAGAACCGCGCCCGCGGATCGACCAGTTGCTACGTTTGATAACACATCCGGACTGGCTGGCAGAAGCAGCGCGGATCACCCTGTCCACAAAGGGCGCTCATACGCCCGGTGTCGATGGGGTGAATAAGCTAATGATGCAAGCGAGACAGTCTGATGAATTGCGCATGTTCAGGGAAGAACTTCTCTCGGGTAATTACCAACCGTTGCCGGCCAGACGGGTCTATATCCCCAAAGCCAATGGCAAACAACGACCACTCGGCAATTCTTACTCTGAGGGATCGTATTGTTCAGCGAGCCATGCTGATGGCCGTGGAACCCATCTGGGAGAGTCATTTTCATTCGCTCTCATATGGATTTCGGCCAGAACGCAGTGTTCACCACGCTATCCGCACGGTACGAATACAGCTCACAGACAATACGGTGACACGGGGACGATGGGTTATTGAGGGTGACCTTTCCTGTTATTTTGATACCGTGCATCATCGCCTGCTTATTAGACGTCAACTAGTTTTGCCGACGTGTTGCCTCACCAGTTAATGGTAAGCGTCGCATTTGAACCGTCTGTTAGAGCTGCCCGCTTTCCCTGAAAATAATGTCCATCATCTGGGGCGCACTACACATTAATGGACATTATTTTATGAGTGAACGGGCATGGTTGCTTGAGGTCTTTCGTCTTCACTATCAGGAACGGCTGTCTCAGAACCGCATCGCCAAACAGCTGGGGCTGCCCAGGTCAACGATCAACAGCTGTTTCCAGCGCGCTATCAAGGCCGGTGTTCGTTGGCCCGTCAACGAAATGACGCTGGAGCGCACCCTTTATCCCGGTAAAAAACGGTCACGGTCCTCTGCATCACCACCGCGACAAGCACCGATAACGGCCGTGCCATCGAAACCCAAAAGAAAGGGGCGCAGACCCAACTTCCCGCTGGCGTTCAAGCTGGCGCTGGTTGAGCAATCGATGCAGCCAGGCGTCAGTACCGCCAGGCTGGCGCGCGAGCATGGCATCAACGACAACCTGTTGTTCAACTGGCGCAATCTATACAAACAGGGACGCCTCGGCACGCCCCTCCCTGCCGAGCCCTGCCTGCTGCCGGTTGAACTGGAAGATGTGTCATCACCACCGCCTATAACTGAAGCAGATAAAACACCACCCTCCGATGCCGCGGAATGTGAACTGGTGCTGCCTGGCGGCACGTTAAGGCTCCGGGGCGCGCTCAGTCCTGCCTTGCTGAGCATGCTGATCCGTGAGTTGAAAGGAGCTCGCCGATGATGTCGCTGCCGGCGGGCAGTCGCATCTGGATCGTGGCCGGCATCACCGACATGCGCAACGGCTTCAATGGGCTGGCCTCGCAGGTTCAAAATACGCTGCGTGACAATCCGTTCTCTGGCCAGGTCTTTATCTTCCGGGGACGCCGTGGCGACATGATTAAAGTGCTGTGGGCCGACGCCGATGGCCTGTGCCTGTTCACCAAACGCCTGGAGCGCGGTCGCTTCGTCTGGCCGGCGGCGAAAAATGGAAAAATCCATCTGACGCCGGCCCAGCTGGCGATGCTGCTGGAAGGCATCAACTGGAAACACCCGCAACGGATGGAACGGCCTGGCCTGCGGATATAACCTGTTGTAAGGTAGGGAGATGGTTACCTCCTATCCCGATGAAAACGCCCGGCTCCGGGCGCAACTGTTGGAGCAGCAAAACACGCTTCGCCAAATGGCGGAGTACAATCGCCTGCTCTCGCAACGGGTGGCGGCGTATGCCAGCGAAATCAACCGGCTGAAAGCCCTGGTTGCCAAACTGCAACGTATGCAGTTCGGCAAGAGCTCCGAAAAGCTGCGGGAAAAAACGCAGCGCCAGGTACGCGAAGCGGAAGAACGCATCAACGCCCTGCAGGAAGAGCTGGCGGAGACGCTGGGCGAACAGCATGATCCGGCGTTGCCGCAGCCGTTGCGGCAGTCCTCTGCTCGCAAGCCCTTGCCAGCCAGCGTACCGCGCGAAACACGCGAGCTCCCTCCGCAAGAAAGTGCCTGCCCGGCGTGTGGCGGTGGCCTCAGCCTGCTCGGGTGCGATATCTCGGAACAACTGGAGCTCATCAGCAGCGCCTTCAAGGTCATCGAAACGCAGCGGCCAAAGCTGAGCTGTTGCCGGTGCGACACCATCGTGCAATCGCCGATGCCCTCAAAACCTCTCGAGCGCAGCTACGCCGGTCCCGGCCTGCTGGCGCGCATCGTCACGGCGAAGTTCGCCGAACACACGCCGCACTACCGCCAGTCGGAAATCTACCGTCGACAGGGTGTGGAGCTGAGTCGGGCCACGCTCGGGCGCGGTCAGCGAACTGCTGGAGCCGCTGTATGAGCTGTTGCGGGAGTATGTGCTGATGCCGGGCAAGGTGCACACCGACGACATCCCGGTGCCGGTGCAGGCGCCGGGGAGTGGCAAGACCCGCACCGGCCGTCTGTGGGTCTATGTGCGTGATGATCGCAACGCGGGCTCGGTGATGCCGCCGGCGGTGTGGTTCGCGTACTCACCGGACCGCAAGGGCATCCATCCGCAGCAGCACCTGGCCGGGTACAGCGGTATCCTGCAAGCTGATGCGTATGGGGGCTACAACGCGCTGTATGAGAACGGGCGCATCACGGAAGCCGCCTGCATGGCGCATGCGCGGCGAAAAATCCACGACGTTCATGTCCGCACGCCGACCGACATCACCACGGAAGCGCTGAGACGCATCGGTGAGCTGTACGCCATCGAAGCCGAGATACGCGGCAGCCCGGCGGAGAAGGCGGCTGTCGGTCAGAAAAGCGAAGACGGTGCCGCGGATGCAATCGCTGTACGACTGGATCCAGATACAGATGAAAACGCTGTCGCGCCACGCGGAGATGGCGAAGGCGTTCGCTTATCTGCTGAAACAGTGGAATGCGTTGACCCTCTACTGCGAGAACGGCTGGGCGGAAATCGACAACAATATCGCAGAGAACGCCCTGCGCGGTGTCGCGCTGGGGCGCAAAAACTGGTTGTTCGCCGGGTCAGATGCAGGCGGAGAACGTGCTGCGATACTGTACTCGCTGATCGGCACGTGCAAACTCAACGGCGTGGAGCCGGAGAGGTGGCTGCGTTACGTGCTCAGTCATATCCAGGACTGGCCGGCGAATCGGGTGCGCGAGCTGCTGCCGTGGAAAACCGACCTCACCTCTGCATAAGCGTCAAGACGGTTCAAATGCGACGCTTACAATTTTCCAGCGTCGCTGATATTGTGACTCTAAAAACTGACACCATTCCCGGTAGTTGCGGATATAACCATAGCCTGGGGCGGATAAATCCCGCTCCGCGTAGTGCTGGCGTAACAGAGCGATAACGGCCTGACGCCAGTAACGCTCAACCACTTTCTTTTTGAAAAAGATGGGGCGCCAGATGCCATGTTTGAGGCGAAGTCCGCCCCGTGTTACCGATAAGTGGATATGAGGATGCTGATTGAGTTGTCTGCCGTAGGTGTGCAGGGCGACAAACAGACCGATTTCAATGCCCATTTTTTCCGCCCATTTCAGCAGGGTACGGGCAGCACAGGCAAACAACTGATTGAGTAACGGCCAGTTGTGATTAAAGGCCGGCCAGAGCTTATCGGGCATGGTAAAGGTGATGTGCTGCCATTCGCAGTCAGGCAGGATATGTTGTTGCTCTGCTATCCATTGTTCGGTGGCTTTCATGCCGCAGGCACTGCACCCTTTGCTTTTGCAGCTCTGGCAGAAATATTTTGTGTGGGTGCAGTGAGCAGACTCACAGCAATAACGGCGAATGCCCATAGCACCGGTGCCACAGGCGAGCATGCGCTCAATGACCAGTTTGGTCCATTCGGGAATAGTATGACCGTGTATTGATGAGAAGGCGGTTCCAGCCGTCATCAATCTGAAAGAGAAGCTTTGCGGGTCGGGGAATATACATGCACGGAATTATAGCGGGAGACGGTTGCTGAGGACAGCCATTGACTTACAGAGTCTTAGCTCCGCCGTAGGCGGCTATTGTTCATGGTTAGGAGATTGGATCGTGTCTTTTGAGAGCGACTGACCATAAATGGCCGCGCTCTGTATCCTCTGATGGTGCGGCATTGTTATGGTTTATGTGTATAAATGGCTATTTTGATGTGTTTTTAATCTAAAACCTGTTTTTCAGGCGCACTGATCCAGGTGCGGTGCCTGAAGCCATCGTTTTTTCGCCATCCGATGCAGCCTGTCAGAGAGCAGTTTGGTGGCGTGCTCGCCTGCCACCGCGCCGGCAAAACGCAGCCGACCTTTGCAGAGGATACACTGGTACGGATCGGTGCCCAGGAAGCCTTTCATCAGCACCGCAAACCCGGGCCGCTTCGGTTTTTCCCGTACCGTCATCTCCAGCGCGTCGTAGACCTTCGGCAGCAGCGAACCCCGCTTGCGGTTGGCCAGAAAACCGTAATAGCGCACCATTTTAAAATGCCGCGCTGGAATATGGCTGACGTAGCGCTGCAGCATCTCCTCCTGGCTGATTTTCTGGCGTTTGTGCTGCTGCGTGCGGTGATCGTAATACTGATGCACCACGGCACCGCCGCGGTAGTGGCGCAACTGCGAGGCCGTCACCGGCGGGCGCTTCAGATAACGGCCGAGGTATTTCACGCTGCGCCAGGCACCGCGGGTCTTTTTGGCAAAATGCACTTTCCAGGCGCGGCGATATTGGGCATGCAGATACCGGTGCCATCGGTCTTCGTTACGGATATGACCGAGGTCTGGTAGTCCACCGGGGTTGATTTGCGCGTAGTTGTCGCGCAGCAGGTAAACCACGGCGTTGCGCCAGATTTGCTCGACCTCTTTCTTTTTAAAGAACAAATTTCGCCATGAGCCGTGTTTGACATCGAGTCCGCCGCGGGTGACGGAGACGTGGATATGCGGATGCTGATTCAGCTGCCGGCCGTAAGTATGCAGCGCACAGAAGATACCGACTTCGAACCCCTGCTGGCGCGCCCAGCGGAGCATGGCGCGGGTGGCGCAACGGAACAGGTCGTTGAGCAGGGGCCAGTTGTTGTTGTTGAATGGCCACAGCAAGTGCGGCATGGTAAAGGTGATGTGTTGCCAGTCGCAGTCCGGGAGGATGTGCTGCTGTTCGGCAATCCATTGCTCGGTGGCCTTGAGGCCACAACTGCTGCAGGCTTTTGACTTGCAGCTCTGGCAGAAAAAGCGGGAATGGGTGCAGTCCGGTGAGGCGCAGCAGTAACGGCGCACGCCCATAGTGCAGGTGCCGCAGGCGAGCATGCGCTCGACGGCGAGTTTGGTCCAGTCGCTGAGGGTGTCGCCGTGTTTGTCGAGGTAGCGGCTCCAGCCATCGTCATGCTGGAACAGGAGCTTTGCCGGTCGGGGAATATACATGGTGCAGAGTCTACAGGGCGGCAGGGGACAGGAAAAGGGCATCGGCGCCAGCCGGCTCACGTCGCAGACGTGCTCATTTTATGCGTGTGTCAACGCGACGGTGGGGGATGCGCCACACCGTGCGAGTCGCCGGGCTGTCAGGCGGCTCCAGTGTTGATGTGAGGCTGGGGGCTTACAGACGGTTGAGGCAGCAACGCTGCCGTGCTCGCACCGCAGGTGCGCTACGTTCAGCTATGTGGGACAGCGAGCTGGTCCCTTTACTGAAAGGGGGCAGATGTCCTTTGGTCATCCTTTCTGAGTATGTTACATGATAACGAGGCTTGATGTGTTTCGTGTGAAGTTGGCAATTATTTCAGGCGCACGACAGGCACATCGTTCAGCCGCGTGGTCCAGGCCGGCGACAGCTGCTGCCGTTTCATCTTCCAGCCATCGGCACGATCGGGAATCATCGTCACGGCGAAGATAGTCATAAATAGAAGGCGCTTACAGGAGGGGGGGATATGCTACGGCTTCCGATCCCGATTCAGATAACAGCCGCACACGAAGTTGGCCCAAAAGTATCGAATGTAGTCACCTGCCCTACTCTTGCACGATGAGCGGATGGCAAATAATGGCTTCCGAACTTATCGTAAACAGAAGGGTACAGATGAAAGCTTTGGTTCATGCCACCTTGCTGGCCGCCATGCTGGGCGCCGCTTCCTTCAATGTTTTGGCTCAGGAGACCAAAAACGTGAATACCAAAACCATTAGGGCCATGGCAGGCGCCCCCGCCGCCACTGCCCTGGCCGCAGCCAAAACGGCGCTTATCGTGGTGGATATCCAGAATGAATATTACGCAGGCAGCGGCTTTCGCGGCAAGATGGTGATCCCGGATGGCCAGAAAGTATTGGATAAGAGTAAAAAGCTGGTTGAGTTCGCCCGCAAAAAAGGCATGCCGGTCTATTTCGTGCGGCATCTGGGGCCGGCCAATGGTCCGTTATTTGCCGAAGGTTCGGTCTACGCCGAATTCCATCAGGCGCTGCAACCCGCTAAAGGGGATGCGGTGATCACCAAAGCGACGCCGAGCGCATTCGTCGGCACCGATCTGGATGCGCAGCTGAAGAAGCAGGGCATCAAAACGCTGATTGTGGCCGGTTTGATGACGCACATGTGCATCTCTTCGACCGCACGCGATGCGGTGCCGCTCGGCTATGATGTGTTGATCCCGCAAGACGCGACGGCGACGCGCGATCTGGACGACGGCGCGGATGGCGTGGTCGATCACCGCGTGTTGCAGCGGGCGTCGTTGGCCGCGGTGTCGGACGTGTTCGCGGAAATCAAAACCACCCAGAGCATCCTGGCACTGCCGGTGACCAAATAAGGTTCAGCGCGCCGCTCTGCGGCGGCGCGCACTGTTAAGAGGCGTTATCGCGGATGAAAATAGGCATTGTGGTTTTCGACGGCATCATTCCTTTTCACCTTTCGGTGCCTTTTGCGGTGTTTGAGAAAGTGCTGGCGCCTTCAGGCGCGCCGCTGTGCGAACTGGCCCTGTGCGCCGCCGATCCAGGGGAGCTGAAAACCAATGCCGGTTTTTCCATTGTGGTCAACCTTGGGCTCGATGCGCTGAGCGGCATGGACATGGTGATCGTGCCCAGCTGGGACGATCCGGCCCGCCAGCCGGAGCCCGCTCTGCTGGATGCGCTGCGCCATGCCCATGCTACCGGTGCCACCGTCATCGGCCTTTGTATGGGCGCGTTCGTGCTCGCGGCGGCGGGCCTGCTGAATCATCGCCGGGCCACCACGCACTGGCGCTGGCTGCCGGATTTTAAGCAGCGTTATCCGGCGGTGCTCATCGAAAATGACGTGCTTTATCTCGATGAAGGGGATGTCGTGACGTCGGCCGGCACCGCCGCCGGCATCGATTGCTGCCTGCACCTGGTGAGAAAACGTTGGGGCGCGGACATGGCGGCGCAGGCGGCGCGCCAACTGGTGGTGCCCCCTCACCGGCAAGGCGGACAATCGCAGTATGTCGCGCTGCCGGTGCAAAATACCCGCCAGGGGGACAATTTTTCCTTAGCGCTGGCCTGGACGATGGAAAACCTGCATCAGACGCTGTCGTTGGATAGCCTCGCGCAAAAAGCCTGCATGAGCCGCCGCAGCTTTACCCGCCGGTTTCAGCAAACCACCGGCACCCGCTTTTCGCTTTGGCTGCTGAATCAGCGCGTCATCGCCGCACAGCGTTTGCTGGAAAAGAGCGACTGCTCGGTGGAAAATTGGATCGTTGGTTAAGTAATTCTTATGCAACGTATAATTTTAATAGCAGCAAAAAAGGAAATACAACTCACACTGTGGGTATTAATGGGACATCTCTTGCAGATAACAATTTGAGCTGGGGAGTTCAAGAGTCTTATGGAACAAATGGTCAAGGAAATGGCGCAAGTGCAAATGCTGATTGGCGGGCTACGTACGGAGAATTAAAAGCAGCCTATGACTATGATAAGAATCAACGAAGACTAAGTTATGGTATCCAGGGCGGAGTTCTTGCTCACGAAGACGGCATTACAATCGGGCAACCTCTTGATTCAACTTCAATTTTAATAAAAGCACCTGGAGTTAATGGTGTAAGTGTAAATAATCAAACGGGGGTGAGAACTGACTGGCGTGGTTATGCATTAGTTCCAACAGCTAATCCATTTAGAAAAAATACCATATCACTTAATACTGAAACGTTGCCAAATGATGTTGATTTGGAATTGACAAGTAAAACTGTGGTTCCGACAAAAGGAGCTGTGGTCATAGCAGAGTACAAAGCCAATATAGGACGTCGCGTTATATTATCTCTATCTCGTAAAGATGGCTCGCCAGTACCGTTTGGGGCTATTGCTAGTCTAAATAATGGGGAGCAAAACTCTATTGTTGGCGATGATGGGCAAGTATATCTTTCTGGATTGCCAGATAGTGGGATTCTAAATGTGAAATGGGGTAAGTCTATCGATGAACAATGTCGAGTGGACTTTAACTTATCTAGCGATAGTGGCTCATCAGAATATTCAATGCGCATTATTGATCGAAAGTGCTACTGATTAAAAGAGGTTATGGGAATGAAAGGTAAATATATAAATAACAGCGGAAATGTTTTTAGAATATTAAATTGCTTTTTCAAGGTGGCATTATCATCGGTTGTTTTTTGTTACAGCCAGACAAGCATGGCAACAT
>Ga0308171_1005116_pt1 | contig 10169 bp, 8 predicted proteins | sample PhyGR1_FD_202135 | JGI IMG/M metagenome (GOLD analysis project Ga0308171, IMG submission 202135) | Phyllosphere microbial communities from UC Gill Tract Community Farm, Albany, California, United States - DLSLSG.R1 | ecosystem: Host-associated > Plants > Phyllosphere > Unclassified | place: USA... | reverse complement strand
CCGACGTTCTTGCCCGCATCGCCGACACGCCGATTATCAGGCTGGAGCAGTTGCTTCCGTGGAATTGGACGCCGCCGACCGTCAACGCTCAAGCTGCCTGACCTGTGGCCTTCACCGGAGGCTTACGGGGATACCGATGTCCATGTTGTTGGGACTTCGGCTTTTGTCTCGGCACGCCGGGTGCTTGAGGGCCAACTCTCGGTCCCCGATCACGAGCATTAAACCAAACCATCACGTCATGGTATCAGTTAAGTGTGATATAGTTCTTGAGGAGACACGGATCCTCAACACCTTAGCTCTAACTTCTGCTCGACCTCATCCGCTGGCGCGCGCACCTTAGGCTGCAGCGCGCGGCATGGTGGCGGCAGCGAGCAAGGTCGCTGATCATTTATCCAGAAAGATGGCTTTCTTTCATCCTTAGCGTAACAACGACGCCGCCCTCTACCCAGTTATAGTCGATTGATCCACCGAGTTGTCCAGAGACTGTCCTGTGCAACATCTTACTGCCGTAACCGTCTGACGATCTGGGCGACTGGGCAGGGTCGCCTCCGTGTTCGCTCCAGACGATCTCGACCTCGTCTTCGATTACAGAACCGGATATGTCGAGCAATCCCGCATTATTCGACAAGGCACCATATTTGAGCGAATTCGTTGCCAACTCGTGTATCACGAGTGCCAGGCTGGTTGCGGCCTTCTCTCCTAATCCCATCCGCGGCACAGCAACGCGGATGCGACCTGCAAAAGCTCCGACGTCGTCGTAAGGGGCAAGCAGCACAGCAAAGAGGTCACCGAGCAATGCCGATCTCCCCTGGCCATCGGGGAGCGGGCGCACCAGTTCGTGGGCCCTGCCAAGGGCCGTCAGTCGCTCAGTCAACTGCTTTGCCATTTCCTCTTTTGTCTCGGTCGTCCGCGAGGTGATATTTGTTAATCCAGAGGCAAGAGCCAGAATATTCTTAACGCGATGGCTCATCTCGCCGGCAAGGAGTTCATGCCCTTCCTCCGCCTGCTTGCGGCCCGTGACGTCAAGAAAGATGCCTGTCATTTTTTCGGTTGCAGCGTCGCCCTCGTTGCCCTGGCCTCGAGCGGAAATCCAACGAACGTCGGAGGCGTTCGTGAGAATGCGGAAATCAATTTCAAACGGGCCGTCGATGGCGCGGGTTGCGACGAACGCCGCCCTGACGCGGTCTCGGTCGGCGGGATGCACCTTGGCGGAAAGATGCTCGAAAGTGAGGTCTACCTCACCGCAAATGTCCCAGAGTTCGTAAGCCTTGGCATCCATCACAAACGTGTCGTCATCGACGATCCAGGCCCAGAGCGCGACCCCGGCCGACTGGATAGCACGCCTGAGCTCGGCTGTACTCCATTCAGGTTGTGATGTGCCTTTGCTCAATTTCAAATGTCTCCCACCCCATACAAAAGCTGGTATCGATCTAGAACTAGCTGGCCAGCGAAGCGTTATCAATGTTCTACGTAGTATGTGCTTTATTGGGATGGAAGTGGAATGGCATTAATTTCGGACCGGTATCGGGACATATTTGTTGGCGATGGAGAGATGGCGCAGATGATGCGGCGCCATGATTGGGCGGATAGTACACTTGGTTGTCCGGACGAGTGGCCCGAAGCACTGAAGGTCGCAATTCGACTGTTGCTCACCTCAAAATTTGAAATGTGGCTTGGCTGGGGTCCAGACATCGCCTTTTTCTATAACGATGCCTATAGGCCGACCTTGGGAAATAAGCACCCCAACGCGCTTGCTGTGCCGACAAAGATATTATGGTCTGAAATCTGGAATGATATCAAAGGGCGCTTGGAAACCGTTTATTCAAGCGGAGAGGCGACCTGGGACCGCGCGCTGCTCTTGCTTCTCGAACGCGACGGGTATCCGGAAGAAACGTATCATACCTTCTCTTACAGTCCGCTGATCGGAGACAGTGGCAAGGTCGAGGGCGTCTTCTGCGCGGTCACGGAAGAAACCGAGCGGGTCATCAGTGAACGCCGCCTGGCAACCATGCGCACCCTGGCGTCTGGCCTTGCCGTGGCCGACACAGAGGTCGAAGTCTTCAACGCTTCACGCAAAGCGCTTAACGACAACCCTCAGGATCTTCCCTTCTGCGCACTTTATGTTTTTGACGAGAACGGCAATGCGATGCGCCGGTGGGTTTGCGGCACAGCTGAAGACGACACTTTATTGCCCGTAACAATAAACCGTGGTGTGGGTATCTGGAACCTTGAACGCGCCTGGCAAAAACAGACCATGGATCTGATAGAGTTGTCGGCCACAGACGTCATCCCGTCGGGGCCCTGGCAAAGAGCGCCATATCAGGCTGCGGTCATTCCTTTGGTCGGACAAGCCAGCGACCAACCCAAGGGGGTAATGATCACCGGGCTCAATCCGCATCGGGCGGTCAGCGACGATTATCTGGATTTCCTTAAATTGATAGCCGGCCAGATCACCTCGCGCTTGGCGAGCGCCGAAGCGTTCGAAACAGAACGTCGACGGGCAGCGGCGCTTGCGGAGGCCGCTGAGATCCGGGAAAAAGCAGCGTTGGCACTCGAGCAGCTCAATCGTCAACTCTCCTCAGAAGTGCAACTTCGGACCGCGGAGCGAGATCGGATGCGCGCCCTGTTCCAGCAAGCCCCAAGTTTCATGTGCATCCTCAGCGGGCCTGAACACACTTTCGAGCTGGTCAACGATGCCTATAATCAACTTGTCGGGCATCGCGAGCTCCTTGGCCTCAGTGTCAGAGAGGCGCTGCCTGAGATTGCCGGGCAAGGTTTCTTCGAATTGCTCGACGGTGTTTTTCGATCGGGCACGCCGTACATAGGTCGTTATGTGCCTGTTTTCCTGGAACGGGATGGCAACGAGCAGCCGGATCAGCGCTTCGTACATCTGATCTACCAGCCTATTTTTGATCTTAACGGATCAGTGACCGGGATTTTCGTTGATGGCTTCGATGTCACGGACCAGAAGCGTGCTGAGGATCAGCTTCAGAGCCTTAACCACACCCTTGAGGAAAAAGTCGAGCAGCGCACTATTGAACTGAGAACTGCGCTTCTGAAGCTAGAGAAAGAAACTGTCGAGCGCGAAACCGCGCAGATCGCGTTGAGGCAGGCGCAAAAGATGGAAGCGCTGGGTAACCTCACAGGCGGCGTGGCGCACGACTTCAACAATCTTCTCCAGGTCGTGAGCGGCAACCTGCAGCTTCTCTCCAAAGATATCGACGGCAACAGGCGGGCAGAACAACGCCTGCATAATGCCTTGGCCGGCGTTGCCCGCGGCGCAAAGCTGGCATCGCAGCTTTTGGCCTTCGGCCGCCGTCAGCCGCTCGAGCCCAAAGTCGTCAATGTTCGAAAACTCATCCAGAATATGGACGATATGCTGCGCCGGGCACTGGGCGAAGAGATAGAACTCGAAACCGTTGTCTCCGGCGGGTTATGGAATACGCTGATCGATCCGAGTCAGCTGGAGAACGCCATCCTTAACCTGGCAATCAATTCGAGGGACGCGATGGAAGGCCGCGGACGATTGACAATCGAGACCGGAAATGCGGTTCTCGACGACAATTACGCCCGTTCGCACGACGATGTCCGTCCCGGACAATATGTGCTCGTTGCAGTGACCGATACGGGGTCAGGAATATCGCCGGATATCATCGAACATGTCCTGGAACCGTTCTTCAGCACGAAGACGGACGGGAAGGGAAGCGGACTCGGTTTGTCGATGGTTTACGGCTTTCTTAAGCAGTCCGGAGGCCACCTCAAAATCTACAGCGAGGTCGGGCATGGGACGACCATGAAACTCTATATGCCGCGCACGGTGCAGGTCGAAGACAGCCTGAGTGATCCAGAGGCCATTGCGGTGACGGGTGGCACGGAAACTGTTCTCGTGGTGGAAGACGATGACGGCGTTAGGGAAACATCGGTGGCGCTGCTGACGGACCTTGGTTACCGCGTCCTCAATGCGCGAGATGCACAGTCCGCATTCGCCGTCGTCAGCAGTGGCGTTCAGATCGACCTGCTGTTCACGGACGTCGTGATGCCGGGCCCGATGCGCAGCACAGATCTTGCGAGGAAGGCCAAGGCTCAGTTCCCTGGCATGGCCGTGTTATTTACCTCAGGCTACACCGAAAATTCGATCGTCCACGGCGGCCGGTTGGACGCTGGTGTCGAGTTGCTATCCAAACCCTACACGCGCGAGGCACTGGCCCGCAAAGTCCGCCACGTCCTGAACAACGCGCAGCAACACAGGATTGCCTTGCAACGGATGGAGCGCCAGGAGCCCGCGCCTGCACCCGAGCAGGAGCCGCGTGATAGCCGCCCAACGGTGTCCGCAAAACCGCATATCCTTATCGTTGAGGATGAGCCGCTTATCCTGATGTCGACGGTCGACATGGTAGAGGAGCTTGGTCACACGGTGCACGAGGCTAACTCAGCGGAAGATGCCCTCAGCGTCCTTGAGACCAACAGGATCGACATGTTGCTGACAGATGTCGGTCTGCCCGGCATGTCCGGGATCGAACTCGCAAGGCATGTAAGGGAACGCTGGCCAAACGTGCGGATCGTTTTCGCAAGCGGTGACGACAACGCCAAGACAGCCTCGGGCATTTCCGATGCGCAGCAATTATCCAAGCCTTTCAGTATCGATGGGCTGCGACAGGTTTTGGGTAAGGCCGATCGGACCTTGTGACCGCAATCTGGCTGGCATGACTCGCGCACGGGTATATCCACGTTTGCCATCGCGCTGTTTGGCGATGGCGGCCGGCCACTTGCGCAAGGTTGAGTATCCAGTCCCACCTGCGCTGTTGACCGCCGGGTCATCACGATAGTGGAACTGGATCTGTGGAGATACCTTGATGCCCCCTGGGCAAGCGAGGCCACGGCACCCTTCGCCGGTTAATGGGCCTTCCGGTTTTTATCCGAAGTCGACGCCCGCGCGGCGTAAGTCATAGCTCGACCGACAAGAACCGCGCGGCATAAAACACCACCAGTTCGATCCGGATCAGCCGTACGCCGCGGGGCACGAGATCACTAGAGGCTGACGCCCTCCAGTTTCGCGATCAGCATGTTGCGATCCTCGACCGATCTCAATCGCACCGTTAGAGCTTCGCTCTTAACCGGCACCTGGGGCGGCAGAGAGACGGCAATGCCGGGAATATTTTCGGCAGCCCACCGCCTGAAACGAGGCAACTTGTTGGGGCCGCTGATAGGAAGGGTGTGAATATATCTGAAAGTCATGACTGCTTCTTTCCGAATGCGGGCAATGCCATGGCACAGGCGGCCAGATTTGCTCCGCAGTTTTCGTGTCGGGTTGCGAGAAACCTGACGCCAATGTCGCGGTCGCAACTATTGGCGCCAGGCAATCAGCGTCCGGCACTAACCCTTCGGATAGGAAAGACGTAACGCATGGTGAGCGCGAAACCCGTTAGCTCCATCGTCGGCATGTCAGACACCAGAACCTTGCCGCTCGCTCAACCCCAGGATCAGGTGGCCAGAGTGACGGCGGGCATCCCAGCACCCCGGCTCGGCATCGAGCTTCAGTACAAAATCGGCAAGCGCGATATCACCCAGCCTGTCCGCCGCCGCTTTTGGAGAAAACCATCGTCCTTTTCGGTGCGCTTTTTCGCGCCAGTGGGTCAAAGTGCCACGCACGTTCATACCGAATATCGCGACACAGCAGACAAGCTGAGGCTTATCGTTGAGGGTCTTGATGTATCTGTATGTCATTACCGGAGCCGGGGACATGTCGCCAATAATTCCTGCCACCTTGAACGCATGTCGTGAGGCCATGACGAGGGGCGGACATGCTTTCACGAGCGGGCCATTGGGCACGATCCAGCGCTCGCGCTCACGGTCCGTGACAAGCAGCACCTTGCGCTCGCCGTCGCGCCCGATCCGCCAGGGAAGTACTCCGACCTGCTGCAAGTGACCTCTGTCATCAGGTGACGAGACGATCCGGCTTGCTGTCGTAGCGCGTGTCATTGTCCTGCGGTCTCCGCAAGCCAGCGAAAGGGCAGCCGGAACTCGTTGCGCTTGCAACTATGAGGCTTGCGTGCGGCTCTCAGTGGAACGGAGGTTTCACACCAAGGGCACCGGGCCGCGGCACCCGGCAGTTGACGGTTGCAGGCAGGGCAGACTGGAAGGGGGCGAGGGTGGGACATTAAAACGCTCCATGGCTACGTCGCGCGAGCGACGCATACCAACCGCACTTTCAATTGCGTGGTTCCCGGAGCGGCTGGGTCTATGGCGGCGTTAAAGGTTCAGTGCTGCCAGCTCCGGGTTAGGGAATGTGCCTGATCAGTAAGCCTGAAAAATAGGGATTTCATGGTCGTTTTCATGATGCTTATCTGGGCAAGGATCGCGTTGACGGCAAGGTGACCTTTTGCCGCACGATAGGAATGATGTCGGACCATTCGCGCCAAATCGTACGTGAACGAACCTCGTGACATCCACTCAGCGGCAAGAAGCTCTGCGTCACTTTATGGCCTTACTGTCAGACCCAGAGCTTTTCGCTTGAACGCGCGGACGACGATCGAGACATTGATGGAGGTTTTGCAGACGTAGCTGTTATCGAACAACAGACCTGACCGGTCGTTGCACAGCACTGACGATTCGAGCGCCTGCTCAGCTAGGTTGCGCCCCCACTCGTTGTGGAAGAACGTGCTTCCATCGGTAAAGCCAAGCCCGGTGCTCTGGTATGTCGGTCGAGCTTGCAGCGATCTTAAGGCGGCAAGATAAGCGGCATCATTGTCCGACCTGCGTCCAGCGATCAACGCTTTTCCCAGAGATTTCCGATCGATGCTGGGACGCCTCCAAATAATGAAGCGGTTCTCAACCAGATCAATGTACTCATCGAGACCAGCAACGGGGATCGAGTGGACGGCGACAGGTTGATAGAACATGAATGGATCGCTCTCTTCGGCGGCCGCATTTGCCCGGAAACACATAACCGCTTCGAGCGATGCCACTATCTCCGGCCAGGCTTTAAGGACGGAGGACATCACCTGAGGGGCGACTCCAGCCTTCCGCCAGAGTGCATGTATTAAAGCCAGAGCAATCCACCGTGGCTCGCCTGTCGTCTCGTTAGCCGCGTTAGCAATCGGTGCAAGGCAGGCCTCGTCCTCACATAGGATAGCGGCTACGTCAGCCAGAGTAGCATGATCAAGTCCAAAATTCGGCTTGGCAAGCAGGGCAGGAAACAAGGTGGTAACCTCTGAAAAACGCCTTGTTCTCAACAAAGAGAACGAAGACCAGTGGAGCGACTAAATTGGCGAACGACCCGATCGCACGCGTGCGATCGGGTGACGCTCCTGCTTTGAGGCGCAGCGGCTCCGGTCTGGCTTGAGGTCCAATAATCATCACCGATGCGTTCCTCCGGGACAGCATGAGTCGAGCTGGGTCGCCGCTCGTGATCGCCTAGATGACCCCTAACGCGTCCATAGCTTCCGCGACCCGAACAAATCCGGCGATGTTTGCACCAAGGACGTAATCGCCCGGCGCGCCATATTCCTCTGCTGTTTCCGCGCAGACATCATGGATCGCACTCATGATGTCTGCGAGGCGCGCCTCCGTTTGCTCAAACGTCCAGCTGTCACGGGAAGCGTTCTGTTGCATTTCCAAAGCAGACGTGGCGACCCCTCCTGCATTAGCGGCCTTGCCAGGCGCGAACATGACGCCTGCCGCCTGAAACAACCTTACAGCCTCGGGAGTCGACGGCATATTTGCACCTTCTCCCACCGCGATGACGTTGTTTCTGACGAGCGTCTTTGCGTCTTTACCAGTCAGTTCGTTCTGCGTTGCACAGGGCATAGCCACGTCACAGGGGACATCCCAGATTGATCCTCCCTCTACAAAGCAAGCGTCCGACCCCTTGAGCTTCACGTATTCCGAGATGCGTCCTCGGCGGACCTCCTTGATCTCCTTGACCAGGGCGAAATCAATCCCGTTTTCATCAACGACATAACCGTTTGAATCGGAGCAAGCGACAATCTTCCCGCCGAACTCGCTTACTTTTTCCATTGTATAGATTGCAACGTTGCCCGAACCAGAAACCGACACACGCCTTTCTGAGAAGTCCATTCCTTTGGAGGCCAGCATCCTGCGCACAAAGTAGCTCGCCCCATAACCTGTAGCTTCTTTGCGAGCGCGCGAACCGCCATAGAACAGGGCTTTCCCGGTCAGGACACCCGCCTCAAATCGATTGGTGAGCCTCTTGTACTGGCCAAACATATAGCCAATCTCACGACCGCCGACACCGATGTCGCCAGCGGGAACATCGGTGTATTCGCCAATATGTCTATGAAGCTCAGTCATGAACGACTGACAAAAGCGCATAATTTCGCCATCAGATCGTCCGCGCGGATTGAAGTCGGATCCGCCCTTCCCTCCCCCGATGGGCATACCGGTCAAGGCGTTCTTGAACGTCTGTTCGAATCCGAGGAACTTGATGATACCGACGTTGACCGAGGGATGAAACCGAATGCCGCCCTTGTAGGGACCCAAAGCAGAATTGAACTGCACGCGGAATCCGCGATTGATTTGGACCTGACCGTTGTCATCCACCCAAGGTACACGAAAGATGATCTGCCTCTCCGGTTCACAAATCCGCTCGATGAGGGCGTTTTCCGCATAACGCGGATGTTTAGCAATGACTCTTCCAAGGCTCTCCAGGACTTCGCGCACGGCCTGGTGGAACTCGAACTCTCCTGCGTTTCGGCGCAAAACTTCGTTGAGAATGGGTTCGAGTTTTTCGTCGACGTGAACCATCAAATACTCCGTTTTTTTAATAGCTTAAGGAAGATCGGCATGGGCAAGCAGCCTAATCACTGCGGCGAGGGTGACTGTCTTGGCTCGTCAGACATCGGGGTTCTTTGACCTCACTCGCTCGGACATCATCGCCTGGAAGTTCGATAGCAGGATTATGCATCCGCCGATGAAGACCCAAGCGTCTACGCCTTCTCCGTAAGCGTAGAACCCGACGACCGCAGCCATGGGTACACGCAAAAAGTCGATGGGCATGATGACAGATGCATCGAGGCGCTTAAGCGCCTGTGCCTGGCAGTAATGCGCACTCAAGGCACCAACGCCGGCAACCATCATCCACGGAATATCGGACAGGCTGACGTCCCTCCAATCCGTCAACGCGGCCAGCAGTCCCAGCGGCAGTTGAATGAGGATCATCCAGACCACGATGATTGCTGGTGAGCATTCTTTCGTGAGCTGCTTGACGAGAATCAAGGAAAGCCCATAGCCGGCGGCCGCCAGCAGCACTAAGCCAGCAGCCGGATCAATGACGCCGAATCCTGGACGCACTATCACCAGAACACCGATGAAACCGCCAAGGGTTGCGAGAAGCCGCGGCCCGGTTAGCTGCTCCTTGAGAAAAAGCCAGGCGAAAAATGCGACCCAGATCGGCATCGTAAATTCGAGTGCAAAGACCGACGCCAGTGGGAGAGAGACCACGCCAATGGTCCAGAAATACTGGGCGGTGAAGTGAACGACGTTTCGGGCGAGATGCCTTGGAAACAGTTTCTTCTGACGGATCTGCGGCAGGAGTGACCGTCCCACCAGCAAAATTACACCGAGACCGACGAGAGCCCGGAAAAACAGCACCTGTCTGATCGACAAGGTCGATGCGAGCTCGCGAGAACCGACAGCCATGCTTATGAAGGACGCCATGCTCAGCGCCATCCAGCCAAGTCCCTGCGCCAAACCTGCCCGCCCCCGCATTCCAGTAAAATGTGTGTCTTTTTCCATGATTGCTCCGGACAGCTTGTGCTGCCGCGATAAGGGAAGCCTTAGTCCACTTTTGTTGGCCAAACATCTGAAGCACCATACGAAACAGATGTTGTTGGTGCATTCAAAGGGCGGAGGAACGTGCGCAAGCAAGCGCAGACATCCGGTCCTGCAGACCTTTCTTGCGTCGATATCATCGCGTTCAGAGGTGGCTGAGGGCTTCCGCGGCTGCTCGTCGTAAACCGGCACGGCCGACCCGGACGACAGTCAATTGATGTCTGTGTCCATCGCGAGAATTCCACTCCCCGCGCTGCCCGGGCTTAAGGCCCAAGAGCGCCACGCCAACAGGCGTCAATACAGACAAGCGGCCCGCGTCTGCCAGCACTTCATTCGGGAGAACAAGGGTAACCTGGCGTTGCTGCCCCTCTACATCATAC
>Ga0308171_1005114_pt1 | contig 10171 bp, 9 predicted proteins | sample PhyGR1_FD_202135 | JGI IMG/M metagenome (GOLD analysis project Ga0308171, IMG submission 202135) | Phyllosphere microbial communities from UC Gill Tract Community Farm, Albany, California, United States - DLSLSG.R1 | ecosystem: Host-associated > Plants > Phyllosphere > Unclassified | place: USA... | reverse complement strand
CGCTCCGATTCGGCCAGCAGGGGAATGTCGAAGACGACGACGCGCGCACCCGCTGCGGCGGCCTGCATGGCCGCAGCCTGGATCGCCTCGCCCACCAGCGGATGGACGATCGCCTCCAGCCGCTGCCGCGCGCCGGCGTCGCGGAACGCCAGCTCGCGCATGCGTGCCCGGTCCATGGCCCCGTCCTTGTCGATCATCGCGTCGCCGAAGGCCGCCCGGATGGCCGGCACGGCGATGCCGCCCGCAGCGGTGGCCTCGCGGGCGATCCTGTCCGCATCCACCAGCGCAGCACCGAAGGAGGCGAGCCATTGGCCGACGGTCGACTTGCCGCTGCCGATGCCGCCCGTCAGGCCCAGGCGCAGCGGAGCGCGGCGCGGCGCCCCGTGCATCACAGGCCCAGCGCGCCCAGGATGGAGCGCATCACGCTGTCGGGCCCGAACAGCATGGCCACCAGCCCCGCGCCGGCGAGGAAGGGGCCGAAGGGGATGTAGCCGCCTTCGCGCAGGCCCTTGGAGAACTTCATGCCGATGCCCACCAGCGCACCGATCACGGAGGCCATGAGGATGATCGGCACCAGCGCCTGCCAGCCGAACCAGGCGCCCAGCGCCGCGAACAACTTGAAATCCCCGTAACCCATGCCTTCCTTGCCCGTGGCCAGCTTGAACGCCCAGTACACGGCCCAGAGCGACAGGTAGCCCGCGGCCGCGCCGGCCACCGAGGCGAAGAGCGGCACCTGGATCCACTGGAAGGCCGAGGCCAGCACGCCGGCCCAGAGCAGCGGCAGCGTGATGTCGTCCGGCAGCAGGGTGGTGTCCCAGTCGATGCAGGCCAGCGCGACCAGCGCCGCCGAGAACGCGCACCAGGCCGCCGCCGTCGGCGTGGCGCCCCAGTGCCGTGCGCAGAACCAGAACAGCAGGCCCGTGGCGATTTCCACCGCCGGATAGCGCGGGCTGATGCGCGCCTTGCAGCCGGCGCACCTGCCGCCCAGCCACAGGTAGCTCAGCACGGGAATGTTCTCGTGCCAGCGCACCTCGCGCCTGCACGAAGGGCAGCGCGAACGCGGCGTCCAGAGATTGAACGGTTCCGCCGCTGCCGCCGCTGGCTGCGCCGTGGCGCCCGCGCCCGCACCCGCAACGCCCGCTCCGGCTCCGGCCGCCGTGGCCGCTCCATCGCGCTGGGACTGCAGGTAGTCCTCGCATTCGGCCGCCCACTGGCGTTCCATCATGCGCGGCAGGCGGTGGATGACCACGTTCAGGAAGCTGCCGATCATCAGACCGACGAGGCCGAACAGCGCGGCCTCCACCCAGGGCTCGAACCCCATCAGACCACCTGTCCCAGCTTGAAGATGGGCAGGTACATCGACACCACGATGCCGCCGATGATCGTGCCCAGGAACACGATGATGATCGGCTCCATCAGGCTCGAGAGCCCGGCCACCATCTCGTCGACTTCCTCTTCGTAGAAATCGGCCGCCTTGCCGAGCATGTGGTCGATCGAGCCCGACTCCTCGCCGATCGCACACATCTGGATCACCATCGAGGGGAACACGTTCGCGTTGCCCATGGCCGCCGTCAGGCTCGTGCCCGTGGAGACCTCCTGCTGGATCCGCTCCGTCGCGATCGCGTAGACCGAATTGCCCGACGCGCCGCCCACCGAATCGAGCGCCTCCACCAGCGGCACGCCGGCGGCGAACATGGTGGAGAGCGTGCGCGTCCAGCGGGCCACGCAGGACTTGTCGATCAGCGCGCCGAACACCGGCACGCGCAGCAGAGCCCGGTCCATGAACATCTGCATCTTCTCGCTGCGGCGCCAGGCCTGCATGAAGAAGTACGCACCGCCGCCGAGCACCCCGAAGATCAGCCACCACCACTGCACGAAGATCTCGCTCACGCCCATCACGAACAGCGTGGGTGCGGGAAGATCCGCGCCGAAGGAGGTGAACACCTCCTTGAAGGCCGGAATCACGAAGATCATGATCACCGTCACCACCACGAAGGCCACGATGATCACGGCCGTCGGGTACATGAGCGCCGAGCGGATCTTCGACTTGATCGCCTCGGTCTTCTCCATGTAGAGCGCCAGCCGGTCGAGCAGCGCCTCCAGGATACCGGCCGCTTCCCCGGCTTCCACCAGGTTGCAGTACAGGCTGTCGAAGTACATCGGATACTTGCGGAACGCCGCGTTCAGCGAGGTGCCGGTTTCCACGTCCGAGCGGATGTCGTTGAGCAGCCGCGTGACGCTCGCGTTGGTGTTGCCGCGCCCCACGATGTCGAAGGACTGCAGCAGCGGCACGCCCGCCTTCATCATCGTGGCCATCTGCCGCGTGAAGAGCGCGATGTCCTTCGGCTTGATCTTCTTGCCGCCGCGCATGCGGCGCTTTTTGATCCTGGTGGGCAGCACCCCCTGGCGCCGCAGCGTCGCCTGGACCTGGTTCTCGCCCATGGCCCGGACCTCGCCGCGCACGATCTTGCCGTGGCGGTCCTTGCCCTCCCATTCGAAGACGAAGTCCTTGATGTCCCTCGATGCAGCGGTTGCCATGCGGGCCCCTTGGTGGTGGATTGCAGTGTTGTTATTCGTTCGTCACGGCCAGCACCTCTTCGAGCGAGGTCAGCCCCAGCCGGGCCTTGTGGAGCCCGGATTCACGCAGCGACCGCACCCCTTCCGCCTTCGCCTGCTCCGCGATCTCGAGCGCGCTGCCGTCGCGCAGGATGATGCGCTGGATCTCTTCCGACACGGGCATCACCTGGTAGATGCCGACCCGGCCCTTGTAGCCGTTGTTGCAGGCCGGGCAGCCGACGGGACGGTAGGTCACCCAGGTGCCGTCGATGTCCTCTTCCTTGTAGCCGGCTTCCAGCAGGGTCTCGTGGGGAATGTCGGCGGGCGCCTTGCAGGTGGGGCACAGGCGCCGGGCCAGGCGCTGCGCCGTGATGAGGATCACGCTGGATGCGATGTTGAAGGGCGCGATGCCCATGTTGCGCATCCGGGTGAGCGTGGTGGGCGCGTCGTTGGTGTGCAGCGTGGAGAGCACCAGGTGGCCCGTCTGGGCGGCCTTGATCGAGATGTCCGCGGTTTCCAGGTCGCGGATTTCCCCCACCATGATGATGTCGGGATCCTGCCGCAGGAACGACTTCAGGGCCGTGGCGAACGTCAGCCCGGCCTTCTCGTTCACGTTGACCTGGTTCACGCCCGGCAGGTTGATTTCCGACGGGTCTTCCGCCGTCGCGATGTTCACCCCCGGCTTGTTCAGCAGGTTCAGGCAGGTGTAGAGCGACACGGTCTTGCCCGAGCCCGTGGGGCCCGTGACCAGGATCATCCCGTACGGCCGGCCGATCGCGTGCAGCAGGCGCTCCTTCTCCTCGGGCTCGTAGCCGAGCGCGTCGATGCCCAGCTTGGCGCTGCTGGGGTCGAGGATACGGATCACGATCTTCTCGCCGAAGAGCGTGGGCAGGGTGCTGACCCGGAAGTCGATGACCCGGTCCGGCCCCACCTTGAGCTTCATGCGGCCGTCCTGCGGCACGCGCTTCTCCGAGATGTCCATGCGGGAGATCACCTTGATGCGCGAGGCGAGCTTCTCCTTGATGGCCACGGGCGGCGAGGCGATCTCGCGCAGTTCGCCGTCGATGCGGAAGCGCACGCGGTACTGGTGCTCGTAGGGCTCGAAGTGCAGGTCGGACGCGCGCATGTTGAACGCGTCCAGCAGCATCTTGTGCAGGAACTTGACGATGGGCGCGTCTTCGACGTCGTTCGCGCCGGATTCGGCCGGGTCGGGCGCTTCCTGCACCGTCGCCTCGTCGAACTCGAAATCGCCCCCGCCCGCCATGCTCTCCATGGATTCGGCCACCGACTTCGTCGTGGCTTCCACCAGCTGGTTGAGCTTGTCGTACTCCGCGATGATCCAGTCCACGCCCATCTGCGTGGTGAACTTGATCTTCTCGGCGGCTTCCTGGTCGGTGGGATCGGCGGTGGCGACGATCAGCCGGTTGTTGCGCTTGTTGAGCGCCACCACCCGGTAGGCCTGGCAGATCTTGGGATCGAGCAGTTCCTTGGGAAGCCGCTGCACGTCGATCGCATCGAGGTCCAGCAGCGGGGCGCCGAAGACGGACGACACCGTGTGCGCGACTTCCGCGGCGGACACGGCGCCGGAGTTCGTGAGTTCCGCGATGAAGCTCGTCCTGCCCGCGCGCGACTTGCGGAAGACTTCTTCCGCCGCCTGCTGACTCAGTTTGCCCGCGGACATCAGCGCCCGGCCCAACCCGGGCAGGGCGATCACGTTGCCCTCTCGCTGGGCGTTATCGACAGCGGCCATGTAACCAGTGGAATCGTGTGGATGGAAAGGAAACCATCCTAACATCGCGCCAGGGCAAGAAATACAGGGGGATGAGGGGGGTGCAAGGAAACCACGCCGCCATGCGTGGACCTTGGAAAATGGTCGGGGTGAGAGGATTCGAACCTCCGGCCTCTACGTCCCGAACGTAGCGCTCTACCAGGCTAAGCTACACCCCGATGGTCAGGCAGGCAATGCGTTCAGTGCTCTAAACGCGCCTGTCTAATAGCTGAGACGCCAATTGTAGCAAACCTTCGGTGTACTTATTGGAAGGAAGTGCAGATAGTGCGTGGATCGCTGCCTGCGCCTGCGCGGCGGCGGCGGCGCGGGTCGCCTCCAGGGCGCCGGTTTCGCGCACGATCGCCAGGATCGCGGGCAGTTCGTCGAGCGATCCGTGCTCGATCGCGGACTCGATCAGCTGCCGCTGCGCCGCGCTGCCGCGCTGCATGGCGACGATGAGGGGCAGGGTGACCTTGCCCTCGCGCAGGTCGTCGCCGAGGTTCTTGCCCATCTCGGCGCTGTCGCCGTCGTAGTCGAGCACGTCGTCGATCACCTGGAAGGCGGTGCCCAGCCGGTTGCCGTATTCCGCGCAGGCCGCCTCGACCTCCGCCGGAGCGTCGGCCAGCACGGCCGCGAGGCGCGCGCTCGCCTCGAACAGCTTGGCGGTCTTGGAGCGGATCACCTCCAGGTAGCCCTGCTCGTCCAGCGTCGCGTCGTGCGTGTTCATCAACTGCTGGACTTCGCCCTCGGCGATGATATTGGTGGCCTCCGAGAGGATCTGCATGACGCGCATGTCGTCCGCATCCACCATCATCTGGAAGGCGCGCGAGTGCAGGAAGTCGCCCACCAGCACGCTCGCCGGGTTGCCGAAGTTCTCGTTGGCGGTGGGCCGGCCGCGCCGCAGCGTGGATTCGTCCACCACGTCGTCGTGCAGCAGCGTGGCGGTGTGGATGAATTCGACCACCGCCGCGAGGTTGAAGCGCTGCGCCCCGCGGTAATCCAGCGCGCCCGACATCAGCAGCAGCAGCGCGGGGCGCAATCGCTTGCCGCCCGCGGAGATGATGTAGCGGGCGATCTCGCCGATGAGGGATACGGAGGACTGCAGTCGGACGGCGATCACCTTGTCCACCTCATGCATGTCGTCTGCGATGAGTGCAAGGATGGCCGAGGTGTGGGGCTGGGCGGACAAGGCGAGGGCGGGCTGCGAGGGTGAAAGGGTCATTATAGGAAGGGCGCTGCGCGCTCCGGGACTGTTGGGCGCGGGGGCGTCCTGCGGGCTGATCCTGCCTGCGGGCGCCCGGCTCACAGCCCTCTAGGCAGAAGGCGTCATCCGTGCTAAAGTGCGTGGTTCCGCGAAAAAATTCTTTTTCTCGGAGCTTCACTTCCCAAGAGGTTTACATGTACGCGGTCATAAAAACCGGCGGCAAGCAGTATCGCGTTGCTTCCGGCGAAAAAATCAAAGTAGAACAGATTGCTGCGGACGTAGGCCAGGAAATCGTGATCGACCAGGTTCTGGCAGTCGGCAACGGCGCTGAACTCAAGGTCGGCACGCCCCTGGTGTCCGGCGCAACGGTCACGGCCACGGTCGTGTCCCATGGCAAGCACGACAAGGTCCGCATCTTCAAGATGCGCCGTCGCAAGCACTATCAGAAACGCCAAGGCCATCGCCAGCAGTTCACCGAGCTGCAAATCGGCGCGATCGCCGCTTAAGGAGCAGACACCATGGCACAGAAAAAAGGCGGCGGCTCTACGCGAAACGGGCGCGATTCCAAGCCCAAGATGCTCGGCGTGAAGGCGTTCGGCGGTGAACTGATCAGCGCCGGCTCCATCATCGTGCGCCAGCGCGGCACGCGCTTCCACCCCGGCACGAACGTCGGCGTGGGCAAGGACCACACGCTGTTCGCCCTGGTGGACGGCCACGTGTCGTTCGGTACCAAGGGTGCGATGTCCAAGCACACCGTCAACGTGACGCCCGCCTGAGCGGTTTCGTCCCGGTGATGCAGTGAAGCCCCGACGTGTCGGGGCTTCGTCGTTTTTGAGCCGCCGCCGCATGCGCCGCGTTGGCTCCCGTCCGGGGCGGCAACCCCGTTTTTTGTAAACTCCCCTCATGAAGTTCGTCGACGAAGCCTTTATTGACGTGGCCGCCGGAGATGGCGGCAACGGCTGTGTATCGTTCCGGCACGAGAAGTACAAGGAATTCGGCGGACCCAACGGGGGGGACGGCGGCCGTGGCGGGCACGTCTTCGCCGTGGCCGATCCGAGCCTGAACACGCTCGTGGATTACCGCTATTCCCGCCGGCACGAGGCCAAGCGCGGCGAGCACGGCATGGGCTCCGACATGTTCGGCGCGGCCGGTGACGACATCACCCTGAAGATGCCGGTCGGCACGATCATCTCGGACGCCGACACCGGCGAGGTGCTGTTCGAGCTGCTCCAGCCCGGCGAGACGATCACGATCGCCAAGGGCGGCGACGGCGGCTTCGGCAACATGCGCTTCAAGAGCGCGATCAACCGCGCGCCCCGCCAGAAGACGCCGGGCTGGCCCGGCGAGCGCCGCAACCTCAAGCTCGAACTCAAGGTGCTCGCGGACGTGGGCCTGCTGGGCATGCCGAACGCGGGCAAGTCCACCTTCATCGCGGCCGTCTCGAACGCCCGGCCCAAGATCGCCGACTACCCGTTCACGACGCTGCACCCCAACCTGGGCGTGGTGCGGGTCGGCCCCGAGCAGAGCTTCGTGATCGCGGACATCCCCGGGCTGATCGAGGGCGCCTCGGAAGGCGCGGGCCTCGGCCACCAGTTCCTGCGCCACCTGCAGCGCACCCGCCTGCTGCTGCACGTGGTGGACGTGGCGCCGTTCGACGAGGGCGTGGACCCGGTCGCGCAGGCCACCGCGATCGTCGGCGAGCTGCGCAAGTACGACGCCGAGCTCTACGAAAAGCCGCGCTGGCTGGTGCTCAACAAGCTCGACATGGTGCCGGCCGACGAGCGGGCCGCGCGCGTCAAGGATTTCGTGAAGCGCTTCCGCTGGAAGGGGCCCGTGTTCGAGATTTCGGCACTCACCCGCGAAGGCTGCGAGCCGCTGATCCAGGCGATCTACCAGCACGTGCGGGCCCAGCAGCAGGCCGAGCAGGTGCAGGAAGTGGTCGATCCGCGCTTCGCGAACGACGCCGCTCCCGAGTGAGGGGCAGGGCCGCCATCCCCGGTGGGTGGTGGCGTGGGGGCCGCTGCGGCGGCCGGCGCTAGCTAGGAAAAAGACGGGGATTCATGGTTTCGAGCATATTGCGAGATGCGCGCCGCATCGTGATCAAGGTGGGCTCCAGCCTGGTGACGAACGAGGGCCGGGGGCTGGACGAGACCGCCATCACCGAATGGAGCCGGCAGATGGCCGCGCTGGTAGGTGGCTCCGGCGGGCCGCGGCGCGAGGTCATCATGGTCTCCAGCGGCGCGATCGCCGAGGGCATGAAGCGCCTGGGTTGGTCCACGCGCCCGCACGAGATCCACGAGCTGCAGGCGGCCGCGGCCGTCGGGCAGATGGGCCTGGCGCAGATGTACGAGACCAAGCTGCGCGAACAGGGCCTGGGCAGCGCGCAGGTGCTGCTCACCCATGCCGATCTGGCGGACCGCGAGCGCTACCTGAATGCGCGCTCCACGCTGCTCACGCTGCTGCGGCTGGGCGTGGTGCCCGTCATCAACGAGAACGACACGGTGGTCACCGACGAGATCAAGTTCGGTGACAACGACACGCTGGGCGCGCTGGTGGCGAACCTCGTGGAAGCCGACGCGCTGGTCATCCTGACGGACCAGAAGGGGCTCTACACCGCCGACCCGCGGCGCGATCCGCTCGCGCAGTTCGTGCACGAGGCGGCGGCCGGCGATCCGTCGCTCGAGGCGATGGCGGGCGGCGTGGGCACCAGCATCGGCCGCGGCGGCATGATCACCAAGATCATCGCCGCCAAGCGGGCCGCGGGCTCGGGTGCATCGACGGTGATCGCCTGGGGGCGCGAGCCTGAAGTGCTGCTGCGGCTGTGCGCCGGCGAGGCGATCGGCACGCTGCTGGTGGCGCAGACGGCCAAGAAGCAGGCCCGCAAGCAGTGGATGGCGGACCACCTCCAGCTGCGCGGCGCGGTCACCGTGGACCTGGGTGCGGCGGCCAAGCTGCGGCAGGAGGGCAAGAGCCTGCTGCCGATCGGCATGGTGGCGGTCGAGGGCGAATTCTCGCGGGGCGACGTGATCGCCGTGCGCGATGCGGCGGGCGCGGAGATCGCCCGGGGGCTCGCCAACTACGCGAGTGCCGAGGCGCGGCTGCTGTGCCGCAAGCCGTCGTCGGAATTCGAGCGGCTGCTGGGCTACAGCGCCGAGCCGGAGATGGTGCACCGCGACAACCTGGTGCTGTCCGGCGCCTGAGGGCCGTGCGCGAGCGGGAATGCGAAAGGGCGACCGTTCGGGTCGCCCTTTTTTCTGGTGCCGGGGGTGCCCGGTACCGAGGATGCGCGGGGCGCTGGCCGCCGCCCGCTCTGCTTTCAGCCCGCAGGCTTGTGCCCGGGCTGCATGCCGCCGTCCAGTCCGGTCGGCAAGGCGTCGCCCGCGGTGCGTGGATCCGGATCGAAGCTGGCACCCGGCGGCAGTTCCATGCCCGGGTGCAGCAGCAGGGAGGCCGAACGGTGCTGCAGCGTGACCGCGGTAGCGATGCCCTCGGCCACGCCTTCGCGGTTGCGCATGCCGCTGCGCAGGTAGCGGTTGCGCTGTTCGTTGCGCGGCAGGAAGCGGGCGAGTTCGGTCAGCGCCATTTCATAGACGCCGCGCTTGAATTCGACCACCACGTCCAGCGGCACCCAGTAGTCGTTCCAGCGCCAGGCATCGAACTCGGGGTGGTTGGTCGCCCGAAGATTCAGGTCCCAGTCGTGGCCGACGAGCTGGAGCAGAAACCAGATCTGCTTCTGGCCTTTGTAGTGGCCGCGGGCATCCCGTCGGATGTAACGGTCCGGCACCTCGTAGCGCAACCAGTCCCTCGTGCGGGCCACCACGCGGACGTGGCACGGGTGCAGGCCCACCTCCTCGTGCAGTTCGCGGTACATGGCCTGCTCGGGAGTCTCCCCCCGATCGATGCCGCCCTGCGGGAACTGCCAGCTGTGGGTGCGAATCCGCTTGCCCCAGAACACCTGGTTCCTCTGGTTGAGCAGGATGATGCCGACGTTGGGCCGAAAACCGTCCCGGTCGAGCATAATCTAACCCCAATTTTTAAAACTGTATCCATTATGCACGGGCCCCGATGCGCGGCAAGCGTCCCGATGCTGATGGTGGTTTCGTCCGTGCCATGAAAGCGTCCCAATTTTTCGTTTCCACCCTCAAAGAGGCCCCGGCCGACGCCGAAGTGGTGAGCCACAAGCTCATGACGCGTGCCGGGCTCATCAAGAAGCTGGGCGCGGGCATCTACAACTACATGCCCATGGGCCTGCGCGTGATCCGCAAGGTGGAGGCCATCGTGCGCGAGGAGATGAACCGCGCCGGGGCCGTCGAGGTCGCCATGCCGGTGGTGCAGCCGGCCGAGTTCTGGCAGGAGACCGGCCGCTTCGACAAGATGGGCCCCGAACTGCTGCGCATCCAGGACCGCCACGGCCGTGACTTCATCGTGCAGCCGACCAGCGAGGAAGTCGTCACCGACATCGCGCGCCAGGAACTGCGCAGCTACAAGCAGCTGCCCAAGAACCTCTACCAGATCCAGACCAAGTTCCGCGACGAGCGCCGTCCCCGCTTCGGGCTGATGCGCGGCCGCGAGTTCATCATGAAGGATGCCTATTCGTTCGACCGCGACCAGGCGGCGGCGAAGGCCAGCTACCAGGTGATGGC
>Ga0308171_1005109_pt1 | contig 10190 bp, 10 predicted proteins | sample PhyGR1_FD_202135 | JGI IMG/M metagenome (GOLD analysis project Ga0308171, IMG submission 202135) | Phyllosphere microbial communities from UC Gill Tract Community Farm, Albany, California, United States - DLSLSG.R1 | ecosystem: Host-associated > Plants > Phyllosphere > Unclassified | place: USA... | reverse complement strand
CGGTCAAGCCGATTGCGCTGAACATGGTCGCGGAAATCGCCCGTGATCCGCAGACCCAGGGCTTGCCGATCTGCGGCATCGGCGGCATCGGCAGCTGGCGCGACGCGGCGGAGTTCATGGCGCTGGGCAGCGGTGCGGTACAGGTGTGCACGGCGGCGATGCTGCATGGTTTCCGCATTGTCGACGAGATGAAGGACGGCTTGTCGCGGTGGATGGACAGCCAGGGTTACGCCAATATCGCCGAGTTTTCCGGGCGCGCCGTGGGCAACACCACGGATTGGAAGTACCTCGATATCAACTACCAGGTGATCGCAAAGATTGACCAGGAGGCGTGCATTGGTTGCGGGCGTTGCGACACGTCACACCAGGCGATCGGCAGTTTGAAACAGGCCGACGGTACGCATAAATATGAAGTGATCGATGAGGAATGTGTGGGCTGCAATCTGTGCCAGATCACCTGCCCCGTGGCCGACTGCATCGAGATGGTACCGATGGACACGGGCAAGCCGTTTCTGGACTGGAATCATGATCCGCGCAATCCCTACCACGTTGCAGTCTGAAAAAACCCCTCACCCTAGCCCTCTCCCAAAGGGAGAGGGGACTGATTGGGGGATGCTGACAAACTTCGCCGACCTGAAAGAGTTGTTGTGAATCCATAATCGACACGGTCTTTCAGGTCGATGTACCTCTCAATACACCTCGGTCGGCCCCCTCTCCCTCTGGGAGAGGGCTGGGGTGAGGGTAAGCCCTTGATGGTGCTCTTCAAGGCTCCAGCCCGATCCCGCGCAAAATCACACCTGTCACGGTCTGCACCGCACGCTCGAACTGCATATCCGACAACGGCTGGTGATCATTGAGAATGTTCACCTGATGATCAAAGTCGGCGTAGTGCTGGGTCGACGCCCAGATCATGTACAGCAAACCCGACGGCTCCACCGGCAGGATCCGCTTGTCCTCGACCCACTGACGAATCTTCGCTTCCTTCATCTTCGCCCAGTCATACAGGCTCGCATCCAGCGCTTCGCCCAGGGTCGGCGCGCCGTGGATGATCTCGTTGGCCCAGACTTTCGAGCCATAGGGCCGGCTGCGCGAATGATTCATCTTGGCGCGGATGTAACTGCTCAGCACCACGCGCGGGTCGTCGAACATCTCGAAGCACAGCGCGTCCTGCTTCCACACTTCCAGCAGATCGAACAGCACTGCGCTGTACAGCTCGCTCTTGGTGCTGAAGTAGTAATGCAGATTGGAACGCGGCAACTGCACTTCGGCAGCGATGTCCGCCATGGCGGTGCTGCCAAAGCCTTTTTCGGCGAAAACCTTTTCCGCCGCCAGCAGGATTTTCTCGACGTTACTGCGGCGAATCTCGATCTTGTGATTGCCCATGTGGGCTCCCTGACAACAGCGTTGCGCAAGACTAGCATCCGCTCTGATCCGGGCGCGACCGCCGCCAACAAAACTTCACAGGTGCAGGCGCTATGGCACAGCGCTCACACCGATAGGCGTTGGTTCACTAACGCCCAAATTGCCTTCAACCTGCCCGGCCATGTGCAGTGTGCCGGCCATCACGCCCGTGGTCGGATTTTGCAGCAGCTTCTGCCAGGCCTTGTCGAAGGTGTTGCCGAGGCTGCTGCGAATCAGCGCCTCACTGTCAGGGCGGTCGTTGGCCTGGATGATTGCGCGTATGCCGGCCACGCCGACCGAAATCATCGCCCCGGCCAGTTTCCCGGCTGCTGCCGCCACCGCACTGGCGGCGCCGCGCGGGGCCATTTCGGCTTCGATGCGCTGGCTGGCGCGCTTGGCCACCGGGGCCATGGCTGCTTCGGTGGAGGAAATGCCCTTGGCGCCGCCGTCGGTGTGGATCTTGTCGATCAGTGCGGCGTACGCCGGGAGGGTGTTCAGCGGCTCGGTGCTGATGACTTTGAACAGCGAAGCATCCCGCGCCGGCGGCGGGCCGAGGGCGATGGCCGGGATCTTCTGCAAACGCCCGTTGAGCTGCGCAATCGGCACACCGTGACGCTGGGCGATGAGCGGCATCTGCTGCGCCATCAACTGCGCGTAGAACGCCGTGGCCTGCGCCAGGATCGCATCCGGATCGATCTCCACTGCGACCGGCGCGAGGACTTTTTCCTGATATTGCTCAAGCAGATACGCCGCCAGCCGTTTCGCCGAAGCATCCTGCTCACCGCCGGCGCTGATCGTGTACCAACTGACCTTCATCGACAGCCATTCCTGGGTCCAGTAGCTGCTGAACCAGGGAATGAAATTTTCTTCAGTTTGCTGATAGACCCGAGTGCGCCAATGTTCCATCGAGCCACGGGCGAACAGCTTGACCTGCTCGGTGGCCTGTTGCGATGCGCTGAGGATCTCGCGGTCGATCTGCTGCCAGGTTTGCGCCGACACCACCACCGCCTGCGGCGCACTCACTGGCGCCCGGGCCGAAGTGGCGCAGCCGGCCAGCAGAAACAGTGCGGCAACGACCAGCGCGCGCGTGTTCACGGTGGCGGTGTCCTTTGGCTTGGGGAGGTGCTGGTTTGAGTATAGGCAGGTCAGTCGATTTCGATGCTGAAGGTTCCGGCCTCTTCGCGAGCAGGCTCGCTCCCACATTTGAAATGTGTTGCACCTGTGGGAGCGAGCCTGCTCGCGAAGGCGCCAACAGCAGCACCACAAACCTCAACCATCACCACCATCGATATCCACCATCGCCACGATTGCCTTCCGCCCTCCCATGATGAAAGGCACGATTGACTCATCCGAAACACAACGAGGCGTTCACATCATGATCCACACCCAAGTCACCCTCTCCGTGAGTTTCCCGGTGTTCGGCAGCAACTACTACCAACAGCACGTCGTGCCGCGCAAGGCGCAGACACTGGTGTTCAACGAAGATTTCGACGATCTGCTGATGCCCGCCGCCAGCAATCATTTCAGCAATGAAGTGGTCGGCCTCAACGATCAGTTCCGTTTTCTGAGCGACATACTCGCCACCCATCTGCTCGATCACGAGGCCCCGGTGCCTGCGCGATCCCGCGTCCAGGCGAACGCTCGTTTTTTCAACTGAAGGCTGATGCACAGAGGGCGTTCCTTTAACGGGAACGCCCTCTGCTTTCAATCAGTCATCATCGCGATCACGGTGATAACGACGGCCATCGCGGCGGTCGTCATCGCGGTCGTCCCAACGCCGGTCATGGTCGTAATAGCGGCCGTGGTCGCGGTCGTAGTGCCGGCCATGGCGGTGGTCATCATCAAAATCCGCAATACAGCCGCTCAGCAATACGGCGGCGGTCACAGTGAGCAGCATCGTTGTCGCTTGCTTCATTCAACACTTCCCTAAAACCCAAGGTCTTGACGACGGAAATCGCCACGCTGCCCGCGTCTTCGGGACGCAGTGCGCGCAGCCGCAGATACGACCGGGCAAAAGCACGTTGATTCAGTGGCCACTATCGACCGTTGGTCGGCCCGTTCGCCATGCCCGAACGGCGGCGGAATGCCACCTATACTGCTTGCAACCAACCCCCATGCAATGGATCTGCGCCCTCAATAACAATAAGCAGAGGTGGACCATGGTCTGGCAGCAAATCTACGACCCGTTCGGCAACCCGGTGCTCTCCACGCTGATGGCCGCAGTGCCGGTGGTGGTGATGCTCGCGGCGCTGGCGTTCTTTCACGTCAAGGCACATCTGGCAGCCTTGCTGGCGCTGGCGTCGGCCCTGCTGATCTCGATTTTCGCCTTCGACATGCCAGCGGGCATGGCCGGTTCGGCGGCGCTGTTCGGCGCGGCGAATGGCTTGCTGCCGATCGGCTGGATCGTCCTCAACATCATCTTTCTGCATCGCCTGACCACCGAAAACGGTTCGTTCAAAGTGCTGCAGGATTCCCTCGCGCGCATCACCGATGACCGACGTTTGCAGTTGCTGCTGATCGCCTTCTGTTTCGGTGCGTTCTTCGAAGGCGCGGCAGGCTTTGGCACGCCGGTGGCGGTTACCGGTGCGATTCTGATCGGCCTGGGTTTTTCGCCATTGGCCGCATCGGGCCTGGCGCTGATCGCCAACACTGCGCCAGTGGCTTTCGGTGCGCTGGGCACGCCGATCATCACCCTGGCCAAAGTCACCGGGCTGGACGAGATGGAGCTGTCGATGATGGTCGGGCGGCAGTTGCCGTTCTTCTCGGTGCTGGTGCCGTTCTGGTTGATCTGGGCGTTTGCCGGGTGGCGCAAGATGCTCGAGGTGTGGCCGGCGATTCTGGTGGCCGGGGTGAGTTTCGCCATCCCGCAATTTCTCGTGTCCAACTACCACGGGCCGATGCTGGTTGACGTCATCGCTGCGCTGATTTCCATGGCCTGTCTGACGCTGTTCCTCAAGGTATGGAAACCAGCGACGATCCATACCTCGGCGGCGCTGTCCGGGCGCGTCGACAACTCCAAGGTCGACGAAGAAACAGTCACCGCCAGCGCCGCGTTCAGCGATCAGGCGCGTCCGGCAGTGATGCGTGCGTGGATGCCGTGGATCATTCTCACGGTGTTCGTGTTTGCCTGGGGCACCCAGGGCTTCAAGAACATGTTCGATACGCGCCCGGTGATCGACCCGGTCACGCAATCGGCCAAGCTCGACCCGCAAGGCAAACCGGTGCGCGAGGCCAATCCGATCTTCGCCCCGGCGGTGACCTTCACCGGTCTGCACCTGCAAATCGAGAAAGTACCGCCGGTTGTCGCAGCGCCGAAAGCCGAGGAAGCGATTTACAAGTTCACTTGGCTGACCGCGACCGGCAGCGGGATCTTGCTGGCGGCGATCGTTGGCGGCTTGCTGATGGGTTATTCGATCCCGCAATTGATCAAGCAGTACCTGCGCACATTGTGGGTGGTGCGGTTTTCGCTGATCACGATTGCGGCAATGCTCGCGCTGGGCTTCCTCACCCGCTATTCGGGACTGGATGCGACCATGGGCCTGGCGTTCGCGGCGACGGGGGTTTTCTACCCGATGTTCGGCACGCTGCTCGGCTGGCTGGGGGTAGCGCTGACCGGGTCCGACACCGCTTCGAACGTGCTGTTTGGCGGCTTGCAACGGGTAACGTCGGAACAGCTGGGTATCAGCCCGGTGCTGATGGCGGCAGCGAACAGTTCCGGTGGGGTGATGGGCAAAATGGTCGACGCGCAGTCGATCGTCGTCGCCTCCACCGCGACCCGTTGGTACGGGCATGAGGGCGAGATCCTGCGTTACGTGTTCTTCCACTCGATCGTGCTGGCGATTCTGGTCGGCGGACTGGTGACATTGCAGGCGTACGTCGCACCGTTTACCTCGATGGTGGTGGGTGGGCCATAACTGCAAAACACAACTCCACTGTGGGAGCGAGCCTGCTCGCGAAGAGGTCGGCACATCCAGCAGCGGCTGGGTCTGACCCGACGCTTTCGCGAGCAGGCTCGCTCCCACAGGCCAATTGATGAGTTCAGCACATAACTCTTTAGCGCAAATCCGACAAAACCTTTTCCCTCCCGCTGCGGTCACTCCTTTTACGAGACTGGCATGCATGCCGGCGCGCCCGTTTGGGCCTTTTGCAATCCTGCCGCCCGATGAGAGACAAGGAATCGAACCATGCCGATTTCCCGACGCAACTTCATGATCCTCGGCGCCGTAACCGCGACGGCGTTCGCTATGCCCCCCTTTATCAGCCTCAAGGCCTACGCGGCCAGTCTGGAGCAACCGGCCATGAGTCAAGTTACCCTGCGAGTCAACGGTAAACCGCAAACCCTCGAAGTCGACACCCGCACCACCCTGCTCGACGCCCTGCGCGAACACCTGCACCTGACCGGCACCAAGAAAGGCTGCGACCACGGCCAGTGCGGCGCCTGCACGGTGATCGCCGACGGTCGGCGGATCAACTCCTGTCTGACCCTGGCGGTGATGCACGACGGCAGTGAGGTGACCACCATCGAAGGCCTCGGCATGCCGGACAAGCTGCACCCGATGCAGGCCGCGTTCATCAAGCACGACGGTTACCAGTGCGGCTATTGCACGCCGGGGCAGATCTGCTCGGCGGTCGCGGTGCTCAAAGAGATCCGCGACGGCATTCCCAGCCACGTCAGCCCGAGCCTGACCGAGCCGCCGAAACTTATCCCCGCCGAGCTGCAAGAACGCATGAGCGGCAATATCTGCCGCTGCGGCGCTTACTCGAACATCATCGAAGCCATCACTGAAGTCGCGGAGGTGCCGGCATGAGAGCCTTCAATTACAGCCGCGCCGACTCACCTGCCGCAGCCGCTTCCCAGGCTGCGCAAGTCGAAGGCGCCAAGTTCATCGCCGGCGGCACCAACCTGCTCGACCTGATGAAACTCGACATCGAAACCCCGGTGCACCTGATCGACATCAACCACCTCGGCCTGGACCAGATCGAAGCAACACCCGAAGGCGGACTGCGCATCGGCGCGCTGGTGCGCAACACCGATCTGGCCGCCGACGCGCGCGTGCGCAAGGACTACGCCCTGCTCTCCCGCGCCTTGCTCGCCGGGGCTTCCGGGCAGTTGCGCAACATGGCGACCACCGCCGGCAACCTGCTGCAACGCACCCGCTGCCCGTACTTCTACGACACCCACCAGGCGTGCAACAAACGCAATCCAGGCAGCGGTTGCGCGGCGATCGGCGGGGTCACCCGGCAGTTGGGGATCATCGGCGTCAGCGACGCTTGCATCGCCACCCACCCGAGCGACATGGCCATCGCCATGCGCGCGCTGGATGCGCAGATCGAAACGGTCAAGCCTGACGGCAGCACGCGCAGCATTGCCATGGCCGATTTCCATCAATTGCCGGGCAACACGCCGCACATCGAAACCAGCCTCACGCCCGGCGAATTCATTACCGCCGTGACCCTGCCAGCGCCGGTTGGCGGCACGCACATTTATCACAAGGTGCGGGATCGCTCGTCTTACGCGTTTGCCCTGGTCTCGGTCGGTCTGATCCTGCAAAAGGACGGCACCGGCCGCGTCGCCGTCGGCGGCATTGCACCGAAACCGTGGCGGGTCGAAGCCGCTGAAGCGTTGCTGCCCAAGGGTGCCAAAGCAGTCAGTGAACGCCTGCTTGAAGGCGCGACGCCCACCGATGACAACCAATTCAAACTGACACTGGTCGAGCGCACGCTGGCCTCGGTGTTGGCGCAAGCGAGGGAAACCGCATGAAATTCGACACGCCCGCCACCACCAATCCCATCGACCGCCTGAAGGTCGTCGGCCAGCCCACCGAGCGCGTTGAAGGCCCGCTGAAAACCAGCGGCCAGGCCACTTACGCCTATGAACAACATGAAGCGGCAGCCAATCAGGCCTACGGTTTCATGGTCGATTCGGCGATCGCCAAAGGCCGGATCAAAGCCATACATCTGGGCGAGGCCAAAGCGGCGCCCGGCGTGCTGGCGATCGTTACTGCCGAGAACGCCGGCAAGCTCGACAAGGGTGATTACAACGCTGCGCATCTGCTCGCTGGTCCCGAAGTGCAGCATTACCAGCAAGCCGTTGCATTGGTGGTTGCCGAGACCTTCGAACAGGCCCGCGCCGCCGCGCAATTGGTCAGGGTCGATTACGAGACCAGCGAAGGCAAGTTCGATCTGGCCAGCGTCAAAGACCTCGGCGTCGAGCCGAAAGACGAGTTGCCCGACGTCAATCACGGCGACTTCGACAAGGCCTTCACCGCCGCGCCGGTGCAGTTCGATCAGACCTACACCACGCCAGACCAGTCCCACGCGATGATGGAACCGCACGCCACACTGGCCGCGTGGAAAGGCGATCAACTGACCGTGTGGACGTCGAACCAGATGGTCGCCTGGAGTGTCGGTGACATTGCGAAGACCCTCGGCTTGCCGAAGGAAAAAGTCCGCTTGATCTCGCCGTACATCGGCGGTGGTTTCGGCGGCAAGCTGTTTATTCGCGCCGACGTAATCCTCGCCGCTCTCGGCGCGCGCATGGCGGGGCGGCCGGTGAAAGTCGCCCTCGCCCGCCCGCAAATGGCCAACAACACCACCCATCGTCCGGCTACGATTCAGCGCATCCGCATGGCCGCCACGGCGGACGGCAAGCTGACCGCCATCGCCCATGAAGGCTGGTCAGGCAACCTTGCTGACGGCAAGGTCGAACTGGCCGCGCAACCGAGCCAGTTGCTCTATGCCGCAGAAAACCGCCGCGTCAGCATGCGCCTCGCCCCGCTCGACCTGCCTGAAGGCAACGCCATGCGCGCGCCGGGTGAAGCGCCGGGGCTGATGGTGCTGGAAATTGCCATGGACGAAATGGCCGAACAGCTGAAGATGGACCCGGTGCTGTTCCGCATCGCTAACGACACTCAAGTCGACCCGGTGAAAACCGAGCGGCCGTTCTCCCAGCGTCAACTGGTCAAATGCCTGCAGATCGGCGCGGAGAAATTCGGCTGGGATCAGCGCAAGGCGCAACCGGGCAGCCGTCGTGAAGGTCGGTGGCTGATCGGCATGGGTGTGGCGGCGGCGTTTCGCAACAACCTGCTGGTCAAGTCCGGCGCCCGTGTGCGCCTGGAGCGTGACGGCAAAGTCGTCGTCGAAACCGACATGACCGATATCGGCACCGGCAGCTACACGATCATCGCGCAGACCGCTGCCGAGATGATGGGCGTTGGTCTCGATGATGTGGTGGTGCGTCTGGGCGACTCGGACTTCCCGGTGTCGGCCGGTTCCGGCGGTCAGTTCGGCGGCAACTGCTCGACCGCCGGGGTCTACGCTGCGTGCGTGAAATTGCGCGAAGCGGTGGCGCAGAAGCTGGGACTGGCGGCGGATCAGGCTGAATTTGTCGACGGCCAGGTGCGCGTCGGCAGCAAGAGCCTGCCGCTGCGCAACGCGGCTGAAGGCGGCGCATTGGTCGGCGAAGACAGCATCGAGTTCGGTGATCTGGCCGAGAAGTATCAGCAATCGACCTTCGGCGCGCATTTCGTCGAAGTCGCGGTCGATGCTGCCACTGGCGAAGTTCGCGTACGGCGCATGTTGGCGGTGTGCGCTGCGGGGCGGATCCTCAACCCGACGTCGGCGCGCAGTCAGGTCATCGGCGCGATGACCATGGGCGTCGGCGCGGCATTGATGGAAGAACTGGCGGTGGACAAGCGCCTGGGCTTTTTCGTCAACCATGACCTCGCCGGGTATGAGGTGCCGGTGCACGCCGACATTCCGCATCAGGAAGTGATCTTCCTCGAAGAGACCGACCCGATTTCATCGCCGATGAAAGCCAAGGGCGTGGGTGAATTGGGGATTTGCGGCGTGAGTGCGGCGGTGGCGAATGCGATCTACAACGCCACCGGCGCGAGGGTGCGGGAGTATCCGATTACGCTGGACAAGATTCTTGATTCGTTGCCGGAGATGATCTGAAGCGAAAAGCCCCTCACCCTAGCCCTCTCCCAAAGGGAGAGGGGACCGATCCGGGTATATTCAGGATGTGCAGCGACGTGAAAGTCTTTCTGTGTATCCATAATCGCAACGGCAAGTTCAGGTCGATGCACATCGCAAGACACCTCGGTCGGCTCCCACTCCCCCGGGAGACGCCTGGGGTGAGTCGCATGCTGTTAGCGCACCTGCATGGGGTGCCAGGGGTCGAGTGGATTCACCACCACGCTTGCAGAATGCCGAACGTCTCGAGCATCCCCCAATCGGCTCCCTCTCCCTCGGAAGAGGGCTGGGGTGAGGGGCGCGGTTTCACTCGGTCTTCGGATATTGCTCATCACCGACCTGCTCCATCCAGTCCACCACCTTGCCATCCAGCACTTCGGCAATCGCGATATGACTCATCGCCGTCGTCGGCGTTGCCCCGTGCCAATGCTTGGCGCCCGGAGCAATCCACACGGTATCGCCCGGCCGGATTTCCCGCACTGGCTGCCCCCACTCCTGCACGAACCCTGCCCCCGAGGTGACGATCAATGTCTGCCCCAGCGGATGGGTATGCCACGCCGTTCGCGCGCCAGGCTCAAACGTTACGGTCGCGCCACTGACCCGCGCCTCGTCGGTACCTTTGAACGGCGCATCCACCCGCACCGTGCCGGTAAACCAGTCAGCCGGGCCTTTGGCCGACGGTTGCGAGCCATTCGGTGTGACCGTGACACGCGGATTTTCAGTGGCATACACCTCGCCAGCCAGCAGCGAAAGCGTCAGTGCAGAAGCAGCAATCGGGTTCATGGCTTTTCCTCCAATAAATGATGCAAGCACTG
>Ga0308171_1005105_pt1 | contig 10198 bp, 10 predicted proteins | sample PhyGR1_FD_202135 | JGI IMG/M metagenome (GOLD analysis project Ga0308171, IMG submission 202135) | Phyllosphere microbial communities from UC Gill Tract Community Farm, Albany, California, United States - DLSLSG.R1 | ecosystem: Host-associated > Plants > Phyllosphere > Unclassified | place: USA... | reverse complement strand
GGCTTCCCGCTACAAGGCGGACTTGCACTCCCGGCGCCGTCGCGCACCCGTGGTCGTAATTAAGGGACAAGGCGAATGTTTGCACACGCCGTCGTTCACAGCAGAGAACGCGACGAGGATTATAGCCCTCTTGTGCGATTCGACCAGTCCGTTCGTCGGTCGGATTGCACGTCAATTCAGATCGATGAAGGCCATGCGATGTACTTGTGCAATCGGCCATCGCGTGGAACCCGTCGTGGATCACCCTGCGCCGTCGAAGGCGCGATCCAGGCGGCGGTTCAGATCGCCCAGGGTCTGCTGCAGCGCGATCGCCTGGCGGGCATGCTCATCGCGCAGCTGCTGCAGTTCGTGGGCCAGGTTCAGCGCGGCCAGCACCGCGACCCGGTCGACCGCGGCCATCCGGTTGCTGCCGCGGATTTCGCGCATCTTGGCGTCCAGCAGACGGGCGGCGGCGGTCAGGCTCTCGCGTTCCTCCGCGCCCACGCCCACCGTGTATTCACGATCCAGGATGCGGACACTGACCGGTTCGGTCTGGCTCATGTGTGCTGCTCCAGGGATTTGAGGCGGGTGATCATCGCTTCGACCCGGGAGCGGGCCTGTTCGTTCTTGGCCAGCAGCTGGGAGCGTTCGGTGACCAGCTGTTCCTGCTGGTGGCGCAGGCTGCGGTTCTCGTCGGCCAGGCGCTGGTTGCGCTCCAGCAACGCCTCCACCCGGGCGGCGAAGGCCTGCAATTGGGCGATGGCATCGGCGGGTTCCATGTCCGGCACGATAGGCAAGGGCGGATGGGGCGGTCAAGCGAATATTGACGGGGGCTGCGGGCGGTCGACCCCGGGGCACCGGGGCGGGGCCTGGTGGCAGCCATCGCAACCCGGTCGACACGGGTGGATTGCTACACTGTGGCGCTCACAAACCGTAGCCCCAAGATGACCGAACTCCCGAGTGTCGACGACGTAAACCAGGCCAGCCAGGCCCTGGGCCTGGGCGCCAGCGCCGCTGAACTGCACGGCGGCCTGTGCGGCTGGCTGTCCGCCGGCGGTGCGCCGGTGCGTGAATGGCCGGCCCGCGTGCTGGCCGATGACAACCTGCCGACCCCGGCCGAAGGCGACGCGCTGTCGCGGCTGCTCGATGCCAGCGTGGCGCAGCTGGAAGACCGCGACTTCGCGTTCGAGCTGCTGCTGAGCGATGCCAGCGACACCGCGGCGCAGGCCGATGCGCTGTTCACCTGGGCGCGCGCGTTCCTCGGGGGCTTTGGGCTCGGCTCGGGCCAGAACCGCCCGGCGCTGTCGGAAGAGGGCGACGAGGCCCTGACCGATCTGGCCAAGCTGGCCCAGGCCTCCAGCGAAGACTTCGAAAGCGGCAACGACGATGACGAAGACGCACTGGCCGAGATCGAGGAGTTCATCCGCGTGGCGGTGCTGCTGCTGCACGGTGACTGCGTCATGGCCGCGCGCCATCGGCAGCGCCTGAACTGAGATGGATATCCGGCAGCTGACCGGCATCTCCGCCGCCGAGTACACGCGTCGTCGCCAGCAGTTGATGGAAATGGCCGGCGATGACGCGATCCTGGTGCTGCCGGCCGCGTCCGAGCGGGTGCGCAGCCTGGATACGCATTATCCGTTCCGCCAGGACTCGGACTTCTGGTACCTGAGCGGCTTCCCGGAACCGGAGGCCGTGCTGGTCCTGATTCCGGGCCGCCGCCATGGCGAGGTGATCCTGTTCTGCCGCGAGCGCGACGCCGACCGCGAAGCCTGGGACGGCGCGCGCGCCGGCCAGGAAGGTGCGGTGTCGCAGTACGGCATGGACGACGCCTACCCGATCGACGACCTGGACGATATCCTGCCCGGCCTGCTGGAAGGGCGCTCGCGGGTGTACTACCACTTCGGTCGCGATGCCGAGTTCGATCTCAAGCTGATCGGCTGGGTCAACCGGGTGCGCTCGCAGGTGCGCCATGGCGCGCAGCCGCCGCATGAATTCCTCGAGCTGGGCCACCTGCTGCACGAGCAGCGGCTGTTCAAATCGACCGCGGAAATAGCGGTGATGCAGCGCGCCGCCGACATCAGCGTGCAGGCCCACCGTGCCGCGATGCACGTGGCGCGGCCGGGCATCCACGAGTACGAACTGCAGGCCGATCTGGAGCGTGTGTTCCGTGCCAATGATGCGTGTGCGGCCTACAGCAGCATCGTCGGCGCCGGTGCCAACGGCTGCATCCTGCATTACCGCGACAACAACGCGCGCTCGCACGATGGCGATCTGGTCCTGATCGATGCCGGTGCCGAGTACCGCGGCTACGCCAGTGACATCACCCGTACCTTCCCGGTCAACGGCCGCTTCACCGCCGAGCAACGCGCGCTGCATGACCTGGTCGGTGCGGCGCAGGCGGCAGCGCTGGCCCAGGCCCGCCCGGGCAACGCCTATGAAGCCGGCCACCTGGCCGCGGTGGAGACCCTGACCGAAGGCCTGCTGCGGCTGGGCCTGCTCAAGGGCACGCTGGAAGAGAACATCGCCGAAGCGCATTACCAGCGGTTCTACCGGCATAAGACCGGGCACTGGCTCGGCCTGGACGTGCACGACGTCGGCGATTACCGGCTGGCCGGGGATTCGCGGATGCTGGAGCCCGGCATGGTGTTCACCATCGAGCCGGGCCTCTATGTCTCACCGGACGACCGCAGCGTGGAAGCGCGCTGGCGTGGCATCGGCATCCGCACCGAAGACGACGTGCTGATCACCGAGGACGGCCATCAGGTGCTGACCGCTGCGTTGGCACGCAGTGCCGATGAGATCGAAGAAGACATGGCGAAGCGCTGATCCGCTTCACGGTAGAGCCACCCCATGGGTGGCTGCAGACGACCTCGACGCACCCCGCAGCCACCCATGGGGTGGCTCTACCAGCATCGTGAGGAGCCGGCCAGCGGCCGGCACTACCTTGAGGTGGCCGCTCAGCTGGCGGCCGCGAACACCGGCCGGGTCAGGTTGTCGGCATCGCCTTCGGTGCACAGCACTTCATCCTCGATGCGCACGCCGCCATACGGACGGAAGAAGTCCACGCGGTCCCAGTTGATGCTGGCGCCGTTGCCGGCCTGCTTCACTTCGTCCAGCAGCATGTCGATGAAGTACACGCCCGGCTCGATGGTGACCACCATGCCCGGCTCCAGCGCGCGGGTCATGCGCAGGTACGGGTGCCCCTGCGGACGCTCGATGCGGCCACCGCGGTCGCTGGCGGCAAAGCCGGCCACGTCGTGCACCTGCAGCCCGATCAGATGGCCGAGGCCGTGCGGGAAGAACGCCGCGCTCACGCCGGTGGCCAGCGCGGCCTCCGGCGAGACGGTGAGCACGCCGAAGTCCTTGAGGATGTCCATCAGCGACAGGTGCGCGTCGATGTGCAGCTGCTTGTAGTCCACCCCGGCGCGCACGCCGGCGCCCATCTGCTGCTGCGCCGCGTCGACCGCGTCGATCAGCGCCTGGAATTCGTCATGGCCGCTGGCGGCATAGGTGCGGGTGATGTCGCTGGCATAGCCATGGGCGCTGGCGCCGGCGTCGATCAGGAAACTGCGCAGCGGGGTCGGCGCGCTGCGGCCCAGGTCGGTGTAGTGCAGCACGGCGGCATGTTCATTGAGGCCGATGATGTTGCCGTACGGCAGCTCATTGGCATCCTGGCCGACCGCGCGGCAATACGCCATGTGGATCTCGAATTCGCTGGCACCGGCGCGGAACGCGGCTTCGGCAGCGCGGTGGCCGCGCACGCCCCGCCGCTGCGCTTCGCGCATCAAGGCGATTTCATACGGGGTCTTGTAGCCGCGCTGCCAGTCCAGGTAATCGATGACCGGCGCCGGATTGTTCGGCACGAACGCGCCCAGCGCGCTCTGCGGCTCGCCGAGGATGGCGCAGCGGGCGGGATCCTTGGGCAGCAGTGCCAGCGCAGCGTCCGGCGTGCGGATGATCTCGATGTCGACATGCTCGACCCACCAGCCGTTCGGCGCATCCGGCACCACGTGCCAGTAATCGAAGGGCTGGTAGAAGATCAGCGTGGGCCGCTGGCCCGGGGTGTACACCAGCCAGCTGTTGGGCAGCTTGGTCAGCGGCAGCCAGGCCTTGAAGTTCGGGTTCACCGCATACGGGTAATCGCGATCATCGAATGCCTGGTAATGCTGGGTGCCGCTGGGAATCACCAGATGATCGAAGCCGCCACGGGCCAGCGCTTCGTCGGCGCGTTGGCGCATCACGCTGGCATGGTGGGAATACAGGGCGCCGAGGTCTGGCTGGTTCATGGCATGAGGCTCGCTGACAGTGCGGAATGCAGCCCTAGATTCTGCCGCAATCGGGCCTTCGGCGCTGTGCCGGAACCGGCGCTCAGACTGCCGAAGTTTCCTCGGCGATCCACTGCCGCAGCTGCTCGCGCGATTCGCGCGCCAGGGTCAGGAAGCGGAAGCCCACCCAGGCCTGGCCGGGCGCATGGGTCTGCTCGCTCCACAGCAGGTGCACGCCGACATCGATCAGCAGGGGCTGCCCCTGCGGGCCGGTGATGGTGAACTGCAGTTGGTAAAGCGCGTCGTCCTGCATCGGCACCGAGGCCAGCATCAGCATGCCGGTTTCGGAGACATTGCCCAGCCGACCGATCACGGTCTCGGCCATCCGGTCGGTCACCGGCACCAGCTCGGCCACCTGGCGGCGGGGTGCGCGTCGGGTATCGGGCGAGGTCATTCGGCGTTCTCCGCAGGGGTGCCCGCCAGCGAGCGCAGCGTGCGCAGCGTGGCCTGCCAGGCGCGGTCGATCAGCCGACCCTTGTCTTCAGTGACGATCCGCACCTGGCCGTGCGCCATCAGCCGTGCCAGTGCGTCCAGGGAATGTTCGCCGACTTTCTGCCCGCGCGGATTGACGAACAGGGCGTTGTCGGTGATCAGGCTGTACCAGGACAGCCGCTGCCGGCGGATATCCCCCTGCTGGTTGGTGGTGAACTCGAACCAGGTGCCGAACGGCAGCGTGCGCAGCTGGCGATAGCAGTCGTCCTCGGCGGTGCTGCGGGCCAGCGGGGCGACCCTGCGTGGATCGCTGGCCTCGGCCTGTTCGCCCAGGCGTGTGCGTGCGCGCAGGCGGGCGGTGAGTTCGGTACGCGAGCTGCTGTCGTCCGCACCGCCGGGCGTGGACAGCCGGCGCGCGATCGCGGCCGCTTCGTCCTGGTGGTAGCCGACCTGCAGCAACGCGGACTCGACCTGGTTGCCCAGCGCCTCGTCGCGTTCGGCCGCACCCGGCGCCAGGCAGGTGACCTCGGCGATCCGGGTGGTTTCCTGCTGGCGCTGTTGCCACTGCGGCGAGGTCTCGCCGTTGCGCAGCAGGGTGAGCGTGAGTACGTCCGACCACGCCTGTTTCAGCAGCGCCTGCACGAAGCGGGGCGGCGCGGCCTGCGTGCAGAGCTGCTCGATGCTGGCGCTGGCCTGCTGCTTGGCCGCTTCCAGCCGCTCCTTGCCGCGGGCCGCTTCGACATGACGGCGCTCGGCCAGTTCGGCCTTGTGGGCGAGGGCGCGGAAGTGCTGCTGGATCTCTTCATTGGCGGTGTCGAACACGGCGACGTCGCCGTCGTATTCGTTGACCACCTGATCCACGGCATGCCCCAGCTTCTGCACCAGCTGCGGATCCACGTCCTCCTCGCCCAGCCAGTTGGCACCGGCCTCGGCCACCGCATTGAGCAGTTCGCGCGCAGGGTGCTGGTCGCGCACGAAGAAGGCCGGGTCGGACAGGGCCGCGCGGGCCACGGGGATCTGCAGCCGGGTCAGCAGGTCGGCGGCCACGGCCTCGGGCCGGACCTCGCGCTGGATCTGCCCGTACAGCATGTCGAGCAGGTCGAAGGTGTCGCTGTCCTTGACCGTCAGGGCGGCGTGCGCGCCATGGTCGGCGCGGACCTGGGCGAGCAGCGCGTTGTGCAGGTCGGCCATGCTGCGGCGGGCCCCGCCCGGAGCGACGGCCTGGATCTGCAGCCTGGCCAGCGTGGCGTGCACGGCTTCGGCGGGCACGGCCTGTGCCGCGGGTGTTTCGGGGGCGAGAAACGCAGTGTCGGTGGGGTGCCCGGACTGCCCGGACGGTCCGGGCAGCTCGTTGGTCGCCGCGGCAGCCTGCGCGGCCATCGCCTCGCCGCCCGGCACCGTGCCGGCGGCATGCGCCTGGCGGGCGGCGCCGAGCAACTGGTGCAGGGCCGACATCGCCGGGGCACCGGGGTCCGCCGGCGCAGGCGCGGTGTTGCTGGCCGGTGCAGAGGCGGACGAAGATGAAGATGAAGGTGCAGGTGCAGGTGCAGGTGCAGGTGCAGGTGCAGGTGCAGCGCCAGTGTCACCGCCGGGCGCGCTCAAGGCCGGGCCGGCGGCCGGCGCCGTCAACGCCATGGCCTCCTGGGTCATCGCCGCCCAGCCGGCGCGCGGCGCACCGCCGTTCCAGCCGGTCAGCGGCCGCGCGGCGGCCCCTCCGCGTGCGCCGGGCAGGCCGCGCTCGGGCCCGGTGATGATCCGGCGCGTGGTCGCCGAGCGCGCCAGGTACGGGGTGTACACCAGCCCGGGCAGCACGCCCTCGTGCGCGAGCAGGATGTTGGCGCGCTCCAGCAGTTCGCCGAGCCGCTCCAGCAGTTGCCGATCGAATACGCGGTACAGCGCCAGCTGCGTTTCCAGCCCCAGCGCGAACTGTTCGCCCAGCTCGCGCACGATCCGGCACAGCGCCTGCGGACCGAACGGCAGGTCATCGGCATCGAAGGCCGGTCCGGCGGCGAGCACGCCGAAGCGCTGGCCAAGCAGCTGCAGGGCACTGGCCGAGCGCTGGGCTTCACGGCGGATGATGTCCACCAGCACGATGTCGCGGTCCACGTCGGTGTCGTTGACCAGGGTCAGCGCGGTCGCCGGGACCGAGACGTCGGTCGGCACGATGCGCTGGGTATGGCGCGGACCGCGCAGCGTGGCCAGGCTGTCGGCCAGCGCGTCCAGGAAGCGCGGGCCGAACTGCGCGTTGACCTCGTGCAGCTGGCGGGCCTGGGCAAATATGTCGGCCTGGATCTGGCTGTTGCGCGCGCGTTCGGCGTCGCGGAACAGTTCGCGTTCGAGCTCCACGATGGTCAGCTTGAGCGGGGCGGTGAGGGTCTGCACCGCCAGCCCGTGCAGCGCGGCCAGCAGGCGGCGCACGCGCGGCGGTGCGGCCACGTCCGCGAAGCGGGTCATGTCGGGCTGGGACGACGAAGGTGCGGGCGCAGACATCCGATGTTCTTCCAGCTCCCCTGAGAACACGGAATCTAACGGTTTCGCGGGGAGCCGGCCAGCGGCCGGCACTACCGGGGCATGTGGGGAGCCGGCCGGCGCATGGGCTAGGAGCCGGCCAGCGGCCGGCACTACCCCTTGAGGCAGGCGCCGTCCTTCAGGGCAGGAACAGCTCGACCACGTCGTTGGTGAAGCGGCGGCCCAGTTCGGTCGGCGTGGCGCGGTCGCCGCTGACGGTCATCCAGCCGTTGGCCACGGCCACGCCCAGCGGCGCGGCGATCTGCGCCCGGTCCAGGCCGGTGCGCGATTCGAAATCCTTCAGGCCGAACCCCTCATGCAGGCGCAGCAGGTTGAGCATGTACTCGAACGGCAGGCGATCGGCACTGATCACATCGTCACCGCCGATCGAGGCCGCGGTACCGGCGGTGTCCATGAAGGTCTGCGGGTGCTTGTGCTTCCAGCGGCGCAGCACGTGCTGTTCGGCACCGCTGCTGATCTTGCCGTGCGCGCCGGCGCCGATGCCCAGGTAGTCGCCGAAGCGCCAGTAATTGAGGTTGTGCTGGCTCTGCCGGCCGGGCCTGGCGTAGGCACTGACCTCGTACTGCGCGTAGCCGGCGTCGGCCAGCATCTGCTGGCAGTGCTCCTGGATGTCCCACGCCGAATCCTCGTCGGGGATGCCCTGCGGCGGCCGCGCGAAGAACACGGTGTTCGGTTCCAGCGTGAGCTGGTAGTGCGACATGTGCGTGGGCTGCAGCGCGAAGGCGCGCTCCAGGTCATGTTCGGCCTGCGCCAGCGTCTGCTGCGGCAGCGCGTACATCAGGTCGATGTTGAAGTTGTCGTAGCCGGCGTCCTGCGCCAGTTTCACCGCACGCTCGGCCTCGTTGCTGTCGTGGATGCGGCCCAGGCGCTTGAGCGCCTCGTCGTTGAAGGTCTGGATGCCGAAGCTGATCCGGTTCACCCCGGCCGCGCGGTAACGGTCGAAACGCCCGTGCTCGGCGGTGCCCGGGTTGGTCTCCAGGGTCACTTCCAGGTTCGGCGCGAAGCGCAGCCGGGCCGAGGCGGCCTGCAGGAAGCGGTCGATCGCCTCCGGCGGGAACAGGCTGGGCGTGCCGCCACCGAAGAAGACACTGCTCACCACCCGGCCCCAGACCAGCGGCAGGTCCTGGTCCAGATCGCGGATCAGCGCATCGATGTAGGCCTCGAACGGCAGCTCGCCCTTGGCCGCATGCGAGTTGAAATCGCAGTACGGGCATTTGCGTACGCACCAGGGCAGGTGCACGTACAGCGCCAGCGGCGGTGGCACCAGCCGTGGGGCGTGGTCGTGGTCCCCCGAACAGGCTTCGCCGGGCAGGTGGGCGCAGGAGGCGTGGGGCATCACAGCAGCCCGGGCAGCTTCTGCTTGAGCAGCTGCAGCGCCTTGGCGCGGTGGCTCATCGCGTTTTTCAGGTCCGGCGCCATTTCCGCGGCGGTCTGTGCCAGCACCGGGTCCAGGAACAGCGGGTTGTAGCCGAAGCCGTGGCTGCCGCGCAGTTCATCGACGATCACGCCTTCCCAGCTGCCTTCGCAGATCAGCGGCTGCGGGTCATTGGCATGGCGCAGCAGCACGATCACCGCGTAGAAGCGGGCGCTGCGGCGCTCGGCCGGTACGTCGCGCATCGCCTCGAGCAGCTTGGCGTTGTTGGCCGCATCGTTGGTGGGGCTGCCGGCATAGCGCGCGCTGTACAGGCCGGGCGCGCCGTCGAGCGCATCCACGATCAGGCCCGAATCGTCGGCCAGCGCAGGCAGGCCGGTGCTCTGGCAGGCATGGCGTGCCTTGATCAGCGCGTTCTCGACGAAGGTCAGGCCGGTTTCCGGCACGTCGCTGACGCCGAGTTCGCCCTGCGCCACGATCTCCAGCGGCAGGCCGGTGAGCATGGCCTGCAGTTCCTTCAGCTTGCCGGCGTTGCCGCTGGCCAGGACCAGTTTCATTGCTTGGGCTCCAGCAGATCCCACGTATTGCCGTACAGGTCGCGGAATACCGCGACCGTTGCGTAGACCTCCTCGCGTGGGGTTTCGAGGAAGGTCACGCCACGCGCGGTCATCGCCGCGTGGTCGCGCCAGAAATCATCGGTGTTCAGGAAGAAGCCGACCCGGCCGCCGGTCTGGTTGCCGATCCGCGCGCGCTGTTCGTCGTTGCTGGCGCGCGCCAGCAACAGGGCGGCCGCGCTGCCGTCGGTCGGCCCGACCACCACCCAGCGCTTGTCGCCCTGGTCGATGTCATCGATCAGGCTGAAGCCCAGCGCGCCGGTGTACCAGGCGATCGCTTCGTCGTAGTCGGCCACCACCAGGGTGGTCAGGGCGATGCGACGGTTCATGCCTGGGCCAGGGCCGCCTGCTGCGCGGCGAACAGATCCTTGATGCCCTTCTCGGCCAGTGCCAGCAGCGCATCCAGCTCATCGCGGCGGAAGGCATGGCCTTCGGCGGTGCCCTGCAGCTCGATGAAGCCGCCGCCGTCGTTCATCACGACGTTCATGTCGGTATCGCAATCGCTGTCTTCGGCGTAATCCAGATCCAGCACCGGGGTGCCGCGGTAGATACCGACCGAGACGGCGGCGACCGCACCGAAGATCGGGTTGCGCTTGATGTCGCCGCGCTTGATCAGGAAGTTCACCGCATCCACCAGGGCCACGTAGGCGCCGGTGATCGCGGCGGTACGGGTGCCGCCATCGGCCTGCAGCACATCGCAGTCGAGCGTGATGGTGCGCTCGCCGAGCGCGCCGCGATCGATGCAGGCGCGCAGGGTGCGGCCGATCAGGCGCTGGATCTCCAGCGTGCGGCCCCCCTGCTTGCCGCGGGCGGCTTCGCGATCGTTACGGGTGTGGGTCGAACGCGGCAGCATGCCGTACTCGGCGGTCACCCAGCCTTCGCCCTTGCCACGCAGGAAGCCCGGCACGCGGTTTTCCACGCTGGCCGTGCACAGCACGCGGGTCTCG
>Ga0308171_1005103_pt1 | contig 10201 bp, 6 predicted proteins | sample PhyGR1_FD_202135 | JGI IMG/M metagenome (GOLD analysis project Ga0308171, IMG submission 202135) | Phyllosphere microbial communities from UC Gill Tract Community Farm, Albany, California, United States - DLSLSG.R1 | ecosystem: Host-associated > Plants > Phyllosphere > Unclassified | place: USA... | reverse complement strand
CCAGTTCACCGTATCGCCGGTGGAGGTGAAGTTCGGGAAATTCGGGATGTTGCCCGGAGTCGCGCATCCGGCCTCGAACGAATCCGGCGGGGTAGTCGCCGGGATACCGCCGCAGAAGGCGATGAAATTGTTGATCAGCCCGTCGATCGATTTCTTGTCGCGCGTGTAGCGCAGGCCGCCGGTGAGCCGGAACCTGTCGCTGAGGTTCGCGGTCAGTTGTCCGAACCCGGCCCAGCTCCGGGTCTTGTGCGTGTAGTGCTGGATCGGCAGCACGAATTCCTGGTTGTAGACGCCGACGTTGCGGATCTTCTCGTCGAAGAAGAACCCGCCGATCACGTAGTCGAACATGCCTGCCGTGCCGGAGAGGCGGGTTTCGAGACTGACCTGGCGGTCCTGCTCGTTGGTGTATGCGGTGTTGAAGGCGGGGCCGTAGAACAGGCTCTCGGCGTCCGACTTGCGATAGGCAGGCAGGATCGTCAGCGTGCCGATGCCGGTGTCGAGCGTGACCTCGGCATTGACGCCCCAATATGTGTTGTCGCTGTACTGCTGCTCGTTCATCGCGGTCAGGAACCCGAAGCCCGGCGCGCCGAGCTGGGTCTGGCGATAGGCGTTGGCGGCATCGGTGTTCATGCCCTCCGACGAATCGAGGCCCGATGACGCGAACGTGTAGCCGTCCGCTCCCGGCGTGAACGCGCCGATGTAGCTGGCACCCGAGCCGACGCCGCCGACATGGGTATAGTCGCCGCCGAGGCGGATGCTCAGTTTGTCGGTCGGCTCGAACAGGAACTGTGCGCGAAGACCCGTGCGGTTGAGGTCGTCGCTGCCGTCGCGGTTGTAGCCGTCATGGTACTGGCGCGTGGCGGCGACGCGCAGGGCGGCGTTGTCGCCGATCGCGAGGTTGGCGAAGCCTTCCGCGCTGACCGCATCGTAATTGCCGGCTGACAGCGTGAAACCGCCATGGTTGGCGCCCAGTTCGGGCCGGTTGGGCAGGATGTTGACCGCGCCGCCCGTCGCGTTGCGCCCGTAAAGGATGCCTTGCGGTCCCTTGAGTACCTCCACGCGGGCGAGATCATAGAATGCTGCACCGAAGGCGCCCGCTGCACGGCCAAGGACGACGCCATCGTAGCTGGGGGTGACCGCCGGGTCGTTGTAGCTGGAATTGGTGACGTTGCCGACGCCGCGCAGGAAGATCGAGGTATTGGAGCCGCCGCCATTGGTCACGGTCAGCGCCGGTACTGCCTTGTTGAGCGCATCCGCCTCGGTGATGCCCTTCTGGATCAGATTGGCGCCGCCCACGGCGTCGATCGCGATCCCGGCGTTTTGCAGCGTCTCGGTGCGACGTTGCGCGGTGACAATGATGTCACCAAGGCCCGCATTGTCGGTTGCCTGCGTATCGGCGGCCTCTTGCGCCAAAGCGGGTGCGCCACAGGCCAGGCCAGAAAAGGCGAGGACGACGAGACTCGAGGATGTGATGAATTGTTTGCGCATGGCGCTGCCTCCCAAATTGCGTCTGTTCTTGGGGCCGGGCTAGCCAAGCGTGCAGGTTTGGTCACACCGATTGTATGGATGCTGAGCCATCCACACTTCGGATTTGTGCGGCAGCGCGGTCTCGTTAGGTCTTGCGGCATGACCAGGGAGAGCATCAGCAGCATCGCCACGGCGCTTGTCGTGGGCGGAGGGATCGGCGGCATGGCGACGGCCATCAGCCTTGCGGAGCGCGGCGTCAGGGTGGACCTGATCGACCTCGATCCGGAATGGCGGGTCTACGGCGCCGGCATAACCATCACCGGGCCGACCTTGCGCGCCTATCGGCGCCTTGGCCTGCTCGACGAGATCAAGCAGGCCGGGGCGATTACCAACAAGACCCGGCTGTTCCGCTTCGATGGCACGCACCTCCACGATCTGGAGGAGCCGGTCATCGAGGAAGGGCTTCCCGCGACCGGCGGCATCATGCGCCCGGTGCTGCACCGGATCATGCAGAACCGCGTCCGCGCGCTGGAAATTCCCGTCGGGCTCGGCCTGACGGTGACGGCGCTGGACGAGGTCGAGGGCGGCGTCGATGCGACGCTGTCGGATGGCAGCACGGGGCGCTACGACCTTGTCGTCGGCGCAGACAGCGTGGCCTCCGGCATCCGCGATCTGGCATTTCCGCACATGGGTCCGCCGCAACCGACGGGGCAGGGGTGCTGGCGCATCTCGATTCGCAAGCCGCCGGGGCTCGATGCGGGCGAATTCTTCCTCGGCCACGACAATCCATGCGGCATCACGCCGTGCAGCCCCGATAACGTCTACATGTGGATGCTGACCCGGCATGAAGAGCGTGAAAGCTTCATGGACGACGAGGAACTGTTCACGACGCTGGAGGGCCTGCTCGCCGAATTCGGTGGGAATGCCGGCTGGATTCGCGACAACATGACGCGCGATAACTGGATCAACTATCGCCCGCTCGCCGCAGCGCTGCAGCCTCGCCCCTGGAGCAACGGGCGGGTAGTGCTGGTGGGCGACGCGGTTCACGCGACGACCCCGCATCTCGCTTCCGGCGCCGGCATGGCGGTGGAGAGCGGACTGGTGCTGGCGGAGGAACTGGCCAAGGCGGATACTGTCGATGCTGCGCTGGCTGCCTATGAGGATCGCCGGTTCGAGCGTTGCCGCGACGTCATCGAAAGCAGCGTCGGGATCGGCCGCCTGCAACTGGAGCATCGCCCGCCCGAAGAGCACAAGGCCCTGCTCGAAGGCGCGCTGATGCGGCTCAACGAACCGTTCTGAAGGGAGCAATCACTGAGCCACCGTCCGTCCGGGCGGTGGCGCGTTGCAGCCTCAGCCCCGCCAGACCCGCTCGCCACTGTCGAGCGTCAGGATACCGGGTGCGATGCGGGCGCTGCCGCGCACGATGAGTTCGCCAGAAAAGGTCTGTGTTCCTTCGAGCGCGGGCCGACCGGCGATGGCCTGCAACAGCGCAGAGCAGCCCGCATCGACCATACAATCGACAGGCTGCGCCAGCGTGGTCAGGGAAAACACCGGCCAGCGCGCGATCGCAACGTTGTCGAACCCGACCAGCGATATGTCCCGCCCGGGAACCATGCCGCGATCACGCAATGCATGAAGCGCGCCCAGCGCCATGTGGTCGTTGACGCAGAACACGGCGTCGGGCGCAGTCGCCTCGTCCAGCAGGGCGTGAGTTGCGGCGATGGCCCCCTCGAACGTGTATTTGCCAGAACGGACCTTCGGCGCCGGCAGCCCCGCAGCATGCAACGCCTGGCGGAAGCTGGCGAGGCGGGTGATGCTGGCCGAACTCTGGGTGACACCCGTGATCACACCGAAACGTTCGTGCCCGGCTGCGACAAGATAGCGCGCGACGAGCGCGGCACCCGCGCTTTCGTCAGCTGAAATGCCCGGTGTCGCCCCGCTGGGGTCGATGTTGTTGAACATCAGGACAGGAACGTTCGCTTCCCGGCACTCGGCCGCGACCCGGCTGGCGAGGCTGGAAGACGCTAGAATCACGCCGTCGAGACCGTAGCCAAGCAGCTCGTCCAGCATCGGGTCGAGGTCCGCCTCGCCATGGGTGACGAACAGCAGCAGCCGGTAGCCGGACTGCGCGAAACGGTCGGAAAACTTCTCGATCACCTCAGGATAATACTGGTTGTCGAGGTGGGTGACGGCGATGCCGATCATGCGCGAACGCTGCGTTGTCAGCGAACGGGCGGTGTTGCTCGGCCGGTACTTGAGCCGCTGCGCTGCATCGAGAATGCGCAGGCGCGCCTCCTCCGACACCAGCCCGCCGGTGAAGGCACGGGACACGGCCGATTTCGAGACACCTGCCAACCGTGCAACGTCCGATCCAGTAGCGCGCGCCTTCAAAGTCCTGTCCCCCTTTGGCACCTCCATCGCATGCCTCGGCGCTCGCGATGCAACCGAAAAATGGATAGGAAGAGTTCTAGCGTTTCAATTGGACGAATGCCTCCGGCTCGCCCACGTTCCGCGCCAATATAAATGTGGGGAGAATGATCTGATGGCGCGCAGCACTTTTTTTGGCGTGTCGGTGGGAGCGGTTGCAGTGATGCTGGCAACGCTGCCCGGCGCAGCGTTCGGTCAGGCAACGGACGAGGAAGGCAACGGACGGATCAACGAGATCATCGTCACCGCCCAGAAACGCGAACAGACGATCCAGGATACGCCGCTGTCGGTCTCGGCGGTGAGCGGTGACGAAATCCAGCGCAAGGCCCAGGGCTCGCTCGATGCCGTGCTCAAGAATGTCGCCGGTGTCGAGGTGCAGGGGCTGGCGCAGGGCGCGCAGATCTACATTCGCGGCGTCGGCTCCTCGATCGATCCGACTTTCGCCGACCCGGCTATCGCGCTGATGGTGGACGGTGCCTACAACGGTCGCACGGAATCGGTGCAGAGCGCATCCTATGACATCTCGCGCGTCGAGGTGCTGCGCGGGCCGCAAGGCACGCTCTATGGTCGCAATGCCTCTGGCGGCATCGTCAACGTGATCACCCGCGATCCCTCGCTGACGGAAAGCCTGAGCGGATACTGGACGGCGCAGTTCGGCAACTACGATCACGTGCGGGGCGAAGGCGCGATCAACGTGCCGGTAAGCGACGCGGTCGCATTGCGCGTCGCCGGCTACCGGGAAAAGCGCGACGGCTTCGTGGACGACGGGTCGTACGATTCCGACAGCTGGGGCCTGCGCGGCAAGTTACTGGTGGAGCCTACCGACTGGCTGCGCATAGTGCTCAAGGGTGACGTCTATCGCGCTCGCGGCAAGGGGGCCAACACGGTTCCAGTCGCCGGTTCCGCAGGCAACCTGACATTCCCGCCGCCGTACTTCTTCACCAACTTCGACCCGTCGATCACCGATGGCCCGCCGTTCACCGGCGGGGTGCCGATCCAGCGCTTCCCCAACGGCTGGGTGCAGGCCGATCCGGGCAACGCCTGGTCGAACGACGCAGAGCACGTACCCGGCTATATCCGGCGCAAGGCGGAGACGTTCTCCGCCCAGCTCGACGCCGATCTCGGACCGGCCACGCTTACCCTGCTGCCAAGCTACTCACGTTCGGCCAATACGCTCGTCAGCAGCTTCCTGTTCGGCTCGGTGCTGCCCTTCGTCGGCCCGACTTATACGATTGAAGGCAACGACAACTATTCCGACCAGACCACGGGCGCGACCTACAAGTCGATCGAAGTGCGGCTGGCTTCCAACGGCAAGGGGCCGCTCCAGTACGTTCTGGGCTTCTACTACCTGAAGTCCGATCCCAACGACTATGTGCTGGAAACCACCGGCGCGACCAATGACGGACAGGCCTATACCCTCTCAAATGCCTTCCAGCCGGGGGATACGATCGCGGGCTTCGGGCAGGTCACCTATGCGCTGACCGATGCGCTGCGGGTCACCGGTGGACTGCGGGTCAGTCAGGACAAGATCGCGCAGGGCTATTCCATCGCGGTTGGTGGCGAGGATGCAGGCACGTTCGACTTCGCGCAGAAGCAGAGTTCGACCCAGTACAAGCTGGGCGTGGAATACGATCTGGCCGAGCAGTCGCTGCTCTATGCGCACTATTCGACCGGCTTCAAGCAGGGCGGCATCTCACCGACATTTCCCCCCATCGCCTTCAAGCCGGAAACGCTCAAGGCGATCGAGATCGGCGTGAAGAACACGTTGTTCGACGATCACCTGCTCTTCAACGCGGCGGTGTTCCATTATGACTACAAGAATTACCAGTTCGGCGTTTTCCAGGAGCTGACCATCGCCGACCGTGCGGAGACGGCCAACTTCTCGGTCATCCGCAACGCCGGGCCGACCACGATCAAGGGCGCGGAAGCATCCGTCGAACTGGCGCCTTGGAAGAACGGTCGCTTCACCGCCTCGGTCACTTACCTCGATGCGAAATACGGGGAGGCGCTGCTGCCGAACAATCCGTTCGTGAACCAGGGCGAGGTGAACCTCAAGGGCGCGCAGATCCAGAATTCACCGGACTGGTCGGGCAACATCGGGTTCGAGCAAGGCATCGAGATCGGCGGGGGGATGCTGACGCTGGGCGTGAATTCTCATCTGTCCACCGGCTACTACGTCACGCCGGAGCAGTATCTGCCAGGAGCCTACCAGAAGGGCTACACCCGCACCGACGCCAGCGTGCGCTACGAGATCGACGGCTTCACCATCAGCGCGAACGTCAGGAACATCGAGGACAAGGCTCAGACCACTTACGTGTTCCCGGCTTACCGGCGCTTCATCACCGCGCCGAGAACGGCGGTGCTATCGGTCGGGTACAGGTTCTGAAATCGGCGGAACAGCCGGAAAGTCTGCAAGGGAGAAGATTACCGTGAACAGCACTCGTCTCTTCATCATGATCGGCATGGTCGCGCTGGCAGCCTGCGGGCAGCAGCACTCGATGGCGGAAGCCTCCACATCCGCGGATGACAGCGAAGCACCGCCGCCGATGCAGGGCGATCCTGCGAAGAACCCCGACATGACCGAACTCGCCCGGCAGGTCGATGCCGACCGCGATGGCCGAATGACGGAAGCGGAGTGGAAGGTGCAGGGCTTGCCCGAAACCTCGTTCAAGGGCTTCGAGAAGGGGCGCGGCTACGTCACTCTGGAAGACTACCAGAAGAACCCCGCGCCTCCGGGCATCGACCTGAACGGCGACGGCAAGCTCACGATCGCGGAGTTCAAGGAGTTCGACCGCCGGATGGCCGAGAAGATGAAGACCGCCGGCAAGCCCGCGAGTGGCAACTGAGACATGACGCAAGGGACGAACGCCTTGCGACGTTTGTGGCACGTCACGGCATGCGGGTTAGCCTTTGGGCTGAGCGTGCCGGCGGGAGCGCAATTCTTCCCGCCGGACGATCCGCCGCCGCGCCGGGATTGCCCGGACAACCTTTCGGCCGATGCGCTTGCCGATTGCCTGCTCGCTCAGATGACGCTGGCTGAAAAGGCGCGCTACGTTTCGGGAACCGGGTTTTCATCGAACGGTGTCGAGCGGCTGGGCATCGCGCCGTTCCGGATGAGCGACGGCCCCAAGGGCGTGCGCACCGATGGCTATCCCGCCACCACGGCGTTCCCGGGGGGCGTGTCGCTGGCAGCGACCTGGAACCCCGCACTCGTCGCGCGCGCTTCGGCGGCGATGGGTGAGGAGGCGCGGGCACTGGGCGTATCGGTGCTGCTCGGCCCGGGGATCAACATCCAGCGTTATCCGCTGGGGGGACGCAACTTCGAATATTATTCGGAGGATCCACGCCTGTCGGGGGAAATCGGCACCGCCTGGGTGCGGGGTATCCAGGCGAAGCGCGTGGCGGCGACGCCCAAGCACTTCGCGGTCAACAATCAGGAGACAAATCGCTTCTGGAACAATTCGGTCGTGGACGAGCGCACCATGCGGGAGATCTACTTCCCGCAATTCGAACAGGTCGTCCGCGAGGCGCAGCCCTGGACGATCATGTCGTCCTACAACCGCATCAACGGCACTTTCGCGTCGCATGACCGCTGGCTGCTGACGGATGTTTTGCGCCGGGAATGGGGCTTCGACGGGGCCGTCATATCCGACTGGACGGCGCTGCACGATACGGCGGCGGGCATGAATGCGGGCATGGACCTCGAAATGCCCAGCACCAAGTATTACGGCCCGTTGCTGGCCGATGCGGTGCAGATCAAGGAAGTGGAACTCGCGACGCTCGACGAAAGCGTGCGCCGGCTGCTCCGTCTGCAGATGCGGACCGGTACGCTGCGCAAGGCGCTGGTCGCCGATCCCGCGTCGCCGCTGCTCGGCAGCCAGGCCCATCTGGACCTTGCGCGTGCGGTTGCCGCCGAAAGCCTGGTGCTGCTGCGCAATGAGGGCGGATTGCTGCCGCTGCGCAAGGATGCGAAGATCGCCTTCATCGGCCCCAATGTCGATCCCACGACCTATCAGGGGGCTGGCAGCTCCGAGGTGACGGCGACCCGGCGCATCTCCGTGCGCGACGGCGTGGTTGCGTTGAGGGGAGAGCAGGGATCGACCTTCACCATCGGATCGGCCAACGACACCGATATTCCGGCTGCCAGCCCTTCGCAGTTCGTCACAGCGGGTGGCGAGAGTGGACTGGTGCGGCGCTACTGGTCGAACACGGCTTTCACCGGCGATCCGCTGGAAAGCCGGCGCGACACGGTGCTGTTCGCGATCGGGCCTGAGAACCACGATCCCGCCAACGCGCTCAATCCCCGCGCGGTGAGCTGGGACGGTCGGTTCAGGGCGGTGCAGGCCGGCGAATACCGGTTCAACTCGGTCGGATACGGTGCCGTCCGGTTGCTGATCGACGGGAAGGTGGTGCTCGACGGCAGCGAACGGTTCAAGTCCGCCCCGACGACGTTCTTCGGCAATGCCATGCCCGTCTTCGAAGGGCGCGTGTTGCTGGCTCCCGGCCTGCATGATTTCCGCTTCGAGCGCGTCCTTCCGGAAGCGGGAGGAACTGCGCCGGTCAATCTCTTCCGCTTCGGTGTGGAGCCGCCGGTCGGCACGATCGCGGCGGCTGCTCAGGCGGCACGCGAGGCCGATATCGCGGTGGTCGTCGTCGGCCTGTCGCCGACCGCCGAGACCGAAGGTTCCGACCGCAAGGGGATCGCGCTACCGGGCGAACAGGACGCGCTGGTCGAAGCCATCGTCGCCGCCAACCCGCGCACGGTCGTCGTTGTCAATGCCGGTGGGCCGGTGCTGATGCCGTGGGCGGACAAGGTGCCTGCAATCATCGAGGCATGGTATCCGGGGCAGGAAGGCGGCTTCGCTGTTGCTGACGCTCTGTTCGGGCGGGTCAATCCATCAGGAAAGCTCCCGGTCACGTTCCCGCTGCGGCTGGAGGACAGCCCCGCGTTCCCCTACGCTGCGAACGCCCGAACCGCGTTCTACGGCGACGGCATCTTCGTCGGCTACCGAGGTTTCGACAAGCGGGCGATGTCGGTGCTATTCCCGTTCGGTCACGGCCTTTCCTATACGACATTTGGATTTGCCGACCTTAACGTTCCAGCCACCGCGACGGTCGGAAATCCGGTTTCGGTTTCGTTCAAGGTGATGAACACGGGTGCGGTGCAGGGGGCTGAGGTGGCGCAGGTCTATGTGCGTCACATCGCGCCGTCCGAACCGCGTCCGATCCGCGAACTCAAGCGCTTTCGCAAGGTCCTGCTCGATCCGGGCAGGAGCACGACCGCACGTCTCGAACTTTCGCCGCGCGACTTCGCCTTCTGGGACGCAGTTGCACATGCCTGGCGGATCGAACCGGGAGACTACGAGATCGAGGTGGGGAGTTCCTCTCGCGACGTCCGCCTCAAGGCGCGGCTCCGGCTGGAGGGCGACGTGGCTTTGCTTGCGCCTGACGACGCGGGCCTCTGGCGCAAGGAGGCGGCGAAGTGATGGTCATGCGGCGCTGGCATCGCTGGCTTGCCTTGCCGGCGGGCGTCTTTCTCTTTCTCGTCGCGCTGACCGGTGTGTTGCTGCATCTCGACATGATGCGGCTGGGGCAGTACCCGCCGGGGCACGAGCCGAGCCGCCCGGTGCCGGTGCAGTCGATGCCTTCGGATGCGGAGCTGGCACGGATGATCGCGCGCATCGCCGATGCCGTGCGGCGTCAGCCGGGGCTGGGCGCCAGGAACCTGCAGGTCGATCTGTCCGGTGACCGGATCACTCTGGTCGCCGGGACCGGAGGGCCTCCGGGCAGCCCGCAGATCAAGCTCGATGCCCTGACCGGCAGGGTAGTCATCGATCCTCCCCGTCCCGCGGATCTCCATTACATTCTGCAGGATCTGCACGCCGGTTACTTCTTCGGCTGGACCGGGCGGATACTGAGCGTGCTGTGCGGGCTGTCGCTGATCGTCCTGTCCGTAACCGGACTCCAGATGTGGTGGGACATGCGCCGACGCCGCAGGAAACCTGCTCTTTTCTGGAAATGAGTCACAACCCCGATCACCCATGCGCGCAGGGGACGCGCCGAGAACAATTGAAAGGATTGGATATGAAGGCCCGTTATCTGCTGGCGCTCGGAACTGCCGCCGCTTTGTCGCTGACCACCACCGCGCTTTCCGCCGAGACCGAGCCGCGCATGGACTTCGCGCCGCTCAAGTCCGATGCCGAAGTCGCCAAGGGCCGCCCCGAGCTGTCGCCCGGGCAGCGGGCTGCGGACACGATCGCCATCCAGAACCTCATGAGCCGTCACGAGTTCATGCATGCCGCAGGCC
>Ga0308171_1005102_pt1 | contig 10201 bp, 6 predicted proteins | sample PhyGR1_FD_202135 | JGI IMG/M metagenome (GOLD analysis project Ga0308171, IMG submission 202135) | Phyllosphere microbial communities from UC Gill Tract Community Farm, Albany, California, United States - DLSLSG.R1 | ecosystem: Host-associated > Plants > Phyllosphere > Unclassified | place: USA... | reverse complement strand
GATCCGATCACGTCAACTCCTCGACTTTCGCCAGCGCAGCGCGTCCGGGCAAGTGACTGCAGTCATGGTTGGGGATGTTTCGGCAGGGCTTGCAGCCCTGCACCTGCTCAATGCAACGGCAACGGCCAGAGCCAGAGCGGCATTCCGTGGGATGGCGGGGCGGTATCGGAGTGCGGGGACGCCGCAAGTACGTCCCTGTAGGCTTGGCAGCCGCATCCATGCGGCTGACACCCCGCACTCCGACACCGCCCCACCTCCGACAGATTCCGTGTGCTGTGGGTAGGTGTCGACCTTGGTCCACACATCTGTCAGATATCGAAATGAATCCGGGGTCAGATCCGTTTTCCTGCGGAAAACGGATCTGACCCCAAGAGCCGTTCCAGCAGACCGCTGGAAACTGTCGAAGGCGGGGTGGGTCCGGTGGCGGGGGTGTCCGCGGCATGGATGCCGCGGCCAAGCCCCCAAGGACGGGTTTACGGCGTCCCCCGCCACCGGACCCATCCCGCCATCCCACAGGAGGCCCGCTGTTGCTTTGGCTGTTGCCGTTGCTCCGGCTTCGGCGGGTGCAGGGCGCAGCCCTGCAGACACCCCCTCGTGCACAATGAGGCCGACCCCGCCTGGACGCCGTCTCGATGTCGAGCAAGCCGTATTCAGAAGCCTGCGAACGCAACCGCGAACCGATCGCCGCTGCGCTCGACCCATGGATGGGAGATCGCCACCGGGTGCTGGAGATCGGTAGCGGCACCGGCCAGCATGCCGCTTTCTTCGCCGAGCGCTGGCCATGGCTGCGCTGGCAGCCCAGCGACCATCCGGATCATCTGCCCGGCATCGAGGCCTGGCGCGCGGAGGCGGCGCTGCTGAACCTGCTGCCGCCGGTGGCGCTGCAGGTGGAACTGCCGCCAGCGCCCGGCCTGAGCTTGCCGGAAGGCAGCATGTTCGACGCTGCCTTCAGTGCCAATACCCTGCACATCATGAGCTGGGAGCACGTGCAGGCGTTGTTTGCCGCACTGCCACCCCTGCTGCGCCACGGCACGTTGCTGGCGGTGTACGGCCCGTTCAACTACGGCGGTCGCTACACCAGCGACAGCAATGCGCAGTTCGATGCGTGGCTGAAGGCGCGTGATCCGCGCAGCGGCATCCGCGATAGCGAAGCGGTGCAGGCGCTGGCCGCCGACAACGGCTTTACCCGCCTGGGGGATGTGGCGATGCCGGCCAACAACCGCCTGCTGCTGTGGCGGTTGGGCTGATCAGGCGTCGGGCTGTTCAAACTGCCGCAGGCAGCGCTGACAGCTCATATCGATGGCATCGAGCAAGCTGTTCAGTACCGGGTGACAGAGCCCCTCCGCGTGGAGTTCCGCATGTAACTGTCGCGCGAGCGCGGGAAGTTGGCTGGCCATGTCGAACAATCCAGACAGTGCCTTGTCTGCATCAAGTCTCATTGCCTCAGCGGTAGACCGCCAATCCATCAAGCGGACGTCCCACCAGCGGTAGTGGCTGCCAATCTTCATCGCCATCTTGATCTTGCGGTGCTGAAGTTCGGTGTAGGGCAGTGCACTGGAGATATCGTACAGAGGGGCAAGGCGGGCCCTTCCCTGGGCGCCTATCAGCAGCGAATAATTCTTCGCGTGCGCATCCGTGCCGCCGATGAGGTAGTTGAATTGCAGTGCCTGCAGCAGTGCCTCGACATCCGAGCGCGGTTGACTGGAGTGATCCCATAGCGCTTGTGCAAGATCGGCAGGACCAGGTCCACCCTGATTCTGATACTTGATTTGGGGCATCACGCCCAGAGCCTGGCAGAAGTCTTCCTGGTGTACACGCTGCCATCCAGCCGCCGTACGTATGCGGTCGTATCGCCTTACGGAGATTGCCTGTGCGTCTTCCACGCAGATCATTTCAGCAAACGCGGCTGACATGCCAACGTGTCTGGCCAGACGTAGGCAGAACACCTCATTCTCGATGAATCCGTCGTAGTCGCCGCTGGGTGGCTTGAGGATATGGGTCGTTGGAATACGACCGGCGGGAATCTCCCAGCCCCCGTCGTCGCGCTGTAACAGGGCGATCTTGGCTTGCGCCCCGGCCAGGCTGAACTGTCCGACATCATCGAGTCGCCGTGCTGCGGCTTGGTCTACACGTACACGCTGCAGGCGTTGGGCGATTTCATGCGTGGACAGTGGCTCCTGCCTGTCGCTCTCGCCCGAAAGGACGGCCGCGAGCCGTTCACTTCTCACAAACTGGACGGCTCCCGCGCAGTCCTCACCCACGTGGGAGAGCAATGCGACCGGATTGCGGGCTGATACATGGAATCGCGAGGCCCATCGTTGCAGCAGTACCTCGTTGTCCGGAAGCAGTCCCCACAGCACCGCCGATAGCGTTGCGCTGGGCGCACTGTCCTGCGCCAACGGAAGTGCGAGAGACAAGGGATAGGCCCCCGGCGTCTGGCGCCAACTGTCCGCGTAACGGAACGTTGGATGCCCATGTGCATCCTGCCCAAGGTATCCAGCCACTCTGTTGGAAAGGAGTACGTTGAGGTCCATGCCGGAAGCGCGGTTTCCAGGGAGAAGAGGCTTTTAGAGATCCTTGCTGCGGTTACGACCATCGATCGGCACAACTGCCTTGCGACGTTCATCCGGGTACAGCCGGTTGCCATCCACGATAGTGTCGATATCGGGCAGCACTAGAGGCATTTCCGACGAATCAGCAACGGATGACTCGCCCTCGACGTTACCGACGGTCAGTACCAAGCCGAGTACATTCAGCGTCCGCAGTACAAGTTGCAGTTCGGCCCGGGGTTTGCCCTTCTCCATTTCGATGATCCACTGCCGGCTCACTCCCACGCGTTCGGCCAACTGCGCCTGATCCCAGCGGAGTGTCTTGCGACGTTGGCGGATGACCACGCCCAAGTCTCGGGAAGTTCGGAGGACGTCCATTCCACGAATGTATGCGCTCGACGACATTCAAGCAATAGTCGCCGTTCGATGACATTTCGCCGAATGTAATCGAACGCCGACTATTTACAAAATGTCAGCGTTCGTTGTCATGAGGAGACGGTATGCGTGGAGCGGGCAGATGCCGGCCAGCGGCCGCCACTACCACCTGCCGCTATTAAGCCACCTGCACGATATGCAGCGCCTTCGGGTTGCGCCACTGCGCCAGCAGCACCGCTTCGCGCGCCTTGGCCTTCTCGAAGTGCGCTTCCTTGACGTGGCCGAAGCCGCGGATGTGCTCGGGAATGCTGGCGATCTCCACCGCCAGCGCCAGGCGGTCGTCATCCAGTCCGTCCAGCAACACCTGCAGGGTCGCCTCGTAATCGGTGATCAGCTGGCGCTCCATGCGACGCTCTTCGGTACGGCCGAACACATCCAGGCGACCACCGCGCAGGAACTTCAGCTTCGCCAGCAGGCCGAACGCCTTGAACATCCACGGGCCGTATTCCTTCTTCTGCAGCCGGCCCTGTTCGTCCTTCCTGGCGAACAGCGGCGGTGCCAGATGGAAGCGCAGCTGGTAATCGCCTTCGAACTGCTGCTGCAGGCGCCGCTGGAAGTCGCCGCTGGTGTACAGGCGCGCCACTTCGTACTCGTCCTTGTACGCCATCAGCTTGAACAGGTAGCGGGCCACGGTTTCGGTCAACGCGGTGGAGCCGCCGATGCGCTCGGCTTCGGTCGCGCGTACACGCTCGACCAGCGTGCGGTAGCGGTTGGCGTAGGCGGTATCCTGGTAGTCGGTCAGGAAGGCCGAGCGGCGCTCGATCATCTCGTCCAGCGAGCGCGACAGGCGCGCGTCGTCCAGCGGCAGGAAGGCGACATCACCACCGTGCGTCGGCAGTCCACGCAGCTCGCGCTCGTCACCGGTGTTGCGCGGTGCGGCGGTGGCGCCCCACTCGTTGCCTTCCCATTCGCCCGGCGGCAGCGCATGCAGCGGCCCGGGCGTGTTCTCGGTGTCGGTGTGGCGGTTGCGCACCAGGCCGGCGGCCTGCTGTACGGCCTGCGGATCGACCGCGGCCAGCCGGCCCCAGGCGAAGGCCTGCTGGTTCATCGCCACGGCCGCGCCGTTGAGCTCGATGGCACGCATCAGCGACTCGAACGACAGCGGCACCAGGCCCTGCTGCCAGGCGTAGCCGAGGATGAACAGGTTGGCGGCGATCGCATCGCCGAGCAGCGCGGTGGCCAGCTGGGTTGCGTCCAGCAGCAGCGGCTCCTCGCCACCCAGGGCCACGCGCACGCCGGCAATGATGTCAGCGGCCGGGAACTGCATGTCCGGGCGGGTGGTGAAGGTGCCCGGCATCGCTTCGTAGGTATTGAGTACCACCTGCGAACGGCCCGCCCGCACCTTCGACAGCGCCCAGTAGTCGTTGACCACCACCATGTCGCAGCCCAGCACCAGATCGGCTTCACCCGCGGCGATGCGCACCGCATGGATGTCGTCCGGGCGGCGGGCGATGCGGATGTGCGTTGTCACCGCGCCGCCCTTCTGCGCCAGGCCGGTCTGGTCGAGCACCGAGGCGCCCTTGCCTTCAAGGTGACCGGCCATGCCCAGCAGGGCGCCGATGGTCACCACGCCGGTACCGCCGACGCCGGTGATCAGGATGTTCCAGGGTTGCTCCAGGGTGCCGCGCACCACCGGTGCCGGCAGGTTGTCCAGCAGCGTCGACGCATCGCGCTTGCTGCCCTTGCGCGGCTGGCCACCGTGCACGGTGACGAAGCTCGGGCAGAAGCCGTTGACGCAGGAATAGTCCTTGTTGCAGTTGGACTGGTCGATGTCGCGCTTGCGACCGAACTCGGTCTCCTTCGGCAGCACCGACACGCAGAAGCTCTTCTTGCCGCAGTCGCCACAGCCTTCGCAGACCAGCGAATTGATCATCACCCGCTTGGCCGGGTCTTCCAGCTTGCCGCGCTTGCGGCGGCGGCGCTTCTCGGTGGCGCAGGTCTGTTCGTAGATCAGGATCGAAACACCCTTCACTTCGCGCAGGCGCTTCTGCACCGCATCCAGCTCGCTGCGGTCGTGGAATTCCACGTCGCTGGGGAAATGCTCGCGCTGGCGCGTCCACTTGGCGATGTTGTCCGACAACACCATGATGGTGTGGATGCCCTCGGCCCGCATCTGCCTTGCGATATCCGGCACGCTCAATGGGCCGTCCACCGGCTGCCCGCCGGTCATCGCCACCGCGTCGTTGTAGAGGATCTTGTAGGTGATGTTGACGCCGGCGGCGATCGCCTGGCGGATGGCCAGCGAACCGCTATGGAAATAGGTGCCGTCGCCCAGGTTCTGGAACACGTGCTGGGTATCGGTGAACGCGGCCTGCCCGGCCCACGTCACGCCTTCGCCGCCCATGTGGGTGAAGGTGTCGGTGCTGCGGTCCATCCAGGTCACCATGTAATGGCAACCGATGCCGGCCAGCGCGCGCGAACCTTCCGGCACGGTGGTGGAGGTGTTGTGCGGGCAGCCGGAGCAGTAGTGCGGCACGCGCGGGAAGCTGGCGCGCGGCAACGCAAGCTCGGCTTCCTTTTCCTGCATCCACTGCAGGCGCTGCTCGATGGACTCGTTGTTGAAGAACTTCTGGATGCGGCGACCGATCACGCCGGCGATGGTGGCCGGGGTCAGTTCGCCGGTGGACGGCAGGATCCACTCGCCGGCCTCGTCGTACTTGCCGACGATGGATGGGCGTTGGCCCCAGCTGGCCGGCCAGTTGAAGAACTGCTCCTTCATCTGGCGCTCGATGAAGGCACGCTTCTCCTCCACCACGATGATGTCTTCCAGGCCCTGCGCAAAGCGCGCGATGCCTTCCGGTTCCAGCGGCCAGGTCATGCCGACCTTGTACACGCGGATGCCGATGTCGGCGCAGGCCTGCTCGTCCAGGCCCAGGTATTCCAGTGCCTGCAGCACGTCCAGGTAGCTCTTGCCGGTGGTGACGATGCCCAGCCGCGCACGCGGCGCGTCCATCACCACCTTGTCGATGCCGTTGGCACGCGCGAAGGCCTGCGCCGCTTTCACCGCATAGCGGTGCAGGCGCATCTCCTGGTCCAGCGGCGGATCGGGCCAGCGGATGTTGAGGCCGCCGACGGGCATGTCGAAGTCCTCCGGCAGCACGATGCGCCGGGCCAGCGGATCAACCTCGACCGAGGCCGACGATTCCACCGTCTCGGCGATCGTCTTGAAGCCGACCCAACGCCCGGTGTAACGGCTCATCGCCCAGCCGAGGAGGCCCATGTCGAGGATGTCCTGCACGCCGGCCGGGTTCAGCACCGGCATCATCGCGCTGACGAATTCGTCCTCGCTGCCATGCGGCAGGGTCGAGCTGCGGCAGGCATGGTCATCGGCGGCCAGTGCCAGCACACCGCCATGGCGCGACGTGCCGGCGGCGTTGGCGTGCTTGAACACGTCGCCGCAGCGGTCCACCCCCGGGCCCTTGCCGTACCACATGCCGAACACGCCCTGCACGTTGGCACCGGGGAACAGGTTGGTCTGCTGGGTACCCCACACCATGGTGGCGCCCAGGTCCTCGTTGAGGCCCGGGGTGAACTTCACCTTGGCCGTTTCCAGGTGCTTGCGCGCGCGCCACAGTTCCAGGTCGAAGCCGCCCAGCGGGCTGCCGCGATAGCCGCTGATGAAACCGGCGCTGTCGATGCCCGCAGCGTCGTCGCGCAGGCGCTGCATCAGCGGCAGCCGCACCAGCGCCTGCACGCCACTCAGGTAGATCCGCCCTTCGTTGCGGGTGTACTTGTGGTCGAGCGTGTAATCACGGTCGAGCATGTCGGCGGAAGCGGGCGAGGTGAGTTGCGCGGTACTGGTCATGGCTGGCCTGTCAGGATCGGCTGGCACCGGCCGCGCAGGTGCACGCGGCGGGAAAGGCGCGAATTGTAACAGTGGGGGGCCAGCGCCCCCGGCACTCGCGCCGGCGCCGTGCTGGAGTTAGGATCGGGGAGAGAGAGGGAGGGTTGGTGTTTCAACCTTGGGGGAATTGGGATGTCAGTTGCAGGACAGTTCCTGGCCGGCGTGTTGCTGGTTTCGGGAGCGGCCACTGTGTGGGCCGCGCCGGCATTGCCGGCACCGCAGGAGTTCTATTTCGACAGCGACGCCGCAGCCGCGCCGATCACGGTGGTGCAGGGTGAAGGCGACGACCTGGTGGCACAGCTGCTGAAGCATCGCGAGCGTGGCCGCAAGGGGCTGGAAGCCACGGCGCAGCTGGCGTCGGTGGCCATTGCGCAGGGGCGCGCGGAACTGGGCGACAAGCTCTATCGCGAGGCACTGGCCGAGGCGCCGGTGCAGAGCGCGCTGGGCCGCAGCGTACGCTGGAACTATGGCTGGGACCTGTTGCGGCAGGGCCAGGCGCTGGCCGCGCTGGAGCAGTGGCAGGCCGCTGCCAGCGCCCTGCGCAGCAATCCGGGCTGGGTACCGCCGAGCTATGCGTTGGCGCTGTGGCGGGCCGGCCAGCAGCAGGAGGCGGTGAAGTGGTATGCCGCCGCCGTACGGACCGAGCCGGCGCAATGGCGCGACAGCAGTCATTACGCGCAGCTGTTGCCGCAATGGCGCGACGACGAGCGTGCCACGCTGGGTGAAGTACAGCAGGCCTGGGCGGCCGCACCTCCAGCCTGGCCCTGAGGGTGGGGTTCGGCGGGGGTGCACCGGCACCCGCAGAGGCCAGAGCCACAGCAACAGCGGGTTTGCTGTGGGATGGCGGGGCGGTGTGGACAGGCAGGACACGCCGTAAACCCGTCCTTGGGGCTCGATGGCGCCATCCATGGCGCCAACGGTCCTGCCTGCCCACATCGCCCCACCTCTGACAGGTTCCCGCTGCTGTTGGTAGGTGTCGACTTTGGTCGACACGTAGATCCACGCCATGCGTGGATGAATCTGCATCGGAATCGAATGATCGATATCTGATCGAAATGCAGCCGAGCGTGGGCTCGTCGCTACAAAAAGCGGCAGCCAACCGCTTTTGCTTTTGCTCTTCTTTTTTCTTTTCCGTGGCTGATCACGCCCGGAAACTGTCCGTGGCCGGGCGGGTAGGCTGCGTAGGGGCGTGAGCCGCATGGATGCGGCGACCGAGCTTACAGGGACGTACTTGCAGCGACCCCTGCGCAGCCTACCCGCCCGGCCAACCACGGAATCTGCCTTCAGCGACCAGCCACGAGGGGCTGCGCCGATCGCAGGAACCTTCAGTCGTCCGCAGACACCGTGCGCCCCGACGCCCACTCCCGCAACGCCGCCACCTGCTCGGCCATCAGCACCGACAACGGCCGTGTCGTGCGGATCTCGCCCATCAGCAGCTCGGTGTCCAGTGGCCGGCCTTCGGCATGCGCCGAATAGAGCCCGGCCACGATCGCCTGCTCGATTTCCGCACCCGAAAACCCGTTGGCCGCGGCGGCCAGTGCCGGCAGCGCGAAGTCGTCGGCATTGAGCTGGCGCCGTCCCAGGTGCAGCCGCAGCAGTTCCACGCGCACATCGGCCGAGGGCAGGTCGACGAAGAAGATCTCATCGAAGCGGCCCTTGCGCAGCAGCTCGGCCGGCAGCTCGTGCACCTGGTTGGCAGTGGCCACGATGAACACCGGCGCCTTGCGCTCGGCCATCCAGGTCAGCAGGTAGCCGAGCACGCGGCGCGACACGCCGCCATCCTCGGTGCCGGTGGCCAGGCCCTTTTCGATCTCATCCATCCACAGCACGCACGGCGCCAGCTGCTCGGCCGAGGCCAGTGCCTGGCGCAGGTTGGCTTCGGTCTCGCCGTGGTACTTGTTGTACAGCGCGCCCACGTCCAGGCGCAGCAGTGGCACGCCGAAGCCGGCGGCGGTGGCCTTGGCCAGCATCGACTTGCCGCAGCCCTGCACGCCCAGCAGCAGCATGCCGCGCGGCGGGTCCAGCCCGGCCGGTGCCGAGCCGGCGATGAAGGCGACGCGACGCTGGTTGATCCAGCGCTTGAGCCGGTTGGCGCCGGCCACATCGCCGAAGCGCGCGCTGTCATGTTCAAAGAACAGGTGGCCGCTGCGGTTGAGCAGCTCGAACTTCAGCCGCGCCAACTGCGGCAGGTCATCGTCGCGCAGCGCGCCATCGGCATAGATCAGCTGCCGCGCGATGCGCCGCGCATCGACCAGGCTCAGGCCCTGCAGGTTCTTCAGGATCTTCTTGACCGCCTCGCTGTCCACTTCCACCCGGCGCCCGCCGTGTTCGCGTGCATAGGCGTCGGCTTCCTCGCGCAGCATCTTCAGCAGTGCATTGGCGTCGGGCAGGCGCGGGTTGAAGCGCACCGCCAGGGCTTCCAGTTCGGCCGGCAGTTCCACCTTGGCGCCGATCAGCACCAGCACGTGCGGTTCGCTGTGGCGGCGCTGGATCAGGTCGCGCAGGGCACGCTGGTGGCTGGCGTAGCCCAGGTAGGGGTGAAAATCGAGCAGCAGGTACACGCCGCGCTGGTCGGCCTGGCGGATCATCTGCAGTGCGGCGCTGGCATCGGGCGGACCGACCGGCTCGTCCTCGCGCTCCAGGTCGATGCGGCGCAGGCCCTCGGTGATCGACCAGCGGTGCAGGGCCCGCCAGACATGCATCAGCGTCTGCCGGAACAGCTCGACGATGCGACCCTCATCCTGGGTCTCGACCACGATCAACGGCGTGTTGGCGCGGATCAGTGCGCTCAGGTCCTGCAGTTCGCTCATGGCGGTTCGATCCTTCGGGGGCGCCACGATAGCAAAGGCCGGGGGCACAGGTTCAGCACGGCTCTACCTTCCGTCACCATCGGCGGTGTACGCTCGGGGCACGTACCCGGAAGCGAGGCTGGCATGAAGACGATCCTGGTGGCCGGTTCCAAAGGCGGGGTGGGCAAGACCACCATCGCCACCCACCTGGCCGCGTACGCGGCATTGCAAGGCAAGGCCACGGTGATCGCCGATGCCGACCCGCAGGGCTCCAGCACCCGCTGGGCACAGCGCCGGGCCGGGCTGGAAAGCGCGGTGCTGCCGATCGACGTGTACCGCAAGAAGCAATGGGCGCAGAAGCTGCCCGACGGTACCGATACCGTGGTGATCGATGCACCGGCCGGCGCGCTGGCCGACGATATCCCGCATTTCCTCGACGCTGCCGATGCCGTGGTGGTGCCGGTGCTGCCCTCGGCACTGGACATCGAAGCCATCGTCGGCTTCCTCAACAGCCTGGCCCAGGTACCGCGCGTGCACAGCCGCAAGCTGCCGGTCGGGCTGGTGCTGAACCGCACCAAGCCCTG
>Ga0308171_1005092_pt1 | contig 10220 bp, 10 predicted proteins | sample PhyGR1_FD_202135 | JGI IMG/M metagenome (GOLD analysis project Ga0308171, IMG submission 202135) | Phyllosphere microbial communities from UC Gill Tract Community Farm, Albany, California, United States - DLSLSG.R1 | ecosystem: Host-associated > Plants > Phyllosphere > Unclassified | place: USA... | reverse complement strand
GATCTGGTAGTAGCGGTCGAAGCCGGCCACCATCAGCAGCTGCTTGAAGAGCTGGGGCGACTGCGGCAGCGCGAAGAACTGGCCGTCGTGCACGCGGCTGGGCACCAGGTAGTCGCGCGCGCCTTCGGGCGTGCTCTTGGTGAGCATGGGGGTTTCGATGTCCACGAAGCCGTTGGCGTCGAGGAACTTGCGCACCTCCATCGACACGCGGTAGCGCAGCATCAGGTTGTTCTGCATGTACGGGCGGCGCAGGTCCAGCACCCGGTGGGTGAGGCGCGTGGTCTCCGACAGGTTTTCCTCGTCGATCTGGAAGGGCGGCGTGACGGAGGGGTTGAGCACGTTCAGCTCATGGCACAGCACCTCGATCTTGCCGCTCTTGAGGTTGTCGTTGGTCGTGCCCTCGGGGCGGGCGCGCACCAGGCCCTTGATCTGCACGCAGAACTCGTTGCGCACGCCTTCGGCGGTCTTGAACATGTCGGCACGGTCGGGGTCGCACACCACCTGCACCGAGCCTTCGCGGTCGCGCAGGTCGATGAAGATCACGCCGCCGTGGTCGCGCCGGCGGTTCACCCAGCCCGCGAGGGTGACGGTTTGGCCCAGGAGGGCGTCGGTGACGAGACCGCAATAGTGGGAACGCATGGCCATGGGATTTCAGTCTTCCTGCGCCGGGAGCGGCGCGACAAGGGTTTTTCCGGGCGCCCTCGGTCAGGGCGCACGGCAACAAAAGGCTCTCTACTTGGCTTCGGGCACGACCGGGTCCGGTGGCGCCACCACACCCATCGAGACGATGTATTTCAAAGCGGAGTCCACGCTCATGTCCAGCTCGATGCAGTCGCTCTTGCGCAGGATCACGAAGTAGCCGCCCGTGGGGTTGGGCGTGGTGGGCACGTAGACGCTCACGAACTCATCGCGCAGGTAGGCGGCCACCTCGCCGCTGGGCGTGCCGGTGACGAAGGCCACCGTCCACACGCCCTCGCGCGGCCACTGCACCAGCACGGCGGTGCGAAAGGCGTTGCCGCTTTCCGAGAACAGCGTGTCCGACACCTGCTTGACGCTGGAATAGATCGACCGCACCACCGGGATGCGGCTGACCAGGGAATCGCCCCACTCCACCAGCTTGCGGCCAGCGAAGTTGCTGGCCAGCGCCCCTACCACCAGCAGGATGGCGAGCGTGAGCAGCACGCCGAAGCCGGGAATGTGGAAGCCCAGCAGCCGGTCCGGCTGCCAGGAGATCGGCAGGATCTGCAGGGTCTGGTCGAGCGTGCTGACGATCCAGTTCAGTACCCAGGCCGTGATGACTCCGGGCACGATGACCAGAAGGCCGGTCAACAACCATTTGCGCAAAGCAGACATTCGGGCAGACGCAGTGTGTGAAGTGAGGTGAAGGAAACCAGTGGCTCAGGCCGCAGGGGCCGGCGCGGGTGCGGGCGCAGCGGCCGGCGCGGCTGCCGCCGGGGCGGAATCACCCGCCGCGGCCGGGCTGGCGGCGGGTGGCGTGGGCGCGCTGCCGCTGTTCTTGAAGTCGGTCGCGTACCAGCCGGAGCCCTTGAGCTGAAAGCCCGCGGCCGTCAGCTGCTTGGAAAACGCCTCGGCGCCGCAGGCAGGGCACACGGTGAGGGGCTGGTCGGACATTTTTTGCAGCACGTCCTTGGCATGACCACAGGAGCCGCATTTGTAGGCATAGATTGGCATCGGATGCTCGGCGCGGGGCGAAGAATGCAAAACCGGCGATTATAGGTGGCGCCGTCGCCGCGCCGCCCTGCGCTCCGGGCGGGCCCGGAAGGTTGACGTTCTCAGCCCGTGCCCTCGGGCAGCATCCTGTGGGGCGTGCGCGTGTCGGCCAGCCATTGGGGCAGCAGCGAGCCGGCCACCATGCCCAGGCCCGCGGCCAGCACGCCGGCCAGTTGCGCCGGGAAAACGGCGCCCCAGGCCATGGAGAGCCCCGCGATCCACACCCCGATGCCCATCACCACCGCGCAGACCGCGCCCTGGGTGCTGGCGCGCTTCCAGTAAAGGCCCGCCACCAGCGGCACGAAGGCGCCGACCAGCGGCACCTGGTAGGCACCGGACACCAGCTCGTAGATGGGCGTGCCCTGCATGCGGATGGAATACGCCAGCACGGCGATGCTGAATACCAGCACGCTGATGCGCATGGTCAGCAGGTTCTCGCGGTCGCTGCCGGACGTGCGGAACTGGCGCCAGATGTTCTCGGTGAAGGTGACGCTGGGCGCCAGCAGCGTGGCCGACGCGCACGACTTGATGGCCGAGAGCAGCGCGCCGAAGAACAGCACCTGCATGATGAAGGGCATCTTCTCCATCACCAGCGTGGGCAGCACCTTCTGGGGGTCTTCGGCCAGCAGTTCCTGGGCGCGCTCGGGCATGATGATCAGCGCGCTGACCACCATGAACATGGGCACGAAGGCGAAGAGGATGTAGGCGCTGCCGCCGATCACCGTGCCCCGCGTGGCGGAGCGGACCGAGTCGGCGGACATCACGCGCTGGAACACGTCCTGCTGCGGAATGGAGCCCAGCATCATGGTGATGGCGGCGGCGAAGAAGAACACGATGTCGTGCAGCGTGGGCTCGGGCAGGAACTTGAACAGGTCGCGGCTCACCGCCAGGTCGATCACCTTGCCGGGCCCGCCCGCCATGTCGCCCGCGAAGAAGGCCAGGATCAGCAGGCCGACCACCAGGATGATCATCTGCAGGAAGTCGGTGACCGCCACCGACCACATGCCGCCGAACAGGGTGTAGGCCAGGATGGAGGCCACGCCGATCGTCATGCCGACGGGAATGCTCAGCGCGCCGCCCGACAGCAGGTTGAACACCAGCCCCAGCGCGGTCACCTGGGCCGACACCCAGCCGAGATAGCTCAGCATGATGATGAGCGAGCACGCCACCTCGATCACCCGGCCGTAGCGCTCGCGGTAGTAGTCGCTGATGGTCAGCAGCGTCATGCGGTAGAGCTTGCCGGCGAAGAACAGCCCCACCAGGATCAGGCACATGCCGGCGCCGAACGGGTCCTCCACCACGTTGTGCAGCCCGCCTTCGATGAACTTCGCCGGCACGCCCAGCACGATCTCCGAGCCGAACCAGGTGGCGAAGGTCGTGGTGATGATCATGAACATCGGCAGATGGCGCCCGGCAATGGCGAAGTCCGTCGTGTTGTTGACCCGCCGGGCGGCGACCAGGCCGATGGCGATGGTGATCAACAGGTAGGCAATGACCAGGGTCAACAGCACGGCATGCTCCTCGATGTCGCGAAGTGGTGGGTGGCGTCGAAGGACGAGAGGGAAAGGCGGGGCGGGCGTGTGGGGCGGTCAGAAGATGCGCACGCGCACCAGCAACTGCATGGCCAGCAGGCCCAATGCAAAACCCAGGCCACCATAGACCAGCCCCTGCAGCAGCCGGTTGGTCTGCTTCTGGCTCTCCAGCAGCTCCTTGAGCTCGCGCTGGGTCTCGTGCGGGCGGTGGCGCAGGTAGGCGTGCAGCAGGCGGGGCAGCTCGGGCAGCATCTTGGCGAAGTGCGGCGCCTCCGCCTTCAGCTCATGCCAGAAGCGTTGCGGGCCCATCTGCTCGAGCATCCACTTCTCCAGGAACGGCTTGGCCGTGCTCCACAGGTCGAGCTCCGGGTCGAGCTGCCGGCCCAGGCCCTCGATGTTGAGCAGCGTCTTTTGCAGCAGCACCAGCTGCGGCTGGATCTCGACATGGAAGCGGCGCGAGGTCTGGAAGAGCCGCATCAGCACCATGCCCAGCGAGATTTCCTTGAGCGGCCGGTCGAAGTACGGCTCGCACACGGCGCGGATGGCGCCTTCCAGGTCGTTGACCCGCGTGGTGGCCGGCACCCATCCGCTTTCGATGTGGAGTTCGGCCACGCGCTTGTAGTCGCGGCGGAAGAAGGCGGTGAAGTTCTGCGCCAGGTATTCCTTGTCGAACTCGGTCAGCGTGCCGACGATGCCGAAGTCCAGCGAGATGTAGCGGCCGAAGGTCTCCGGCTCCAGGCTGACCTGGATGTTGCCGGGGTGCATGTCGGCATGGAAGAACCCGTCGCGGAACACCTGCGTGAAGAAGATGGTCACACCGTCGCGCGCGAGCTTCGGGATGTCCACCCCTGCGGCGCGCAGGCGCTCGATCTGGTTGATCGGCACGCCCTTCATGCGCTGCATGACCAGCACGTCGGAGTGGCAGAAGTCCCAGAAGATCTCCGGGATCTCGACCAGCTCCAGCCCCTGCATGTTGCGGCGCAGCTGGGCGGCGTTGGAGGCCTCGCGCACCAAGTCCAGCTCGTCGTGCAGGTAGTTGTCGAACTCGGCCACCACCTGGCGGGGCTTGAGCCGCTTGCCGTCGGCCGACAGGCTCTCCACCCAGCCGGCCATCATGCGCATCAGCGCCAGGTCGTTCTCGATGATGGGCAGCATGCCCGGGCGCAGCACCTTCACCGCCACCTCGCGCTCCTGCCCCTGGCGGTCGCGGATCACGGCGAAGTGCACCTGCGCGATCGACGCGCTGGCGATGGGCACCGGATCGAACGCCACGAACACCTGGTCCACCCGGCGCCGGAAGGCCCGCTCAATGGTGGAGATGGCGATCTTCGAATCGAAGGGCGGCACGCGGTCCTGCAGCAGGGCCAGCTCGTCGGCGATGTCGGGCGGCAGCAGGTCGCGGCGGGTGGACAGCACCTGTCCGAACTTCACGAAGATCGGCCCCAGGCTTTCCAGCGCCTCGCGCAGCCGCTGGCCGCGCGGCGCGCGCAGGTCGCGGCCCATCGAGATCGTGCGCGCCAGCAGGCGCAGCCAGGGCTTCTGGAAGCTGGTGAGCACCAGCTCGTCCAGGCCGTAGCGCAGCGCCACCCAGACGATGGTGAAGCCGCGGAAATACCGGCTCATGGCGCGGTGCTGTCGCTGCCGGCGGATGCAGCCGTGCCGCTGCCGGTGCCCGCCGCCATGCGGGAGCCCACGAAGTTGCGCAGCGCCTGCGCCACGCGGCGCGCCACAGAACCCACCGCGTGCGCGGGAGCGTCGCCGATCACCCGCGCCAGGTCTTCCTCGACGTCCCAGCGCACGTGGTCCACCAGCCAGTTGATCTCGGCCGCCAGTTGCACGTCGCCCTCGATGCGGATCGTGGGCTTGTCGCCGCGCAACGCGGTCTGCGCCAGCGACAGGGGCGAGGTCTCGGTGATCTCCAGCCGCAGGTCGGGCGTGGCCCCGGCGGGAGCCAGGTCGAGCAGGCCGGCCGGCGTGATCAGCAGCGCCACCGAGTAGGCGCGCCATTGCACGTGGGCCACCCTTGCGCGCTGGCGGGCCAGCCGCTCCATCGCCTGGGGTTCCTGCATCAGCACGTGGTTCAGAAACAGCACGCCCCGGTGCTGCACTTCATGAACCAGCCATTGCGGCGGCTGCGGACCACTGGCGAGGCGTTCGAAAAGACCGTCCAGGAACGAAAAAGGGGACTGTGTTGCCATAGTCCCCGATTATTCCCTGAACTGGCCGCGGCGCATGCGGGCTTTGACCCCACTGCCCCACGGCCATCGCACGCTGTCACACGATCACTGCAGCGCCTGCACGCCCGCCACCAGCCAGCCGCTGGAGCCGCTCTTGGGCTTGGTCATGTTCCAGACTTCGCGGAACGGGCTCGGGCCGGCCGAGGCTTCCTCGCGGATCATGCCGGAGAACTCGACGCTGGCCATGTAGCCGTCGCCCAGGTCTTCGATGCCCAGCAGCTGCGCCTCGAGCATGACGACCTCGGTGTGGTTGGGCTGGTTGGCGTCGCGGTGCGATTCGCGCTCGCGCAGCTGGGTGCGGATCTCCTCCAGCATGCTGTCGGTCATCATGGAGCGCAGCGTGCCGATGTCGGAGCTGTCCCAGGCCGCCTGCAGCGTGGTGAAGTTGCGCTTGGCCGCGGCCAGGAAGCCTTGCGTGTCAAAGCCTTCCGGCACGCCCCAGTTCTGCGAACCCGCCAGGGCCGAGCCGATCACGACGCCCGAGGCACCGGCGGCGCCCGTTGCGGCCGCCTGGCGCGACGAGTCGAAGGCCATCGTGCCACGCTCCCACGGACGGGCGGACGCATCGTTGCCGACATTGGACGGGCTGTACTGGCGCGGCACCTGCGCGTCGGCGGGCGACGCGGAGCCGCCTCCGGCCGCCGCACCCTGGAAAGCGAACGGCGAGCGGGCCTGCGGCGCGCTGGCCGACTTGCGCGAGCGCATGACCAGGCCGATCACGACCGCCACCGCCGCCACCATCAGGGCGATCAGCAGGAACTGGCCGAAGGCCTCGCCCATGCCCAGCGAGTGGGCCAGCCAGGCCAGGCCCAGGCCGGCCGCCAGGCCGCCCAGCATGGCGCCCCAGGGCTTCTTGGGCGCGGCGGCAGGCGCGGCGGCCGCCGGCGTCGCGGGCTTGGCCGCGGCGGCATTGTTGGTGACGTTCTGCGCGGGAGCGCCCGGCGTGGCGGGCGGCGTCGCGGACTCGCGCTGCGTGACGTTGCTGGACTGCTTGCCCAGCGACTTGCCGCCGCCCATGCGCTTGGCGTCCGCATCGCCATGCGCGACGACGAGCATCGCGGCCAGAACCACGGACCAGAGTTTCATCATGTCATCTCCTTTTGATCTTTATCGAACCCGCGCGCGCGGGTCAGCACTTGATTCCAACATGCAGGGCCACCATTCCGCCAGTCATGTTGTGATAGTCCACATGTCCAAAGCCATTTTGTTGCATGAGGGATTTGAGTTCCTCCTGCCCCGGATGCATGCGGATGGACTCGGCCAGGTAGCGGTAGCTGGCGTCGTCGCCGGCCACCAGCTTGCCCAGGCGCGGCAGCACCTTGAAGGAGTACCAGTCGTAGGCTTTCTCGAGCGGCTTGGCGACCTTGGAAAACTCGAGCACCAGCAGCCGGCCGCCGGGCTTGAGCACGCGGCACATCTCGGCGATGGCCACATCCTTGTGGGTCATGTTGCGCAGGCCGAAGGCCACGCTGACCACGTCGAAATGCGCATCGGGAAATGGCAGTCGCTCCGCGTCGCAGACCAGCGTGGGCAGCACCAGGCCTTCATCGATCAGGCGGTCGCGGCCGACGCGCAGCATGGACTCGTTGATGTCGGTGTGCACCACGCGGCCGGTGGCGCCGACCTTGCGGGCGAAGGCGCGGGCCAAATCGCCCGTGCCGCCCGCGATGTCCAGCACCTGGCTGCCTTCACGCAGGTTGGCGACCATCACCGTGTAGGCCTTCCAGGCGCGATGCAGGCCCGCCGACATCAGGTCGTTCATGACGTCGTACTTGGAAGCGACGGAATCGAAGACGCCGCGCACGTGGCGCGCCTTGTCCTGCTCGTCGACCGATTGGAAACCGAAATGCGTGGTGCTCATGCCCCGATGTTAGGCGCCGGCCCCGGGGGCGTACAGCGACAACCCCCTGGGGGCCTGGGGCATCTGTCGCTTGCAGGTTGAAACGGCGCCGTCAGTGTCCGCCGCCGCAGCCGTGGCCGTGCGAATGGCCGCCGGCGGGCTTGGCCGCCATGGGCGCGTCGCGGTCCACGCCGGCCGCCGCGAGCCGCGCCGTGTAGTCGGCCCAGAGCGCCGCCTCTTCGCGGCCCAGCTGGTAGAGATAGTCCCAGGAAAAGATGCCGCTGTCGTGCCCGTCGGAGAAAGTGGGCTTGACCGCGTAGTTGCCCACCGGCTCCAGCGACACCAGCGTGACGTCGCGCTTGCCGGTCTGCAGCACCTCTTGCCCGGGGCCGTGGCCCTGCACTTCCGCCGAAGGCGAATAGACGCGCATCAGCTCGAACGGGATGCGGAAGGCCGCGCCGTCGGAGAACGCCACTTCCAGCACGCGCGAGGCGCCGTGCACCGTGATCGATTGCGGCGTCGGAGCGCCTGCGGTCAAACCTGCCATGAAGATTGCACCTGTCCTTGATGTGGAAGTGAATTCGGAAAAGGGAACGGGAGAAGGAACCGGTCGCATTGTCCCACCGCGGCTCGCGACGCGGCCGCGCGGGGACACGCCCGGCCGGCGTGGTGGCGTGGGCCGGCATTGACCCTCCCGGCCATCGCGGTTACCTTTGTTTGCAAAGCCATTCGAACCGCTCTTCCATGCAAGCGACCTCCCCTCCCGCGGTGCAGCCCAACCTCGCGCACAAGGCGTTCTGGATCATGTCGCGGCGCGTCACCGTCATGGCGGCTGGGGTGGACCTGGCGTTTTTGCCGCTGTTCCTGGCGCTGGGCTCGCCGCTGCTGGCCTGGCTCAATGTGCTGAGCATCGCGCTCTACGCCGCCGCCTACGGGCTGCTGCTGCGCCGTGCCAACAGCGCCGCCCTGCTGCTGATCTGGATGGAAGTGACGGGCCATGCCGCGCTCGGCACCTGGCTCATCGGGTGGGACAGCGGTTTTCACTACTACCTGCTGATGTTCATTCCCGCCATCACCGTCAGCGACCGCCAGTTGACGCGGCCGGCCCTGCTGCTGCTGGTGCTGTTTGGCTTCTACCTCGGGTTGCATGCGCTGTCGCGGCATGCAGGCGCCCAGGCGCCGCTCACCGGCCAAGGTCTGGCCGTGGTCCACGGCTTCAACGTGGCCGTGGTGTTCTGCATGGCGGCGTACACGGCCCGCTTCTACTACGCCACGGTGCGGCGGGCAGAGGCGCAGCTGCAGGCACAGGCGGCCACCGATCCGTTGACGGGCCTGTCCAACCGCCGCAGCCTGATCGCGCGCGCCGAGCAGATCCTGACCCGGGCGCGTGCCGCAGGCCGGCCCACGGCGCTGGTCATCGCGGACATCGACCACTTCAAGCAGATCAACGACCGCCACGGCCACGATGTGGGCGACCAGGTGCTGGCGAGCACGGCCGGCCTGCTGCGCAGCACCAGCCGGCCGCAGGACCTGGTGGCGCGCTGGGGCGGAGAAGAATTCCTGTTGTTGCTGCCGGACACGTCCGCGCAGGCCGCGCAATCGGTGGCCGAGCGCCTGCGCGCCGCGATGGCGGCCCACGCCACCACCCACGCGGGCGCACCGCTGCACGCGACGCTCTCCCTGGGCGTGTGCGAAGTGCGGGGCGACGAGTCGCTGTCCAGCGCCATCGCGCGGGCCGACGGCGCGCTCTACCGCAGCAAGCAATGCGGGCGCGACCGCGTGACGGTCGCCGGCATCGGCGGCGGCTGAACGGCCGCCCCCGCAACGTCCCGACGATCTCGCGGGGAGACCGTCGACACGCGACCTACACCAGGCGATCGAGCTGGCTGCGCAGGGCTTGCTCCACCTGCGGCAACCGCTCTGCCACCTGCGCCAGCCGCGCCGGGTCGCCCGGGCGTTGGGGCGCCGCCCAGACGGGCGCGGGAAAGTGGCTGTCCCACGCGAAGCGCGCGATCACGTGCCAGTGCAGGTGCGGCACCATGTTGCCCAGCGCCGCCAGGTTGATCTTGTCCGGCCGCAGCGCGGTGCGCAGCACCTGCTCCACCGCCGTCACGGCCTCCATGCACAGCAGCCGCTCGGGCGCGGACAGATCGGAGAACTCCGCCACGTGCGCGTTCCAGACCACGCGGTAGAAGGCGGGAAAGCCCGCTTCCTCGGCGCGGATGACGCGCAGGTCCTTGCCGCGCCAGACCAGCGTGCCGCCGTCGCCCTCGCACAGCGGACAGGCCTCGGCCATCAGACCAGCACCCGCTCGATGCCGCCCGCGTTGGCGCGCTGCACGTATTCGGGCATCCAGTTCTCGCCCAGGATCTCGCGCGCCATCTCGACGACGATGTAGTCGGCTTCGAGCAGGCCGTTCTGCAGATCGTCCTGGTAGCGGTTCAGGCCCTGCAGGCAGCTGGGGCAGCTGGTGAGGATCTTCACGTTCTCCTGCGGGGCGACGGCGCCGCTGGCGCGCAGCTTCGCTTCGCCCTTCCTGATCTCCTCTTCCTTGCGGAAGCGCACCTGCGTGGAGATGTCGGGCCGGGTCACGCCCAGGGTGCCCGATTCGCCGCAGCAGCGCTCGCTCTTGAGCACCTGGTCGCCCACCAGCGCCTTGACGGTCTTCATCGAGTCCTGCTGCTTCATCGGGCTGTGGCAGGGCTCGTGGTAGAGGTAGGCACCCTTGCCCTGCAGCTGGATGCCTTTTTCGAGCAGGTACTCGTGGATGTCGATGATGCGGCAGCCCGGGAAGATCTTGTCGAACTGGTAGCCCTGCAGCTGGTCGTAGCAGGTGCCGCAGCTCACCACCACCGTCTTGATGTCCAGGTAGTTCAGCGT
>Ga0308171_1005087_pt1 | contig 10229 bp, 9 predicted proteins | sample PhyGR1_FD_202135 | JGI IMG/M metagenome (GOLD analysis project Ga0308171, IMG submission 202135) | Phyllosphere microbial communities from UC Gill Tract Community Farm, Albany, California, United States - DLSLSG.R1 | ecosystem: Host-associated > Plants > Phyllosphere > Unclassified | place: USA... | reverse complement strand
AAAAATACAGTTAAAAGAACAAGAACAATGGCAAAACCTTTCATTCTTCCTGAAAACTTAAATTCAGTTTTGTTCTCAATTTCGTTTTCAGTAGCATATCTGATCAGTCCTCTCGGAAGACCCACTTTATCCATTACTTCATCACAGGCATCGATGCACGCTGTACAGTTGATACATTCCAACTGCTGCCCGTCTCTGATGTCAATTCCGGTCGGACAAACTACAACACATTGGTGACAATCGATACAATCGCCTTTTCCTGCCGCTTTTCTGTCTTCGCCTTTTCTCCATTTAGACCTGTTTTCACCTCTGTTGAAATCATAAAAAACATTTACAGTGTCTTTATCGATTAAAACTCCCTGAAGTCTTCCATATGGACAAACCAATGTACAAACCTGCTCTCTGAACCATGCAAATACAAAGTAAAATGCTGCAGTAAGCAAAATCATTACGATAAAATTGGTTGGATGGGCAAATGGTCCTTCAGAAATAATCTTTAAAACTTCCTCATATCCTACGATATACATGAACATGAAGTGAGTAATAATTAATGAAATAATGATATAAACAGTCCATTTCAGACCTCTTTTCCAAATCTTTTCGCTGTTCCATTCCTGTCTGTCAAGCTTCATTTGCTTGTTTCGGTCTCCTTCAATAAGATATTCTATTTTACGAAATATAGATTCCATAAAAATTGTCTGAGGGCAAATCCACCCGCAGAAAATTCTTCCGAACGCAATCGTAAAAATGATAATAAACAGTAAAGAAGTAATTGCCCCGACAGTTAAGATGAAAAAATCTTGCAGATAGAAAGGTTGTCCGAAAATAAAAAATTCTCTGTCAATTACATTAAATAAAACAAGTGGGTTCCCATTGATTTTGATAAATGGGAAAGCAAAATAAATGATAAGTAAGAGATAACTTACAATATTTCTGTAGTTGGTATATTTTCCTTTAGGTTTTCTGGGATATACCCATTTCCTTTTACCGGATTGATGCATTGTCCCGATAGAATCCCTGTAAGTCTCAGGATCCAGAACCTGCCCCTGTCCGCCGCGTACTTCTAAATCTTCTATATCTGACATTTTATATTTATTTTAAAAAAGAAAAAACATAATTCGTTACTATTTTTAGTTAATAACAAATTATGTTTTTCATATGTTTTAATTTATTTGAGTTAAATTATTCTTTTTCCCAATGTGCTTCGTCTCCGTAAGGTTTTGCTCCTCCCTGAGCCGGAGTAATTGGCGGTTGCTCCTGGTTGATGTGATATACATAAGCTGCTACATTTTGAATATCAGCCCCTGTTAAAACACCATTTTTACCCCAAGCCTGCATTGCTGTACCTGTTACTCCATTTTCTACAACGTGGAATACGTTTTTGAATAATGTCTTTTCAGGTTGGTTATGCCAGAAGTTATCCGTCAAGTTTGGTCCGATACCTCCTTTACCACCTTCAGAGTGACAAGTAACGCAGTTTGTTTTGAATATCTCTTGTCCTGCAGCGATGTTATCAGCAGAATATTTTGCTGATTCTATCGTGATAGGAGGCTGAGATGCTTCATATTCTGCGATGCTTGCTAATTGTTCTTTATATTCTTGCTCATATTCGCTGATTGGGTGTGCAAAGTTTGTGAAAGAATACGCAGAGATGTATACGATACAAAAAGCAGTCCCAAAATAAAATAATCCTACCCACCATTTTGGTAATTGGTTATCAAGCTCCATAATTCCATCGAAACCATGATCGATAAGGATATCTTTTTCTTCTGCAGCAGATTGCTTTTTAAATGCTGCATCATACATTCTTTTTAAGAATGGAATTTTCTTCTCAGCTAAATAGGCTGCTTTTTCTTCTGCAGATAACTTTTTGAATTTATTATTTTCAATCAAATCTCCGATAGCACTGTGGATGTACGCCAAAATAGCAGCAATTACAACAGTTCCCCAGAAATAAGGTGATCCTAAGAAAGCATAGCTTTGTACAAACAGATAATAAAAAACTATTAAAAGTCCAATGATTATTAAAATGTTTATAACAACCGGTGTTCTTTGTTTCATAATAAGTTGTTTAATTTTTTAAATTAAAAATATCATCATCTTTATCGTCCCCCAAGGGTGCTTCTTCTTCTTCTTTATAGTATTTTTTAGGTCTGCTAAAAACATAAATTATAAGAGAAACGAAAAAAAGCATAAAGAAAATCAGAGCCAATATTTGGTAAAAACCAGCATTGTCGGTATTGGATAATATGTCTTTAAAGTTTTGAGGTATCATGATGTGAACCTTTTAATGATTAGTTATTACTTGCTGTTTTTATTTCAGTGGTCTTGATATCTGTTCCTAATCTTTGAAGGAAAGAGATAAGAGCTACAATTTCTTTTTTCTCTAATTCTCCCTGAGGTCTCTTAGCATAAGCATCTTTCAAATCCGGTGCTTCAGAGTAGATATCTTTTACAATTTTCGCTGCCTGATTGTTGGCCCAAGTATTTGCAGAATCAATTTCAGCTCTTGTGTAAGGTACATCAAATGTATTTTTCATTAAAGACATTTTAGCAACCATTTTAGATCTGTCTAAGTTATTTGCAATCAACCAAGGGTAACGAGGCATGATAGAACCTGCAGAGGTAGATCTTGGGTTATACATGTGCTTGTAGTGCCAAGAACTTGGGTTTTTACCACCTTCTCTATGCAAATCCGGTCCTGTTCTTTTTGATCCCCAAAGGAATGGTCTGTCATAAATGAACTCTCCTGCTTTAGAATACTGTCCGTTTTTACCGTTAAATCTTGTAATCTCATCTCTGAATGGTCTTACCATCTGTGAGTGACAAGCGTTACAACCTTCTCTAATATAAATATCTCTACCTTCTAATTCTAATGGAGAATATGGTTTCACTGCTGAAATGGTTGGTACACTTTTCTTCAATGACAGGGTAGGGATAATTTCTACCATACTACCGATTGAGATTGTGAATAATGACAATACTGTTAATAATAATGGAGTTCTTTCCAACCAAAGGTGGAATCCTTCCCCTTCTTTACGTTTGTTTCCGATGTTAGCTAAAGCCGGAGCTTCTGCAGGAACTTCTTTCTGGAATGATCCTTTTTTAACAGTCATGAAAACATTCACTACCATTAATAAACCTCCTGAGAGATAGAACAAACCTCCTACAAATCTTAATTTATAATAAGGGATAATTGCAGTAACCGTGTCCAACCAGTTTTTCCAAACTAAAGTTCCGTCTGGGTTGAATTGTTTCCACATTAATCCTTGCGTAAATCCTGCGATATACATTGGTACTGCATAGAAAATAATTCCTAAAGTTCCCAACCAGAAATGCCAGTTTGCCAATTTTAAAGACCACATTTTGGTTCTCCACATAATCGGTACCAAATAATAGATAACACCGAATGCCATGAAACCATTCCATCCTAATGCTCCTAGGTGAACGTGACCAATAACCCAGTCTGTAAAGTGACCGATTTTGTTGATGTTTTTTGTTGCCAAAAGCGGACCTTCGAAAGTTGCCATACCATAACAAGTAACAGCTACAACGAAGAATTTCAAAATAGGATTTTCTCTTACTTTATCCCAAGCCCCTCTTAAGGTAAGAAGTCCGTTCAACATACCTCCCCAAGACGGTGCGATTAGCATGATAGAGAAACCAGTTCCTACTGCCTGCGCCCAAGCCGGTAAAGCGGTATACTGAAGGTGGTGAGGACCAGCCCAGATATATACGAAGATTAATGACCAGAAGTGAATAATCGATAGTTTATATGAAAATACAGGTCTGTCTGCTGCTTTAGGTAAGAAATAATACATTAAACCTAAAACCGGAGTCGTTAGTACGAATGCTACTGCATTGTGACCGTACCACCATTGTACAATGGCATCTTTTGCTCCTGCATATGCTGAATAAGACTTCCAGCCAGAGAAAGATAAAGGTACTTCTAAATTGTTAAAGATATGAAGCATTGCTACGGCAACCCAAGTTCCAAGATAGAACCAAATGGCAACGTAAAGGTGTCTTACCCTTCTTTTTCTGATTGTTAAAATCATGTTTACACCGAAAATAATCCAAGATATTGCAATTAAGATATCGATTGGCCACTCATGTTCAGCATATTCTTTTGAAGTATTGATCCCCATAAAGAATGTGATGAATGTAGCTACAATCATAAACTGCCATGTCCAGAAGTGGATCCATGAAAGCGTATCGCTGTACATTCTTGTTTTTAATAATCTCTGTGTAGAGTAATAAACTCCTACGTACACAATGTTACATACGAATGCAAAGATTACGGTGTTGGTGTGCAACATTCTGATTCTCCCGAACCCAAAGGCACCCTGCGTGTTTATTAAACCCTGTATATTACCCGATGCCAAACTATTGATGGTTGTATCATCAGTCCCAAAAAAGAATTCTGGAAGCTCCGGATAAAAAAGCATTAATGCCGCTGTAAGCCCGAACGTAAACCCTATGATCCCAAAAACTATGGTCGCATAAAGAAATGCCCGAACAATACTGTTGTCATAACTAAACTTTTGTGTTTCCATATCAACTATTCACTTTTTTCTTCAATTTTATTATTTTCTCCTTTTTCTGTATCGCTTTCTTGGCCTGGCTCTTCCTTTTCTTTGATTTCATCAGAATCAAAGAGGATTCTTACAGCTGGAGACTCATCGTCTTCAAACTGTCCTTTTCTGGCGTATACAATAAAGATTACCAGGAAAACAGCAGCCAAAGAAACGCTGCATAGGATCATTAAATATAGAATATCCATCAGCAACAAAATTAACCTATTTTCGGGGTTCAAATTTAGTGAAAAATAATGACTTTCATCACGAAATACGGGTTTTGGCTAATTTAAAATCAGTCTAAATAAGCCGTTTTAAGCGTGTTTTTTGAAATATTTTCGCCCCAGAATCCAAGTTGAAAAAGTGGTAAATGAAACTACGGTAATGGAACTTGCCGGCATAAATAATGCTGCAAAAAGAGGATGCATGTGTCCTGTAACTGCGTAACTTAAACCAACGATATTGTAAAGAAAACTTATTATAAATGTTATTTTCACAATGGTGATCGAGCCTTTACAAACATTCAGGTAATTGTTTAATGAGACTACCTTTTCGCCATTCATAATCACGTCAGAAGAAGGCGTAAAGCTGTTGGAGTCATCTGCAATGGCGATTCCTACATTGCTTTGTTTCAATGCTCCGGCATCATTTAATCCGTCGCCAAGCATGGCCACTTTTAGATTTTGATCCTGAAGGTTTTTGATGTAATTCAGTTTATCTTCCGGATTTTGATTGAAAGCCATTCCCTTATAACTCGGAATTAATTCTTTCAGCTGATTTTCTTCTGAAGAATTATCGCCACTTAATATAAAAATGTTGTAATGAGTGAGTTTTTTGAATAAATTTTTAAGGTTTTCACGGTATTCATTTTTAAAGATAAATTTTCCTAAAAATTCACCATTCTTACTAATGTAAACCGCTGTTTCAAGATTTTTAGATTCCTGATTATTGTAACGTGCAGAACCGATTTTGTAACTGCTTCCTCTTACGATTGCCTCATATCCCTTCCCTGAAATTTCCTCAAATTTTTCGACAGGTAAATATTCGTCTTTTGCTTCAATGAATTCATATAAAGATTTAGAAAGCGGGTGATTTGAGTTCTTTAGTAAAGACTTGATATTCAGTAAATCAAATTCTTTAATTTCATCACCTTCAAATTTGATATTTGATTTTTTCCGGTGTGTAATTGTTCCGGTTTTATCAAAAACAATCGTATCCAATTTGGCAATTTTTTCGATCGTTAAGGTATCTTTTACATAAAACTTATTTCTACCTAAAATCCTCATAATGTGACCGAAAGTAAACGGTGCAGACAGCGCAAGTGCACAAGGGCAGGCAATGATCAAAATGGCAGATATCACCTGAAACATTTTATTCAAATCAATAAAATACCAATATGTTCCCGCAATTAATGCAATACCTAAAATGATGAATGTAAAATATTTACTTACGTTATTGGTTAGAGTATCAAGTCCGGTCTCATGTTTCTTGAAAGCTTCCTTATTCCAAAGCTGTGTAAGGTAACTTTGGTCAACATTTTTGATAACTTCCAATTCCAAAGACGAACCAATTTGTTTTCCTCCGGCAAAAATTTTGTCGCCAGGTTGTTTATTTATGGTTGCACTTTCACCTGTAATAAAACTATTGTCGATATTTCCTTCACCATTAATCAAAACTGCATCAACGGGAATAATTTCCTGATTTCTAACTAAAATTCTGTCTCCGATTTTAATTTCTGAAAGTAAAATATTGTCTTGTTTTCCCTCAAAATCAACTTTTGTTACCGCAATCGGGTAGAAAGATTTGTAATCTCTGTCATAAGAAAGCGCACTGTAGGTTCTCTTCTGAAAGATTTTACCCAAAAGCATAAAGAACAGCAATCCGCACAATGTGTCAAAATATCCTGGGCCATAATTGGTGGCAACTTCATACAAACTTCTTCCGAAAAGAACGATAATTCCCAAAACGATAGGAACATCAATATTGACGATTTTATTTTTTAAACCATACCAGGCAGATTTGTAATAATCTGAAGCAGAATATACAACAACGGGAATTGCCAAAACACACATCAATGCTCTGAAAAGCCCTTTGTAATGTTCCATCCAATAATCTTCACCGCCGATGTATTCAGGGAAAGCAAGGAACATTCCGTTACCGAAAGCGAAAGCTGCAATCGCAAACTTTACCAGAAGTGATTTGTCTAAATGTTCTACATTTTTATCTGCCGTTTCAAGGCTGATGACGGGTTTGTATCCCAAATTAGTTAAGAAATTAGCTAGTTCGCTTAATTTTAAATCGTTATGGTTGAATGAAACCTGTAAGGTCTTTCTTGTAAAGTTAACCTGAGAATAATTAATTTTATTATTAATGGTATGTAAACTTTCAAGAAGCCAAATGCATGATGAACAGTGAATTACAGGGATTTTGAAAGTGATTAAACTTGTATTTCCTTCTGAGAAATCCGTTACTTTTTCAAAAATTTCCGGAGTGTCTAAGTAAGCATATTGAGTAGAACTTTCGTCACTCGGACGAATTCCGGCTCTTTTATTTAATTCGTAGAAATTACTTAGATTATTGGTATTTAGAATTTCATAAACAGACTTACAACCGTTGCAGCAGAAAATCCTTTCGTCAAATAGAATTCGTTCTTTTTCTATCCCTTGGCCACAATGAAAACAGTTCTCGCTCACCTTCATAAATTATTGAACTACAAAATTATAACAATTTTTTTTGTTTATCGAGTTAAAAAGTTCTATTTTTGTGATAAATGTCATATTAACATGTCGCAGGAACAACAGATTGAAATTGAAGAGAGGTTCGCAAGAGTTTTTAATGATAAATCATTCAAGGAAAGACTTTCCAGCGCTGATTTTGAGAAATATATTAACGCAAAAAAAAAGCTTACTTTTCAAAAGCATGATACTATTTTTGAAGATGGTGAGACTCCGAAAGGAGTGTATTTTTTAGAAAAAGGAGCGGCTAAGTTATCAAAATCGGGAGCTTTCGGAAAAGATCAAATTCTAAGATTTATCAAAGAAGGGGACATCATCGGCTATCGTTCTTTACTTTGCGGGGAAAATTTCCAGGCAAAGGCTGAGGCAATGACAGATATTGAAGCTACTTTCTTGCCAGCCGAAGTTTTTATGTATTTACTGGAGGTAGATCCAAAACTTTCTTTCGCAATGCTTCAGAAGATTTCTTACGAATTGGGAGAATCTTCTAATACGATTACTTTCTTGGCTCAAAAAACGGTAAGAGAAAGATTAGCGGAAATACTAATTCTTTTAGAGCAAAAATTGGGCGTTGATCCTGAAGGTTTTATTAAAATTTCTTTAACGAGAGAAGAAATTGCCAACATCATCGGAACTGCTACAGAAAGTGCTATCCGTTTGATTTCTGAGTTTAAAGGAGATCAGCTCATCGAAGTAGATGGGAGAAATATCAAAATTCTCAACCACGACAAATTAATGAAACTAGGACACGTAGTTTTATAAATCATACAAAACTTTAAGTCGGCCAGGTGCCGACTTTTTAACTTTTAAAATAGATACAATTATGTCTGTTCATTCTGAAATTAAAAAAGTTACGACTGAAACCTTGCGTAAAATGAAATTCGACAAGGAAAAAATAACAATGCTTACGGCCTACGATTTTACCACTGCGAAAATGGTAGATGCGGGAGGAATAGATGCTGTTTTGATCGGAGATTCGGCTGCTAATGTGATGGCTGGTTTTGAAACGACGTTGCCAATTACTTTAGATCAAATGATTTACCATACACAAAGTGTGGTGAGAGGAACAGACAGGGCTTTGGTGATTGCTGATTTACCGTTCGGAACGTATCAGAGTAATCCGGATATCGCTCTGCAGTCTGCGGTGAGAATGATGAAAGAAGGAGGCGCTCATGCGATTAAAATTGAAGGTGGGAAAGAAATTTCAAAATCAATAAAAAAAATCATCAACGCTGGAATTCCGATTATGGGACATTTGGGATTGACGCCGCAATCTATTTATCAATTCGGAACCTATAAAGTAAGAGCAAAAGAAGAAGCTGAAGCAGAAAAATTAATCAACGATGCAAAATTGCTTGAAGAATTAGGCTGTTTTGGAGTGGTTTTAGAAAAAATTCCGGCAGATTTAGCTAAAAGAGTAACAGAATCTATCTCAATCCCGACAATCGGAATAGGAGCCGGACCTGATTGCGACGGCCAGGTGTTGGTGTACCACGATATGGTTGGAATGAATCAGGGTTTCAGCCCGAAATTTTTAAGAAGATACCTTGATTTATACACAGAAATCACAGGAGCGGTTGCTCAATATGTGAAAGATGTGAAAAACCAGGATTTCCCTAACGAAAAAGAAAGCTATTAATGAGAAATCAACAATCTACTCAGGGAATTTTATCAATCATTGCATTGCTTTGTCTTGCTGTGGGATGGTTCAATCTTTTCTCTCCGGAAATTAATGTTTTATTATCCCGAAAAGTCTTCTATATTTTAATTGGAGCAAGTTTTTTCCTGCAGGCACCTTTCATGAAAAATCAAAATTTCACGTATGCAATGTATGCTGCAGCTGCAGTTTGTGTACTTGGAGGCTTATTGATTCCGATAGGTTCAAAATTAGAAACTATTAAAACCATTGGGCTTTTGGGAGGTATTATTCTTTCAATTGTCAATCGACCTTCTTATCGTCAGTAAAGCATGGAGGATCAGATTGTTTATGAAGACAACCATCTTTTGGTAATCAATAAAAAAGTCGGGCAGCTCGTTCAGGGCGATAAAACCGGCGACGATTCTTTATTAGAATTAATTAAAGATTTTATAAAAAAAAGAGATGATAAGCCTGGAAATGTATTTCTCGGTTTGGTTCATCGTATCGACAGACCGACTTCAGGTTTAGTGATTTATGCTAAAACTTCCAAAGCGTTGTCTCGTTTAACGCAAATGGTTAAAAACCGGGAGGTTAAAAAAACGTATTGGGCTGTTGTGGCAAAAGATATGATTCCCAAGACGCAACGATTGGTTCATTATTTACAGAAAAATGAAAAGAATAATAAAGCAATCGTTTTTACCAAAGTAACTGAAGGAGCAAAAGAAGCCGTTCTTACGTATAATGTGATTAAAACATTGGATAATTATCTTTTACTGGAAATCGATCTTGAAACAGGAAGGCATCATCAGATCAGAGCGCAGTTATCAAAAACAGGTGTTCCGATTAAAGGTGATTTAAAATACGGTGCACCCCGCTCCAATCCGGATGGCGGAATTAATCTCCACGCCAGAAAACTGGAATTTATTCATCCTGTGACTAAAGAGAATATAGAAATTATCGCTCCCGTTCCGCAAAATGATGTGATTTGGAGGGCTTGTGAAGAATAAATGATAAATAAAAAAATGGAAACTGAAGGTGATTCGGTTTCCATTTTTTTCATTTAAAAAGTACTTACATTCAAAAACGTATTTCACAATATTAAAACTTCCTGCTTCCAGCATTCCGTTTTCATCTTCACTAAAAATTTTGCCCATTTCAAAAAAATAACTACCTTCGTCCCACACTTTAGGGGTGTCTGTTGAAAAACGGGCTGAGAATTTACCCTTTGAACCTGATTTCTAGATCATACTAGCGTAGGGAAAAGTAGATGACTTTTGC
>Ga0308171_1005084_pt1 | contig 10234 bp, 8 predicted proteins | sample PhyGR1_FD_202135 | JGI IMG/M metagenome (GOLD analysis project Ga0308171, IMG submission 202135) | Phyllosphere microbial communities from UC Gill Tract Community Farm, Albany, California, United States - DLSLSG.R1 | ecosystem: Host-associated > Plants > Phyllosphere > Unclassified | place: USA... | reverse complement strand
GCCCGGCCTGATCGCGAAGATCGAGCGCGCCGAGGCCGTGCCGCGCCTGGAGGAGATCCTGCGCGTGTCCGACGGCATCATGGTCGCGCGCGGCGACCTGGCCGTGGAGGTGGGCAATGCCGCCGTGCCCGCCCTGCAGAAGAAGATGATCCGCATGGCGCGCGACATGGACAAGGTCGTCATCACCGCCACGCAGATGATGGAGAGCATGATCACCAACCCGGTGCCGACGCGGGCCGAGGTGAGCGACGTGGCCAACGCGGTGCTGGACGGCACCGACGCCGTGATGCTCAGCGCCGAGACGGCCGCCGGCCGCTACCCGCTGGAGACGGTGGAAGAGATGGCCAAGATCTGCGCCGCCGCCGAGGCCGCCGAAGACCCCGAGCGCGATTCGGATTTCACGGGACAGACGCTGGGCCGCATCGACCAGTCCATCGCCATGGGCGCGCTGTTCACGGCCCACCACCTGGGCGCCAAGGCGCTGGTGGCCCTGACGGACAGCGGCTCCACCGCGCTCTGGATGAGCCGCCACCGCATCCACATCCCGATCTACGCGCTCACGCCCAAGGTGGCGACGCAGCGCAAGATGGCGATGTACCGCAACGTGCGCCCGCTGCTCATGGACACCAGCGTGGACCGCGACACGGCCCTGGAGCAGGCCGAAGGCCACCTCAAGAGCCGCAACATCGTGCAGCAGGGCGACCTCTACGTGATCACCTGCGGAGAGCCGATGGGCGCGCCCGGCGGAACCAATATGCTGAAGATCTGCCGCGCCGGCTGATCCACGCCCGCACCATCCGCTGGGCGGGCCATGCGCAGGCCACGCCCACCAGCGCACCGGCCACCACGTCCGACGGCATGTGCACGCCCAGGCACAGGCGGCTCCAGGCGATGGACGCCGCCACCCCGTAGGCCAGCCACCGCCAGACGGGCGGCGTGCCGCGTCCCAGGCCGCGCACGAATCCGCGCGCCAGCGCGAAGGCCGCGGCCGCATGCATGCTCGGGAAGCCCGGGCGGGCCCCGTGCTCGATCCACTGCATGCCCAGGCCGAGCGCCGCCGGTCGGGGAATGTGCACCAGTTCGCGGAAGCCCCGCACGGCGCACCACGCCAGCAGCATCGACAGCAGCCCGCAGGCGGCGGCGCGGCGCGTCGCCGGCAGCCCGCGCGCGAATTCCAGCAGCAGCAACAGGCCGGCGAACACGGGCAGGTCTTCCGACAGCCAGCGCGCGGCGGCGATGACGCCCGCCGGCGTGGCGGCCGTGGCGTTCAGCGCCAGGAAGAGGGTGGTGTCGAGGCTGTCCATCACCGGCTCGCGTCGATGCCGTCGGGCAGCGGATCGCCCGGCAGGGTGCGCAGGCGCCGCAGCGCGGCCATCGCCAGGTCGCAGGCCCAGCCCGTGGTCCAGCACAGCCAGGCCGTCCACAGCGTGTGGCTCATGAAGTGCGCACCGCGCGCCTGCTGCGCCAGCCCGAGCGTGAAACCCGCGGCGAGCGAGGTGGCCAGCCACCAGCGGGCCGCGCGCGGCAGGCGGCGGCGCAGCGGAAAGTAGCCGCCGAGGAACGCGAAGCCGGCCGCGGCATGGCCCGCCGGGAAGCAGTGGCCGCCACCGCCGTCGAACACGCCGTGCGACCAGTGCGAGACGTACCGGGCCACGCCGCCGAACTCGGCCAGGTCCCACGGGCAGCTGGTGGCGCTGGCCCGCTTGAAGACCGCGATCACGGCGAGCGCGAGCAGGGCGCTGGCCGCCATCTGCATGCGGTCCGCGGTGGCGAGCCGGCGCATCCAGCCTACCGGCCACCAGACCGAGGCGGCCAGCAGCACCATCAGCACCCAGCCCGCGCGCCGCGCGTCCTCGTGCATCACGGCCACGAAGAACCAGTCGTCGCGCAGCGGGAACCCGCCGGCGTTGCCGAAGATGCGCGCGAGCGCGGTATCGAACGCGGTGGCGTCCCAGGCGGCGATGAGGCCCAGGCAGGCCAGCGTCCAGAACAGGATGCCCGCGGACCCCCGGAGGGTGGCCGGGGGCGGCGGGGCGGTGGAGGAATGCGCAGGAAGCATGGAGCGCGACCTTAGGGAGTCCGTATTAACGCCGTCTTAATGACCCCACAATCGGCGCCATGAGAATTCTCGTAGTCGAAGACGATGAGGGCATCGCCGCGGGCCTGCGGGCCAACCTGCAGCAGCGCGGCTATGCGGTGGACGTGTGCGGCGGCATCGCCCCGGCCTGGAGCGCGCTGCGGACCGAGCGGTTCGACGCCGTCCTGCTGGACCTGGGCCTGCCCGACGGGGACGGCGGCGACCTGCTCACGCGCCTGCGCGCGGCGCCGCCCGCCGCGCCGGGCCAGCCCGGCAAGCTGCCGGACCCGGCCACGCCCGTGCTCATCCTGACCGCGCGCGACCAGGTGCGCCAGCGCATCGCCGGCCTGGACCAGGGCGCCGACGACTACCTGGCCAAGCCGTTCGACGTGGATGAACTGGAGGCGCGCCTGCGCGCCCTGCTGCGCCGCGCCGCGGGGCGCGCCTCGCCCGTCATCCGCGTGCACGACATCGAACTCGACCCGGCGGCGCGCACGGTGCGGCGTGCCGGGCAGCCGGTGGAGATGTCGCCGCGCGAATTCTCGGTGCTGCTGGTGCTGCTCGACGCCCGCGGGCGCGTGCTCTCGCGCCAGCAGATCGAGGAGCGCCTCTACAACTGGCAGAGCGGGGTGGAGAGCAACGCCATCGAGGTGCATATCCACCACCTGCGCAAGAAGCTCGGCAGCGAGCGCATCCAGACCATGCGCGGCGTGGGCTACTTCGTTCCCTGGGAGTGACCGGCGCCATGGCCCCCGCACCGCCGCGCGCTGCCGCGCGCATTCCCTCCCTCACGCGCCGGCTGGTGCTCTGGACGCTCGGCGCGCTGCTGGTCGTGTGGGCCACCTTCGTCGGCATGGCCTACCTCACCGGCATCGAGGAGGCCGACGAGCTGACCGACGGCCACCTCGCCAGCGTCGCGGCCCTGCTGCTCAACCTGCGCCCCGGCGAGACGGTGGACCCGGCCGATGCCATCCAGCGCGCCCCCACGCCCTGGCTGCGGGCGCACGACTACCAGCAGTCGCTGAAAGTCGTGCAGTGGGATGCCGACGGCCGCCTGCTCTCGCACAGCGGCGAGGCCCCGCTGCCGCCCTTCGACGTACCCGAGGGCTTCGCCACCCTGCACCTGGGGCAGAAGTCCACGCCCTGGCGCAGCTTCTCGCAATGGGACGGCCCGCGCTCGCGCAAGGTGGCCGTGCTGCTCGACATGGAGGAGCGCGACGACCTCGCCGAGGACATCGCCGCGCAGATGGTGCAGCCCGGCCTGTGGCTGCTGCCCGTGGTGATGCTGGTGCTGGGCTTCGCGGTGCGGCGCGGCCTGCGGCCGCTCTACACCCTGTCGCACGACGTGGCCGCGCTGGACGTGGCCGGCGCCGGGCGCCTGTCCACCGGCGAGACGCCGCGCGAATTCGAATCGGTGGTCGCCTCCATCAACACGCTGCTCGACCGGCAGCAGGAGGCACTGGTGCGCGAGCGCCGCCTGGCCAACGAGGTGGCGCACGAATTGCGCACGCCGCTGTCGTCCATCGTGCTGCAGGCGCGGGCGCTCGGCGGCGGCCTGGACGGCCCGGCCCAGGCGGAGGCGCTCGCGCGCATCGGGCAGGACGCCCTGCGCGCCGGCCACGTGCTCAACCAGCTGCTGGCGCTGGCGCGGGCCAGCCGCACGCGGCTGCACGAGCTGGAGGCGGAGGTCGATCTCGCCGAGCTCGCGCGCGCCGTCGCCGCCGATTTCGCGCAGGCCGCCTGGCAGCACGGCGCCGCGCTGGGCGTGGCGGCCGACGTGCCCGTGCCCGTGCGCGGCAATGCCGTGCTGCTCGACATGGCGCTGCGCAACCTGGTGGAGAACGCGCTGCGCCACACGCCCACCGGCACGCGCGTGGAGATCCAGGCCGGCCCCCTGGGCGCGGGCGGCGGCTGGCTGCAGGTCTGCGACGACGGCCGCCGTGCCCCGGACCCCGTGCCCGCCTCCCGCCCCCTCGACGCGGCGGATGACAAAGCCCGTGGCGCCGCCCACGCCCGCGCGCCGGTGGACAGCCTGCACCTCGGCCACGAGATCATCGCCCGCGTGGCCGAGGCGCACGGCGGCCGCTTCTCGGAAGCATCGGCGCCCCCGCCCTTCACGACGTGTTACCGGGTGGAACTGCGCACCGCCGCGGGGGCGGGTGCCCCCGGCTAAAATGTCCCGGTTACGAAGCGGTTACCACCGCCGGCCCGCCGAGAATGACCCGGCCCGCCGTGCGCTCTGCACGGGCCGGGCGCTCCATCCCCACCCTTGAATGGAACCACCCCCATGCCTCTCGTCTCGATGCGCGAAATGCTCGACCATGCCGCGGAAAACCGCTACGGCATCCCCGCCTTCAACGTCAACAACCTGGAGCAGGTGCAGGCGGTGATGGCGGCGGCCGACGAAGTCGGCGCCCCGGTGATCCTGCAGGCCAGCGCGGGCGCACGCAAGTACGCCGGCGAGCCCTTCATCAAGCACCTGATCCTGGCCGCCACCGAGATGTACCCCCACATCCCCCTGGTGATGCACCAGGACCACGGCACCAGCCCCGAGGTGTGCCAGGGCGCGCTGAACCTGGGCTTCGGCTCGGTGATGATGGACGGCTCGCTGATGTCCGACGGCAAGACGCCGTCCTCGTTCGACTACAACGTCGACGTCACGCAGAAGGTCGTGGCCATGGCCCACAAGGTCGGCGCGACGGTGGAAGGTGAACTGGGCTGCCTGGGCAACCTGGAAACCGGCGATGCCGGCGAGGAAGACGGCATCGGCGCCGAAGGCAAGCTGGACCACAGCCAGATGCTGACCGACCCCGAAGAGGCCGCGCAGTTCGTGCAGGCCACGCAGCTCGACGCGCTGGCGATCGCCATCGGCACCAGCCACGGCGCCTACAAGTTCAGCCGCCCGCCCACGGGCGACATCCTGGCGATCAGCCGCGTGAAGGAAATCCACGCCCGCATCCCCAACACCCACCTCGTGATGCACGGCTCGTCCTCGGTGCCGCAGGAGCTGCTGGCGATCATCAACCAGTACGGCGGCAAGATCAAGGAAACCTACGGCGTGCCGGTGCAGGAGATCCAGGAAGCCATCAAGTACGGCGTGCGCAAGATCAACATCGACACCGACATCCGCCTCGCCATGACCGGCGCGGTGCGCAAGTTCCTGGCCGAGAACCCCGACAAGTTCGACGCGCGCGAATGGCTCAAGCCCGCCCGCGAGGCCGCCAAGCAGATCTGCAAGCAGCGCTACTTCGAGTTCGGCTGCGAAGGCCAGGGCGCGAAGATCAAGGGCCGCAGCCTGCAGGACATGGCCGGCCTCTACGCCTCGGGCGCGCTGGCCCAGGTCGTGAACTGACACGCGCCGGCACGGCGTCCGGCCGGGCGGGGCCGGTGCGGCGGGTTCGGGTTAAGCTCCCGTTTCTGCCGCCGGGCCGGGGCCGCGCCAACGCCGCCCCTGCGCCCGGGCCGGTCCGCGGTCCTTCCGCTTTTCTTTCTTTGCCGAGCCGCCCGTCCCCGTGAAAAAGCCGTCCTTCTCGTCCCTGCCCGCGCGCGCGGGCCGGTGCCTTCCGATCGCCGCCGCTGCCGCCATGCTGCTGACCCTCGCGGCCTGCGCCCCGGTGCAGCCTTCGCTTCCGCAGGTGGGCCGTGCCCAGGTCGACATGCCGGCCGGCGACTGGGAAGTGCTGCAGCGCGGCCACTTCGTCGTCGACGTGCTGCCGGACGACGTCGCCGACGACCTGCCCATGGACACCACCGTGCTGGGCCTGCGCGGCCCCGGCAGGGACCGGCCCCTGCTGGCCCTGGTGTTCGTGCAGACCAACGCCACCAACTACCCGCGCGACACCACGCTCTGGACGCTGCCCTGCCGGCCGCAGGACGGGGTGTTCGTCGAGGACTTCACCCGCGGCAGCCCGGCCCGCGCCGACTGCCTGCGCTACCGGCGCCGCGCCGATACGGCCGACTACCTCGCGCGCAACCGCCCCGCTGTGTCGCAGTGGATGGCGCAGCAGAAGCTCGCGCCCGGCGTGCCGTACTCGCATGTGCTCTACCGCTACGCCAACGACGGCGGCGCCTTCATCTCGGTGGACGTGGTGGCCTCGCAGAGCCTGCTGCGCCCCGAGACGCGCAACAACGACGAATTCCTGGAGGCCGGGCGTCCGGCCTTCCGATGGAGCCGCGAGCTGGCGGACGCCGCGCGCCTGAGCGTCTCGATGATGGACGGCCGCTTCGTGTTCCCGGCGTTCCCCGTGCCCATCAAGAACCCTGCAGCGCCTGCCACGGGCACCGCCGCGGCCACCACCCCTGCGACGCCCGTGGTCACCGGGGCGCCGGCGGTTCCCGCTGCGCCTGCGGCGCCCGTGGTTCCGCCCGCCCCTGCGGTCCCGGTGGTCCCGGCCCCTGCGGCGGCGGCTCCGGCGACCCCGCCGGCGCAGTGAGTGCCCGCTGAGGCCGCGCTGTGAGGAGCGGCGCATGCGCCGCGCGCCGCCCGGTTCCGGAAGGCACCGTACGCGATGATCCGTACAGGAATTCCCTAGGGGTAAGCCCAGTCACGCCCCGGCGGCCCGGGCGACGAGAATGCGAATTCTTTTTTTTCGTGTAACAGCAGGTTCTGGAGACATACAGCATGAACGACCGTCCGTGGCTTGCCGCGTACCCCGAGGGTGTGCCGGCCGACATCGATCCGGCGCAGTACCCGTCGCTCGTCGCTCTGATGGAAGAAGCCTTCCAGAAGCATGCGGACCGCACCGCCTACAGCTTCATGGGCAAGGACATCAGCTTCGCCCAGACGGAGGTGCAGAGCCGCCAGCTGGCTGCCTACCTGCAGGGGCTCGGGCTCGCGCGCGGCGACCGCGTGGCGGTCATGATGCCCAACGTGCCGCAGTACCCGGTCGCCATCGCGGCCATCCTGCGCGCCGGTTTCGTGGCCGTGAACGTGAACCCGCTCTACACGCCGCGTGAGCTCGAGCACCAGCTCAAGGACTCGGGCGCGAAGGCGATCATCATCGTGGAGAACTTCGCCGCCACGCTGCAGGCCTGCATCGGCGCGACGCAGGTGCAGCACGTGGTGCTCTGCGCCATGGGCGACCAGCTGGGCCTGCTCAAGGGCCTGGTCGTGAACTACGTGGTGCGCAAGGTCAAGAAGCTGGTGCCGGCGTTCTCGCTGCCGGGCGCCGTGCGCTTCAACGACGCGGTCGCGAGGGGCGCGCGCGGCACCCTGCAGAAGCCCGACCTGCGGCCCGACGACGTCGCGCTGCTGCAGTACACGGGCGGCACCACGGGGGTGTCCAAGGGCGCCGTGCTGCTGCACCGCAACCTGATCGCCAACGTGCTGCAGTCGGAGGCCTGGAACGAGCCCGCGATGCGCAAGATTCCGGAGGGCGTGCAGCCCGCGAGCGTCTGCGCCCTGCCGCTCTACCATATCTTCGCGTTCACCGCGAACATGATGCTGGCGATGCGCACCGGCGCCAAGACCATCCTGATCCCCAACCCGCGCGACCTCGCCGCGGTGCTCAAGGAGCTATCGGGCCACACCTTCCACAGCTTCCCGGCCGTGAACACGCTCTTCAACGGCCTGGCCAACCACCCCGACTTCAACACGGTGGACTGGACGAACCTGAAGGTGTCCGTCGGCGGCGGCATGGCCGTGCAGAGCGCGGTGGCGCGCCTGTGGCTCGAAAAGACCGGCTGCCCCATCTGCGAGGGCTACGGCCTGTCGGAGACCAGCCCCTCGGCGAGCTGCAATCCCGTCACCACGAAGGAGTACACCGGCACCATCGGCGTACCCCTGCCCAGCACGCGCATGAAGCTCATCGACGACGAGGGCCGCACGGTGACCGAGCCCGGCCGCGCCGGCGAGATCGTCATCCAGGGCCCGCAGGTCATGGCCGGCTACTGGCAGCGCCCCGACGAGACGGCCAAGGTCATGACCGAGGACGGCTACTTCAAGACCGGCGACATCGGCACCATGGACGAGCGCGGTTTCTTCAAGATCGTGGACCGCAAGAAGGACATGGTGCTGGTCAGCGGCTTCAACGTCTACCCGAACGAAGTGGAGGACGTGGTGGCCGCGCTGCCCGGCGTGATGGAATGCGCGGTGGTGGGCGTGCCCGACGAGAAGACCGGCGAGGCCGTGAAGCTGGTGATCGTGAAGAAGGACCCGGAACTCACCGAAGCCCAGGTGCGCGAGTTCTGCAAGTCCAACCTCACCGGCTACAAGCAGCCGCGCCTGATCGAGTTCCGCGAATCGCTGCCCAAGACGCCCGTGGGCAAGATCCTGCGCCGCGAGCTGCGCGACAGCAGGAAGGCCTGACCGGGCCATTCGCCCAGCGGCCGGCGGCGCAGTGCCGCCGGCTTTTTTTCGTCTTTCGTTTTCCCCGCCGGCCACGGCGTCGCTCTCCATGCTCCGAACCGCCATCCTCAGCGCCCTGCCCGAAGAGCAGGCCGGCCTCTCGTCCGCCCTGCAGGCGCCGGAACGCGTCGTGCACGCCGGCAGGACGTTCCACTGCGGCATGCTGGAAGGGCAGGAGGTGGTGCTGGCCCTGTCCGGCATCGGCAAGGTGGCGGCGGCCACCACCGCCACGGCGCTCATCGAGCGCTTCGGCGCCGCGCGCATCGTGTTCACGGGCGTGGCGGGCGGCCTGGGCGAGGGCGTGCAGGTGGGCGACGTGGTGGTCGCGCACGACTACCTGCAGCACGACATGGACGCCTCGCCGCTGTTCCCGCGCTGGGAGCTGCCCGGCTACGGCCGCGCCCGGCTGGCGTGCGACCCGCACCTGGCCGGCCTGCTCTCGGCGGCGGTGGACGGATGCCTGCAGGATCTGGGCACGCAGGCAGGCGCCATGGAAGGCACCGCCCGCGCCCCCTGCCGCCACACCGGCCTCGTCGCCAGCGGCGACCTGTTCGTCTCCACCGCGGACGGTGCCAAAGCCCTGTGTGACGCATTGCGCGCCGAGGACCACGACGTGCTGGCCGTCGAGATGGAAGGCGCCGCGGTCGCCCAGGTCTGCGCGGACTATCGGCTTCCCTTCGCCGCCGTGCGCACCATCTCCGACCGCGCCGATGACACCGCCCACGTGGATTTCGCCCGCTTCGTCGAGACCGTGGCCGCGCGCTACGCGGACCACATCATCCGCCGCTTCCTGCAAATGCTTTGACAAGAGGGCTGTACGACCCACAACGTGGTGGGCAGCCTCCGATGCTTTCCCGCATCACGCAGAAGGCGCGGCCCAGGCCAGCAGACGCCGTGGAACCGGCTCCGCCGGGCCACTGGCGTCGTCCCCCCGGGGGGAAGGCGCGCAGCGCCTCAGGGGGGTCACTTCAACCAACCGCGTTTGCGGAAGTACCACATCGGCCCCACGGCGCTCGCCACCATCAGCGCGATGCCGTAGGCATAGCCGTAGGTCCACTGCAGCTCCGGCATGAACTGGAAGTTCATCCCGTACACGCTCGCGATGAGCGTGGGCGGCAGCAGCGCGACGCTCGCCACCGAGAAGATCTTGATGATCTTGTTCTGGTTGATGTTGATGAAGCCGACCGTGGCGTCCATCAGGAAGTTGATCTTGTCGAACAGGAACGCCGTGTGGTTGTCCAGCGACTCGATGTCGCGCAGGATCTGACGCGCGTCCTCGAACTGCTCGGCATTGAGCATCTTGCTGCGCATCATGAAACTCACGGCGCGGCGCGTGTCCATCACGTTGCGGCGGATGCGGCCGTTCAGGTCCTCCTGGCGCGCGATGGCGGCCAGCACCTCGCCGGCGCGCGCGTCGGTCACGTCGCCCGAGAGCACCTGCGTGCTCACTTCCTTCAGCTCGTCGTAGATGCCTTCGAGCGTGTCGGCGGAGTATTCCGCGTCCAGGTCGAACAGCTTGAGCAGCACTTCCTTGGCATCCTCGATCAGGCCGGGGGCGCGGCGGGCGCGCATGCGCAGCAGGCGGAAGACCGGCAGGTCCTCGTCGTGGATGGAGAACAGCACGCCCTTGCTCTTGAGCGTGTCGTTGACGAGGTTGAGGATGAAGGCCACGCGCACCGAGCGCGGGTTGTCCTCGTCGTCGATCAGGAAGTCGCTGCGGATGTGCAGCTCGCCGTTGTCTTCCTCGTAGAAGCGCGCGGATTCCTCGATGTCCTCGTCCATCGCGTCCGCGGGGATCTGCAGGCCGTAGT